>Ga0209810_1005012_pt1 | contig 12265 bp, 11 predicted proteins | sample Coa_R1_7_FD_187159 | JGI IMG/M metagenome (GOLD analysis project Ga0209810, IMG submission 187159) | Surface soil microbial communities from Centralia Pennsylvania, which are recovering from an underground coalmine fire - Coalmine... | ecosystem: Environmental > Terrestrial > Soil > Unclassified...
TCACCATGGCCGAGGGAGTGGCCTACGTGACCGACGCCGAGGGCGCCGTCAGGGTCGACCAGGTCAGGGCGGACTGCCCCTCGCTGCGGGCGCTGATCCAGGTGGGCGGGGAGGCGGGCGGCGGCTGGCGCGACTACGAGGCCGAGCTGGCCGCCGCCGGCGAGCCCCACCAGGTGGACACGGCGAGCGCCGACCCCGCCCTCATCTACTTCACCTCGGGCACGGTCGGCAACCCCAAGATGGTGCTCCACACCCACGCCTCCTACCCGATCGGCCACGTGATCACGGGACGCTTCTGGCTGGACCTGCGCCCCGACGACCTGCACTTCAACCTCTCCGAGACGGGCTGGGCGAAGGCGGCCTGGTCCTCCCTCTTCGGACCCTGGAACATGGGTGCGGCGCTGTTCGTGGAGGACGCCCGGGGCCGGTTCAACGCCTCCGCCACCCTGGACCTGCTCGAGCGCTACCCCATCACCACCTTCTGCGCCCCGCCCACCGCCTACCGGATGCTGGTGCTCGAGGACCTGTCCCGACGTCGCTTCCCCTCGCTGCGCTGGTGCGTGAGCGCGGGGGAGCCGCTGAACCCCGAGGTCATCGAGAGCTGGCGACGCTCCACCGGCCTGGTGGTCCGCGACGGCTACGGGCAGACCGAGACCGTCCTGATCTGCGGCAACTTCCCCGGTCTCGAGGTGCGGCCCGGCTCCATGGGCCGTCCCTCGCCGGGCTTCACCCTGGCCGTGATCGACGAGGAGGGCCGGCCGCTGCCGCCCGGCGCCGAGGGCGACATCGCGGTTCGGATCCGCCCGGAGCGGCCGGTGGGGCTGTTCCGGGAGTACTGGCGCAACCCCGAGGCCACCGCCGCCTGCCAGCGCGGCGACTGGTACGTGACCGGCGATCGGGCCGTGGCTGACGAGGACGGCTACCTGTGGTTCGTGGGCCGGGCCGACGACGTGATCATCTCCGCCGGCTACCGGATCGGGCCCTTCGAGGTCGAGAGCGCGCTGGTCGAGCATCCGGCCGTGGCGGAGGCGGCGGTGGTGGGGAAGGCCGACCCCATGCGGGGAACGATCGTGAAGGCGTTCGTGGTGCTGGCGCCCGGCCGCCAGGGCGCGCCGGAGCTGACCCGCGAGCTGCAGGAGCACGTGCGCCGGGTCACGGCCCCCTACAAGTACCCCCGCGAGATCGAGTACGTCCCCGAGCTGCCCAAGACCATCAGCGGCAAGATCCGTCGGGTGGAGCTCCGGGCCCGCGGGTAGCCGGGGCCGGCCCTCGGCCGTGGACGGCGCCCGCGGGCTCGGCGCCGTCCGCCCGGCGCGGCAGGCTCAGGCCGAGCCCGATCAGGGCCAGCGCCGCCGCGGTCATGAGCCAGAAGGGGCTGGTGGCGGCCCGCGTGTGGTCGAGGAGGAGGCCACCCAGGAGGGGGCCGACGAAGGAGATGGCGTAGCCGACGGTCAGCACCAGGGCGGCGTAGGCGGCCACCTGGCCGGGGCGGGCGAACAGGGCCGGGAGGGCGCTGGCGCCGAGGAAGCACATGGCCGTGCCCGTCCCCAGCGTCGCCGCCCAGAGCCAGGCCTGGGCCGTGAGCCCGAGGGCGAAGCCAGCCGCGCCGAGCGTGGCCAGCAGGCCGGCGACGGTGTAGAAGGCCCGGGAGCGGGCCCAGGGCCAGCGCAGGCCCATCAGGAGCATGCCCAGGGGCGGGGTGCTCAGGCTCAGCAGGAGCATGACCAGGGAGAGCCGGCCCGGCCCGGCGCCCCGCAGCTCGAAGGGGATCCAGGAGGCGGAGCCGTAGAAGATCAGGCTCTGGAGGCCGAAGAGGCCGGCCACGTGCCAGGCGGTGGGGTCGGCCAGCGCGCTGCCCAGGCCGGTCGGCTCCGGGTCCCGCCCGGCGCCCGGGGCGGGCGCACCCACCAGCCAGACCAGGCCCGTGGCCAGGGCCACCGTCGACCAGACCACGAAGGTGCCGCGCCAGCCGGCCAGAGCCTGGAGGCCGGCGCTCAAGGTCGCCCCGCAGAGCCCGCCGGCTCCCAGGGCGGTGCCGAAGACGGCGCTGACCTGCTGGACCCGGTCCGGGAACCAGACCCGGACCGCGACGCTCATGGCCGGCTGGGCGACGGCCACGCAGAGCGCCATCAGGGCGCTGAAGACGTACAGGGTGGCCGGCTCGGGCGGGGCCAGGCGCAGCAGGGCCGTGGCCCCGAGGCCGAGGGTGGAGAGTCCCACCACGGAGCGGGCGCCGTAGCGGTTGACGAGGAAGGCGCCCGGGACCGCTGCCAGCCCCAGGCAGAGCACGGGGATGGAGGTCAGGGCCCCGGCTTGGGTGAAGCTGAGGCGAAGGTCGGCGCGCAGGGTCGGGAGCACCGGCGGCACCGCCAGCACCACCGACCGGAGCTGGAATCCGACCGCCGCGATCAGCAGGGTCGTGGCCAGCGCCCGGCGGCGCGTCAGCATCCCGGAGCCGAGGTGGATCGGAGACGGGCGGCCGGCCGGAGCCCGCCGATGGCCGGCCCTCCCGTCCGGCCGGGGACCGCCGATGGCCGGCGCCGGCACGGGGGTGGCGTCCCCTCCCGGGAGGGGACGAGGGCGGCTGGGGCCATGGGCACGCTGGTAGCGTAGCCGGTCCCGGAGGAGCGTCGCCCAAGGGCGGGAGGCCCCTTCCCATGACACCGCCCCGGTGCGCTACCCTGTGCGGCGTTGCCTGCGCTGGTCGAGCTCATCGGAGCCACCCACCGCTACGGCGAGGTGGTGGCGGTCGATGACGTGAACGTGGCCCTGCGGCCGGGAGAGCTGGTGTTCCTGGTCGGGCCCAGCGGCGCCGGGAAGACGACGCTGCTGCGGCTGATCAACCGGGAGATCCGTCCCAGCAGCGGCGAGGTCTGGGTGGACGGGCTGCCCGTCCACTCCCTGCGATCCGCCCGCGTCCCGGAGCTTCGCCGCCGGGTGGGCGTGGTCTACCAGGACTACAAGCTCCTCCCCCGCCTCACGGCCCTGGAGAACGTGGCCTTCGTCCTGCGGGTGACGGACCTCGAGGTCACGGAGGCCGAGGCCCACGACCGGGCCCTGGACGCCTTGGAGGCGGTCGGCCTGGGTGAGAAGGCGGACGCCTTCCCGGACCAGCTCTCGGGCGGCCAGCAGCAGCGGGTGGCGATCGCCCGGGCCGTGGTCAGGCAGCCGCCGCTGCTCATCGCCGACGAACCCACCGGCAACCTGGACCTGGAGACCGCCTGGCAGGTGATGAAGCTGCTGGAGCAGATCTCGCGCTTCGGGACCTGCGTGCTCGTCGCCACCCACAACCTGGAGATCGTCAGGCGCATGCAGCGGCGGGTGCTGACGCTCGTGGACGGCCGGCTGGTTCGGGACCAGCCCGCCGGACGGGTGGGGAGGCTGGCGTGGGCGTCGTCGTGAACGCCCCCTTCCCGCGCCGCCGCCGGCTGGGCAACGCCCTGCGCAACGTGGTCCGCCTGGTGATCCTGGGTGCCTGGCGGAACTGGGTGCGCAACCTGGGCTCGACGGCGCCGGCGCTGGGATCGATGACCCTGCTGCTCCTGCTGGCCGGCCTGGTCGGCATGGGGGCCTACGCCGTCCAGCGCGTGGCCGCCGCCCAGGCCGAGAGCGCCGCCGTCCTCCACGTCTACCTGCGCGACGACGCCAGGCCCCAGGACGTCGACGCCCTGCGCCAACGCCTGGCCTCCGATCGACGTGTGGCCTCGGTGGGCTACACCAGCAAGCAACAGGCGCTGGAGCGGGCCAAGGCCCGGCCGGGGCTGGGCAACCTGGCCGCCGCCTCGGACTCCAACCCCTTCCCCGCCAGCCTGGACGTGAAGCTGAGGAGCGTGAACGACGTGGGCGCCCTGGCCGCCGTCGCCGCCGATAGCCCCGCCGTCGATCCGGTCATGCCCACCTCGTACGACCGCGGGACCTACCGACGGATCCAGACCGTGCTGACGGTGCTGAGCGCGATCGGGGTGGCTTTCCTGCTCCTGCTGGGGTTCGTGGCCGTGACCGTGACCGCCAACAGCATCAGGGCCGCCATCCTGGCCCGGCAGCACGAGGTCAGGATCATGGAGCTGGTCGGTGCCCGGCACTGGATGGTCAGGGGCCCCTTCCTGGTCGAGGGAGCGCTCACCGGGGGCGTGGCCGGGGCGGTGGCGGCCCTGCTCACGCTGATCGTGAGCCTGGCCGGCATGGCCATCGGTGCTGGCAGCTTCCAGCGCTTCGCGCCCGGGGTCACGCCGGTGGTGGCGCTGATCGCCGGAGCGCTGCTGGTCGTGGGCGGGTTGCTCCTGGGCTCGTTGGCCTCGCTGCTGGGCGTGCATCGCGAGCTGCGGACCGCCTGAGCGCCCGCGCTACCGTCTCCGTGACCGGGCTCCCGAGGCGGTGCCGGCAGCGGTCGAGGAGAACCCCGAGCGCGAGTACGGTGCCGTCGATGATGCAGTAGCCCCCGGCGATGGCCGAGGGCGGGTTGCCGGAGGGGACGTGGTCCCAGGGGGCCACCGCCAGCCAGTGCCAGTCGCCGGCCAGGGTCCCGGACAGCTCCAGGTCCAGGGTGGCCACGAAGATGGCGGCGAAGAGGGCGAAGCGAGGCGTGCGCAGGATGCACCAGGCCAGGACGGGGAGACAGAGCGCGCCCTGCAGGTCGAGCCGGTGGGTGAAGGGCGGCAGGAGGGTGAGGCCCAGGGCCGCGTAGAGCGTGCAGCCGCCCAGGACGACCAGGGCCGCGCGGCGGCCGTGGCGGCGGAAGACCGGCAGCCGGTCGGCGGTCAGGCCGAACCAGTACACGAGGCCGTGACCGGGCGGCACGTAGAGGGGGATGTTGCCGAGACGATACCGGTAGACGCCCCAGACCTGCGACCCCAGCACCTCGAACCCGGTCGCGACCAGCACGCACAGCCAGACCTGACGGCGCTGCGCGGCCGGCAACCGGCGTGTCACCAGCCAGAGCACGAGGAAGGTGAGGAGCCCGAGGCCCCGCTGCAGCCAGATGCCGCCCGGGTGGGCGTCCAGGCTCAGGACCAGGGGCGTGTAGGCGAGGAGGAAGAGGTGGGTCCGGTAGGGCTGGATCAGGTCCGCGGCCCATCGCAGGCGCGGGCGGAGGCGGGCAGCCAGGGAAGGATCGTGCCGGGCCCTCACCCCGGAGCCCGGGTCCTGGGTCGGGTCGACCGTGCCCTCGGGTGTGGTCCCGTGATCGCGCGGGGGTCCGGCCCCACCCGGCGCTCGCATCCGGACGGGTCGATCCCGTCCGCTCACTCGGGGTCCGCCGGCGGCTCCTCCTCCGGCTCGGGGACGGCGGCGGGGCCCGGCTTCGGCTCGGCCTGCTTCGGGGGCGGCAGGGGGATGGCCTCGCCCTCCAGGATCGGCCCCCGCGGCGGCACCGGCCCGGGCGGCGCGCCCCGGGGCTCGGGACGGCGCGGTCCGCTGGGCCCCCAGGGGGCCGGCCCGGCGCCCTCGGGGGGCCGGCGCGGAGGGAGCGGGGCTCCCGGGGTCCAGCCGGGAGGGGGACCGCCCGGGCGGGCCGGCTGCCACCCGCGCGGCGGGGACAGGGGACCGGCCGGGGGCCGCACGCCGGGGGGCGCGGGCTGGCCCGGGAGCTGACGGCCCCGGGTCGGAGCGGCCGGGGGCGGGACCTGACCCGGGGCGCCGGGGCTCCACGGCCCCGGCCCGCCCCGGGCGTCCCCGGGTCGGCCGGCGCCGGGAGGCGGGATGGGCCCGCCCGGGCGTCCCTGCGGCCACCCTGCCTGCGGTCCCGTTCCCAGCGGCCGCCCGTAGCCGCGCGACAAGGGCGTCACCCGAGGCCCGGCCCCCCGCCGCGAACGGACCACCCAGACCACGGCCGCGATCAGGGCGGCCACCAGCAGCAAGACGATGCCCAGGCCGAGCGGCGAGGAAAGGAACCCGGCGAGGATGCCGGGGCGGCCGCGCGTCACCGGCACCACGGTGGGGCTGGCGGTCACCTCTGGGGTGGGGGTCCCGGTCGGGGTGGGCGTGGAGGAGGGCAGCGGGGCCTGCACCAGCAGCTGGGCGCAGCGCGGCTGGGGTTGCTGCTGGACGCAGACGATGTGCGAGCCCTGGGCGGCGCCGTCGGGGATGGTGACCGACTGGGTGAAGTTGCCCTGCTGGTCGGCCACGGTGGCGCCGAGCTGGTGATCCGACGTGTCCAGGAAGAGCACGATGGGCTCCCCCGGCTCGAACTGGCTGCCGGTGACCGTGAGCTGGCTCCCGGCCGGGGTGGCGGCGACGCTCAGGCCCACGATCCCGTGCGGTGGGGTGGGGGTCTCGATCGGGGTCGGAACCGGGGTCGAGGGGGTGGGGATGGAGGTCGGTGAAGGGGTGGGCTCGGGGGTGGGCCCGGTGTCGGCGAGCGTGACCGCCCAGACCAGGACCGCCACCGGCACCGCGAGCAGCCGCCTCATACGGGCGGCCAGGGTACCGACCAGGCGGAGGTCGGGTGCGGCATCCGCCACGCCGGGCTCAGGATGGTCTCCACTCGCTGCCGCAGCATATCCAATTCGTCCCCCTCGATCAGGTCGGAGAGCGCGTGGGCCAGCTCCCCGCCCTCGAGCGAGCCGGCGGCCCGCTCCAGGTCGGGACGGAGCCGCCGGGGCAGGCGCCGTCCGGCGAAGTCCCAGATCACCGTGCGCAGCTTGGGCTCGACGTGGAAGGTCAGGCCGTGGTCGATGATCCAGACCCGGCCTCGGCCGTCGGTGAGGCAGTGCCCGGCCTTGCGGTCGGCGTTGTTGGTCAGGACGTCGAAGACGGCGATCTCCATCCACACCGGGTCCCGGCGATGATCGGGGCCCAGGCGGTGCAGCTCCGGTCGGGCGTCGACGAACAGCTGGAGTGCCCCCACGCCGTGGGGCGCCTGCTCCCGGACCACGGTGGGGGGCACGCGCGGCCAGCCCAGGTGCTTGGCCAGGAGGTAGGCCGCGACCTCCCGGCGGTAGAGGGTGCCGGCGGGGAAGTCCCAGAGCGGTGACTCCCCCCGCGCCGGCTTGTAGACGGCCAGGAGGCGCTCCGGCGGCCCGCAGCCCCCGCTCAGCTCCACCAGGAAGGTGTAGTTGGAGGAGCGGCGGAACAGCCCTTTCAGCTCGACGGTCGGTAGGCGCCGGAGCGCCGCCTCGATGGCTGCCGGGTCAAAGGATGGGGCGGGATCCATTGGCGGCCGGACAGGGGTGCCCGCCGGGATCGATGGGCAGACCGCAGTAGGGGCAGGTGGGGCGGCCGGCGGCCAGGACGCGCTCGGCCTGGCGGGTGAAGGCGGCCACCTGCTCCGGAGTGACCCAGAAGCGGGCCGTGGCGAGCTGGCCCGGATCCTGGTCCTCGGACTCGGGCGCCTGCCGGGCGACGATGACGAACTGGCGTTTGCTCTCGTGGTACCCGAGCCCGAGCTCGCCGATGGTCCACTCCGGCTCGCCCGGCTCGGCCGGCGGGGGCGTCTCGCCCTCGGCGGGCTGCAGGCCCTGCGCCTCCAGGAGCTGCCGCATCCGGATCACGAGGCCCTGCACGTGGAACTTCTCGCAGTAGAGGACGAAGCTCTCGCCGCCGCGGCTGGCGCGGAGGAAGAACTGGCGGTGGCCGGGGGGGCCGATGGTGCCGACGCCCATGCGATCGACCGGGTCGAGGTCTATGCTTCGCGCCACGGTTCAGAGGGTACCTCGCCCTCCCTCGGCTCCCCACGGCGATCGGGTTTCGTCGCCTCCAGGGTTGGGAAAGCTAGCGGGGTACGGAGATCGAGAACGCGTTATCACTACCATCACTGCGGAGGAACACATGCCAAGAACGGTTGGAATCGACCTCGGCACCACCAACTCCGTGATCGCGGTCATGGAGGGGGGTGAGCCCGTGGTCATCCCCAACTCGGAGGGGTCGCGCACCACGCCCTCCGTGGTCGCCTTCACCAAGTCGGGTGAGCGGCTGGTGGGGCAGCTGGCGCGCCGGCAGGCCGCGGTCAACCCGGAGAACACGATCTACTCGATCAAGCGCTTCATGGGCCGCCGTTTCGGCGAGGTGGAGTCGGAGCGCAAGATCGTCCCCTACAAGGTGAAGCCCGGGCGCGAGGACCGGGCGGTGGTCGAGATCCCCAACGCGAGCAAGGAGTTCACGCCCGAAGAGATCTCGGCCATGATCCTCCAGAAGCTGAAGGCCGACGCCGAGGCCTACCTGGGGGAGAAGGTGACCGACGCCGTGATCACGGTCCCGGCCTACTTCAACGACTCCCAGCGCCAGGCGACGAAGAACGCGGGCCAGATCGCGGGGCTGAACGTGCTCCGGATCATCAACGAGCCCACGGCGGCCTCGCTGGCCTACGGGCTGGACAAGAAGGCCAACGAGACCATCCTGGTCTTCGACCTGGGCGGCGGGACCTTCGACGTCTCCATCCTGGACGTGGGCGACGGGGTCTTCGAGGTCAAGGCCACCAACGGCGACACCCACCTGGGCGGCGACGACTACGACCGCCGGATCGTCGACTGGCTGGCCGACGAGTTCAAGAAGGAGCACGGCATCGACCTCAAGGCGGACCGGCAGGCGCTGCAGCGGCTGACCGAGGCGGCCGAGCGGGCCAAGATCGAGCTCTCCTCGCGGCTCGAGACCACGATCAACCTGCCCTTCATCACCGCCGATCAGACCGGCCCCAAGCACCTGGAGACCACCCTCACCCGGGCCAAGTTCGAGGCCCTGACCGCGGATCTGACCGAGCGGCTCCGGGGCCCGTTCATGGCCGCGCTCAGGGACGCCGGCCTCACCCCGCAGCAGATCAACGAGGTGGTGCTGGTGGGCGGCGCCACCCGCATGCCGGTGGTCCAGCAGCTGGTCAAGGAGCTGACCGGGGGCAAGGACCCGCACAAGGGGGTCAACCCGGACGAGGTGGTGGCGGTCGGGGCCGCCATCCAGGCCGGGGTGCTCAAGGGCGAGGTCAAGGACGTCCTGCTCCTGGACGTGACCCCGCTCTCGCTGGGTATCGAGACCCTGGGCGGGGTCTTCACCAAGCTGATCGAGCGCAACACCACCATCCCCACCTCGCGCTCGCAGATCTTCAGCACCGCCGCCGACAACCAGACCTCGGTCGAGGTCCACGTGCTGCAGGGTGAGCGTGAGTTCGCCCGGGACAACCGCACCCTCGGCCGGTTCCACCTCGACGGCATCCCGCCGGCCCCGCGCGGCGTGCCCCAGATCGAGGTCACCTTCGACATCGACGCCAACGGCATCCTCAACGTCAAGGCCAAGGACCTGGGCACCGGCCGCGAGCAGTCGGTCACCATCACTGCCTCCTCGACCCTGAGCAAGGACGAGGTCGAGCGGCTGGTGAAAGAGGCCGAGCAGCACGCGGCGGAGGACCGCGCCCGCCGGGAGGAGGTGGAGATCCGCAACCAGGCCGACCAGATGATCTACCAGGCCGAGAAGGTGCTCAAGGAGCACGGCGACCGCATCCCCGCCGACGTTCGCAGCGAGGTCGAGACCAAGCTCGAGACGCTCCGAAGCGCCACCAAGGGCGGCGACACGGGCACCCTTCGCCAGGCCATGGACGACTTCAACCTGGCGCTCCAGAAGGTTGGCCAGCACATCTACCAGCAGGCGGGCACGGGCAGCGGCCCGACCGGACCGCAGTCGTCCTCCGGCGAGCGACCGGCCCAGGACGACGTCGTCGACGCCGACTACCGGGAGGTGAACTGATGGGGCGGGGGAGCGCCACCTCCCCCGTCCGTACCCTCCGGTGCCGGGGGCGCGCCCCGGCGACGATACAATGGGCCCGCGGCCCGGGCCGACGTAGCTCAGCCGGCAGAGCAGCCGCCTCGTAAGCGGCAGGTCGTGGGTTCGAGTCCCACCGTCGGCTCCACCCGGTGGCCCCGCCCGCGGGGCCATGCCGGACGCGGCCTCCTGCCTGTGAGGGCGCCTATCCTACGGCGGCCCGCGCCCGGGGCTCGGGTCGGGGGAGCCCGAAGAGCCGCATGGCGTTGCCGCCCAGGATGTCGCGTTTGGCCTGCTCGGAGAGGAAGGGCAGATCCCAGATCATGGTGGGCAGGTCGAAGTCCTGGTGGGGGTAATCGCTGGAGTAGAGCAGTCGAGAGGGGCCGCCCATCATCTCCAGCATGGCGCGCAGGTGCTCGGGGTCGTCCAGGGGCTCGAAGGGCTGGGTGGTGAAGAACATCTCCCGGATGTAGGCGCTGGGCAGGCGGCGGAGCAGCGGCGCCTCGGAGGAGCGCTGCCGGTACTCGTTGTCCAGCCTGGCGATGAGGAAGGGCACCCAGGCCTGGCCCGCCTCCATGAAGATGAAGCGGATGTTCGGGAAGCGCTCCGGCAGGCCGTTCACGACCAGGTTGGTCAGCTGCAGCATGGCGTAGAAGGGGAAGCCCAGGGCGTGGGCGGAGAGGAACCGGTTCAGCTGCTCGAAGGGGCGGTCGGACCAGTTGGGGCCGGAGTGGAAGGCGAGGGGGAGCGAACGCTCGTCGAGGGCCGCGAAGACCTTGACGAAGCGGTTCTCGTGGATGGGCTGGTAACGGACCGCGGTGATCATGAACCCGAGCACGCCGGGGGCCTCAGCGAACTCCCGGATGAAGCCCAGGCTGGCGTCCGGGTCGGAAAGGGGGAGGTAGGCCAGGGTTCGGATCCGGGGGCTGGCGACCAGGACCTCCCGCACCAGCCAGCGGTTGTAGGCGCGGGCCAGCTCCACCTCGACCTCGGGCTGGGGATGGACGCCCAGGGTCAGCATCGGAGTGGGGAAGAGGATCGAGTAGTCGATCGCCATCTGGTCCATGGAGTGCAGCAGGCCCGCGGCCAGGGGATGGATCCCGGTCCGGTCGCCGGTGGGCAGGTGCATGTCCAGGTCGGTCTTGATGCGGCCGGACACGGTACGGTCGCCGAGGTTGCCGGGGAGGAGGGCGTGCATGGTCATGCCCAGCGAGGAGCGCTCGAACGACCGCCGGACGTTGGGGTTGTCGATGTAGCGCACGATCTCGGGCAGGGCCGTGGTCTCGTACAGATGGCAGTCGCAGTCGACCACCGGCACCTGATCCAGCCCCCGCCGCTCCGCCTCCCGCCGGGCATTGGCGAGGAAGTTGAAGCTGCGGTCCCGGATCACCCGCGCCTGGAGGGCGCCGTCGTCGTCGTTCACCCCGACCTCCCGCTCTGGATCACACGTCGAACAGCGAGGCCAGCTCGAAGCTGGTCACCTCCGCCGCCTTCAGCATCTCCGCCGTCGTCACCGCCACCTCCTCGGCGGTCAGGGCCCCCGGCTCGAAGGGAGGTGGGGCGCCCGGTCGCCAGCCCTGCCGGTAGGCGCGCACCAGGGCCGCGAAGAGCCGGCGCCGCTCGGCCTCGGCCAGTGACCCCACCAGCGACTCGGCCGTCTGGCCGCTCCCGAACGGTTCAGACCCGGACGTAGACCTGGCCCTCCCGAACGGCGACCTCGAAACGCCGGAGCCGGAAGCGCGGGTCGGCGACGCAGGCCCCGGTGACCAGGTCGTACTCCCAGCCGTGCCAGGGGCAGACGATGCGCACCTGGTCGTCGGCGAACCGCTCACCGGCCACCGTCCGGTCCGGGTTCAGGACCGCCTCGTAGCGGCCCACGATCTCGCCCGTGCAGACCGGTCCCCCCTGGTGCCGGCAGCGGTTCTCGTAGGCACGCAGCTCCCCGCCGACCCGGAAGACGCCCACCTCCACCTCGCCCGCCACCGCCAGCACACCCCCGCCCTCTGGGATCTCGGCCAGGGGCCCGATCCGGTACTCGGAGGGCACGGCTAGACGGCGACGTGGGAGGCGAGCGCCTCGAAGCGGTGCTCTCGCATCTCCCCATCCAGGCCCCAGCGGCGGGCGAAGCCCAAGGCCTCGTCGTAGGCCTCCTCCGGGTAGGGCTCGAAGATCAACAGCTCGCCCCGTCCGAAGCGCGACCAGTCGTGGTCGCCGGCCAGGTCGGGCGGCAGGTTGCGCTCCCAGAGGTGCAGGTACCGCTCTGGCGTGGCCCGCAGGGCGAGGTCGGCCCGCCGCAGGGCTCGGAAGTAGGGGCCGAGCGCCTCCGGTCCCAGGCTGGGGGCGACCCAGAAGAGGGTGCGGAACTCGCCCGCGGCCAGCTTGCGCAGGCCCCGCTCCTCCGCGATCGGGATCTCCGGGTCGAGCAGGTTGGCGACCTCGACCTCTCCCCCCAGCAGGGCCTGGAGGCGGCGGCCGGGGCCGCCGACGTTGGTCACCCGGATGCGGTCCCGGGGCAACACCGTCTCCAGCGTGCGCAGGGCGGTGAAGTGGCTGCCGGCCATCAGCCCCACCCCGACCGGGACGT
>Ga0209810_1005017_pt1 | contig 12260 bp, 16 predicted proteins | sample Coa_R1_7_FD_187159 | JGI IMG/M metagenome (GOLD analysis project Ga0209810, IMG submission 187159) | Surface soil microbial communities from Centralia Pennsylvania, which are recovering from an underground coalmine fire - Coalmine... | ecosystem: Environmental > Terrestrial > Soil > Unclassified...
GCTCGCGCGAGCGAAGCTTTCGGCCGCCGGGCCTGGAGCGGTTTCAACGGCGGGCGGCGGAAGTGATGCTGCTGATTCGGGAGGCGTTCTTGCGCGGCATCTCGACGCGGCAGGTGGGACGGGTGGTGGCGATCCTGACGGGTGAGGCGGTGAGCGCGCAGACGGTCTCGAAGTTGAGCCGGCATCTGGACCGGTTGGTGAAGGCGTTCCAGCAGGCGCCTTTGAAAGACGAATGGGCGTACCTGTTCTTGGATGGCGTGAGCCTGCGGGTGCGACGGCCGGGCGGTCGAAAGCGCGTGCAGATGCTGGTGGCCTACGGGGTGCGGGCGGATGGGACGCGCCGGTTGTTGGCCTTTCAGCGCAGCCAGGGCGAGAGCCAGGCGGCCTGGGAAGGCTTTTTGAACAATCTGTATGGGCGCGGCTTGAGCGGCAGGAACCTGCTGCTGATCGTGACCGACGGTTGCCCGGGCCTGGCCGCCGCGCTTCCGACCGTCTATCCGCAGGTGAAGCCTCAGCGCTGCTGGGTGCATAAGATGCGGAACCTTCTGGAGCGCGTGCGGAAACGAGATTACGAGGCGGTGAGAGCGGATGCGCAGGCAATCTATCGGGCAGAGAGTCGGCGCGAGGCCGAGCGGGCGTTTCGCCGTTTTCGAGCTCGCTGGCAGAATGCTTATCCAACGATGGTCAAGCAGCTCGAACGCGATTTGCCCGAGCTGCTCACCTTCTTCGACTTTCCCCGGCCTCTCTGGCGCACACTGCGCACCACCAACGTGATCGAGCGCTGTTTTGTCGAGGTGCGCCGAAGAACTCGCCCGATGGTTTGCTTCGTGAACGTCGCGAGCGTGGATCGAATCATCTATGCCATCTTCAATGGTTACAACGAAAAACACGAATGGCGGAACCGTACCCTCCGCCTTTTTACACAAGCAGCTTGACATCACCACTTTTGCACCGTGGATTGACGGAAATGAAGCGGGCTTTTATGATGCAAATAGATTACGGGCGTGTAGCTCAGCCGGATAGAGCATCGGATTTCTAATCCGTTACTTCCTCATTGCAAATAAAGGGCCAATCGTTTATTTTCAGCAACTTAACTTTGTCTTGGTTAGGTGAAATTAGGCTCTGTTTGGTGAGAATGGGGGAAAAATGGGGGAAAGTAATCTAGCGGCGGACAGTGGCGAGCATCGGATTTATGCCCTATTTTTGTGCAATCAGATTTCCAGAGTTTCGGGCGAGGGCAGGATTCTGGCGGGGAGGCCGTCCGTTTTGTGGACAGACAAGATGGGATTAGCGACGATACCAAATTTCAACTTTCGTCACCGTTGCGGTCAGTCCTGTGACTTTGAAATCGCGCCATCCAACACCCGATGATTCAAAATCAAATTCAATCGGAGGCTGATTGGCCACTACGGGAATCGACAGCAAGACCGTGCCATCGTTCGGGTCGCTGAAAACCACGTTGCCGGATGCCGTCGTTCCGTTCGCGGTGAGAATAATTTTGACTGGCCGAATTCCCATCGGACTACCACTCAAAGTCTGAAGAGACTTCCAGCCGGAGGTCATATCAGTATCGAGATAAATTGGGTTTGAGTTGTAACTATTCGCCATGCTCGTTGCTCTTTAGCGGACAGATGGGCAGGATTCGGCCAAAGCGAACATCCGTCGCCCGCTGCCACAAGCCGATGTTCGCTCCTGCCGAAAGAAAAACTTGGATTTAAAAATTCCGGCCATCGGCCACTGGCCGGTTCGCATCCGATACGCGCGTCTATGATCGAATGCGAGCCGCATTTCTGCGGGGTCTACGTCATATCGTAGTTGCCGCCGAAGGTTGCAATCCTTCATTGGCGCGTAGCTGCTTTTTCATCTGGCTTTGCGAGGGCCAGCCGGAAAGCCACGCCGCAAATCATTCCGGTGCTGATTGCCGCAAGGCCGCAATCCCGCAATCTCGCGGCAAAAACTCAAAATTTAAGGCGATAAATCGACGGCAAGATTACGAGCCATCGGAGCCAATAGAGCCATCGAGTGCTCATCGCTGCCTGCCTCGATTGCGAACAGCTTTGACATACGCTGCGGTCGCGCTATCTAGCGTTTGCGCCAATTCCTCATCGCTCAAGCTGTCAAAATCCGGCTCTGCGGGCTGCTCGTGATTCGCCGATAGTTCGCGGATGGATTTTTCGCTCAAGTAAGCTCGATGCGCTTCTTCCAACAGGTCGTAAGTCACCGGTCGGCTACCGATGTAGCCTCGCATGAACCTTTCCGCATTGGGCGCGTCTGTCTCGTCCCAGTTCCGTGCCGTGATTTTAAAGACGTGCCAGACTGCACGCGCTAACTCTTTCTGATACCGAGGATCGGTCAGCAGGCTTAGCGCCTCATCCTCGGTCACATTCGGAAAGCGATAGCTTAAAAACAGCGCAATCGCATTGCCGATGTCCTGCTTGGCTGCGTAGGAGACCGCTAGGCGCTCTTGCTCAGTCAATTCTTTCGCGCCGTAGGAAGTCTCTTGCAATATGCGGGCGGCTTCTACGCGCGCGCCTTCGGCATCGTTCAAAAATTTAAATACGCGCAAGCGCTTCGATTCGCCCGTGCTTTTATTTAACACCTCAAAGCACCAATGATCCGATTCGCGCCAATAAGTCCCTCCCCATCGACCACTACGGAAGGGCTGCGGCTGAGAGAAATCCTGAATGCCGTACTCCTGCAAAGCCGCGCGCATCTCTGGGTCTTGCTCGGCTAGGTCGGCGATAGCTTGCCCTAATGGCGCGCGGTCTTCGGAGGCCAAGGGCGCAAATTCAGGGTCGATAAAATCCTCTTCCTCTGGAAGCAGACCGTAATTTAGCGAAAAGGCCGCATCGGGCTGAGTCATCATCCCTTTGAAAAAATCATCCTCAACCTGTTCACTAATTTTGCGCAATCTTTCTGCACGTTCTTTAGCTTTATTGCTCATCGTTGTTTTCCTTTGTTGGATTTAAAATCTTACAAATCAAACTCAATTCCATGCCTGCGTAACCGCGCAATTAGTTCATCTCTGTCGGCTGCAAAAATTCGATGCCAGCCAAAACCTTTGACAAATGCGACAAGCGAACCTTTGTCACGACCATGCGCAACTTTACGAACCTCGATCAGCCTTGTAGGTGCGCCGTTGTTTAAGAACTTCGCGCGCCATAATCTGGCCGAGCGTCTTTGATATTTTTTGGTCTCGTCCCACGAGAGGGTGTTTTCCGTTTTACGAATAAAGCGAACTCGTGTTTTGATCGGGGTTTCTGGCGTGACACTCATTATTTATTTTTCTTCCTCTTGACCGAAAAGCTGCGCGCTGATGTATTCGCTGCGCGAGCATGTTTGCGGTCGGCGGGGCTGGGGTTTAGGCTTTGGGGCGCGCGCCAGAGCCTCACGCTGGAGTCTCTCGGCTTCGCTACGCAAAAATTGAGCGAGGCTAAGCGCCTCTAGGTCAGGCCGTGAGAATTCAGGTTCGACACGCTTCGGGGCGGGATCGCTCGGAAAGTCATCGGTTGCCCACGGGTCGGTATTCGGGTCGTACTTCCAGCCGCGTTCAAGAGGCATGGTCGGCCTCCCGTGCCTCCAGTCCCGCTAGATAGCGCTCCAAGTCATCCCAGTAGGTCAGGATGTCCGAGCCTACGGTGCAGCCATTTTCCTCCTGCCATCGAACCGCAAACTCTTGGCAAAGTATGTGGTGCTGATAATCTTCTTCCGATGGGATGATGCCGAGATTCGCGCACATCCGAAGATAGTCCGCATCCTGCTTGTATGTTTCACTCTCAGGCGCGTCCGTTTTCTGGATGGTGGACGCTGAAGAGTTTGAATCAATCGAGTAGGCTTGGGGACTGTGGGGAATTCTTGGCGTTCTGGGCATGAGCTTTCTTTCTTTCAAAAATTTCGCGGTATCGCAGGGCCGCCAACGCGCGGACTTTCGCCGGAGCATCGCTCCGCAGGAGCCGGAGCAAGAATGCGACACTCGGATATTTGATGCTTCGGAGGGCTTCCAGCCGGATTTTCTGCGGGCCGCGACTCTCGGCAATCCGCTCAAGAAAAGTGTCTGGATGTGTGAGCCTCATCGCCAGTTTCATCCTTCTTTGCGACGTGTGCGACGTAATAGCGTATTGATTCGAGTCGGGTTTTCGGATCGGTCTGCTCAGATAGCGCCGCTCGCCGTGCGCGGCCAAGCCGGAATTTTTCGCTGTCGCGCCTAGGCCTCCCTTCGACCAGCGCCCTCCATTCTAGCGGGGGTCGCATACGAAGAAGTTGGACGGCTTCATTTATCGTTTGTCTCTTGGCGCGCGGGTCGCAGACTATTTCGACTAGACAAGTCTTAACACTCTTGAGGGCCATACTCCGTTACCTCTAATTTCTCTGATTTCTCACTGTCTGTAAGCCTGCCTGCCTGATTTTACTGAGGCAGGCGCGGCTTACTGTCGGGCCGATTCGCCGTTACTAATATTATAACACATAATTATGGATTCCAGTAAGAATATAAGAAAAATTTTTGCATCGAGGCAGGCTGTCAGGGCCGGATGAGGGGGCTGCGATTCCAGACCTATTCGGGGCCAATTACAGGCCGATTCCGTGCCCATTCCGTGCCCATTAAAGGCCAATTCCGGTAACTCTTTGATACCAAAGAAGATACCGAAAAGAACCGTATTAGACCCTCCAAAGAACCGCAAAAGAACCCTATTAGAACCGCCAAAAAGAGGCAAAGGCGGGTCGCTAGGTGATCCTCAAGCCTTGGCGTCCACCGGAGGGGGCTTCCACCCACCCCCCTCGGCCAGCCGAGGCAAAGATACTAAAGCCGTTCTCAGATAAGCCCAAGCCTATCAATGAGATAGCCTCATCCGCCTCGGCGGGCTGCAAACACGGGTGCGCCGGTCGCCTCCCATCGATGGCCACCGAGGGCATGCTCGAATTCGCCGAATTCTTGGGCGCGGCTGGCGTCTGGACGAATGTAACAAACTGTGCATTTTGTTACATCGTGCTCAGATAAGTCCTTTGTTTTCAGTAGGGCCATTTCCAAAAATCGGCCAAGCAAGCAAACGTAATGTTACATTTCACTGTTTTGGTCGCGCTCTGGCGGGTTGCCAGCTTTGCCGCTTTGCCGCTTTGCCGCTTTGCCGGTCTGCGGGCGCGGATCGCGGCTTCGGCGCATCGCATCATTAAAACCGCGCCGAAAAACCGCATCCAAAACTCGTGTCCGAAAATTCGCATCCGAAAATTCGCGCTCACCGAATAGGGCGCGATTCGATAAACCGAATTTTGCCGAGCATCTCAAGTTTTTTCTTGACGCGCCGATAGACTCCATGTAACGTTAGAAATTCGTTTTGATACTTCACAAACAGAGGGCAAAAATGGTGACAGGAACAGCAAGAATAGCAAGCGCAAGGACAGAGGTAGTGAAATTCAAGCCGAGCCGGAAACCGCAGACATCTCGGCATCGCGGCCAGATGATAGCCTTGGAGCCGAGCGAACTGATACGGTTGCTGGAAGTGTCACGGAAACATTCAGTCCGCGATTGGGCAATGCTGCTAACGGCCTACTGTCACGGGCTGCGGGCGAGTGAGATTTGCAACCTACGGCTAGAAGATGTGAACCTTCAAGGTGGCTCGATTCACTGCAAGAGATTGAAGGGGTCGCTCGAATCAATACAAGCGCTCAGTCCTCATCGAGGGAATCCGCTACTCGATGAAGTCAGAGCGCTAAAGACGTGGCTCAAAGTCCGTAAAGACGATGGATCAGGATACCTGTTTTTGTCCAGCAAGGGCGGAGCATTAACTCGCATACAATTCTTTCGCTTGTTTCAGAAGTATGCCGAAGCCGCCGGATTGCCGCCCGCTAAAAGGCATCCGCACACACTGAAACACGCGCTCGCCAGTCACTTGGTTGCGGAAAACACAAACTTGGCGATAGTTCAAATCGCTCTCGGTCACCGCGCGATTAGCAGCACCATGAAATACGTGACCATCACCGGCCAGCAAACCGATGAGGCCAGACAGCAAACCTTCATGAAAATTTTTTCGAGCGCAAGATAAAATCCCAGCCAAAATGTGATATATTAGAGATGTAACCTTTTCTCGTGGCGCGGCGAGGCGTGGCGAGGCCGGGCGCGGCGAGGCAGGGCGAGGCGAGGAGCAAGGGGATTGAAGGGATTAAAGTTTATACTTCAATCTACCTGCGTAAACAAAGAACCCGATCTTAAAAGGTCGGGTTTTTTGCTTTTATGGCGTCCGTTTTCCGAGGATTGCTCGTCTTTAGATTAACCAAGCGGTCACTTGACGCGCTCACCTCATGACGGTAAGCTACCGACAGCATCACGAGTTCCGCTTTGGCGGACAGCAACCTTACATCGTTAAGGTGCTAAAACGATGCGGGCCTAGGATAGGAGGGTCAAACGATGAGCCATAGTCAAGCGCAAGAAACAACCGCAAAGGCAAAGAGTTACCAAGCCCAAATACTTCTACCAAACGAACCTCACATTGCCACGGCTATTTACAACTTCGTGACGCCGGACGAAGCCAATACTTGGCTTCGGGCTGCCCTTCCCTATCTTCAGGGGTTCGTCGAAGTCGCGGCTTGGCGCGTCCACCCAAGCGATGAGCCGCCGACTCATGTACTAAAGCAAGGCCGCCCTGTCAAATTGGGAAGCTTTTTGCGTCAGTAGAGGGCCGTCCGCAAAATGGACAGCCGGAAGCTGGATACCGGAAGACCGTATAGGCTGGCCAAATTTACGCCAAAAACGCCGCAGGATCGCTCAGGATGAGCCAAGGTATATCTCAGGTAGGGCTTGACCGTCAGAACGCGCAGAATTGGCTTCTGGGGGCATTCGCGGGCTTTCCTGACCGTAATCCGCCTCGACAAGGCCAAGCTCACGCATGATTTTGTCCGAGAGCCTTCTACAACGCTCCCGCGTGCACACCATACAGCCACCGAACAAAATCAACGGAATACTGGGATGAATCGAGCAAACCTCAGCGCGCATAATTCCTCCTGTCCGTTTTGCGGACAAAGTTAATCAGCCGCCGACTAAGGCTTTGCCGAATACCTCTCCGGTCAGAGAGGGAAGGCTGCAGGCCGGTCAAACTGGGAATCAGATGCCGAAGGCGGTCGAATGTTCGCAGGCCAAAACCAAACCGCTTTTCGTATTGTTCAGGCGGACAGAAAATCACCCGTTCGATAACTCGCTCACCATAGTCCTGAAACTCTAAGATAAATTCTCGGTAGGGTTCTGCATCCTCGATAAGAGAATCGCAAAATACCGAAGATTTTGGCACGTAGATTTCAATCCGGCCTAACCTCTCGGTCATACTCTCATTTAGAAAATCCACATACCACGAAAGCTTGGGCGAATCAGGCGAAACCGGAACTTCAAACGGGCCGTCCACTCGAAGTCCTTTCGGCGGATAGGACTCTTTGATGTACTCCAATATCCTCATGACGGTCGGGCGTAATTCAGCCTGATAGCTTTCCCAATATAGAAGTTCTTCATAAGTCTCGAAAGCTTCATAACTATCAAAGGTATCGGGATTTAAAGACATTTGATTTTCCATTGTTGAGTCTCCTATTTGTTGTGATTTAGTGTCGCCTCCCTCCCGCCGTCCGAATAGGAAGCGGGCCTAAAGGCGGGCAAAAGACTGGCAAAAGACTGGGGTCGCGGCTGTAAAAACCACCGAGGGGTCGCGGCTGTAGAAACCAGCTGTAAAAACCACAGAGGGGTCGCCACTGTAAAATCCACCGAGGGGTCGCTACTGCGGTCAATAACGGGTCAAGCGGTCGGATTGCATTTCGTCCCAACTCTCCCCCCTTATAAGGGGGGGAGAGAGTTGGGACAAACTTTGCAATCCGCGTAAACTATTGAAAACAAAGGACTTACAGCAGATTTTTACGAAGAATCAAAAAATGGCTTGGGACAAAATTTGGGACAAATAAGTCCTTTGTTTTCAACAACTTAATTTTTTTGTCCCAACACTTGGGACAAACGTTGCACAAAAATTGTGCACATGCCTTGTAAGTTATTGAAAATAAATGAGTTGTTTGTCCCAAATTTTGTCCCAAACATTTGGGACAAATAAGTCCTTTATTTTCAACAATTTATGAGAATATCCGTAAGTTATTGAAAACAAAAGAGTTATTTGTCCCAAACAACTGGGACAAAATTTGGGACAAATAAGTCCTTTGTTATCAATAAGATAGCAGGAATGCGTAAAATTCTTGAAACGTTTGGGACAAACGTTTGGGACAAATAAGTCATTTAGTTTCAATGATTTAGCTCGTTTGTCCCAACTTCAAAAACATCTATTTTTGTGCTTTGGGACAAACTTGGGACAAACTTGGGACAAACTTGGGACAAACTTTGAGGCATCGCCCGATGGTGTCCATTTTCCGGACGGAAGATTAAAAAATCCAATCCGCCGGTCAGCCGCGACGGTCAGCCGCGCCAGTAAGCCGCGCCAGTAAGCCGCGCCGGTCAGCCGGTTACTGGATGGGATGCGTCGGCCAGTCATCTCCAAAAATTGATCCTTCGTCTGAATCCAAACCCAAACTCGACTCGCCAGCAGTTTTTGCCGCAGCAAGCTTCCATGCTCCTCTACCTTGCTTCACCCACCCCGCCTTTTCCAACAAGCGAGAGACTTGAGTTTTGGGAATGCCGGTCGCTTTCTCAAGTTCTCGATAGGTGGCGTCTGGCTTTCTTTCGATAGCATGCACGAGTTTTTCGACAAGCTTTATTTCGGCGGCATTTGTTTCTGCCTGCTCTTCATTGCTGTTTTCTAGTACTACAAGGTCACCCTTCTGGTCGATATAAGGCCGTCCCTGAATTTCAAACCGTTTGATAAGTTCAAAATCACGAGCCTTGACGTGCTCAATTTCGATGATTAGTTTGTCGGGGTCGGTGCATTTTAGGCTGTATACACAATCGCCTAGTGCGGCAATATCGCCTGATCCGCGCAATGTCGATTCGAGAGCCGCAAAGGGGCTCTTGGCGCTCTTCTTTGTCGCGTGATGAACGGCGATCACCGCCTGAGCGCCTGCCGCGAGTAGGCCCAAGATTGTATCTGACAGACTCTGTGACACCTGTCCGGCTGAATTTTCATCGATGCCGCTGATGAATCGGATCGCGGTATCCAGAAAAACCACGGGCCGCAGTGCCGCGACCGCCGCCAGTAGGTGCGGGTCATCGAGCTTAATGACGCCTTGATTGGCCGTTCGGCACAAAAACCGGTCATTGTTCACGATGCCCATTTTCTCCATCCTCACCCGAAGTGACTTCTCCCCGACTTCGGGGGCCAAATACAACACGTGGACAGGCTTCGGCACGCTGTGGAGGCCGAGAAACTTTTTGCCGGTTACAAGCGCACGGGCCATGCTCAGCGCAAACCAACTCTTGCCTGAGCCTGGTGTGCCGCCGATAAATGTGACGCCTGCCGGTAAAAATCCTTCGATCAAGAATTCGATCTCTCCTTGCGCCATCTCGGAATAGGACTTGAATAGTTTTCGCCATGCCGGAGGCCGATGTAGGGCTTCATCACGCAAGGCTATGAGACGCTCTTTGAAGGCGGGGCCAAACTTCGTATATAGCTCACCAACGTCTTTCGGGTCTTTCGGGCCTTTCGGGTCTTGGCTCGCCTCATCTGCGCTTGGCTTCGTATATTCCCATTGGATACGGAACAGCTTATAAGACGGGTAGCGTGCGGCAAATGCCTCGGCACATTTCACTCCTGCGGAATCCATGTCCGTAACAATGAAAATACGCTCCGCTTGATCTAGCTTCTCTAAATGTTCCGGCTTGATCGCCAGCTTCCCGTCGCGCAAACAGGTTGTCGCGGATGAAACGCTAACGGCAGGAAGCCCGTGCGACCTGAGGGTCAATGCATCTAATTCGGACTCAGTTATGTAAACATCTCCATCAACAAAGAACGTGAGGTCATCCGATAATTCCTCGATTCCATATAACCGATCTCTGCTTTGAGTGTTTTGCAGGTGTCGAAACTTCAGGCTTTTATCTGGCGGGTTAATCGCCCTAAACTTGACCGGAGCATCTGGCGCATCGCCGTAAGGGATCGCAATCGCTTCGCCCAATACGGGATGATTGGGCACGTAACCAAGACCGGCTTTGACGGCTATTTCGGGCTTGATGCCGCGACTTTCAAGATAAGCTAACGCCGTTGTCGACTTTTTAAGTAAGGCCGTCGCTTCTTCGCGGTCAAACTTGAAGGTGAAGGGCGGATATGCCTTTGACCGATTTGACTGATTTGACTGATTTGACTGATTTGATTGACTGGGTGTTTCTTCTTCTGTTTCCTTTGGCTCTTGTAGTCCGCACTCTTTCATGAGAATCTTCTTTGCTTCCAAGAATGAAACACCGTCTTTCTCTTGAATAAACGTCAGAACGTCGCCGCCCTTGTCGCAAGGGAAGCAGTGCCAAACGTATACGCCGTTTTTCTCGGTGATCGACAGTGACGGATTAGTATCGAGATGGAATGGGCAGCGCGCTCTCCATTCATTCGAGCCTGCGGGCCGAATGTCTGGTAATCGGCGGGTATATGGGTCTAGTCCTGCTTTTTGTTTTAGGTCTTGTAGGTCTTGGTTTCGATATGGTATAGTACTCATGTAGATTATCTCCGATTTGTACTTACAAAAACCTCAGAGTGGCTGCTCTGGGGTTTTTGCTTTTTAGGCCATCACATAGCCAAAATAAAAAAGCCCTGCCGGAGCGCCATTCCGACAGGGCCATGCTTTCCCATCAGACGATTGATTGGAAAGACCGAAAAATTTTGCTTATCGTCTGATGGTTTCGCGGCGGTTTTGGCGCACCGCTAATCAGTTAGTCAGTAATTATCTTCGAGGCTTGGCTCGGCTGGCTTTGACTCGGGGCAAGGGCGCGTAGGCGAGGCAAACGTTCGGCTAAATTTAAATTAAAAATGCGTCGCGCCCTTGCGAGAACGTCCAAAACTGTCCCTACCTCAATTATATCATAAAAGTCGCGTTTCTTGACAGTGCCCGAAAAATTTTTTCCGGTGTCCGAAAACGGACACTATTGGGTTTCAGGCCGTTTTTTGCGTCCGTTTTGGTTAATCCACATCTAGATACCACCCGCCTCCTCTCGAACGATTTTAGAGCCTCGAAATCCCACTAAAATATACGTAAGTCATTGAAAACAAAAGAGTTAGCTGTGATTTCAGTAAGTCCTTTATTATCAATAAGATAGCATAGTCTCCGTTATCTCGGCATCTCGGCTATCTCGGCCATGAAGTCCGGCAGTCTGTGGGGTCGGCATCCGAGTAGGGCCCATAACACGTATGGCTGCCTTCCACTGCTTCTCGTCGCTGCCGTTGAAGAGTAGCGATCCCTCCGTATCCCCATCTTGGCAAAGGGTGAATCCTTCCCCCATAAGCCTTCGTTTTATGCTTTCCCATCGGCGGGCAGAACTGCCCAAAGCCATGACGCCAAATAGACCGGAGCCATGCTCATAGATTTGGCCGTGCTCGCACGGGATATAATACTCTCCGCACGAATCCCTTTTAATCCGTAACTCGTGCTTGTCCGCAAAATCCTTTATATTCATAGACCTCCCTATTATGGCGGTCAGGCCGCCGTGCTCTTCTTTTGTTCAATGAACTCTTCTAAGTCCTTTATATCGAACAGAATACGCCTCCCAAAACGAACGTAAGGAATTCGGCCAGACCATGCCAATGTACGGACAAACCACACGGTCGAGTTTAAGTACATCGCGGTTTGCTTGATGGTTAACAATCGCGGCTTGTATTCCGCCTCCATACTTTCATTGTGGCACGGAAAATGCCGTGCCCGGAAAGTGACCAAAAAATTTTTTGCTTCGGCGCTTCGGCGCTTCGGCGCTTCGGCGCACCTTGATGCTGGTCAGTGAGAGTTGACAGCCGGATGTTCCCACGCTAGGTTTGAACTAGGTTTGGAACATGGAGAAATGACAAGACAAATGCAAAAAGCAAACCTGCTTGAACCTGCTTGAAAATGGGAAAATGGGAAAATGGGAAAATGGGAAAATGGGGGAAATCGTCAGATGAAAACGGCCAGAATCACATTCAAGTTGTCAGAGAACGGGAAAGAATGGGGGAAGTTTGGGGGAAATTTTCGAGCGGAGTTCTTGTAAGTTATTGAGGGCGTGTAGCTCAGCCGGATAGAGCATCGGATTTCTAATCCGAGGGTCGGGGGTTCGAATCCCTCCACGCCTGCCAGTTTCCCTAAGTCAAACAGCTTTGCAAAAAGGTGAGTATCTGCTC
>Ga0209810_1005019_pt1 | contig 12258 bp, 14 predicted proteins | sample Coa_R1_7_FD_187159 | JGI IMG/M metagenome (GOLD analysis project Ga0209810, IMG submission 187159) | Surface soil microbial communities from Centralia Pennsylvania, which are recovering from an underground coalmine fire - Coalmine... | ecosystem: Environmental > Terrestrial > Soil > Unclassified...
TGGTGATGGACCGAGCACAGCAAAGTCTTCCCTCAGCAACCAGGTCGCGGCGAGGTCGGGCCGGGGGCCCCACGCAACGCGTGGGGGGCGCGCAGCCTAGGGCGGAGCGCCTTTAAAATGGACGACTTCTACAAAGAATACATTCTCGATCATTACCGGAATCCGCGGAACTTCGGGAAGCTCGACGCGCCCGACGCGACCGCCGAGGACCTGAACCCGCTGTGCGGCGACACGATTCGAATGGATCTGTCGGTCGACGCCGACGGGCGGGTGGAGGATGTGAAGTTCAGCGGGAAAGGCTGCGCGATCTCGCAGGCGTCGGCCTCGATGCTGACCGAGACCGTGAAGGGCATGACGCTCGAAGAGGTCGCGAAGCTGCCGCAGGACGCCGTCCTGGAAAACGTCGGCATCGGCATCAGCCCGACGCGGATGAAGTGCGCGATGCTCGGGCTCAAGGTCCTCAAGAGCGCCGCGCTCGGCGAGATCGCGTCCTGGCCGGACGAGTCGCGCTGACGGCCCGCCGGTGACGGCGACCGCCGTGACCGCCGTCTTCGCCCTGCGCTTCGCGGTCGCGATCGTGTTCGACGCGCTCGCATTCACCGTGTGGGACGTCGGAACGCGCCCCCCGCTGCGGCTCTTTCGCGACGTCGCGAGCGGCGTACGCGCACCGCGCCGGTTCGCCGCGGGCGCGCTGCGCTTCGCTTTCGGCGCGGTGCTGCTCGTCTTCGGCGCAGCCGTGGCGCGGCCGGCGATGCCCTCGTTCGGCGTCTTCACCGTGCTGGAGACGCTCATGCTCGTCGCCGCGCTGATCGTCGAGCAGCTCGTCGGCCCCGACTTGCGCCGCGCCGCGCGGCGCTGAACCGCGAGCGTCACGCCGCTCCGCGAAGCGGTTGGATCCCTCGCCGGGCGCCCGGGCCGGACCTCGCGCCGGGCGCAGCTCAGATCTCGCGCTGGCCTTCGATGCAGACGTTCTGCGTGTCGTAAGCGCGCTCGAGGACGGTGCGCTCGCCGTGCGGCGTCGCGAACGTGAGCCACACCGGGCGCGAGTGCGAGCTGGGATCGACATCGTTCGTGATCACGGCGCGGCGCAGCATCACGTACTCGCCGCTGACGCCGAGCGCCTTCGCGGTTTCCGGCAGGTGCATCGGCTGGTCTCTCCAGTACGCGAAGACGCCGCCGACGGGGCTCTTCACGATCTTCATGAGCGCTTTGTCGCCCGGATAGACGCCCGGGCGCACCGTGTCGTCGACCGAGGCGACGACCGAATCGATCGCGGTCTGCTTCACGGACCGGCTCTCGCAATCGGCGACGTTGCGGTAGGGGATCTGCATCCGCGGCTCGTGCGGGCCGCAGGCGGCGAGCGCGAGGAGCGCCGCGAACGCGACGACGGCGGGACGGTTCGGGATCACGTCGGCCGGTCTTCGCGCTCGCGGGCGCGCGCTACTGTTCCGCGCTCGATCAGGCCAGCTTGCCGGACGTCTTCTCCAGCAGCGCCCACGCCTGCGCGCCGAACTTGTCGCGCCACTTCGCGTAGAAGCCCGACGACGAGAGCTTCGCGCGCAGCGATTGCGCGTCGGCACGGTTCAACGTCATCCCCTGGCGGACGAGCTTCTCGGCCAGCGAGTCGTTGCGGAGCTGCGTGTCGCGCCGCTGCAGCAGCGCGTACTTCGTGAGGTTCCGGTCGACGATCCGCTGCACGTCGGGCGGCAGCGCCTTCCAGGCGTCCTGATTCCCGAGGAAGTGATACGCCGACCACATGTGGTTCGTCACCGAGAGGTACTTCTGCACCTCGAACAGCCGGGCCGTCTCGATGATCGCGTACGGGTTCTCCTGGCCGTCGAAGACGTGCGTCTGCAGCGCGGTGTAGACTTCGTTGAAGTTCAGCGGCGACGGCGCCGCGCCGAGCGAGCGGAACAGGTCGACCCACAGCTCGCCGGCGGGCGTGCGGATCTTGAACCCGGCGAGATCGCCGACGTTGCGGATCGGATGCGAGCCGGACGTCATCTGGCGCATCCCGTTCTCCCACATCTTCGGGTGGACGTACAGCCCGACGGCGCGGATCTGCGCGCGCACGTAGTCGCCGAGCTCGCCGTCCATCGCGCGGAAGGCCTCGGCCGAGTCGCGGAACGCGAAGCCGATCCCTTGGATCGCGGCGACCGGGACGATCGACTGCAGAATCCCGCCGTCGAGCGTGAAGAACTGCACCGCGCCGGAGCGGAGCTGCTGCAGCACCTGCGTGTCGCCGCCCAGCACGTTGTTCGGGAAGATCTGCACGTCGAGGCGTCCGCCGGTCTCCGCCTTCACGGCGTTCCAGCACTCGCGCATCCGCACGTTGAGCGGATGATCGACGGAGATGTTGCTGGCGTACTTGTACGTCCACTGCGCGGCGCGCGCGGGGGTGCGAATCACGGCGATCGAGGCGAGCGCCGCGGCGCTCCCCGTCACGAAGCGCCGCCGCGTGATGGTCCGTTCGGTCACTGGGTCGTCCTTTCGCATCGGTCGGTCGAGGTCAGTCGAGCATGAGGCCGCCGTCGGCGGTCAGCGTCTCACCGACGACGTAGGATGCGCGCGGCGAGAGCAGCCACACGATCGCCTCGGCGATCTCGGCGGCCTCGGCCGCGCGCTGCAGCAAGATGCCGCTCTCGACGCGCGCGCGCCGCTGCGCGTCGGCGAACGGCTCGTCGAGCATCGGCGTCAGCGTCGGCCCCGGCGCGACGCAGTTCACGACGATCCCGCGCGGAGCCAGCTCGCGCGCGGCGTTCCGTGAGAGCGCGAGGACCGCGCCTTTGCTCGCCGCGTACGCCGCGGTCCCGGACAACCCGCCGCCGCGTTTTCCGGCGACGCTCGCCACGGTGCAGATCCGCCCGCCTTCGCGCATGCGTTTCGCGGCCTCGCGCACGCAGAGGAACGTCCCGAGGACGTTCACGTCGTGGACGCGGCGGAACGTCGCGACGTCGATCTCCATGAACGGCGTGACGTCGGCGATGCCGGCCGGGGTCGCGAGCGCGTCCAGCGTCCCGCCGAAGTAGCGCAGCGCTTCGTCGAACAGCGCGGCCACCGACGCTTCGTCGGTGACGTCGACCTTCACGGCGTGCCCGTCGATGTGCTGCGCGACCGCGTTCGCGCCGTCGACGTCGCGGTCGGCGACGACGACGCGATAGCCGTCACGGCACAGCAGCTCGCACGTCGCTTTGCCGATGCCGGAAGCGCCTCCCGTCACCACCGCGGTCCGCGGCTGTTCGCCGAACCACTCCACGTCTAACGGCGCTCCGCCCGAGGCGCGGGAGCGAAGGTCGCCTCGGCTTCGCGCAGCGGACCGCAAGTCCGCGGGTTCCGCTGCGAGCCGGACCCCATGCCGCCCACGCGTTGCGTGGGGCTGCCGGGCCGAGCTCGCGACGGCGTGCTGCCCGGGGGATCATGCCGCACTCCCTCCATCACCGGGCTCTTGGCCTCACACATCTCATCGCCTCGTCTACAGCAGCGTGGCGGGGTCTTCGAGCGCGGCGCGCAGGGCGGCGAGGAATCGCGCCGCGGGCGCGCCGTCGATGAAGCGGTGGTCGAAGGTGAGCACGCAGGTGAGCATGCGCACCGCGACCACCGCGCCGTTCACGACGGCGGGGCGCAGCGTCGCCGCGCCGATCCCGAGGATCGCCGTTTGCGGCGGGTCGGGGAGCGGCGCGACCCGTTCGATCCCTTGCGGGCCGACGTTCGAGATCGAGAAGGCGGCCCGGCCGACGTCGGCGGCGCCGAGGGCGTGATCGCGCGCCAGCGCGGCGAGACGGGTCACTTCGGCGTGCGTCTCGGGGAGCGTGCGGCTCGCGGCGTCGCGGACGACGGGGACGATGAGGCCGTGCTTCGTGTCGGCGGCGATCCCGACGTCGATGCGCTCGAACGGCGCGCCGGTCGTCGCGTCGGTGCGGATCTCCGGATGGTCGCGCAGCACGCGGGCGACGGCGTACACCGCGAACGCGGTCCAGCCGAAGTCGCCGCGGCGCCCCATCAGCGCGTGCAGCGCGTCCACGCGCGCGCTCGTCTCGACCTGCGGGAGCGCGAGCAGACCGACGTCGGTCATCTTCCGGAAGATGTCGCGCCGCGACGCCGGCAACTGCGCGGGGAGCGCGCCGTGGCGTGCCGCTGTCGCGCCCGCCGCGGCGGCTTCGGCCGGCGCCGCGGCGACGGGCGCGTCCGGCTGCGCGCCTTCGACGTCGACGAGCGTGATGCGCCCGCGCGGACCGGTACCGCGAACCTCGTGCAGCGAGACGCCGCGCTCGCGCGCCAGCCGGCGCGCCGCCGGCGACGCGATCGTTCGCGCGTCGCCGTTTTGCGGGACGATCGATGCGGCGGTCGGCGCGACGCCGTTCGCGGCCGCGCTCACGCGCGGCGCTTCGACGATCCGCCGCGGCTCGAGGACGTCGGGCGCCACGCTCGCCGCCTCCGCCGGCGCGGCCTGCGGCGTATCGGATTCGCCCGCGAGCGCGATGAGCCCGATCACCGCGCCGCAAGCGAACTCCGCGCCGTCCTGGCCGAGGACGCGCGCCACCGTTCCGCTCGCCGGCGCCTGGACTTCGTACGAGATCTTGTCGGTCGACACTTCGACGAGCGGCTCGCCTTCGCGGACGGGTTCGCCCGCGCGCTTGATCCAGCGCGCGATCGTCCCCGACGCCATCGTGAGGCCGAGCTTCGGCATGACGATCTCGACCGGCATCCTACACCTCCCGGCACGCGAGGCGGCGCGCGGCGTCGGCGATCATCGCGGCCTTCGGGTACATCGCCTCCTGCAGCACCGGCGCGAACGGCACCGGAACGTGCGCCGCGCCGAGCCGCACGACCGGCGCGTCCAGCTCGTCGAAGCAGTGCTCGCCGACCCACGCCGCGATCTCCGCGCCGACGCCGCCCACGCGCACGGCCTCGTGCGCGACGACCATGCGGTGCGTGCGTGCGACGGCGTCGGCGATCGCGTCGTAGTCGAGCGGCCACACCGTGCGCAGATTGATCACCGTCGCCTCGATGCCGTCGGCTTCGAGCAGCGCGGCGGCCTCCATCGCGCGGCCGACCGTGATGCCGTAGGTCACGATCGCCACGTCGCCGCCCTCGCGCATCGTCTTCGCCTTGCCGATCGGGACGACGAAATCGTCGTCGTCCGGGATCGGACCTTGCCGCGGGAACAGCGCCTTGTGCTCGAAGTACAGCGTCGGGTTGTCGCTGCGGATCGCGGCTTTCAGCAGCCCCTTCGCATCCTCCGCGTCGGCCGGGATCACGACTTCGAGCCCGGGCGTGTGGACGAACCACGACTCGAGCGCCTGCGAATGCTGCGAGCCCGCCGATTTCGTGATGCCGTCCGGCGCGCGCAGCGTCATCGGCACGACGCACTGCTCGCCGAACATGTAGCGCAGCTTCGCGGCCTGGTTCACCACCTCGTCCATCGCGCAGGTGATGAAGTCGGCGAAGTGCATGTCGACGACGGGACGGCAGCCGGTCAGCGCGGCGCCGACGCCGGCGCCGACCAGCGCCGCCTCGGAGATCGGCGTGTCGCGCACGCGATCGAACCCGAACTCCTCCGGCAAGCCTTTGAACTGCCCGAAGATCCCGCCTTGCTTGGCGATGTCCTCGCCCATCAGAAAGACGGTCGGATCGCGACGCATCTCCTCGCGCATCGCCTCGAGGGTCGCCTCGGAGAACGACATCGTGCGCGGCATCAGTGCGCGCCCCCCTGCGATCCGGTCCCGAGGTCGGGTGCGAAGGGCAAAAACGCCGCGCGCTCGCGCTCTTCGATCCCGTGCACGGGGTCGCGGGCGTCGCGGTCGCCGGCGTAGGCCCCGAAGAAGGCTTCGCTCTTCTCCGGCGCCGGCGAGCTGCGCGCGAACGCGACGGCGTCCTCGAACTCTTCGCGCGCCTCGCGCCACAGCCGTTCGAAGTCCTCTTGAGGCAGCGCGTCGCCGAGCGTGGCCTGCATCCGCACGATCGGATCCGACGCGCTCATCACGTCCTCGACCTCCGCCTTCTTGCGATAGCGCTCCGGATCGCCGATGAAGTGGCCGCGCGCGCGGTAGGTCTTGCACTCGACGAACGTCGGCCCGTCGCCGGCGCGTGCCCGCGCGACCGCGGCGGCGAGCGCGTCGTACACGGCGAACGCGTCGAAGCCGTCGACGATCGCGGCGGGGATCCCGTAGCCTTCGGCACGCACGGCGACGTCGGCGATCTTCATCGTCTCGGCCGTCGAGGTCGTCGACGCGTAGCGGTTGTTCTCGAGCACGAAGATCGCCGGTAGATTCCAGACCGCGCAGAGGTTGATGTTCTCGTGGAACGGGCCGCGGTTCGTCGCCCCGTCGCCGAAGAAGCAGACCGCGACCTGATCGGTCTTGCGCTGCTGCGCGCTGAGCGCCGCGCCCGCGACGAGCCCGAAGCCGCCGGCGACGACGCCGTTCGCACCCAGCATCCCGACCGAGAAGTCGGCGATGTGCATCGAGCCGCCTTTGCCTTTGCACACGCCGCTCGCGCGGGCGAACAGCTCGGCGACCATCGCGCGCATCGCGGTCCCCTTCGCGAGCGTGTGCCCGTGGCCGCGGTGCGTCGAGGCGATCGAGTCGTCGGGACGCAGGTTCGCGCACGTCCCGGCCGCGACGGCCTCTTGGCCGATCGAGAGGTGCGCGAAGCCGGGGATCTCGCCGGCGAGAAAGTGCTTTTCGATTCCCTCCTCGAGCACGCGGATCCGGATCATCGTCCGCAGCAGCGCGATGCCGAGCTCCCGGCGGGCGCGAGCGGACGAAGGGGTCAGAACGTCGGCCAAAGCGGTCCTCTCCGGGGTCGGGCGGGGCAGCCCCATTTCACCGCGCCGCCCGGCGTCCCCGCGAGATCAACCGATCACGTAGCCGAGGCCGACGGCGGTCTCGAGCGTCGCGCTCGCCGCGTGCAGGGAGACCGACCACGTCTGGTCGCCGACGACGCCGTCGGCCGGGACGCCGCCCCAGGTCTGGAACGCCTGGACGGCGGCCTTGGTCTGCGGCCCGAAGATTCCGTCCTGCGCGCCCGGACTCGTCCCCCATTGCCCGGAGGCGCCGTTGTCGAGGACGCGCTGCAGATCGCGGACCACGTCGCCGGTCGACCCCTCCGCGAGCGTGGGCATCGGACCGCCGTCGGGGAGCGCGGCCCACGTGAGCGGGCCGACGACGCCGTCGACCGCAAGTCCGGCGCCTTGCTGAAACTCCTTGACCGCCTGCTCGGTGAGCGGGCCGAAGTCGCCGTCGACGACGAGGCCCTCGTTCGGCGTGCGCCGGAGCGCGCGCTGGAGGCGGCGGACGACGTCGCCGCTCGCGCCTGGGGCGATCGTCGGTTGCCCGGGGTTTGCCATGCTGCTTCTCCCTTGCCTAGAGACTGCTCGAAACGCTCAACGGATCAAGGAAGTTTCGCCAAGCCTTCCCCAAAGACGGAGGGAAGTTTCCGCCAGCCTACCTAAGTCGCACGGCCACAAGCCCGCCGTCATTATGGAGTTGTTCTCGTGAAGCACGCTCTTTCGCGCGGCCGTTTCGTCGCCGGTTCCGCCGCCGCAGCCGCCATCACGCTCGGCGCCGCGCCGAACGTGATCGCCGCGCCGACGAAAGAACTCGTCATCGGGCTGAACGTCCCGCAGTCCGGACCGTACTCCGATCAGGGCGCGGATCAGCTCCGCGCGTACAACCTCGCGATCGAGGAGATGAACGCCAAGGGCGGCATCATGGGGATGAAGCTCCGCACGACGACGGGCGACACGCAGTCGAAGCCCGCGGTCGCGCGCGACAACGCGCAGCGCATGATCGAGCGCGACGGCGCGATCATGATCACGGGCGGCTCCTCGACCGGCGTCGCGGTCGCCGTCTCCGCGCTGTGCCAAGAGAAAAACACGATCTTCATGGCGACGCTGACGCACGGCGACGAGACGACGAATCAGAACTGTCACAAGCACACGTTCCGCCGCTACAACGACGCCTACATGAGCTCGCAAGCGCTCGCCAAGACGATGGCGACGAAGTACGGCGGCGGCAAATGGTTCTACATCACCGCCGACTACGCGTGGGGTCACTCCAACTTCGAGAACATCACGCGCGTCGTCGAAGCGAGGGGCGCGAAGACCGTCAAGAACGTCCTCACGCCGTTCCCGGGAACCGTCGACTTCTCGTCGGCGCTGGCGCAGGCGCAGGCGGCGAAGCCCGACGTCCTCGTCGTCATCGAGTTCGGCCAGGACATGGTGAACTGCGTCAACCAGTCCGCTCAGTTCGGACTGACCAAGTCGGCGAAGATCCTGGTGCCGCTCGTCGACGAGTACATGGCGATCGGCGCGAAGGACAACTTCGACAACGTCGCTTCGACGGTGCCGTTCTACTACCAGTACCACGCGCAGAAGTATCCCGGCGCGAAGCGGTTCGTCGACGCGTTCCGCGCGCGCTACAAGGTCCCGCCGTCGAACGGCGCGGAATGCGCGTACGCCGACATGTACATCTACAAGATGGCGGTCGAAAAAGCCGGAAGCACCGACCCGCACAAGGTGATCGACGTTCTCGAGGGTACGAAGTTCCAGTTCACCAAGGAGCAGGAATGGTACCGCAAGGAGGACCACCAGGGCGTGAACTCCTGCCTCGTCGTCGAGGGGCTCCCGCTCAAGGAACGCGCCGACGGCGGCTTCGGCTTCGCGCGCGTCCTCGAAGTCCACAGCGGCGAAAGCGTGATGGAGCCGCTCTCCGCGCTCTCGTGCAAGATGGAGCCGGCGTAAGCCTCGTTCCGTCGACCGCAACGGGCCGGCGCCGCCGCGACGCCGGCCCGTTTCCGTCTCCGCTTCGGAAAGCCGCCTGGTGGAATCGCTGATCCAAGCTCTCCTCAACGGACTCGTTCTCGGACTCATCTACGTGGCGATCGCGGTCGGACTGACGATCGTGTTCGGGACGTTGCGTCTGGTGAACTTCGCCCACGGCGCCTTCTACGCGATCGGCGCCTACGTCGGGCTCGTGCTCGCCGGGCAGTACGGGCTCGTCGCGGCGTTCGTCGCCGCGCCGATCGCCGTCGCGGCGTTCGCCGTGGTGCTCGACCGCCTCGTGCTGCGGTTCTTCTACGAGAAGGACGCGACGTCGCAGCTCTTGCTGACGTTCGGGATCGCGCTCGTCGTGGAGGAAAGCCTGCGCCTGATCTTCGGCGGGACGACCCAGCGGTATCCCGTCCCCGACGCGCTCGCCGGATCCTTTCCGCTCGGACCGATCGCGTATCCGGCGTACCGGCTCGCGTTCGCCCTCGGGATCGTCGTCATGCTCGTGGTCGTCTGGCTGATCATCGAGCGCACGAACTACGGCCTGATCGTGCGGGCCGGGATCCGCGACCGCATCATGGTGCAGCTTCTCGGCGGCAACATCCGGCGCGCGTCCACCATCGTCTTCGCGCTCGGAGCGGCGATCGCGGGACTGGTCGGCGCCGCGGCATCGCCGATCTACAGCGTCAACCCGAACGTCGGCTTCAGCTTTCTGGTTCCCTCGTTCGTCGTGGTCGTCGTCGGCGGGCTCGGGAGCTTCTGGGGCGCGGTTCTGGGCGGCTTGCTGATCGGCGAGCTGCAGAGCGTGACCACCGTGGTCTTCGCGCCGGCCTCGAACGTCGTGATCTACCTCTGCATGGCGCTCGTTCTGCTCTTGCGGCCGCAAGGACTGCTCGGCGAGAGCGAGGTGATCCGGCAGTCATGAGCGCCTCGACACCGGCGACGCCGCCGAAGACGCGACCGCCGAGCGTCCTGGCGGGCGACCTGCGGTTTCTCGTGCTGACCGCGCTCGCGCTCGCGATCTTCCCGTTCCTGCTGCACGTGGTGGGCGGATACGGCGGGCTCGCAACGCAGATCTGCATCCTGAGCATCGCCGCGATCGGCTTCAACCTGCTGCTCGGCTACGCCGGTATGCTTTCGTACGGGCACGCGATGTTCTACGGGGGCGGCGGATACCTCGCCGCGATCCTGCTGATGCGTGCGATGCCGGCGCATCCGAACCTGTGGCTCGCCGTGCTCGGCGCGACGCTCGCGACCGCGCTTCTCGCGCTCGCGGTCGGTGCGGTCACCGTGCGGCTGTACGGAATCTACTTCGCGCTGCTCACGCTTGCGTTCGCTCAGATGGTGTTCTTCATCGTCGAGCAGGGAGGCGAGATCACCGGCGGAGACGACGGGTTGCAGTCGTTTCCCAGCGCGCTCATGCCCATCGGCCCCTGGAACGTCGACCTCTCCGCCGCGCTGCCGCCGGTCGGACTCGGGCCGTTCGGGACGGTCGGCGACCTCAAGCTTTGGTACGTGTTCGCCGCGCTCGTTCTTCTGCTCGTGCTGTGGTTCACGCGCGCGCTCACGCGCTCGCAGTTCGGCGAAGTGCTCGGCGCGATCCGCGAGAACGAAGAACGCAGCTTGTTCGTCGGCTTCAACGCGGCGTCGTACCGGCTCGCCGCGTTCGCGATCTCCGGCGCACTGACCGGGTTCGCCGGCGCCCTGCGCGCTCTGTACGACGGCACGGTCGCCGTCGACTCGCTCGGGATCGACCGCAGCGGCTCGTTCGTGATCTACACGATCGTCGGCGGCGTCCAGACGCTGTTCGGCCCCGTCGTCGGAACCGCGGTCATCGTCTACCTCGAAAACGTGCTCTCGGGCGTAACGTCGTGGTGGCGCCTCATCGAGGGGCTCATCTTCGTCGCCGCGATCGTGTTCTTGCCGAGCGGGATCGTCGGCACCCTCGGCGGCAAGGCCTGGTCGGGACGGCGCGCACTGCTCACCGGCCTTCGCCCGCGCAGCTCGGGCTCGCGATCGGACGAGACGCTGCGGGCGGCGCAGCCGATCGCGCAGGTCGGCGTCGCCGCGCCGGCGGCGTCGGCCGTCCCCGCGCCCGGCGACCTCCCCGGCGAGAACGCCTAGCATGGACGCCGTGCTGGAAACCCAAGGGCTCGGGAAGTCCTTCGGGCACTTCGCCGCCGCCGCCGACATCGATTTCCGCGTCGCGCCCGGCGAGCTGCGCGCGGTGATCGGACCGAACGGCGCCGGGAAGACGACGTTCTTCAATTTGATCGCAGGGACCATTGCGCCGAGCGCGGGCACGATCTGCTTCAAAGGGCACGACGTCACTCGGCGCAGCGGCACGAGCCGCGTCCACCTCGGAATCGCCAAGGCGTTCCAAACGGCGAACGTCTACACCGACCAGACGGTCCATCAGAACTGCCGGCTCGCCGCGCTCGCGCACGTGCAAGGTCCGTTCGCGGCGCAGGTCTTCCGCCGGTCGTCGAGGCTCACGCAGGTCGACCAGATCGCGGAGCGCGCGCTGGCGCGGCTCGACCTCGCCACGGTCGCCGACGCACGCGCCGGCGATCTTTCGCACGGCGACAAGAAGCGGCTCGACATCGCGGTCGCGCTTGCGACGCAGCCCGAGGTGCTGCTGCTGGACGAACCGGTCGCCGGGATGGCGCGCGACGAGGCGCGCAAGACCGAAGCGCTGATTCGCCGCCTCGCGAGCGAGATGACCGTGCTGATCATCGAGCACGACATGGACCTGATCATGGGGATCTCCGACTCGATCACGGTCCTGCACCAGGGCCGCGTTCTGGCGACCGGGACGCCGGCGGAGATTCGCGACAACGTGAGCGTTCAGGAAGCATACCTCGGCGGCCACTCGCAAGCGGAGCTGCACGCATGACCCCCGAACCGCCGGAGAGCCGGACATGACCGCTGCCGCCGCGCTGCAGACGCGCTTGCGAGTCGAGCGCATCAACACGTACTACGGCGACAGCCACGTGCTGCGCGACGTCTCGCTCAGCATCGGGGCCGGCGAAACGGTCGCGCTCCTCGGGCGGAACGGCGTGGGAAAGACGACGACGCTCAAGAGCATCGTCGGCTGGCTGCGCCCGCGCAGCGGCAGCATCACCCTCGACGGCGCCGAGCTCGTCGGCCGCGACATGGTGACGATCGCGCGCGAAGGCGTCGCGCTGGTCCCCGAAGAGCGGCGCATCTTCACCAACCTCACCGTCGCGGAGAACCTCAAGCTGGCGCAGGTGACGGCGCGCAAGCCGGGCTGGACGCTCGACCACGTCTACGCGAAGTTCCCGCGCCTGCGCGAGCGCTTGAGCCACAAGGGCGACGAGATCAGCGGCGGCGAGAAGCAAATGCTCGCGATCGCGCGCGCGCTGCTCCAGGATGTGAAGCTGCTGCTCCTCGACGAGCCCACCGAAGGCCTGGCGCCGCTCATCGTCCGCGAGGTCGAGAGCGTCGTCCGCGAGATCAAATCCGCC
>Ga0209810_1005020_pt1 | contig 12253 bp, 10 predicted proteins | sample Coa_R1_7_FD_187159 | JGI IMG/M metagenome (GOLD analysis project Ga0209810, IMG submission 187159) | Surface soil microbial communities from Centralia Pennsylvania, which are recovering from an underground coalmine fire - Coalmine... | ecosystem: Environmental > Terrestrial > Soil > Unclassified...
GCGCACGGGCGGCTGTGCGCCATCGCGCTGACCCCCGCCAACTCGCTGGCTAAGCTCATGCTGCTCCCGTTGCGTCACTTGCTTGCTCCTTCTTCCATTGTCGTTAATTTGGACAAAACTTAGGCAGAAAGCCGATATCCGAAGGCATACAACCCTCCTCTGTACACACAGTCTCCTGTCCACCCTTCTGAACAGAAGTTCCTTGCATGCTTCACTGTCTGAAGTCACTCGCTAAAGTTAATAATAAAACAGGTTGGTGACACCACATGTCACTTCTTCTCTTTTTTCAAGACAAATTTAATTGTGTTACCTGTGATAGAGCTGATATATCCTTTCCACCTCCTTTTTCATCTTCTCCCTCAATTCGGGCGGGTCAACCAGTTCGGCCTTGTCACCGTATTTGTGCATCTGCTGAAGAATGCGCCACTCGCTGTATGCCTTTGCTCGTACCAGTATCCGGCTTCTCTGTTTCCCTTGCTCATCGATGTATGGTTCCTCACGCTCTATTGTCTGAGAAAGCCATCGCTGGCTGAGACCGCTTCTTGCCAGGCTACTGTCAAGCCAGAAACTGAACTCAATAGGGCGCCTGCGCCTCTCCCCGTCGATCATGCGTTGCTGAATTTTGACGCTTCCCTCTTTTATGCGGTCAATACGGTATTCCAGAAATGAATTGCTTTTGTGGTTAAAACCGATAAGGTAGAGATGGCCATCCTGGTGAATAATGTAATAAGGGTCTATATCCTCATGAAGCATTGTCCCTTGCTGACGCTGCAAAGAGGTATACTCAAAACAAATTTGCTGGCGGTGGGAGATAGCCTTAACAATTTCCTCAATGGTTGCCCGATGGGGAAGATAATCTGTCACTGTATCCATATTGAGGTAAACAAACGGTTTTCGCACCCATCTGTCAAAGTATCGCTTCTGCTCAGCAGGCAACGTTCCTACTAACCGTTCGATCAGCAATGCAATTTGCTCGGCGAAGGGATTGTGCGGCAAAGGTGCAGGAAGCGGGTGAGTTCTGTCGGCAGGCGTATACTTTGTTGGATCGGCAAACAATGTATGCAAAAGAATGAAGGTATCCAACTCCTCCTGACTGAAAATGAATGGACTGAACGGCCCTGACCCCTTCACAAGACTATAACGTGCCGTCTGTCCCTTGCCCGACCTGTTGATTTCGTACCCCATGTTCTCAAGTACACGTAAATCGCGTGATAACATCTTCCCCACCCTCCCAGATGGAGCGCGTGCTTTCGGGTCGTCATCCTCTCCAATACGGTAGAAATCCTTCAAGCGCCCCAAAATATCCTCCTGCGTGCAGTCACCTCCGCTGAGTAGATAGAGAAGACGAAGAACACGCTCAGCATTTTCATACTGTGGCTCGGAACCAGTATCTGGCTTATCGATAAGAACATCTCTCGCTTCAGAACCCTGACCAACTTCGCTCTCAAGATGTTCCTTATCCCGCGTCGTTTGCCTAGAAGCCATAGAAATCGCTCCCGTCATTCAAGCACCAACTAGATCAGATACCAGGTAAGACCCACTTGAGGATACAGATATTCGTATACCTTTAGCTACACAGGCAATCAAAAGTCTATACTGGCTCATATTACCACTTCCCTTCTCACTGGTAAAGCATATCCGGTACTTCTGTCTATTTTCTTGAGTGGCCTTCGGCCCTGCCCACTCCCCATTACGCCCTCTGCTGCCCCGATAACCCCCTCTTGCCTGCCATACTATAATGAGGGAGAATATTCTTGCCTGGCGGCACTTTTTGCGAATTGAGGACGAGCGTTTGAGCATGGAGAGCCAGTAGCGTTGGTGGATAGCGGTACTTTGCTGCGAGAGACGGCGCGGTTTTTTGAGGAGCAGCATCAGAGGGCGTATCTGGTGGGCGGCTCGCTGAGGAATATTGTGCTGGGGGAGCCGTGCGTCGATTGGGATATTGTGGTTGAGGGTGGGGCAGCGACACACGCGCGCAAGCTGGCGAACAGGCTCGGCGGTCACTATGCGTATCTGCATGAGAAGGCCAGCCGCGTCGTCGTCAAGGGCGATCAGGAGATGGTCCTGGATGTCTCCCCACTGATCGGCGGCTCGCTGGAGGCCGATCTGCGCCTGCGCGACTTCACGCTCAATGCCCTTGCCGCGCCCCTTGCCAGCGTGGTTGAGCATTTTGAAAGCGGCGCGCCCATCCAGTTCATTGATCCCCTGCGCGGGCTGGCCGATGCGGAGGCTCGCGTGCTGCGCGCCGTCGATAGTGAGGTCTTCCGCCGCGACCCGCTACGCATGCTGCGCGCCATTCGCCTCGCCATGCGCTACTCGCTTACCATCGACCACACTACAGAGGGACTGCTGATGCGCGACGCGGCCCTGTTGCTCCAGGTTGCGCCCGAACGCATCCATGAAGAACTCTATGCCATCCTCGCGCCTAACGGGGCAACCGAACGCCTGCGCAAACTGGATGCCTACGGCCTCTTCACCGTCCTGATGCCCGAATTTATCCCGGCTCGCGGCATGCGCCAGCCGTTTCCGCATTACTGGGATGTGCTAGAACATTCCTTTGAATCCGTCGGCAGGCTGGAGCAACTGGCCGCGCTGCTGCAAGCGGAATCCGGGGTTATCAGTAGCTCTCCACTGGAACGGGAGGGCCATCTTGCGGAAATTGCCGCGTTGCTGCGGGAGGCGGAACAGCAGAACATTTTCCAGTTCTCCACGCTCACCGCGCCGCGCATGAAGCTGGCCGCGCTGCTGCACGATATCGGCAAACCGGCCACGTATAGCGTTGACGAAGAGGGAGCCATCCATTTCTACGGACATCCCCAGGTCGGCGTGCCGCTGGCGCAGCAGATTCTCAGGCGGCTGAGCGCCAGCACCGCCGACCAGCGCCTCGTCCAGCAGGTGACGATGCATCATATGCGGCCCGGCCAGCTTGGGCAGGTCGGCCCGGTCACGCCACGAGCCATTCGCCGCTACTTCGTCGATCTTGGCCGCAATGGCATCCTCATCGCCATCCTCTCGCTGGCCGACCATCTCGCCACCCTCGGCCCGCAGCCGCTCAACGAACACTGGACACGCCACCTCTCCGTCGTCCGTCTCCTGCTCACCAGCTACATCCGCGAGCGAGACAGTATCCTGCCTGCCCAACTCGTCAGCGCCCCGGAACTCATGCGCCGCCTCAAACTCGAACCTGGCCCCATCGTCGGCCAGCTCCTTGAACACCTCGCCGAGGCCCGGGCCGAGGGCCGTATCCACTCTAAAGAAGAAGCCCTCTGGCTGGCGGAAGAATGGCACAAACAACACCTGTAGGGAGAAAACCATAGGCGTTAACTTCAGGCCGCCGCAGGCCACCTGCAAGGGGTGGCCCTACTATACCCGAACAGTCCCACAGGCGCGCGTAGTATAGTAGGGCCACCCCTTGCGGGTGGCCTGCGTCGCGCTCGCACCGGCTTAAGTGAACGCCTATGGGGCTGGCCCTACTCTAGACACGGCGTTCGTGCCGCCTGTGGAGTCGCGTCTAGAGTAGGGCCACCCCTTGCGGCCGGCCTGCCCGGCGTTGGCACTGGCTTAAGTGAACGCCTGTGAGGGAGAACACCCCATTCGATTGGCAAAGTTCATCAGGGACAGGCCCCTCATTCCCACTCTGGTGTGTGAAACTTCATTATCAGCCCATTGAGACTCATCATGCGTTACCGGAATCTGGCATTCCAGAAAGAATGTTGACAAGGATAGCAGCATAGCGTACCATTACAACAACTACACATGAAAGGGCGTACCTTGTCTGGACGCCCTCATTTATCTATTCTGGGAGATCACTGGTTGTGAAGGCAATCGCAATTTTTTACCAGGGCCGCAAGCAGGATACCTCAGCCGTCGCCGGAAAACTCGATGTGTATTTACAGGAACGCGGCTATGAGGTACGCAATATCGATATTCGCAGAGAGGGTGAGGAAGAGCCTGTTCCCTCTCTGCAAGGCTGCGAACTGGCAATTGTGCTGGGGGGCGATGGCACTATTCTGCATGCCGCTCGCCTCTGCGCCTTCACCCATACACCCATCCTCGGCGTCAACTTCGGGCGCGTCGGCTTCCTGACCGAACTGGAGCCGCAGGAGGTGTTTTCACAGCTTCCCTATTATCTCAATCGCGACCCATCCGTCTGGCTCGACAAGCGCAGCATGCTGCAGGCCACGCTCGATCAGGATGGGACACACGACTTCTTCCTGGCGCTCAACGATATCGTCGTCGCGCGCGGCATGTGGCCACACGTGGTGCAGATTCGCACCTGGATCGACGAATATTTTTACAATACGACCTTCGCCGATGGCATCATTCTCTCGACGGCGACCGGCTCAACTGCCTATAACATGGCCGTTGGCGGTCCCCTGATGCACCCGCAGGTGCAGAACAGCGTCCTGACGCCCATCGCGGCGCACCTCGCCTCTGACCGCTCCCTGATCCTGCCGGTCGAAGCCTGCGTCAAGCTGCAAATTTTTACCGGCTCGCAGAACGGCGTCTTCTCCGCCGACGGACAGATGAACCGCGAGGTGAAAGACGGGGCAACGGTCATCGCGCAGAAGAGCAAGTACATCACGCAATTTCTCAGGCGTCGCCCGCCGACATACTTTTACCAGATCATCAACGCCAAGCTTAGAAGTGAGGACCCGGTAGGGAGCAGTCAGTAGATTACTATGTTACTTGAATTAAGCATCAAAGATTTCGCCATTATCGACAGCCTGCGCCTGCAACTCAGCCGTATGTTCAACGTCTTTACGGGTGAGACGGGCGCGGGCAAATCCATCATCATTGACGCGGTGAGTGCCTTGCTCGGCGGAAAAATCGGCGCGGAATTTGTGCGCGCCGGGGCCGAACGCGCCAGCGTCGAGGGCATCTTCTCCATTGACCCCCTGCCGCCCGTCACCAGCGACTGGCAGGTCCTCGAAACCGTTGCCGCCTCTTCCAACGGCAGCCATTCGCTGATCGAGGCAATGGAACAGACAACGCAGATCGGCCAGCAGAGCATCGATAACAGCAGCGCCGATGCCGCAGTTGCCCTGGCCTCGCTGCTACGCCAGTATGACATCGAGCCGGAAGATGGGCAGTTGATTCTCACCCGCGATATCTTCCGCTCCGGGCGCACCGTCTCGCGCATCAACGGGCGCACCGTCTCGCAACAGGTGCTGCAACAGGTGGCAAGCTGGCTCGTCGATATTCACGGCCAGAGCGAGCATATGAGCTTGCTGCGACCCGAACAGCACGTCAACTTCCTCGACCGCTACGCCGAACTGCTGCCCCTGCGCGAGCAGCTTGCCGCAAAGGTCAGTGAGTGGCGCAGTGACCGCAAGACGCTGCTGAGCCTGCAACAGAACGAACGCGAGCAGGCCAGACGCGCCGAATTCCTGCGCTTCGAGATCGATGAGATCGAAAGCGCGAAGCTCCAGCCCGGCGAGATCGAGGAACTGGAGCAGGAGCGCAAAGTCCTCAGCAACGCCGAACGCCTGCGCGAACTCTGCACCTTCATCTACGGCACCATCAAAGGCAGTGACCTCAGCGGCGACGACTTCAAGCCCGCCCTCGACCAGTTGCGCCTGGCACAGCGCAGCCTCGGCGAGCTGGTGCGCCTCGACAGCAGCATGCGGGAATACGCCGACAGCCTCTCCGAAGCCCTCTACCGCCTGGAAGATGTCGCCACCGGCATCAGCAGCTACGAGGCCGACATCGAAGACGACCCGCGCCGCCTGGCCGACATCGAAGACCGTCTCGACCTCATCAACAAGCTCAAACGCAAGTACGGGGCTACCATCGAAGAGATTCTCGCCCACGCTGCCAGATCACAGGAAGAGCTTGAAAGCATCGTCCACCGTGATGAGATCATCGCTCAGTTGCAACAGAAGGATAGCCAGCTCCGGCGCGAAATCGGCGCGCTGGCGCAGCAGCTTTCCGAACGCCGCAGCGAGGCCGCCGAACGCCTCTCCGCCGCTATGGAAGAGCAACTCAACGACCTTAACATGACGCGAGCGCGTTTCTCCGTCGAAATCGAGCAGGTTCCCGACGAAAACGGCGTCCCCGCCAGCATCAACGGCGAGCCGGAGCAATATTACGCCTGCGACCTGACCGGCATTGACCGCGTGCAGTTCCTCATCGCGCCCAACCCCGGCGAGCCGTTCAAGCCGCTGACAAAAATCGCCTCCGGCGGCGAAACCTCGCGCCTGATGCTCGCGCTGAAAACCATTCTCGCCAGGGCAGACGCCACGCCCACGCTCATCTTCGACGAGATCGACGCCGGTATCAGCGGGCGCAGCGGGCAGGTCGTCGGCGAAAAGCTGTGGATGCTCACCGCCAACCACCAGGTCATCGTCGTCACCCACCTGCCGCAGATCGCCGCCTTCGCCGACACCCACTACAACGTCAACAAGCAAATCTTCAACGACCGCACCATGACCATCGTCAACGAACTGCGCCCCGACCAGCGCGTGCGCGAAATCGCCCACATCATGGGAGGCAGCGTCACCGAAAACGCCATGAAAAGCGCCGAAGAGATGCTGGCCCGCTCGTTTTTATGGAAGGAAAGCCGAGGGCAACGACACGCTGGTCAATGATTAGCTGTCCCGGTTTCGTGTCTTTTAATTCTGCAATTGGAGGGGAATCAACAATACAATGCAACAGAAAGTACGCGCGGGAAGAAACAGGACGATCGATTTAACAACAGATGAGGAGAGCCGCTATCGTGGATCTCTTATCAAATTGACAGGACCTGCTGATCTCAAAACGATAACAAACAAGACTATCTGCCAGGACATACACGATGTTATTGGGTTACTGCCAGAGAGCTTTGTCGATTTAATGATTGTTGATCCCCCCTATAACCTTCAAAAAACATATAACAGCCATACTTTTAGGAAAATGGATAACAGAGATTATATATCCTGGGTGGATAGTTGGATGTCGAGAATACTTCATATTCTTAAGCCTGATGCTTCCATCTATGTTTGCTGTGACTGGCAATCAAGTTTTTCGATATACGAAGTGCTTAATCGCTATTTCTATGTGAGAAATCGCATCACATGGGAAAGAGAGAAGGGAAGAGGTTCAAAAACAAACTGGAAAAACTGTTCTGAAGATATCTGGTTCGCAACGAGAGGGGAAGGTTATAAGTTTTACCCGGACAGGGTGATGATAAAGCGTAAGGTGATCGCGCCTTACAAAGTTGACGGAGCGCCTAAAGATTGGGAGGAGACAGAGGATGGCAATTTCCGGCTAACGCATCCTTCAAATCTCTGGACTGATATTACCATCCCATTCTGGTCAATGCCAGAAAATACTGATCATCCAACACAAAAGCCAGAGAAGCTTGTTGCGAAGTTGATACTTGCCAGCTCTGACGAGAACGATTTTGTCTTTGACCCGTTTCTCGGTTCCGGCACTACATCAGTTGTTGCGAAAAAGCTGAATAGAAGATACTGTGGTGTAGAGATTGATGAGCATTTTGCCCTCCTCGCCGAAAAGAGACTGGAAGGCGTGGATACAGATAGGAGTATTCAAGGATATTCTGATGGCGTCTTCTGGGAGCGTAATAGCTTGAATACACAGAAACAGCGTGGAACTGTATATACCGGCATACAGCAGGGAAGGCTATTATGATAACCAGTCCAGTAGTAACGGTTGAGAAGCTAACTCAGATTGGTGAGAGAATACAAACATTTCTCAATACTCAAACTGAGATAATGGCTGCGAATACAATTGCCAGCCCAAGAGCAGTAGGCGATGCTATGCAATCACTGCTGGAACAGCATTTCGACCAGATTTTGCAGGGAGACATTAAAGAATATTCGAAGGACTTCGCAAGGCGGGCAATGGCAGATATAGCATTCACAGATATTGAGGATTTTTACCATGTTGTAGATGTAAAAACACATAGATTGGACACAGCATTTAATATGCCGAACCTCACATCTGTGGAAAGATTAACGAGGTTTTATGAGAATGATAAGAATTACTTTGATTTGCTACTCATATCCTATTCGGTTAGCGGGTTGAGTCTCAAGATTGAGAAGGTACAGTTTACGCCAATGGAAAATCTAAAATGGGATTGCCTGACAATCGGCGCGCTTGGTTGGGGTCAGATACAGATTGCAAACTCCAATAATGTTCGTACTGATCATTCACTGACCAGGAAAGCGTGGATGATCCAGCTTTGTGATGTGATGTTACAATTTTATCCTCACGAGATAAGTAAAATAAACTCTCGCATCAGCCATTTCAAAAAAGTTAAAGAGTATTGGGTAGATAAAGCTTAACTACCATTGTATGAGCAAGCCATACTGCCAGATACTAACCGTTCAACCTGCTCGGCTTTTCTTGAAAGAAAACTGGAATGTTACAGCAAAACAAATGTTTGATAACTATCTTCCCTTCAGGAGGTACAACCATGCAAGTTCGCCATTTCTCCATCGACCTGAAAACGAAAGTTCCCGGCGGCCATCCCGGCCTCTACACAGTCCCCATCCAGCTTGATCCCGCTCTATTGAACACTCAAGATAGCGAGGTACTCGCCCGGCGTTTCAACGGCCTGCCCATCCTGCTCAACCGCCCAATGATCGTCGCGGCAATGTATCTGGAACCGCACGGCTCAATGGACGAACATTCGGCGGATCAGCCCATTCTGTTTCTGGTCACAAAAGGAAGCGGCTTTGTGCGCATTGGCGGCCCCGACGGCGAAACACGCGCCGTCAGCGCCGGTGATGCCGTTCTCTGGCCCGCAGGACTTGACCACAAAATCTGGACAGAAGACGAGCCGCTCGAAGCCATCGTCATCGATGGCCCGGCGGAACGAGAACAATCATCATAATGACATGCCATGCCATGAGCAGGCCACCGGCCAGGGGTGGCCCTACTATATACGACCTGCTCACCCGGTTCCGATATAATTGTGGAGCGAGCGGACGGAACCGTGCATAGTAGGGCCACCCCTGGCCGGTGGCCTGGAAAGGTACACATGACCACCATCGCCATCATCGGAGCGGGCATGAGCGGCCTTGCCGCCGCCCATACCCTGCAAGACATGGGCCATACCGTCACGCTTTTTGAGCAAATGGGCGAGGTTGGCGGGCGCGCCACCACACAACAGCGCGAGGGCTACATCTACGATTCCGGCGCGCAATACATCAAACCTGGCCCCGTCAGCACGCCTTTCGTCACCGAGCGTTTTGCCCTGCCAGACCTCGTCGACATTCCCAAACCGGTCTGGATATTCGATCAGCAGGGCAATATTCAGGAAGGCGACCCGTTGCAGAATGCCGAAGCGAAATGGAACTATCGCAACGGCCTCATCGCCCTCGCCCGGCGCATGGCGGAGGGGCTTGATGTTCGCCTGCACACACCCATTGCTCGCGTGCAGCATACAGCGCGGGGATGGCAACTCTTCTCGCAGGCCAACCAGCCATTCGGCCCTTTCGACCGCCTGCTCATCACCATTCCCGCGCCACAGGCCGCCGATCTCATTGCCGTCAGCATCCTTCCTGACAGCCTGCAAGAGCGCATTGTCGATCTCTTACGCGCCGCTCGCTACAATCCCATCATCTCCGTCATGCTCGGCTACACCCCCCCGCCGCGAGAGCGCCCCTACTACGCCCTCGTCAATACCGACAGGGCGCACCCTATCTCCTGGCTGGCCTGGGAACATGAGAAAACTCCGGCCCGCGCGCCGGATGGATGTGGCCTGCTCATCGCACAGATGGCCCCTGCCTACAGCCGACGGCATCACGATACGGCTGATGAAGAAGTCATACATGACACGATCAGTCATGTCGTTGATCTATTGCAAGAGCCGCTTCACATGCCCGTCTTCACCGACATCAGGCGTTGGCCTCTGGCCCTGCCATTCCAGAAAGCCGACGCAGACGCGCTCAATGCCCTGATGCTGCCCTCTGGCCTCGCCTTCTGCGGCGACTCCTTCACCGGCGGGCGCGTCCATCTCGCGCTTGAACATGGCGTCAATGTGGCAAAACAACTGAGTTATACATAACAATCCTATCGCCCACGCTGTCGCGTTTATGCTATAATAGTCTCAGAACCAGTCAGGAGGGACGCTATCCTCTGTGCTGTACAGAGTTGAGATATCAAATCCGGTTGGAAAGGAATCAAAAGGGGGTGCAGGGGTCTCCCCTGCCGGGGTTTGGGGTGTCCCAAATCATCATTCAAACGGATTTAATATGAGATATAGAAGGAATGTAGAACCATGAGCAAAAAATTACTTAGCACGATCCTGTTATTTGCCGTCTTTATTGGCTTCCTCTGGTGGGGAATCTCCATGCTTACCTCTCCCGGTAAAGATGCGGAGACGGTCATTTACGCCATTCTCATCCTGGCTTGCGCCGGCTATGCCCTCGTCTCTATCTTTCTACTGCCGCGCAAAAAACAACCATAAAGCAGAGAGCAGGTAGGTTATCATCTATGGAGAACACGCCGCCAACAGCGCCGTTGGCTATTCGCCTGGCTACCCCGGACGACATTGACACCATCAACTATCTCGACAGCTTCAGCACCTCGCCCACGCGCAACATTCACCGCGATATGCAAAAATATTTCGGCTCCGTCGACCCATCGACGCACGAGCGCACGCTGATCTTTCTCGCTGAGATCAATGGCGAACCCGTCGGTAAGGCAGAGTTGATGCTGCCCCCGGCTGAAACCGCCGGAACCACCGGCGGCACCGCCACGACCGGCTACGTCAAGCGCGTGGTCGTCCACCCCGATTATCGCGGCTACGGCGTCGCGCGCCAGCTCATGGAACACATCATCCACTATGCCCGCACTGAATGCGGGCTGGGTGCCATCGACCTGCACGTCTGGGAAGGCAACACGCCTGCCATTCGCCTCTACGAATCGCTCGGCTTCCAGCTCCAGCACCGCGAACTCTACTTCCGCCTGCCTTTATAAATAATGCCCCGTGTCATGCTGAGGGGGAGCGAAGCATCTAAGGCTGCCCACTTGCTCAGTATGGCAAGATGAGATGCTTCGCTCCCCCTCAGCATGACATATCCCTGGCCTGCTTTCTATAGACGACATGTTGTGACGAACCATGCTTTCCCCTCGTTTTAACACCTGGGTCGGAAACCGCTTGCATGTCTTCTACTCGCGCAAGCGGGCCATTTTCCGGCACTTTGACGGGAGGTAGCAAGCGCCAGGCAACCGGCGCGTCTATTCTATATGGAGCAGCGAGCAATTACGGCAGAGACAGTAGAGACCACACAAATCGCACCGGCGACAGAAACACAACAGAAACAACCATCTTCAATCAAATATCGCTGGATGCGTCTTTTCTTCACTGAGAATATTGCACCGGACAACCACCGTCTCATCGACCTGCAGCGCCGCGCCTGCTGGGTCGGCATCGCCCTGATGTTGCAGGGGCTGAACGAGTTGAACCACGTAGATTTTTTCCCGCACCCGCAGCCATACGAATCGCTGGTCAGCTTTATGCTGCTGGCGGGGAGCCTGTGGGCGATCTGGATGGCCCTGCGCCCGCAAAAGCTGAAGCTGCACAGCGTGCAGAGGCAGCCACGACGCTGGCAGCAATCTGCTCTACTGCTCATCATCGTTGAGGCAGTCATTGGCTCGTTCCTGTTCGGCTATATCATCGGCATGTGCTTCCTGCCGCCGATGATGGCCAACGACGGCACATCGCTCGACACCAACGCGGCTATCTTGCTCACGCAGGGTCGTAATCCCTACACCGATTCTAGCATTATCGAGGTAGCAAATCGCTTCGCCATTCAGGCGACCTGGACAACGCCGCTGCGTGAGGGCCAGTTCGCCAACCGGATCGATTACCCCTCGATGGAAGAGATACGCTCCGTTTTCGCAACCGATCTCAAAGCCGGACAGGCCCCCGAATTTGAGTCGAAGGTAAGCTACCCCGCGCTTTCATTCCTCATCCTCGTTCCCTTCGCCCTGCTCAAAGATTACAATGTCCTGCCTTTCTTCGTTCTCAGCTACGCGCTGCTGGTCGCGATTGCCTGGAAGATAGCGCACCCGCAGCTTCGTCCCTGGGTGCTGCTGCTCGCGCTCGCCAATATTCCCATGTGGAGTTCCGTCTACGGCAGCACCCTGGATATCTTTATCACCCTGCTTATCGTGCTGGCCTGGCTGCTGCGCAATTCCCGCTGGTCTTCAGCCCTCTTCTTCGGCCTCGCCCTGGCAGGCAAGCAGACCGCGTGGTTTCTCATCCCCTTCTATCTCATTCTGGTCTATCGCCAGTACG
>Ga0209810_1005026_pt1 | contig 12245 bp, 11 predicted proteins | sample Coa_R1_7_FD_187159 | JGI IMG/M metagenome (GOLD analysis project Ga0209810, IMG submission 187159) | Surface soil microbial communities from Centralia Pennsylvania, which are recovering from an underground coalmine fire - Coalmine... | ecosystem: Environmental > Terrestrial > Soil > Unclassified...
CCTCTCCCTCCCCCAAAACAGGTCCTGACAGATAGCTGGCCCGCCCCCAGAAGCGCCCGAGGGCCCGCAAACCGCAGGAAACGTGGCTCCGAGGCGCGTCCGCCCTGGTCAAGTTCCGAAGCCGCTGAGGCACGATCCGGCGGCTTGACGAGCAACGATCTTCGTGCGCATACTTCACTATGTGTAGCGTCGAGAGGACTGCCGATCGTGAACGCGCCATCGAGTAGCGCCCCGCACGGCTGGTAACACCGCGGTCCGATCGCTTCGCGCCGCCCATAGAGATCCGTAGGCGGACAGACCCGGCCGCACAGCGACGGCACGTGCCTCGCGGTGTGCCGCCACGGCCGGCCCGGTGCGGCCCGCCGGTCATGCGGCCGGATGGAGGAAACGTCGCGCGCATGGCGGTAGATGCTGCGACTTCGACGCACGCCAGGCACGCAGCAGGACGGCTTGCCGACTTTACGGCAGACGCGCGGGTCCTGACGCTCACCGCAATGTCGATCGGGGTGGGCGCGGTCAGCGCGGTGGTCGCCTACCTGTTGGTGTGGCTGATCGGCGTCATCACCAACCTGGCGTTCTACCACCGGCTCTCATCGGCGTTCGTGTCGCCGAGCGACAACCGTCTCGGCGCCTGGGAGATCCTGGTCCCGGTCGCGGGCGGCCTGGCCATCGGGCTGATGGCGCGGTACGGCTCGGAGCGGATCCGGGGCCACGGGATCCCGGAAGCGATGGAAGCCATCCTCATCGGGCGCAGCCGTATCGAGCCGAAGGTCGCGGTGCTCAAGCCGATCTCCTCGGCGGTCTCGATCGGCACCGGCGGCCCGTTTGGGGCCGAGGGACCGATCATCATGACCGGCGGAGCCTTTGGCTCCATCTTCGCGCAGTGCTTCGCGCTGACCGCCGCCGAGCGCAAGACGCTGCTCGTCGCGGGGGCCGCCGCCGGGATGTCCGCCATCTTTGCGGCGCCCGTCTCGGCGGTCCTGCTCGCGGTCGAGCTGTTGCTGTTCGAGTGGAAGCCCCGGAGCTTCATTCCGGTCGCGACGGCGTCCGCGGTCGCCGCGCTCCTCCGGGGGCCGCTGCTGGGGCCGGGCCCCGTCTTCCCGCTCGCTCCGCACGCGCCGTTGCCGTGGCAAGGCCTGGTGGCGGGCGCCGGCGTCGGGGTCATCGCGGGCCTCGCGTCGGGCGCGCTGACGGGGCTCGTGTACGGCTTCGAAGACCTCTTCAAGCGGCTCCCGATCCACTGGATGTGGTGGCCGGCGATCGGCGGCCTGCTGATCGGCGTCGGTGGGCTGTGGCACCCGCGCGCCCTCGGCGTCGGCTATGACACGATCCGCCTCCTGCTGCAGGGCCGGCTCGGCGGCCAGGCCCTGCTGGGTCTTCTGATTACGAAGGCCCTGATCTGGGCGCTGTCCCTCGGATCCGGCACCTCGGGCGGCGTGCTCGCGCCGCTGTTGATCGTGGGCGGAGCCCTCGGCGCACTCGAAGCTCACTGGATCCCGTTCGGCGCCCCCGGCGTGTGGGCGCTCATCAGCATGGGGGCGGTGATGGGAGGGACGATGCGGTCGCCGTTCACCGCCATCGTCTTCCTCGTGGAGTTGACACACGATGTGAACCTGCTCACGGGCCTGCTGATCGCCAGCGTCGCCTCCGATGCCGTCACCGTCCTGCTCCTGAAGCGGTCGATCTTGACCGAGAAGGTGGCGCGCCGCGGCCATCATGTGGTCCGCGAGTACACGATCAGTCCGATCGAACGGGTGTTCGTGCACGAGGTCATGGATCCCGCGCCGGTTACGGTCCCCGCCGAGATGGCGGTGGGCGCGCTGGTGAGCCGGCTCGGGAGGCACGATCCCAGTTTGGGGCGCCACCAAGCCTGGCCGATCGTCGACAGCAGCGGCAGGCTCGTGGGCATCATTACACGCGGCGACCTGCTCGCCGCAGCAGAGCAGGACGAAGCGGAGGAAAAGTCGGTCCTCGAAGCCGGCACGGCATCCCCGGTGGTCGCCTACCCCGACGAGCTGCTGGCGGATGCGATCGCCCGGATGGTGCGGCGCCAGATCGGCCGGCTGCCGGTCGTGAGCCGGGACGCCCCCCACCGTCTCGTCGGCTATCTCGGCCGGACCGACATCATCGAAGCATGGCAGCGGCATCTTGAGGAGGAGCACGTCCGCGAGCAGGGCGCGTTCCCGCTGCGCGGCACGCTGCTCAGGGCCGGCCTCCGGCGCTTCCTGCCGAGGAGGAGGACGAGGGCCCTCGGTCGACTCGTGCTCAGGCGCGGCGCACGGTGGCGGCGCTCGCGCCTCGCCCGCACGGACGACGCGAGGCCCGACGGCGGGCGCCGGCGCCCGCCGTCGGGCCGCCATCTGCCCCCGCGCCGTGAGAGGCGGCGATGAGGAGCCTGGGTCCCGCGATGTGGCCCCCGACCGGCGATGGGTACGGATTTTGTCACACGGGTCCGAGGCCGCGCAGGCGCGGATCGAGCACGTCCCGCATGCGGTCGCCCAGCAAATTGAACGCCAGGACCACCAGCGTGATGGTGACGCCGGGAATCGTCGGCATCCACCAGGCCTGCCAGACCAGGTCCTGCGCCTGGCCGATCATCTGGCCCAGGCTCGGCGTCGGCGGCTGGATGCCGAGGCCGAGGAAGCTCAGCGCGGCCTCGAAGATGATCACCACCGGTAGATGCAGCGTGCCCAACACCAGCACCGTGGGGAGCACGTTCGGCAGCACATGCTGAGCGAGAATGCGGATGTCGGAGGCGCCCACAGCACGCGCCGCCGCCGCAAACTCGCGCTCGCGCAGCGCCAGGACCTCGGCGCGCACGACGCGCGCATAGCCCGGCCATCCCGCGATCACCAGCACCGCCACGATCTGCGGCAGCCCGGTCCCGAGCACCGCGACCACGGCGACCGCGAGCAGCAGCGTGGGAATCGAGAGTTGAGCGTCCACGAGCCGCATCAGCGCGACGTCGAGCCACCCGCCGCGGTACCCGGTCACCATCCCGACCGCAAGACCGAGCGCGGTCGAGAGCGGGACGACCGTGAGCGCGACCAGCAGCGAGATGCGGAGGCCGACCAGCAGTCTGCTGAGGATGTCGCGCCCCAGCTGATCGGTGCCGAGCAGGTGGACGCTGCCCCGCACCGGCACGAGCGACGGCGGGTGCACCGTGTTACGCAGGTCCTGCGCCGCCGGGTCGTAGGGCGTCGCGAAGGATGCCCCGAACCCGGCGACGAGGAGGATCCCCAGGAGCGCGGCGCCGACGGCCCCCGACGGAGTGCGCAGGAGGCGGAGAATCGGCGACGCGCGTCCGGCGCTACGCGCGCTGCGCGGCGCTTCGAAGACGAGGGTCGACCCAGCCATAGACCAGATCCACGGTGAGGTTGACGGCGAGAAAGACGGCCGCGCCCACGATCGTGGCGCCCTGGACGACCGGAAAATCGCGGCCCAGGACCGCCTGGACCGCGAGCCGCCCCATGCCCGGCCACGCGAAGATGGACTCGACGATGAGCGCGCCGCCGAGCATCTGCCCGAAGCTGAGCCCGAGCACCGTGAGCACGGGGAGCGCCGCGTTGCGCAGCGCGTGCTTGAACAGCACCACGCGGTCCCGCAGACCCTTGGCCCGGCCCGTGCGGATGTAGTCTTGGGCCAGGACCTCGAGCAGGCTGGTCCGCGTGAGCCGGCTGACTTGAGCCGCATAGAACCCGCCGAGCACGAACGCGGGCATGACGAGGTGGTCCCATCCGCCGTAGCCGGAGATCGGAAGCCACCCCAGCTTGACGCCGAAGACGATGATGAGCAGGAGGCCCAGCCAGAAGCTCGGCATGCTCGTGCCAAGGAGGGCGACCGTCATCGCGGCCGTATCGACGCCCGACCCGCGCCGCGTGGCGGCCGCCATGCCGAGCGCTACGCCGAGCAGGATCGCGACCGCGAGGGAAGCCAGGGCCAGCTCGAACGTCGCGCCGAGGTGATCCGCGATCAGTTCGGTCACGGGCAGTCCCTGCCGGTACGAGTACCCGAGGTCGCCGCGGGCGACCCGCGCGATGAAGCGCGCGTATTGCACGGACAGCGGCCGGTCCAGGCCGTAGGCCTGCCGGATCCGCTCCATGTCCTGCCGCGTCGCGTCCTGCGTCACCAAAAGCGAGGCGGGATCCCCGCTGACGTGCAGGAGGACGAACACGATCGTGATCACGCCCAGCATGGCGGTCGCCGAGAGCGCCAGCCGGCGGACCAGGTAGCCGCTCACCGCCGGCCCGCCGCCACGAGGCCCCGCCGGGCGGAGCGCCGGGTCACCGACGGTTCCACGACGCGTCGAACATCGTCAATTCCAGGTCCGGCCGGGGCGTCCACTCGAGGTCGCGGCTCATGCCGTTGGCGTTCGGCGCGGTAAACAGCGTGATCGCGGGCGCCTGCTCCTTGTACATGAGCTGCAGGCGCCTGGAGACCTCACGCAGCTTTGCCTCGTCGGGGGCCGCCTGCGCGGCCTCGACCAGCTGATTGAAGGGCGCGTACCCCGGCCGCCACTGCGACCACTCGCCGGGCGAGTAGAACGCCCGGAGCGGAATGATGGTGCTGATCCCAAAGAAATCGGTGAAGCGCGTGAACCAGCCGTCCTCGGGAAGCTTCCGGTCCAGCACCGCCCGCAGCTGCACGCCGACCTCGGTGACGTGCACGCGGGCGCGCACGCCGATACGGTTCAACTGGTCGGCCACGGCCAGCGTGATGTCACGGTCGCCGGGGTACGTTCCGCTCGTCCCGCTGATGCTGAAGTCGAAGCCGTCGGCATACCCGGCCTCGCGCAGCAGCGCGCGGGCCCGGCCTGGATCGTACCGGAACGGCGGGATCGAGGTATCGCAGCCCGTCATCACCGCGGTACAGAAGGTCGCCACCGGCGTGCCCACGTTGTGCATGACGCTGGCCAGGATCGCCTGGCGGTCGATCGCGTAGTTGAGAGCCTGCCGCACCCGCGGGTCGGCCAGCGGCTTGTCCTTCGCGATGTTAACCAAGTTGTAGATGACGAAGAACACGCTCAGGCTCTTGCCGACCACGAGCTTGGTCTTCGATGAGGTCTTGAGGGCGCCGAACAACTCGGGCGGCACGAGGTTGGCGAGCTGCACCGACCCGGCCAGCAGTTCCGCGACCCGCGCCGCATCCGTGGGGATGACGCGAATGACGACGCGGCTGATCTTGGGCCTGCCACCCCAGTAGTCGGGATTGGCCTCGAGCTCCACGCGATCGTCCTTCACCCAGCGGACGAAGCGGTATGGCCCGGTCCCCACGGGGTGACGGGCGAGCGCATCGTCGCCGTTTTGCTTGAGGTACCCGGGCGGCACGATCATCCCATAATACCCGAGGAACCGCGGCATCGACGGCCAGGGCTGCGACGTGGTGAACCGCACCGTGCCGTCATCCACCACGGTCACCGCCTTGATCAGCTGCAGTGCGCCGGCGCCCGGCCAGCGGGTCTTGGGATCCAACATCCGGTCGAACGAGAACTTGACGGTCTCGGCATTGAATGGCTCGCCGTCGTGAAACCGGACACCCTTGCGCAGTTTGAACTCCCACGTCGTGGGGTCGACGGCCCGCCAGGAGAGCGCCAGCCCCGGCTTGAGGTTCAGGCTGGCATCCCGGTGAACGAGCGTATCGTAGATATTGGCCAGGACGGCGATCGTGGCAAGGCCGGTGTTCTTGGCCGGGTCACCCGTGGCCATGTCGGCGCTCTGGGCCACGACCAGGACCCGGGGCGGCTGCGCCTGCGTCGCCACGCCCGAGCCCAAGGCGAGGACGACCGCCGCGGCGGCGTAGAGCGCAACGATCGTCCGCCACCTACCGCGCCTCATCGCGACACCTCCCCTCGACTTCGCCGCGCCCTGTGAGACGGCAGGACGCGGCTGCCCCGTCGCTGGAACAGGCTGCGCACCGGGGGCGCTCTGGCGCATTACGGCGGTCGCTGGGGCATCTCCTGCGCGAGCGCGGCTGGACGCCGCCCGGGCGCTGGCGCGGAGAGGCGGGGCCCCGCGGCCCCCGCCGCCGGCCCGCGTATTCGACGGTCACCAGCCCGCGGCATAGCTCTCGCGACGAGGGTCAGCGCCGCCTTCCAGCACGCCGTTGTCGCGACGCCGGATCGCGCACACCGAGGCGGTCGCGGGCGTGAAGTCCGGCAACACCTGAACGGTATGGCCGAGAGAGGCCAGCTGCTCCCGTACATCGGGCGGGATTCGGCCCTCGACGTGTACCACCCCGGGTTCGTACGGATGGGGATGAAACGACGAAGGGAAACTCGCCGATATGACGCGCGGCGCCTCGATCGCGGCCTGGATGTTCATCCCGAAGTCCAGGAGGTTGCACACCACCTGCACCATCGCCTGAACCTGCGCATCGCCGCCTGGACAGCCGAACGCCATCACCGCCTGCCCGGACTCAAGGAGCATGGCGGGATTGGGCGTGAGCCGCGGACGCTTGCCGGGCGCGATCGCGGAGGGATGAGCCGGCGTGGTCCACAACTGCGCGCCCCGCGTCGAGATAATGATGCCCAGGTCGTCAACAAGCGGAGCGCTCACGCCGGGGTCGGACGGTGTCGCGCAAAACGCGTTGCCCTCGGCGTCCATCGTGCACACGAAGGACGTGTCCGGCTCAGGCGCGCCGGCCGCGGGAGCCGGAATATAGCCCCCGGGGCCTGAGCGGCCTTCGTAGCGCCACGGATCTCCGGGCAGCGGAAGCCGGGGGCAGGCGACCGCCCCGTCGATGAGACGCCGCCGCTCGTCCGCGTACTCGGGGCTGAGCAACCCCGCGATAGGCACGTCGACGTATTTGGGATCCCCGAAGAAGGCCTCGCGGTCGGCGCACGCGAGCTTGATCGCCTCGATGAGATAGTGCAGGTAGGGGCCGCTCCCCTGCCCGAGGCGACGTAGGTCCGCGCCCTGGAGCAAGTTCAATACCATCGGCAGGAGCGGGCCCTGCGACCAGGGCCCGCAGGCGTGGACCTCTACGCCTCGGTACGTCGACGAGACCGACGGCTCCACGGCGACGTGGTAGGCGGCCAGATCCTCGGCGTCCAACTCGCTTCCAGTCCGGCCGGCATGCGCAGCCAGCGTGCGGGCGATCTCGCCGCGGTAGATGTCGTCCCGGGCCGCCACGATGGCCGCCTCGCGTCCCCGATGCCTGGCACTCGTCTCGATGTCGATGAGCCGCCTCAGGAGGGCACCCAGCTCTCGCTGCACGAGCACCTCCCCGACCTGCGGCGGCCGGCCGTTCGGCAGGAACACCCGCGCGCTGGCAGGCCACTCACGCAAGCGCGGGGCGACGTGGGCGATCGCCAGGGCGAGGCGGGCGAACACCGGGAATCCACCGCACAACTCACACGCCGGCCCCAGGACCTCGCCCAGCGTCAGGCGGCCGTACCGCGCGAGCGCCGTCAGCCACGCGTCCGGCGCGGCCGGCGTCACGTACCGCGGCGCGCCGACCGGCATGTCCGTCCCGTACCGCTCGATATACCGCTCGAGGGTCACCCGTCGCGGCCAGCATCCGACGCCCGCGATCGTCTCGGGCCGCGGCATTCCGGGTCGAAAGAACATGATCGGCGCCACGCCGCCAAAGTTGCACAGGTGGGGCTCGAGGACGTTGAGCGCGATGCCGGCGGCGACGCCCGCGTCCGCCGCGTTTCCGCCTAACGCGAACATCCGCAGCCCGGCCATCGTGGCGAGGTAGTGGGTCGAGCTGACCATGTGGGTCCTGGCCAGGAATACCGGCCTGCCTTGTGTCACGGCGATCGACGGGCCGTACGTGCCGGTCACAACGTCGAGCATGGCGCACCTCGTAGACGCGGTATCGCGCACGCGAGGGCCAGGACCGTCGAGCGGACGGCCCGGCCGATGATCGGGTTCACACACGGGAAAGGCGGCAGCCGCCGCCGTTGTCAATACGCTATCCAGCGCGATCGATGCCGTCCGCGCGGCGAGCCAGCGTTCGGCGGCGTCGAAAAATCTGGAGCCCCCGGCCGGACCCGAACGGCAACCGCATCGTGACAACGGAGGTGGCGGGCGCCCCGCCCTTGCAGGGTTCCGCGAGAGCCTTGCCGTGACCTGCCCCGTCGTGCCCGTCGAGCAGGGTCGCCCGGCGCGCCGGGCGGCGGGCATGGCTGCCGCGTGAGCATCCTGCCATGCCCCCTCCGCGCTGCGCCGGCGCGCCCAACTTCCCGAGGCATCCGGCGGGACGCGCCGCCTACCGCGTGGCGACCGCCTCGGGCCGCACGGCCAGGGCGAGGTAGCCGCTCAGCACCAGGACGATCGCGCCCCCGAGGATGCTCGTCCAGATCTCCCGGCGGGCTGCCAGCGAGAGCACGAACGGGGCAACGATAAACCAGATCCCGATGAGACCGGTCGCATACCGTAGCCACGCCTCCCGTCGCGCTTCTTCGCTGAGGGCAGCCCACCCGGCCAGCACCAGGAGCAGGACGCCGCCTGCGACGCTGGTCCACAGGACCGCGGGCCGGGCGGCCGCGCCCAAGACATAGGGGGCGATGATGAACCAGATGCCGACCAGGGCGTTCACCACGTTGGCCCACCGCATCTCGCCTCACCTCCTTTCGCCTACGCCATAAGCGATCATGCGGGACGCGACCTCGGCGTTGCGGATCGCTCGCGCCCGCCGGACGCCTCTACTTTTTGGTATACACCCGCTCTAGTGTCAAGTTCAATAGTCTGACAGAAGCCCGCCAAGCTTGCCGCGCGTCACTGCCACGCTCCCACCCGGGCCCCCGGCCCCGACGCGCTCGCCTCGAAGGGCGCATGCCCGAGCCCGGGCTTCGCGACGAGGCACCAGCGCAGGGTGCGGACGCGGCCAGGAGACGGGCCGGCGGTGGCGTCCCGCTGGCCCGTACACGCGGATCGGCCGCGAAACGCGGGAAGGCGTCTCGCGACCGCGGGATGTGTGGCGCGTCGCGCGTGCGATCGCTACGGCGTGTCCGCCGTCTCCCAGGACGCAGGGACGGCCGGCCGGTCGTGGACGATCGGATCCGCCCCGGCGCCCTGTGCGACCTCCAGTCCCTGGTGCGCGGGCGACGACCGCCGCTCGAGGTAGGCCACGACGTCGCCCACGGTCCTCAGCTCCTGCGCGTGCTCGTCGGGGATCTCCAGGTCGAACTCGTCCTCCAGCGTCGCGACGAGTTCAACCACCTCCAGCGGAGCCACGCCCAGGTCCTCGATCAGCCGCGTGTGCGGGACCACGTCATCGGGGTCCACGCCGAACTGCTCCATCAGGATCGCTCGCACGCTATCGTACACCCCGGCATCATGGTCTCGTCCCCCCTGTCCTTCCGGAATCCAGGATCGTTCGCTTGCCCGTAGTGAAGAAGGTAGAAGCAGACTGTCGGCATCGGCTCCCGGCGCCACATCGTGCCGCCTCCCGCGCGGCGACGGCACCACGACCGAGCAGGCACCGCCGACATCCGGCCCCGGAGCACGCTGCTCGTTGCCACTCGGACCGCCGGTGTGGATGGCGTTACGAGACCTGCACCTTGACCGAAGTCGGCCTGACCCGCTCCGACTTCGGGATCGTGACGCTGAGGATGCCGTCCCGGTACGTCGCCGTGGCCTCCTGCCCGTTCACCTCGGCCGGGAGGTCCAGGGTGCGGGCGAAGGCGCCGGAGGGGATCTCCCGTATGTGGTACGTCCGATCCTTCTCCGCCTCGCCGGCCCGGGGTTCACCCCGGATCGTGATGGTATCGCTTGTGACGCTGACGTCGATCGTCTTCGGGTCGATGGCGGGGACCGTGGCCCGCACGACGACCTCGCCGTCCGTCTCGTACAGGTCCACCGGCGGTGCCCACGTCGCCCCGGCCTCCGCACCGCGGGCGCGGCGCGGCGCCGCGAAGAACTCGTCGAGCAGCCGGTCCATCGCCCGCCGCAGCGTGCCGACCTCCTCGAACGGATCCCATCGCACGATGCTCATGCCTTCTCCCCTCCCTTCCGGCCGGCGCACCTGGACGCGCCGGCGTGCGCGCACTGTCCGATGGTGACGGACTCTCATCCCGCGCGATCTCGCCATCGGGGTCCTCCCCATGGCGGCCGCCGCCTCGAGGCCGCCCCCGGGCCCCTGCCCCACCGGGCGAGCGCGCCGGTGGAAACAGGACCGCTCCCCGGCTGCGCAGAGCCGGGGAGCGGATCGCCGAGCACCCTGTGTCACGCGAGTCCCGGATGGGCAGGGATCCCTGGTCCGACCCCGGCGCCAGCCGCCGTACGCTACATCAGCGCTCTCGCCCACTATTGTACCGTGGGCACGGCGGAGTGCAACACGTCACCGCGCACAGCACCGGACCGGACCACACACGAGCCGCGGTCGACGGACACGGCGGTCCGTGCGCTCGCTGGAAGCGACGGCCGTGACATCTGGGCGTGGGGGTGATGCCCGGGCGATGCGCCCCGCCCCTCGGTCCCCGGCCGCATCGCGCGCCGGGGACGGCTGCCCGACCTCCCCTGTACCACACGCACCGGATGTATCAAGCAACATAGCTTGACAGGCCCACAGCCCGCGGCGTCATCATAATAGTGACGAGCAGCCGCGACCGACGCGGAGCACGGGGCGCGCCGGCGCCTGCCCGGGCCGATGCGCCCCGGGGAGCACGATCCTGCTAGGGAGGTGAGGTACGATGCTGGCAAGCGTTGGACTCGTCCTGATCCGGATCGTCGTAGGCGCGCTCTTCATCGGACACGGGCTACAGAAGCTCACCCGTGCCTTCGGGGGCCACGGGATCGCCGGAACCGCAGCGTTCATGGAAACCGTGGGCCTGCGGCCGGGCCGGCCGTGGGCGGTCCTTGCCGGGCTCGCGGAGTCGGTGGGCGGGCTCCTGTTTGCCCTGGGCTTCCTCACGCCCGTGGCCGCCGTCCTGCTCTCCGCCGTGATGCTCATGGCCATCAGCCGCGTGCACGCCCCCAACGGTGTGTGGGCGCAGCGGGGCGGGTACGAGTATCCGCTCGTCCTCCTGGCCGTGGCGGTCGGGGTGGGGCTGGCCGGGCCGGGCGCGTACGCATTCGACCCCTATCTCCACCTGGCGCTGCCGGCTGTGCCGATCGTTGCCGTCGGTTTGGCGCTGTCCATCATCGTAGCGATCGTCGCGCCGACCTACGCCGCCCGGCGCACCGCCGTGGCGGCGTAGCCGTGGCGACCACCGCATCGCGACACGGGAGGGAGCATGTGGAACGGCCCGTACTCCCCGGCCGAGGGGCGCCCGGAGATCGGGCCAGGCGCCGTGGCGTGCGCCCAGGAGGCACGCGGGGGTGGATTGCGGCAGGCCGCAGTGAGCCCGCGCGAGCGCCGGGCGACCGCGCTCACCGTGCTGCCTGACGAGCGCCCGGCTCCTCGACATCCGCCGCCGCGTGCCCGGCGCGCGCTGGGTGGCGAGGTACCGCACCGCGGCGCGTGTGGCCTACCGCCGAGCGGACAGCGGGGGGCCAGCGCGTGATCTTCGAGGTCCGACCGGGGGCGCGGCAAGACGGATCGGCCGCGGGGGTGCCCCGCGCGTCCGGTCGCGGAACGGCGTCCCATCCCGGCGAATCGCGGGAGCACGGCGAGTCCTTGGGGACCCGGGGGCGCGCCGGGCTGGCCCGCCGCGTCCCCCTCGACAGGGCGCGACGCGGCACCGGTGGACTGCGAGTGAAGAGCGCGCCCCTGGAATGGTGAGCGCGGGCTCCGAGGCGTCGAAGAACCTGGAGCCCCCGACCGGACTCGAACCGGTAACCACCTCATTACAACCGGACTTGCGCAAGTTGCAGTTTAGCGCCCTATAGCGGCGTCACGGCACATTTCAGTTGATCGCGGGACATGAAGGCGAGCGAGACTGTGATCGGCGCGTCGAACCCGCGCCCCATCCACTTCATCGCCCAAACCAGGAACAGCCTGCGGTCTCCGTGACCGTCCGCTGGCACATCTCGCCCACGGTCGCGACGTGGTCGCGAATCAGACGCCCGAGGCGCGGATGCTGCGCGCCCAGTTGAAGGCGGGTGAATGCTACCAAGCCCAGGCAGGGGTGTCGCTTCGCGCCCTCGGCGCTTCGCCGCATGTACGCCTCCAGCCCCAGGTTCGGCTTCCCGTGTCGATAAAACGTCTCAATGGTCCAGCGGCGATGGTAGGCGCGAATGATGCTGTCGGGAAGCCAGTGCGGGGCATTGGTCACGAGCAAGAGCAGCCCACCTTCGACATCCGCCTTCTGCAAGGCCACGACTTTCACGCGCAGGTGGTTCGTCAGTGTTAGGCAC
>Ga0209810_1005027_pt1 | contig 12236 bp, 9 predicted proteins | sample Coa_R1_7_FD_187159 | JGI IMG/M metagenome (GOLD analysis project Ga0209810, IMG submission 187159) | Surface soil microbial communities from Centralia Pennsylvania, which are recovering from an underground coalmine fire - Coalmine... | ecosystem: Environmental > Terrestrial > Soil > Unclassified ...
GACGCCAGATCGGCAAAGCCACCTCCACAACCTGGTCGCCCACGCTGAAGAAAATGATCGCTCTAGCCTGCATCAACCGTGAGCACTCCAAGCCCGGCACCGTGCTGCACGTGGAAATGACCGTCGAGGCCGTCCGCCACACGGTCGGCGCGAAGGTCGTTCCGCTTCCCTTCTTCAATCCTCCGCGCAAAACCGCCACTCCGGTGCTCTGATGACCTCGGCGTTCACCCCAATCCGTCATTCTGAGGAAAGCCTGCCTGTGCAGGCGGGCGCTCTCCTTGCTTTCAGAAATGGCGGCTCCCGTTCCGCATCCGCGAGTCGCAGCTCACTCCGCCAGCCGGTTGTATTTCTTCAGCACGGCGCGCAACTCGTCGTGCGGCAGGGCAATCACGCGATGATTCTCGATGCCGGTCATGGTCTCCGCCGCCACCATGGCATTGACGATCGCTTCTTCCGTCGCTTCCACCGTCGCCCCAAAGATCGGATCGAGATCGTCGTTCGGAATCATTTTCAGTTCAATGACCTTGCCGGTCTTTTCCGCACCGGGATTCGCGGTCGAAAACGCGATGAAAATATCGCCCGAACCGTTCCCGGAAATGCTGCCGTCACGGCCAAGGCCGAGAGTGGCGCGGCGCGCCAGCCGTTTTAACTGCGTGGGAAGCAGCGGCGCGTCCGTTGCGACCACAATGATGATCGAGCCGCGCTCTGCCTCGTCGAACGGCGCGGAAGCGTACGCCGGATCCTGCGGAATCTCTTTTCCGACCGGGACTCCCGCGATGCGCAGATTGGCGCGGCGGCCGTAGTTGCATTGCACGAGCACGCCGACGGTGTAATCGGCTCCGTCCACCTTCACCACGCGCGAGGACGTGCCGGTGCCGCCCTTGAATTCGTTGCAAATCATCCCCGTGCCGCCGCCGACGTTGCCTTCTTCGACGCGGCCGGAATGCGCGGAATCGATGGCGTGAAAAACATCCGCCGGCTTGACGTGGAATCCGTTGATGTCGTTGAGCCAGCCATCCCACGTTTCGGCGACGACGGGAAGAGACCACCAATAGCCTGTCGGGTCGGGCTGGCCATGATTGACGCGCCACTGAATCACCGCGTCGCGCACCACGCCCACGCTGTGCGTGTTGGTGATCATCACCGGCCCTTCGAGAAAGCCCGATTCTTCGACCCAAGTCGTGCCGGTCATTTCCCCGTTGCCGTTTTGCGAAAACCATCCGGCGAAAACGGCGTCGGTCATGGAATCTTTTCCGCGCGGCAGAATTGCCGTGACGCCCGTGCGTACCGGGCCTTTCCCGACGACGAGTTTTCCTTCGCCGGAAATCAGCGTGGTGTAGCCGACGAGCACGCCGGGGACGTCGGTGATGGCGTTGAAGGTACCGGGGGCGCCGTCAAACGGAACGCCGAGATCGCGGGCCCGCGGCTTGACCTGGGAACTTTGCTGGGCGAATGCAAACAGAGGAACAAAACCCAAACACAAAAGAAAGACAAGACGAGAAAGAGAGCGCATTGAAATTCAATCTCCAAGAAATCCGAAATTAGAAAATGAAAGATGGAGAATGCGACAGCGGTTAGTGTAACGCAATTCAGCGGGGAAACACCTGCGCGAGCGAAGACTCGAGACCGCTCGCCAGCGTCCAGCATTCCGCGGAGGAAAGGACGAACGGCGGAGCGAGGAGAATGTGGTCGCCGCGCGAACCATCCACGCAACCCTGCGAGGGATAGACGAGAAGATTCTGGGCAAGCGCGGCCTGGCGTATCTTTTCGGCAATGTTCTCTTCCCTGGGGAAAGGCTCGCGGCTGGGTTTTTCTTTCACGAATTCGACGCCGAGGAGCAGGCCAAGACCGCGAATTTCTCCGACGTGAGGATGCAAGGCGAGCGGAGCGAGCGCGTTACGAAGTTCCGCGCCGATTTTGGCGACGCGGTCGAAAAGCTTGTGCGTCTCGAGATAGTCGAGGACCGCGTTGCCGGCCGCCGTAGAAACGGGATGCGCCTGGTAGGTGAAGCCGTGCTGGAATGTGCCGGAACCGCGCTCGAATGCGGCGGCGATGCGACCTGAAACGAGAACCGCTCCCAGCGGCGCGTAGCCGCCGGCGATTCCCTTGCCGACCAGAATGAGATCCGGCTCAACGTTCCAATGTTGGACGGCGAAAGGCATTCCGGTGCGGCCCATGCCGGACATGATTTCGTCGGCAATGAGAAGAATGCCGCGCGACTTGCAGATCTCGGCGACGCGCTGCGCGTAACCGCCGGGTGGAACGGCGGCGCCAAGCGTTGCGCCGACGACAGGTTCAAAGAAAAAAGCGGCGGCGGCGTCCGGATCGTTCGCGGCGAGGAGCGCATCGAGATCATCTGCGCAGGCGACGTTGCAGGATGGGTAAGTTTTGTCGAAGGGACAATGAAAACAGAAGCAGGGCGCGATGTGTCCCCATTCTGCGAGAAGCGGCGCATACGGCGCGCGCCGAGCGACGTTGCCGCTGACGGACATCGCGCCGAGGGTGCTGCCGTGATAGCTCTGGCGGCGGGAAAGCACGCGAAAGCGTTTCGGCGCGCCGGACTCGAGATGAAACTGGCGGGCAAGCTTGATGGCGGTTTCCGTGGCTTCCGAACCACCAGAAGTGAAATAGACGCGTCCGTTCTTGAAATTGGAGGGAGCGAAAGCGAGAAGGCGAGCCGCTAGTTTTTCGGCGGGTTCGGAATGAAATTGCGTGGTGTGCGCAAAAGCGATGTTTTGGGCTTGAGCGGCCATGGCGTTGGCTATTTTACGGACGCCGTGACCGATGTTGATGACGGCGGCCTGGCCCGAAGCGTCGAGATAGCGGCGGCCTTCGGAGTCGATGATCCAGCAGCCATCGCCGCGGACGGCGGTGGGGAAGGATTTCTTGAAGTTTCGCGGGAAGAGCGCGGACATGGAAGAGGAAAAGTTTAGCAGAAACGAGAAGCAAGAATTGAAGAAGCGGCCAGGTCCATCGCCTATCCGCACTTCGTTTCTCCGGTGGCGCGTGAGAGAAGCGCGAGGACGAGAATCATCTGTGATAGGCTGGCCCGGGAGTTTTGGGCAAAACGAAGCTTTGCAGAGCTGGAGCACTCAGACAGGAATTCCCAACGTGAGACAGTGCCGCTGAGGAGAGTGCCGTCGGGGCGGCGTACTCCGGGATGGATTTCAGGTGAGCACGGCGAGCGGTCTTGCGCGCCGCTGGGGAGTGACGGTTGGCGGACGTAGAACGCACCTTGGTTTGCTCGATCGGGCGATGGAGCCTGATCGCGCTGATGCTGAATTCGATCATCGGGGCGGGCATGTTGGTATTTGCCTGTTGCGTGGCGGAAGTCTCCTCCAGATTCGACGAGACCGGCGGGCTGTATCTTTATGCAAGAGAATCGCTCGGCCGGTTCGCGGGCCTGCTGGTCGGCTGGCTGACCTAGCTCATGCGAATCGCCGCGCCCGCAGCAGCGGCAGATTTATTTGCAACGTACGCGGCGCAGTTTGTTCCCGCCCTGCAGGAGCGACGCGCCGAGGTGCCGGCGCTGGCCGCGCTGATCGGGCATTTGGCGCTGCTGACGAGGATGGGGCGCGTAGAAGCCATCATTCTCGCGGCCGTGGCGGGGATTGCGTTGCTGAATTGGTGCGTAGTGCGCGGACAAAAGCCGGCTGTTCCCGCAAGTGGAGACATCACCGGGTGATACACCGCTTTAATGTATTGCCACTATTGGAATCACGGCAGAAATAGTGACATCATGCAACGTTTCGAGAGCGATGGGGAAAGCGCGGATCGACAAGGAGAGACTATGAGAAAGAATGTGAGGTTGCTCGCAAACCTGGCGGCGCTGGTTTTGCTGGCCGGCGCACTTTCCGCGAGGGCACAGGAAGGGGCGAAACACGCAATCACGTTCGATGACTTGATTGCGATGCACCGCATTTCCGAAGCACAAGTGTCACCAGACGGGAAATGGGTCGCGTACACCGTGGCGACGCCGGACATGGACGCAAACCGGAATGCGAGCAACATCTGGATCGTGCCGACAGAGGGCGGAGAAGCGCTGCAGATGACACAGAGCGGGAAGGATTCTTCACCGGTATGGTCACCGGACGGCAAGACAATTGCGTTTTTGTCGTCGAGGAACGGGGATTCGCAGGTGTACCTGCTTTCCATGGACGGAGGCGAAGCGCGCGAACTGACCCATATTTCCACGGGCGCGGATACGGTGAAATGGTCGCCGGACGGAAAGACGATTGCGTTCACCTCGTTTGTCTATCCCGATTGCAAGGACGACGCCTGCAACAAGAAGAGGGACGAAGCCAAAGAGAAGGACAAGGTGAAGGCGCGGGCGTACGAACAACTGCTGTACCGTCACTGGACGCACTGGTTCGACGGGAAGCGTTCGCACCTGTTCGTGACTCCAGCGGATGGAAGCGGAGAGGCAAAGGATTTGACCCCGGGTGCGAACTACGACGTACCTCCGGATGAGCGGGGCGGGCCGGAGGACTTCAATTTTTCGCCGGACTCGAAAGAGATTTGTTTCACGGCGGTGACGGACAAGGTCGAAGCCATCAGCACGAACGGCGACCTGTTTACCGTGCCCGCGGTGGGCGGGGAGATCAAACGGATTACGACGCAGAAGGGCTTCGACGGAAATCCGGTGTACTCGCCGGACGGAAAGTACATTGCATATCACGCGCAAATGACGCCGGAATATGAATCGGACCGCTGGCGTGTGATGCTGTATGACCGCGCCACCGGCAAGATTGAGGACCTGACCGCCGGCTTCGACAGAAGCGCGCAGGAACTAGCCTGGTCTCCGGACAGCAAGACAATTTACTTCAGCGCGGAAAACGAGACACTACAGCCGATTTACGCAATGGCGCCGCGCGCCGGGGCGGAGCCGCGGAAATTGATCAACGGGTTCAACGGGCATGTAAGCGTGAGCAAAGATGGAAAGACGCTGGTGTTCACACGGACGAGCCTGACGATGCCGGCGGAGGTGTTCGCGGCGGCTAGCGACGGGACGAACATGCGGCAACTGACTCACGCAAACGACGCGATCCTGGCGAAGCTGGAAATGAACCCGGCGGAGAACTTCTGGTTCGAGGGAGCGGAGGGAACACGCGTGGAGGCGATGCTGATCCGACCGCCGAATTTCGACGCCAAGAAAAGGTATCCCCTGCTGGTGCTGCTGCACGGCGGGCCGCAAACGATGTGGTCGAATTCGTGGGGTTACCGCTGGAACGAACAGGTATTCGCCGCACCCGGATACGTGGCGCTGATGATCAACCGGAGAGGCTCGACAGGCTACGGGCAAAAATTCACGGACGAAATCACAAATGACTGGGGCGGAAAAGCGTACGTGGACATCATGAAGGGAGTGGACGCAGCCATCGCGAAATATCCGTTCATCGACGGGACGCGAATGGCGGCAGCGGGCGGGTCGTATGGCGGGTACATGGCCGACTGGATCGCGACGCACACGGGGCGCTTCAAGGCAATCATCAGCCACGCTGGCGTGTACGACAAAGTGTCCATGTACGCCACAGAGGAGTTGTGGTTCGAAGAGCACGATATGCAGGGAACGCCGTGGACGAATCCGGAGAGTTACCGCAAGTGGGCGCCGGTGACGTACGCGGGCGAACTGGGAAAATTCAAGACCCCGATGCTGGTGATTTGCGGAGAGCGGGACTTCCGCGTGCCGTACACGCAATCGCTCGAGCTGTTCAATGCGTTGCAAAGGCAGGACGTTCAGTCAAAGCTGGTGGTTTTCCCGGACGAGGGGCACTGGATCCTGAAACCGCAGAACAGCAGATACTGGTACAAGACGTTCGCGGATTGGCTGGAGAACTATCTGAAGTAGCGCGCGAGGAGGTCACAGCGACGGGCGCGAGAAGAGATTTCGCGGGCGACGCTTGTCCCGCAAGGACGCTGCTGACGATCCCTTGAAATATCTCCGGAAAACTAAAGGCTGGCGAAGATGCGGCGCGTGAATCGAAAGAGACGCGTGAGGAGATAGACGCACAGCGCGAGCAGCGCCGCGACGATGACGATGGTCGCCACCGGATGCTTGGTCGCGAACCAGGTAAGCCAGACGGCAAGAAGGTCTTCGCCGGTGCTCAAAGCCCAATTGCTGAAAGGCTCGGGAACCGTGTTCACCGCGGCTCGCGTGGTGGCTTTGGCGCCATGCGCCGTGAGAGCGACGCCGCCCGCAACGAGAGCCGCTACCCAGCGCCACTCGGCCGGAGCGCCGCCCGCAGCGGCGTACGCGAGAATCGCGGCGGCAGGGGGACGAATGAACGTGTGCAACGCATCCCAAACGGAGTCGAAGTACGGAATTTTGTCGGCAAAAAATTCGAGAATATAAAGCCCGACCGCAACACCGATGACAATAGGATTTCCAATGATCTTGAGTGAGTCCGGCAGATGGATGACTCCGAAGCGTTCGAGGAGGCCAAGGGTGCCCACGGTTGCATAGAGATTGAGACCGGATGAAAAGCCGGCTCCGAAAATCATGGCGAGAGTCTGAAGGGGATTCATGGCGGCAAACGCGGACGAACCTAAATCTCAAATTAGCATGAATATGGCTTTTCCCGCGCCTGCTTTTGGGAATTCTGGCGCATGTCACAAGCGGCAGCAAGAAACGATAGTCTCGCAAGCAGCAAACATCTTAGAATGAATGTAGGCGCCCGTAGCTCAGCTGGATAGAGCGTCTGCCTTCTAAGCAGAGGGTCGCCCGTTCGAATCGGGCCGGGCGCGCCACCTTCCGTTGCTGGTCCAGCCTGCAAACATGGGGGACAGAACGTACCGGTGGGATCGCTAGGCGAGAGGAGCCAGAACAGCCTCAGGATCGCGGACCTCTTCCCTGCTCCTGGCGGTCATATCCTGCGATCCAAAGCTGACGCCAATCTTCTTCAAGAAGGCGGTGGGAGGTTCGCCGCCGGCAAAAATCCAGACGTAGTCATTGGGGATGGTCTGCTTTTGGCCGCCGACATCGAGAACGGCAGAGTCCTTCGTGAATTCCACCGGATTGGAATTGAAGACGACCTTTAGCTTGCCTTTGCGGACGCAATCCTTGACGCGCATCGCGTTGCGTTCTTTGACGCGCGTGAATTCCGCGCCGCGGTAAGAAAGCGTCACCGTGTTGCCCACCTGGTGTGCCAAACCCATGGCCGCTTCCACGGCGCTGTCGCCGCCTCCCACGACGAGAATTTTCTTGTTCACGTAGTGGTCCGCTTCGATGAGCCGGTACATCACCTTCGGCAACTCCTCTCCTTTAACTCCCAGCTTTCGCGGACTCCCGCTCTTGCCGAGCGCCAGCACGACGCCCCGGGAGCGATACTGGCCCTTGGAAGTGGAAATCGTGAAGATCCCATCCGGCCCCTTTTGAATGTCCTGCACTTTTTCGCTCTTGCGGAACTTGAAATCCACGCGCTGAAGAACCTGGTTCCAGAAGGCTAGCAAATCCTCTTTGGAAAGCTCCATCTTCTTGAACTTGCCGTACATGGGGAATTCCACGGGGCTGGTCATGACCAGCTTCTGGCGTGGATACTTTGCGACTGTGCCGCCGATTTCCCCCTCGTCGATCGTGAGGTAATTCAGCTTTTTCTCGATGGCTCGAAGCGAAGCGCTGATTCCCGCGGGACCCGCGCCGACAATCACAACGTCCAGGACTCCGGAGGCAGTGGAGACGCCGCGCGAAGCGGACATTCTTTTGGCGACGGTATCGATGCAATCCCGCCCCTGGTTGATGGCGTTCTTGATCAGGGCAAGGCCGCCAAGCTCGCCGGCGATGAACATATTCTTGATGTTCGTTTCATATTCGGGAGTCAGGTAGGGAATATCCGCGCTGACGCCGGGATTGGCCATGACCATGGTGATGGCGCCGACGGGGCAGGCATCGGCACACAAGCTGTGACCGATGCACTTGTATCCGTTTACGATTGTTGCCTTGCCGCCCAGCATGGCGAGCACGTCGCCTTCGGGACAAACATGCGTGCACGCGGCGCAGCCAATGCAGTAGTTGGCGTCAATCTGCGGATGCTGCGCGCGAGGACCATCGGAACGCAATTTTCCCTTCTCCGCGGCGACGCGCGCCTCTTCTTCGCGCTTCTTGAGCTTCCGCAGATGGGCAACCAGAAAGATCAAAATGATTGCCGCAGCGATGAGAAATGAGAACAGGTTATCCATGGCTCTTCTTCAAACGCGGTAACCCATAAACAGCACAAGACCGATGTGGATCAGCGCCAAAATCGCGAAAGCGTAGCTGAACGGCCGATGAATTACGTGCCAAAGGTGGAAGACCTGCTGCGTGCGGCTGAGGAACAAGACTCGTTTGGAAAGGGCCGCCTGCTTTTGCGCAACGCGGATGGCCCGCTCAAGCTTGTGATCCCCCGAGGCAAACAATCCGAAGCCCGAAAGCAGCCAGGAGCCGAATCCCAATTGCTGCAGGCGGATGCGCGAAGCCCGGAAGGGACGCTTGAAGTCGATCACAAACATGGAAAGCAGCGATCCCAGCAAAGAGGTCTTCGCGACCTGATCGCGCGTCGGAAGAAGATAGAGCGCCTCAACGGAGAAGCCGAACGTGGCCTGTTGCTCGGCAAGCTCCCGCTTCAGGGTTTCTTCACGATCCTGAAGCTCCTTCATGGTGAGCTCCGCTTCATTCAAGCTGCGCGGAATCTGCGCATACAGGTAGCGTCCGACAAATCCGCTCAGGGTGACGGCCAGCATGCTGAAGAAGGCCATGCCTGCGATGTTGCCGAACTTAAACGAAGAGTGGAACGCAATGATGACGGGAGCCGTAGCCCCGAGCACGACGTGGAAGTCAAGCCAGTGGCGGGAATTTCCCTGGCGGGCGAGCCAGCCCCACTTCTTCCGCAGCGGATACAGGTAAATCAGGAAGAACATGAAAACGCCGAGCATGCCCAGTTTGATTCCGATGGGCCCGCTGGGGCGCAACAAATCGTGCTTGGGGGAAAACGGCCGCTGCTCCATCGGTAGCGTGTAATAGCTGAAGCCGTAGCCGCCGATGACCAGCACGACGGCAACCGCCGTCAGCCAGGCAAGAAGCAGACGGATGCGGTGACCGCGCTCCGCGTCTTCACGCGCAAGAATCGTGGTTCGAGCGGATGCTTGAACACTCATTGTGACTTCCCCATTTCCACTTGAATTGTTGCCCGGAACCGCCGGTAACCCGTGAAGCGGTGGACATTGCGCCAGTGTTGCATCGGCGTCTCAAGATCGATCGTGGCCGAGACCGGCATCCAGTACTCTTCCTCCGGGTCGTGGAACTGGACCAGCGCGTAGTGAATGTCGCTGGACATGCCCTTGAGTCCGAGATCGCCCAAACTCGAATCCACTGCCGCGGTCAGCCGGGTGATCGCGCCGCTCTCTTTGTCGATCCAGATGGTTCCTGAAAGCGGGAGAGGATAATTTTTTCCGCGCAGCCTCAGCGCCGCAGGAGACGAGGCGCCAGGAATAGGACTGAAGCGAATTTCCTCGAGCGTCCTTCCCTCCACGGTTTCCTCGCCGGCAGGCTCAAACTGATAGCTGGTTTCGTATTCCGGATGAACGATGAGCAGCAGGCTCGCGAATCCGTTGGTGACGAGAAGCGTACGCGAAGGATCACGGAACGGCAGCTTCCGCGCGTCGCGGGACTCCACGAGCTTCAGGTTTCCACTCGCGGTGCTGGACTCCAATTGATAATCGTACTTGGATTCCTCGCGGTAAGAAGGTTTTCCGTTCTTGCCGATCACCGTCTGGGTGATCGATTCCGCGCAGACAACGTTCGCCGATTGCTCAAAGAACTTTTCCACGGTCTTGCGGGCGCGCAGGAGCGCTTGCATGGCGGAAGAGGAATCGCCGGGCGCCTCCGGCACGGCCAATTGCGGGCCGGCGGGCGCCTGGGAATATGCGCCAATACAAAAGGAGAGCAGGCCCAGCACAAGGCCAAGTCTCCGCGGGCGCAGCAATGGTATCCGGCGTGCTCCGCAAGTCCAAGACATATTGAAACCGAGGCGCGTCATTTGCGGAAGCTCCCGAAACGGTAGCCGAAGACCGTTGACCATTGCACATACTTCATCGCGGTGCCGTTGTACCAGCCAAAATTTCCTTCCAGGAAGTAACGCGGCCCGAGGTTCCAGTCGGCCACCGCGTTAATGAAATTCGAATTGGTGTTCGTTGTGAGCGGAGAGTTGAAGATCTGGTGGCCCGCCATCAACTGCACGCGAAAACTGTCGTTCAGGTTCTTGGTCAGCGAAAACGATTCATACTCTCCGTTGCCGAACGCGCTGTCGAATTTTGAATAGTGGAAGTCCGCCGTCAATCCGGTGTTCCACAAGCGGCCGAAGGTGATGCCGTATCCCTGGTTCAGGGAATTCTTCTGATCGGAGCTGGTTTTGCTGCGTCCCAGGCTCGTGTACACGGAAATCCGCTTCGGCAATTCCACGCGAACATCGCCGCTGAATCCCTGAAACAGGTACTGGTCCAGCAGGCCGGTGCCGACGAGCCGCGGGTCAAATGTCGGCAAGCTCCGGAAATAATTGTGGTTGATTCCGAAGGTTACGCGTTCGACCGGTTGAAAATGCAGGGAGGTATAGCTCTGAGAGACGCCGGTGGGATTGCTGCCGCCGTTCGGCAACGGAGACGTGCGCGCCTCATCGGCTTGCAGCGAATTGAAAAAGGAAATGTAGCGTTTCCAGGAAAAGGTATTTTCGAAGAAGGCGAACTGGCGCGCGACTCTCCATTGGATGGTGGTAACCGCCAGGCCAGCCGTGCTGAAAAAGCGCACGCGGTTGAAGTCGCCTCGCTCGTAGTTCACGAACGATCCGCCGATGCGCTGGTCGGGGTTGTAGCTCCACGAGGTCGGATCGGGCGTGGAGCCCGCGAAAATGCCGGTCGTGACGAAGCGTGAAATCCTTCTGCCGAAATATCCTCCGTCAATCGTGCTCAAGCTCGGCGCCCAGGGAAGGAACAACCTCCCAACTCCGATGCGGTTCGGCGAATAGGGATTCTCATAGGTCAGGCTCAGGTGGTACGTGCGGTTAATCAAATCCGTGAGCGTCTGCGCACTGCCGTTCGACGAACCCGAGCTGTGCGAGTTCAAATTGCCGCGCCAATACCCCGTAAAGTTCCAGTAGGTGCCGCCCAGGTAGGTCATATCCGCATTGATGACCATGCCGATCTGCCGCGAGTTGTACCCTCCCGATTCGCGCGTCCCGCCGTAGTCAAATCCGAAGCGTCCCCGTATCCGCCCAACGGGTGTTTCCTGGATGATTTTCTTTTCCTGTTCCTGGCGAACCTCGTCATCCAGCGGGTCGCCATAGGTAAAACTCACCACAACGGGATATTTGTCCGCTTCCGCTTCGGATTCCGCTTCGCGGCGTTCCTGTACGCTATCCATGGTAAGAAAGGCAATCTGCCCAACCTGCACGTCTTCGGTTTTGCTCACGATTTCACAGACCGAGGACGAATCGGCCACGGAGATCACCTTCAGTTCCGCGACATGCGCTTCCCCGCGGAACCGCATGCCGTTGTCCACCTTTCCATCCTCGGGCGCGTTGACCACCGAGAGCTGCATCCCTTCCCGAATTCCGGAATTGCGTCCGCCCTCGATGTACACGGTGTCCGTGGTTACGTACTTGACCCGGAAAACCGCGGCTTTCTCCTCCGTTTGCGCGGAAGCAGCCGCTGTGAAGAGTCCGATTGCCGCGATGGAGAACAAAGCCACCGCAGCCATGCGCGCGAAAACAACGATCATTTAGCCTCCCCCCGATCCTTTGGGGTGGCAGCCAGCGGCGAGGCAGGTCATCGGCCCATAGCTGTATCCCGGACGTCCTCGATGCTGCGCGTCGGTCTGCCCTTTGGTGTGGTAGGGCTGCGTGTGGCAGTTGATGCAGGACATGTTGGCGTAATTCGTTTGATCGATGTGGCAGTCCGAACAAACGGCGTTGTGGTGCGGAAGCTGCCAGTACTGCGTGTGGTCGAAGGTAGCGCCGAGCCAGCTCGTCGTGGTGTGGCAAGTGGCGCAGGTCGTCGGGAAGCCTGCCGCGATATGGTTCGGCACGTTGCCGCCCATCGTGACCGTGCTCTGCCAGGCTGCCTGGTGGCAATCGTAGCAATTGGTCGGCAGATTGCCAGAATAGTTGTTGTTCACGTGGCAGGCATTGCAGGGCGCCTTCGTCGGGTCCGCATGAGCACCGGTGAGAGGAAAGCCGGTGGTGCTGTGATCGAATTTTCCGTCGGCCCACGTG
>Ga0209810_1005030_pt1 | contig 12233 bp, 11 predicted proteins | sample Coa_R1_7_FD_187159 | JGI IMG/M metagenome (GOLD analysis project Ga0209810, IMG submission 187159) | Surface soil microbial communities from Centralia Pennsylvania, which are recovering from an underground coalmine fire - Coalmine... | ecosystem: Environmental > Terrestrial > Soil > Unclassified...
TGTCGTGCCGCCTATGGGCAAGGACACGGACGTCGATGGCTGGCTTGATCGTCTGGATGGCTTCATTCTGACCGGCAGTGCGCAGGATCTGGATCCGCGCCGCCTGGGCATGTTGCCGCATTCCTTGGTGCAGCCGTTGCCCGAACGCCGCGACGAAAGCGACCGCTTGCTGGTTCGCCGGCTATTGGAACGTCGTCTGCCTCTGTTGGCGATTGGTCTGGGCATGCAGCAGCTGAACGTCGCTTGCGGCGGCTCTCTGTATGTGCACTTACCGCAGGACATGCCGTGTGCCATGCCGCACCGCGATCCGACCGGCGCGCCGCACCGCCATCTCGTGCTGATCGAGCCGGGCACACGTGTGGAAGAAATCTTTGGCGCCGGCGAAATCCGGGTCAACAGTGCGCATCATCAGGCCGTTCGTCAGGTCGGCGAGGGTCTACGCATCGGCGCCCGCGCGCCAGATGGCGTCATCGAGGCCATCGAAAGCACCGATGCTCAGTGGTTCTGCATCGGCGTACAATGGCACCCCGAATCGGAGACGGCCTCGGCTCTGGATCTGCAATTGTTCGAGTATTTCATGCAAGCATGTCTGCGTCAGGCCACGATGCAATTGGCGGCGTAGGCTTTCGGCGAGCGGGGGGTGTTAACCCCCCGGTACGATCACTGGACGTTAACACCCCCCGCTCGCCATGAAGGAAATCTCGCATGACCCCGCGCTGGCTGATTGGTCTAGCGTCCGGCTCAAGTGTCGATGGCGTGGACGCCGCGCTCATGGAGTTGGAAGGGGCAGGGCTAGAGTTGCGTTTGCGACAGGTGGAGGGACTGCACCAGCCATACGGCGCGGAACTGCGCGCCCTGATTCGCCGCGTCAGTAGTTCAACTCCTTGCGAGATACGCCAGGTCAGTATTTTGCATCGCTTACTGGGCGAGACGTTCGCAGCCGCGGCGCGAACGGTGGCCGATCACGCCAGCCTGAGTCTGCAGCGGGTCCAGTGCATCGGCTGTCCCGGACATACGGTTTGGCACGATGTCGAAGGCCGGTTCCCATCCACCCTCAGCCTGGGCATGGCGGCGGTAGTGGCGGAGCGCTGCGGCATCACCACGGTAAGTGATTTTCGCACCCGCGACGTGGCCGCCGGCGGTCAAGGCGTGCCGTTGGCGGCGCTGACCGATTACATCCTCTTTCGCCATCCCCAGGAAAGCCGGCTGCTGATCCATCTAGGCGGACTAGCCCGCATCGTCTTCGTGCCGGCCGGCTGTCGCATTCAGGAAGTGGTAGGCTTCGAGGCAAGTCCGTGCAACATTCTGCTCGATACCCTGATGGACCGGCTCACCGGCGGCAAAGAGTCTTTCGATGCGGGCGGCAAACATGCCGTGCAGGGTAAGTGCATCGACGCTCTTTTGCAAAGCTGGCTCAGTCATCCGTACTTGCAGCGTCGCCCGCCCAAAGGGTTGCCGCGCCATCTGTTCGGCGACGAATTCGCCGCCGCTGCCGTTCAGCAGGTACGTCAACTCGGCGGCAGTCTGCACGATTTGCTCTGTACCGCCACACACTTTGTCGCCCGCGGCATTACCACGGCGGCACGGCGGTTTCTCCCTTCCGGTTCGCGCATCGACCGCGTTCTACTCTCGGGCGGCGGCGTTCGCAATGGCCTGTTGTGGCGGTTGCTCGAACAACCGTTCGAGGGTATCCCGCTGCAACGCACCGATGAGGTCGGTGTGCCGGCCGACGTGCGTAAAGCCCTCTCGTTCGGCATGTTGGCGGCACTGACGCTGGACGGCGTTCCGGCGAGCGTACCGTCCGCCACGGGTGCGGCAGGCTCCCGTCTGCTGGGGAGCATCACGCCGGGATCCTCGATCAATTGGGCGCGCTGCCTGGCGTGGATGGCTAACCAGACGGCGCCGCCTTTCATCCCGGAGATTTGACAAAGCACAGGGCGATTGTCATTCCTAGCTGGAGTTGTTGCTTGACTGACCGCCTTTCACGGTAGCAATTCGTCTACCGGAATGGTGCCCACGGTGTTGCCGTCGAGCACGAGCGGGACGGCATCGCCGGGCTGATAAAGTTGGAAAGAGGCGTAAGCCGGTACAGCTGTCGGTCCACTCGGCTGCGAATAGACTTCTATTCGGCGATCTACCAAATTGACGATCCAATAGTAGGGGATGCCGCCTCGGGCGTAGATGCGCGTCTTATCGCGCTGGTCGCGCAACAACGATGAGTCGGCTACCTCGACGACCAAACCCAGATCGGCCGGACCAGGATGACGGGTCAGATAGGTGCGAGGAGTTCCGCGAGCCAGTGCGAAGTCTGGCTCCGGTTGGCTATCGGACAGGACGACGGTTTGCTGAACACGCGGCAACCAGCCGGGAGGGGTTTTTGGCGGAATAGCGGCTTTCACAAGGTCGAGTGTTCCATCGTGCGGAGGGTTGCGAGGCATCTTCAGCACCACATAATTCTCGAGTAATTCAACTTTGTCCTCGGGGGTGAGGATGCCCGTTTCGATCATCCGCTGATAGCGCGCCACCGAAAAGCGGGGAATCGAGGCATCGAGACCGTAGGTAACGGGTGTTGCTGTAGGGGTCATCAAATCCTCCTTCCGCGGCTGGGGATTATACGACAGACGCCGACGGGCGGACAATGCCCGTTGCTGATTACCATGTCGAGCGGCAAACAGTGTTAGCGTTGCAGCACATCGGGGCGCATGAACTCTGCCCCTTGGATGAGGATGCGCTTGAGAGGCCAATACTCGGTAGGAGTGACAACACGCGCTCCCTCCTCGGTGATGAGGAGCGTATCGCAGCTGTTGGCAGCGCCCGCACTAGCGTTCCAGGTCACGGACCAGCCGCTCTGGAACAGATCCTTCGTCTGCGGCGACAGGGACATCTCGACAGGAGCACGGCCGGTGAGGTGGCCCTGCGGCGACAGCTGCCACTCGTGTTCATAGCCGCTGATGAGGTAGATACGCCGGCCGGTCAGCAGAATCTCACGCGGAACAGCGTCCGGCCAGCTCGAAGCCAAATAACCAGCGCTGACCCGACAGACGGCATTGTGGTCCTGACGAAAATCCGCTGGCAATGTGCCGAAGCACACCGACCGGCTGGCCGTCACGTAGAGGCCGTACTTGCGGGCCGTCACCGTCAGCACAGCGTACTGCTCCAAGCGTGCCGAAGTGAAGCCGAACCGGCGATACAGGCGCGAGCGGCCATCGACGGCGACGCCGACGCTCAGCGGCAAAACGCCGCGATGGATGAGGCGATGGCTGACATGGCCGGCGATTTCGCGCTCGCTCTCGCCCTGCGACAATGTCCGGCAGGTCGCTTCCAGAGCGTGGGCGACGGTTTGGCCGAGGGCCAGTTGGCAGGCTTGTTCGTAGGCCGTCAGTTGCCGGCGCAGCCGGCGTATCTGCTCGGCCACATTGACGACACCGTTGACAGCCCGATCACAGGCAACCTTGCGATTCTGGCACAGATCGGCGAGGAATTGGTCACGGCCCCAGTGCCAGGGCCATTCCTTGAGCTGAAAACCCAAACCATCAACTTCTTCATCGAACAGCCGTTGCGAATCGACGTTGCTGGCGATGATCCAGCGATGCTCGCCGTTGCTGTAAGCGGCCGGCTCCGCGCCCGGCTCGGCCACGCCCCGCACCATCGCTCCGCTGGTCAGCCAGGCGAAATTAGCCGGGTCCAGAAGCAGCAGTCCCTCGCAACCGACCTCGCGCAACAGTTCCGCCACCTTCGCCATTTTGGCGTCAATGTCGGCCCGCCGATCCGAGACAGCATCGGCCATCGTGGTGCCGGTGGTAAGCGTTGTGGGCTGCACGAGCGTGTCCGTTGTCACAGTTGGTATCCCCTTGTGAGGATAACACGAAAGGACCGCGCAACGGAATGATATTCTTGCCGTCGCCGCGTCTCGTTCGTCAGGTAAAGCCGATACAATCGCTAATCTTAGGTAGTTAACAACCCAACCATCCATCCACTATTTGCCCTGCCACGGTGCGGGGAAGGCTCCGTGAGCGTATCGTTGGGCCATTTCCAGATAATGAGCGGAGATAGCGTGTGTTCGTCGCAGGTCTTCCTCGCGCACTTCGCGGACAACGCGTCCCGGCACGCCCATGACCAGGGAGCGCGGCGGAATGCGCCGTTTTTCGGTGATGAGCGTTCCCGCCGCAATGATGCACTCAGCCCCGATTTCGCATCCCGATAACAACAGCGCTCCCATTCCGATGAGCGTATCGCGGCCGATGAAACGGCCGTGCAACACGGCCCGATGTCCGACCACAACGCCTTCTTCGATCAGCTGCGGCTCATCGTGATCGGTATGGACGATGCAGCAGTCCTGCAAGTTGACGCGCGGCCCCAGACTGATGCGCGCCAGGTCGCCGCGCAGGACCGAGCCGAACCAGATATTCACTCCCGCCGCCAGCACAACATCGCCTGTCACGATGGCGTTGTCGGCCACATAATAATCCTGGATGGCTCGCATTGTCTTCCACCCTCCGATAAATAGGTAGTTCGGTAGTAAACCACCTAACCACCTAACCACCCATTGTATGGCCGTTCTCCCTCTCGCCTATGGACGGACTCCGTTGCGATTCGGACAATCAACAGGAGTGTTCATGTGTCGAATGGGCCAAACGGGAGTCGGACACTATGCGGCGATTGGGTAATGGGCTACTGATCGCAATTTTGTTGCTGCCGGTCGTGTGCGTTGCTGCGGACACTGCCGCCGAGGCGCTGGTGCGACTCAAGGCAGTGGGCCGAGAAGGCGCGGGCAACGAAGCGGCAACACGGGCCTGGAAAGAGGTAGTGCGGCAGGGACCGGCGGCGCTTCCGGCGATCTTGCAGGCGATGGACGATGCCGACGCCGCATCCGCCAACTGGCTGCGCACCGCCGGAGATGCCATTGTTGAACACACTCTGACAGCGGGCAAATCACTGCCGGCAGAAGCGTTGGAGAAATTCATCCGCCAGTCGCATCACAACGGTGCCGCCCGTCGTCTGGCTTACGAATGGCTGTGTCGCCTCGATCCAAAGACACCGGATCGCTTACTGCCCGGCATGTTGCAAGATCCCAGCCCGGAGCTGCGCCGCGATGCCGTCGATGCTGTCCTCTCGCAAGCTCGAAGCCAGCGCGACAAGGACAATCCGGACGCCGCGCGCGCCGGCTATCGCCGGGCCCTGACCGGTGCGTGCGATAAGGATCAGGTGGAACTGATTGTTAAAGAGTTGGACAAGCTCGGCGTGAAAGTCGATGTGGCCTCTCATTTCGGTTTCGTGCGCCAATGGCTGCTGATCGCTCCCTTCGACAACCATGACGGTGTTGGATTCAACGTCGCCTATCCTCCGGAGAAGGGTGTTGATCCGAAAGCGGTGTACAAGGGCAAGGATGGCAAAGAAGCTCGCGGGATTCCATGCACGACGACGGATCCCTACGGGGCAATTGATCTGAACAAGGAATGCGGCAAGCAACAAGGCGTCGTTGCTTACGCTTATGCTGTTATCGAATCGCCGAAAGAACAGGCAATCCAGGTCCGCGCTGGTACGCTCAATGCCATCAAGATCTTCGTCAACGGCAAGGAGATCCTCCACCGCGAGGAATATCATCATGGCATCGATATGGATCAGTACGTCGCCAACGCCATACTGAAGGCCGGCCGCAACGAATTGCTCCTAAAAATATGTCAGAATGAGCAAAAAGAGGAGTGGGCGCAAGCCTGGGGTTTCCAGGCTCGCCTGTGCGACGCCGTCGGCGCGGCCGTTCCGTTCGCTCAGGTACCCGTGAATTCCAGCAAGAAACAAAGCACAGACTAACCCGAAGCGTTTGCGAGGGTTTGTCGGTGAGGAGATGTCATGAGGCGACTTTTTCTGTCTGTTATTTTGCTATTGCCGGTGCATTCCGCTCTTGCCGGCGATTGGCCGCAGTTTCGCGGCCCTGGAGGAACAGGCGTCTCTGAAGAGAAGGGCCTGCCGGTGAAGTGGAGCACCACGGAGAATGTCCGCTGGAAAGCGGAACTTCCCGGACGCGGGGTGTCGAGTCCCGTCATTGCTGGCGGTCGCATCTACGTCACCGCTGCCTCGGCTTATCGAGATCGACGCCTGCACATTCTCTGTATCGACGCATCCAACGGGAAGAAGCTGTGGGAACGGCAGCTCGCTGCCACGGGCAGCACGCAGTGCCATCCGAAAACGAGCATGGCCGCGCCGACGCCGGTGACGGATGGCCGGCACGTCTACACTCTGTTCGCCACCGGCGATCTTGCCGCCTTCAACCGCGACGGCGATTTGTTGTGGTATCGCGCTTTGGAGCGCGACTATCCGGAAATCACCAATCAGGTAGGCATGGCCGCTTCGCCAGTCTTGGCCGGCGACACGCTGCTGTTGCCGTTGGAAAATGCCGGCGATTCGTTCGCGCTAGGCGTGGACGTGAAGACCGGCCGCAATCGTTGGAAAGTACCGCGACGGCGCGACATCAACTGGGTGACGCCAACCATCATGAACTTCCGCGGCAAGACCGCCGCCCTCTTCCAGACCGCCGGTGAAATCACCGCCCACGACGCCACCAACGGCGAGATATTGTGGAGTTACAAGGGCAAGGATCTCGGCTCTGTCCCCTCGCCGGCGCTCGTGGACGATCTGGTGATCGTGCCGGGCACTCCCTCCGTGGCGCTGCGCGTGCTGAGCAACGGCAACACGGAAGTAGTGTGGAAGAGCCGTAAGCTCAAAGCCGCTTATGCTTCGCCGGTCGTGTACAAGGACCGCATCTATGCCATGACGGATATCGGCGTCTCCTGCTTGGACGCCGCGACCGGCCAAGAGATCTGGCGCGAACGACTGGGCCACGGCTTCTCCGCGTCGCCGATCATCGCCGACGGCAAACTGTACGTCGCCAAGGAGGAGGGCGACACCTCCGTCGTCGAGCTTGGCGAGCAGCCGAAAATCCTCGCGAACAATGATCTGAAAGAACCACTATTGGCCACCCCAGCGATCTCTAATGGCGCGATCTTCCTGCGGACGGAGAAACACCTGTATTGCATTGCGGCGAAGAAATGAGTGCTGTTTTCAGGTGGAAGATGGAGAAGGATGACGCAAAGACCCCGAAGGCACGCAAGTTCCGGAGGATGCTTTGACCCGTTCGCCCGATGAGCAGCATTCCTGACCCAAGGACGGGGTAAACGATAGTGAATTCGGCCGATAACTAATGAATCGCGGCCTTTTCTCCCTACTTTGCTCGATCAGGTTCATCTCCATTTTTGCGGTTGGCACGGCTGATAAAGAGAATTACCAGCACGATGCCGAGAGGAATAAACAGGATCATACTGCAGGGCAATACTGCCATGGTACCCATGAAATACCAGCTTTGAAGAAAATCCATAACGTCCACGAGCGTTTCCTCTCTCTTCACGTTTCGACGCGCATGGTGAGACCTTTGCGTGGCCCATCGGCTTCGCACGTGCAACCGGATAAACTCAACCCACTCATTTTACGACGTACCGCCGCCTGCTCCCAAGGAGAAACGGAGGAAACGACCCCAAAGAAATTGGGGCAGGACTCGTTGATCTTCATTTTTCACTGCCGTACCATTGATCCATCGACTCGATGGGCCGTACAAATCAACTTGTCCTGCCACTCTTTATCTTCCGCCTCCTCTGCTGGCTTCTTGTTTGCTAAATTAGTGTTACTTGGTCAGCCAGAGTAGAGGAAGCCATATGCCTGCTGCCCTGACACCGCGGGTGCGGACTCTGGTTGTCTGCGACAGCGTCCGAGCCAGTAAGGTAGAAGAAAGCGTCTTTCATTTGCGGGGAACTCGTTATCACATCCGCGCCGATTCCTTCCCGCTGCGGCGTCGGCTGTTATTGTTTTTGATCTTGTCCAGCCCGCGTCCGGACCGTTTCCCGGGCTACATCAAGGTGATCGATGATTCGACCGACAGGGCCATCTATTATGGCCAGATCGAACCGCCACCGCGATTTCCTTCCGATAGCGATCTGCTGCCCCTCGTCTTGCCAGTCAACATCCGCTTTCCCCAGGCAGGCCGCTACCTTGTGCAGATCTGGTTCTTTCAGGAGACTGCTGCTGATATTCTAAAGATGGAACAAACCTTCGATGTCCTGGAACGAGAGGCATGAGCTATGTCCAAGAAAAAGAAACCTCTTCGCATGGCGCCGTTGCAACGGCTGGCCGTCAAACCTATTGAAGATCCCGCCGAGCAAGCAGCCCTCGACGCCCGGCTCCAGCAGAGTGAGGAGGGAGCTTCCAAGGCAAGCGTGGAGAGCGGCGCCTCCGGCAGGGTGACGGCCCCCCTGGTGCTGGAGCTGTGCCGTCGGCTTTCGGCCAAGGCGCGGCTCACCGTAGCAAGTGAGCTGGGCGGCCAGCTCTCCGTAGAGCAGCGCATCGAGGTCATCCAGAGCTTGGCGAGCGAGTTACCTGCCGAGTTCCGGACGCACCTTGCGGAAGGGTTACTTGGACGTTTGGAAGATGCCCGCGGGACGGAGAGCATTGGGTGCTGGCCCAAGGGCTCCTCTGCGGCTCGCGGCTAATAGGAAAACGTGTTCGGCGGTGTTTTACCCCGTGCCGCCAGCAAAGCGGCGAGTCGATCCGCAGATAAGCGCGGCTCATCCAAAAGAAGACTATCCATCTCCGTAAAGAGGAATGTACTCAAATCATCGCCGGTCCAGCCGAGCGTGTGCAGATGATCGCTGATCTGTTCCAGGCAGTGATCGCGCAAGCGGGCCGTCTGCCGCGAGATGTTGCCTTCGTGAATGCCCAGCAAGTTCGCCACTTCGCGCTGACTGAGACGATAGCGCAGACGCAAACCGAGGATAAGCACTTCCTGTTCGGACAATCCATCGAGCCATTCACGCGCGGCGTGACGAAATTCGTCGTGCCAGCGTTCGTGGCCGTGATTGGCGAAGGGGAGATCACGCTCACCGAGTTCATCTTCGGGCAGCGGTTGCAAGCCATGACGATGACGCAGTTCCGAGAGGTGCTTGTTCTGAAAGACGCGGATGAGCCAGGGTACAAGCGGTCGTTGTCCGTCGTAGCGAGCGAGGATGGAAGTCGAGCCTTCGCGTTCGCCGGCCAGTAGATAGCCCCAAAATTCGGCGACGGATTCTTCTTGTCGTTCCGGATCGCGCGGAAACAGGCGCACAGCCCGCAGTCGCAGGGCGTCTATGAGTAGACAATCGGTGCGGTTGGCACGGGCCGCGAACAGCATCTCCCAGGCGTAGGGTTGTCCTTCCAAGCATGCGCAGGTCAAAAAAAAGTCGAGCGCGTGCAGCCGCTCAAAAAACGCTGCCCAAGTGACCTTTTCGCCCTTGGCGGCGCGTTTGACGCGGTTCATGTCGAAGGCGCGTCGCAAGTGATGCTCGAACAGAGGCAAAGGCAGCGGCACGGCCGGCAAACGCAGGCGACAGAAGTGGTACAGCAGCGTCGTTGGCGTTTGATTCATGGTTTTCGCGCGATTTATCGTTTCGCGCGAAACGACAAATCGGTTAGGCCTGGGGCACGAACACCAGCACTTCGACGCGGGCGGGCGGCAGCGGATCGCGCTCCGGCGCCGGCGGCGGATTCACTCCCTGGCCCAACGCCGTCACCTTGCGCGAGGTGAACCACCCCATCTTCTGGATGGAGTGCTGTCTCTTTAGATAATCGCAAACGGCCTCGCTTTGTTGGCGCGTCAGCGTTCGCGCCACCTGCGGCGACGATTTGTGCGGATCGGCATAGGCGACGATGACGACCTCTGAGCCTTTGTGTTTCATGCCCTCCAGCCAGGGAGCCAGCTCATCGAGGCGCTCGCGGCCTTGAGCCGTCAGCACGGCCCGGCCCGGCTCGAACAGCTCCGATTCGGCGAAATACTGGCGGTTGCGTTCGCAGTTGGGACGAATCAGCAGGCGTGCGGCATCTTCGACGTAATCGCGCACCAACGGCATCTGTTTGACCGCGTCGGCGCTTTGGCCGATGGAGGCGACAGTATCGCGGCCTTGGTGGATTAGTTCGAGCAGAGCGTCGTAGGCTTGTGGATCGCGGGCCAGCTTGCCCAGCGTGCCGTCGCCGTTGCGGATGCCGTCCAGCGTTTCCTTGACCTGGCCAAGAACATCGGCCAATTCCGTGGCGTTTTCCGACTCTAGCAGAGCATCTTCCGCTGCGGGTTCATCGCTCTGAAACCGGGGCGTTGACACGCCCCGCTCGCCTTGGCGGTGGTGAATTTCCAGCACTTTGCCGCCGAGCATTCCTTCGCTGACGATTTGCACGGTTGAGCTGGCACGCACCAGCCGGCGATACTCCTCCTTCAGAGCCAACCGCAGCACAACGGGGCCGTCCGGCGACTCCGGCGGCAAGATGTTCACGACTTCGCCGACATCGATGCCCTGGATGCGCACGCGCGTGCCGACTTCGACGCCGCGAATCTCGCGGAAACCGACCCGGACATGCAGCGGATCTTTGCCGAACCACCCCCGGCTGCCGACGGCGAACAAACCAAGCACCGCCAACGCGATTCCCACAAGGACGATGAGTCCCAGCACAAGTGCTTGCAGACGCGACAGGGTACGAGACACGAGCGTTCTCCCGATCGATAGCCCCGGCTGGCCGGGGTGCGTTTCCCCCGGCAAGCCGGGGGCAATGTGCAATCCGTATTATTATACCTTTGGGAACCGATTTCCGCGCCGTCGGTGCCAATGAATTCGGAACAGGAAAGTTAGGAATTTTGACCAAAGTGTACGTTTTCCGCTTGGCAAGCCCCCCTGGGGGGTGTTTATGATAGCTAGAAGCCTCGTTGCGTACGTTGTGAACCTGTGCGCCTGGCCCTTCGTCGGCCCTTGTCGGAGAGAACTTCATGGCTGTTCCCACCAGTTTCAAGCAACAATGCCCTAGCTGTGAGGCGATGGTGCCGATTCGCGATCCCAAGCTCATCGGGCGCAAGATCGACTGTCCCAAGTGTAAATACCGCTTCATCGTCGAAGAGCCTGCCGATGAGGTCGAGGAAGACGAAGACGAGGCGCCGGCCAAAAAGGGCAAAGGCGCGACGGCGATCACCAATAAGAAGTCGGCCGCCGCCGCCAAGGGAGCCAAAGCCTCCACCCAGCGCCGCGCGGACGACGATCAAGATGTGGAGCGGAGCAAGCAGAAGAAGCAAGGCGGCTCCGGCATGCTCATTGTCGGCATCCTATTGGCTGCGGTTGCCCTCATCTCCTTGGCCATCGGCGGCTACTTTCTGTTCTCCAGCGACAGCTCCGAGGAGAGGACAACCTCAACTCGGCCAACCGGCGGAGGCGCAGCCAGCAACAGCGGCGAGGTGGAGAAGCCCAAGGAAGCTCCCAAGCCGGAAGGACCGAGACCGCGTCAAGAAGACATCACCAATCTGCTGCCCAACGATACGCAGATCGTCTTCAATCTGCCGATGGAGCATCTGCTGGGCAACAGCAAGGTGAGTCAGGCTCTTTTGAATACGCCTGGCTCTTTTAGCGTAGGTGCTTTCCAGAGCATCTGGGGCGTTCCCCCCACCGACGTTCGCCGCGTGGTCCAGGCCGTCAATGTCGAGAAAAAAACGATCTTTTCGGTCATGCGAACCAAGGTGCAGCTGAAGGAAAAGGACATTGTCGCGGCACTGAAGCTCAAGGAGGAGAAGCCGATCAATGGTCTCCGGTATTACCTGATCAAAAAGCCGATCGACGCACTGAGCACCTTTTTACTCAAAGGCGACCCGATAAGTACCTTGTTGTTCAAAGGTGCTGTGCATCACGACAAGATGGCGCTGCACTTCATGGATCCCTTCACGGTGGTCTGTGCCGATACAGGGCCGATGAATCAATTCCTGCAAGACAAGGAGCAGCCCAAACAGCTAGCTAAGCAAGACGCCGGGGAGGAGAAGGCGGGCGAGCAAGGCGGTTCTGCTGCGGGTGGTAACCAAGGCGGTCCTCCCGGTGGACCTCCCGGGGGCATGCGTGGCGGGCCTCCGGGCGGTATGCAAGGTGGTCCTCCTGGCGGCATGCGTGGCGGGCCTCCGGGCGGTGGTCCAGGTGGCCCGCCCGGTGGTGGCCCTCAAGGTGGTCCCCCGGGCGGCATGCGCGGCGGCAGGCGCGGCGGACCGATGATGTCGATGGGAGGAGGTCCGGGTGGCGCGGCCCCTCCCGGCATGACGGCAGAGGGCGGCGACCCCAACGGACCCGCTGCCATGAGTTCGTCCTACATGACGATCGATCCGCAACTCAAAGCGGTCTTGGATCAGGTCGAGA
>Ga0209810_1005031_pt1 | contig 12227 bp, 13 predicted proteins | sample Coa_R1_7_FD_187159 | JGI IMG/M metagenome (GOLD analysis project Ga0209810, IMG submission 187159) | Surface soil microbial communities from Centralia Pennsylvania, which are recovering from an underground coalmine fire - Coalmine... | ecosystem: Environmental > Terrestrial > Soil > Unclassified...
GCCGGCACAGATCGCCGAGCTCGACGCGTTGCTCTTCGTCTGTTCCGAGCGCGAAGCGCGCTACGTACGAGCGCACGGCGCCTCGGGATGCTCCGCGGCGTTCTTGCGACTGTGGACCCGCAAGGAAGCCGTGCTCAAGGCGGCGGGTTGCGGCCTCGGTCGAGTCGGACCGGACGCGGTCGAGGTGTTGGACGACGTCGTCTCGATCGGTGGCGAACGGTGGCGGCTGACGGACGTCCCGCTGACCGGGCTCATTTGCGCCTTGGCGACCCATGGGGCGGCCGCTCCGACTTTCGAGATCATCGACCTGACGAATGAACCTAACGGAGGGTGAGCCTCTTTTCCCAGAGACCGGGTCCTATTCGGCGCGAGGAGCATCGTATCGCTTGCTGTTATGCTTCAGGCGCGCACGAAGGCGCGCGTCGAGGAAAAGAGAGTTGAAGCTAGTACAGAAGTCCGTCGCGGCGACGGTCGCATTCGTGGTCGGTATCGCCGGCCCCGTTTATGCCAAGACGACCGTTATCGCGAGCCTGGGTCACGCGCCGCTCCTTGGGCACCTCGCGTCGACCCCGCAGATGCAGCGCGAAGTCCGCGAACATTTCAAATTGCTCAAACGCACTGCGGCACGCCTGGGCATCACGCCGCAACAATATGAAGACTTTCGGATCGCAGTCGCGACGGGTGACGTGCGGTGGGTCGAGATCCCCCGCCACCTCGACGCGATGAGCTGGGGGGACGGCCACGACTCACACGTCATCCATGACGTGATGATCCCGGCCCACACCCATGGCTGGGAAGTCGATCTCCCGAGCGGAGATCATATCCTGGCTCTTTACATGCCGGCGGCCTGCGGGAATTTGGCGACGCTACGGAAACCCGCACCACCGCGCCTCGCCGTCGCCCCGCAGGTAGTCCCGCCACCGCCCCCACCGGTCGCCCCGAGTCCGGTCCCAACCACCGCGCCGACGGCGCCTCCAGCCGAAGTCGCTCCGGCACCGGTCGTCGCCGAGGAGACGCCCACCCCGACGATCGACACCCCTCCGCCGCCGGCGAAAAAGGGCGCACCTCTGTGGGGCTTTTTCCTGGGGCTGCTCGGCGCCGGAGTCGGGATCGGAGCGTCGACCGGGGGAGGCGATATGCCGTGCCCGTAAACCGCGCAGCGTTCCTCGCCTCGCTGACGCTCGGCGCCTCGGGGCCCGGTCTCTTGAGCCAAGCGACGCTCGAAGACCAAGCAAAAGCGGGGACGTACCGTCATCGCCAAGTCTTCGCCGTGCAGCGCGTTTCAAATGGAGCGGTCTTCACCTCGATCGCCAACTCGCTCGACGCCTACGAAGTCGCCTGGGGCGAGGGTCCGGGGACCTTACATGCCGCTGCGGTCTTCTATGGGACTGCGGTAGCGATGGCCCTCGATGACGGTGCCTGGGATAGCCATCCGATCCGTGGAGTCCTCGCATCCGCCGGAGATCCGGTCATACCCGCGGGACGCCCGGGCGGAAATCCGTTCAACGCTCCGGGAGCGCCGCGCTCGATCGGGGCGCTCCTACGGCGCGGCGTCAGCTTCTATGCCTGCAATAACGCACTCGTCGGCCTTGCGCAGGCCGTCGCGCACCGATCGGGGAACGACGAACAGTCGATCTATGCGAGCTTGCGCGATCATCTGCTCCCGCGAGTCGCGCTCGTCCCAGCCGGCGTTGCGGTGATCAACGCGCTCCAAGAGCAGCGCTACACGCTCTTCCAGTCATTGTGAGGAGTCCCATGGAGCCCGTACGCCGTTTGGCATTGGCGCTTATCCTCGTGATGGTCTCGACCGCGGGAGCGGGCGCACAGGCCATCCCGACCATCCCGCTTTCACCGAGCACCGATGTACCGCAGCAGCCGGCCGCTCCGAACGTCCCGGGACAAGCGCTCGTCCCGGACAGCGTGATCCATCCGGGCGATCAGCTGAGCGTCCAGGTCTACGGTGATCAGAGTCTCACGCAGACGACGACGGTCGCCGCGGACGGGACGATCGACTATCCGCTCATCGGCAGGGTCCACGTCGCGGACAAGAGCCCCAGTGCGGCATCGGCGGCGATCACGCAGGCACTCCGCGCCTATGTGAAAGACCCGCGGGTCAGCGTCTCGATTTCGCAAGTCGGAATGATGAACGTCCTCGTCTTGGGGGCGGTCAAGGTTCCGGGGCGGTATCAGATTCGTTCCGCCGGCCACTTGACCGATGCGATCGCCGCGGCCGGGGGCCTCGGAGTCACCAACGGCGATTTTCCGCCCGCGCGGATCACCTTACCGGACGGATCGATCAAGACCGTCTCGCTCCAGAAGCTCCTGCACGACGGTGAGGCCGGCCTCAACATCGAACTTGGGAACAACTCGATCGTCTACGTCGCCGGTCCGAATACCTTCACGGTCGAAGTCGTCGGGGCGGTCGATCGCCCCGGGAACGTCGAACTCAACGAGGGCGACCGCCTTTCGATGGCGATCGCGCGCGCGGGGACGAGCCCGAACATGCTCTCCGACCTCAGCCACGTCGTCGTTACACGAATCGACAAGAACGGGAAGGCGACCGCGCACGAGATCGACATGTACAAGGCGCTCAAAGATGCGGATCTGCGCTATGATCCCGTACTCATCAAAGGCGACGTCGTCTACATCCCGCAAGGGCGGCGCCCGGTCGCACTCGGCGGCTTCAGCCCACTCGCCCTCATCCAGCACTTACTGGGCTTCTAGTACCGAGCTTGAGAGCCTCGCGGAGTTTCCCCGGCTCCAGCTCGGCGAATTCGCGTGCGAGTACGGCATAGCATTCGCACGCAAGACGCTCGAGCTTCTTGCGATCGCGAATCGCGATCTTCCCCCAGCGTGAGCTGATCGCCCCCACTCGGTGAAGCTGTCGGGCCGCGGCGTTGACCGCCGGCCGGTGCGCCCCGATGATCTTCGAGAGGAGTTCTTGCGTCGCGCTGATCTCGTCGTCGCCGATGCGATCCTGCGCAAGCAAGAGCCATCGCGCAAGACGCATCGCCGCTACATGATGCCGACTACACAAGACCATTTGCTCGAGCATCGTTATCCCCGCAAGGGCGCAGCGCATCGTAATGAGCCGCAACGATCGCCGCTCTTCGAGATGGACGGTGAACCGATCCATGCGTAAGCGTAGAGCCTCGCCCCCGATCGAGCAGATCAGGTCGTGCGCCCCGCGCTCCGCCCCGAGGACGGCGTGCAAGCCGGTCACGTTTTCGCGGCCGACGGAGGCGAGCTCGGCGGTCGATCCGTCGGCGGTGCTCCCGAGGTACGAGCAGATACCTCCTTCAGGGAAGTACAGGTAGGGGAAACGCTTTCCCCCCTCATAGAGTCTCTGACCGGGGGAGAGGTTCACGCGTTCGAGGTCCGGCAACATCGCCTGCAAATCACGATCCGGCAATGCTTTCAGCACGCCGTTCCTTACCGTGTCTGTTATGAGCACCTCCATGGCGGACGCAAGGACCACTGAGTTTTTCCAGCGGCCCCAGACGAGGAGACCAAATGCCACGCGAAACGAGGGACGCAACGCTTTACCGAATCTTCACAAAACCCGAAGGCCGCACGCCTCGAGAGCGCGCGGGGTCGGCGGCATTTTGTCTCCGGGGGTATAGCGCTCGCAAGCGCAGGCATGCTAGGGTCCAATCGTGACCGAGCACAACAGCGCCGCAACCCAAGGAAGGCGAGCAAGCGAAAGCCTATTTACGAGAGAGCGCCTGTTGCGCTTCCCGGGCTTCCCGGCCGAAAAGCGCGCGACGGTTCGTGTCTTCATCATCGACGACGAGCTCAACATCGTCGACAGCTCCGCCCATGCCGGCGACGAGGGGCCGGTACGGATTGCATCGATGCCGGCCGGGCTGCGCCCGACGCTCCTGCGCTTGATGGCCCAGTGCAAGGCCGATCCCATGGCGTCGCATGCCGTCGCCTTCTCCGAATCGAGAGTCATTCGACTGGTCGCGATGTCCGGGTCTCCGAAGACCTACGTCGTAACCGTCGAGCGCTATACGCCCTATGCGAAGCTGCTGAGCTCGCTGGAGCGATTCGGCCTCTCGTCGCGTGAGCTCGACGTCCTCTTGCTCGCGCTTGCCGGAAAGACGGCCGCGGAGACGGCGCAGCAACTGAACATTGCGGTCTCGACTGCGACGGACTACCTGAATCGGTTGCAATTAAAGACGGGGGCACGGAACAAGAGCGATTTGATCGCAAAGGTCTTGGGCTGGCAGTCCGAACGCGTTACCGGCACGACCGCGGCGAATCGCCGGCGGACGCGTTACCGCACGCCCGACGCCTAACGGATTCTGCGCAATAGGGCGGCCGCTGCTCGTAGGCTCTCCTGAATCTCGAGCGCCTTTCGTAACGTACGGCGCACCATCGCCTGGCAAACGAGCTCGCGCTGAGAGACGTCGAGCGACGTGATCTTCAGGCCCCGGCTCATCACGGCATCGCGCCACTGATCGGCCTCGAAGGCTTTCCATTCGTCCGCCGTCATTGACCGCGTCCTACCGTGATCGGCCATGCGGACAGCATACCGTTGCGACCGATCGACGTGCAGGGGCAAGAGGGCGTTCCCCTAGGACCAACCGACCTAAGAAGCCTACGGACCGATGGAGCGTCAGACCAAGCCGGCTGCGATGTCGCTGCGGTAGGTCAGTTCTGAAGAGCGAATTTGCGAGCCGATGTGGGTGACCGCTTCGTAGGCCCGTCGACGCGCCTCCCCGATCGTCGGAGCCGTCGCGGTCACCGTCAACACGCGGCCTCCTGCGGCATCGACCTTCCCGTCTTTCGGCGTCGACGTGCCCCAAAAGACCATCACGTCGTCGGGTAGGTCGAAACGAGCGGGAAGCCCGCGTAACGGCGTGTTGGTCCGCGGATAGTCTTTCGTCGCGAGCGTGATCCCGACGCACGCCTCGTTCGACATCGTGATCGCATCGAGTGCGAGGGCACCGTCGGCCGCCGTCGCGAGAAGGCGAGCGAAGTCGCCGCGCACCCGCGGCATCAGGACCTGCGCCTCCGGATCGCCGAAACGAGCGTTGTACTCGATCACGTACGGCCCGTCCGTCGTCCACATCAGGCCGCAGTACAAAACGCCGATGTAGGTCTCGCCCTCGGCCAGGAGTCCGCGCAACGTCGGGGCCAAGATCCGTTCACGCACGACGTCGAGATAGTCCGGCGGGAATCCGGCCGGCGGCGAGTACGCCCCCATCCCGCCGGTATTGGGGCCGGTATCGCCGTCGCCGGCGCGTTTGTAATCGCAGGCCGCGGCGAAGGGGACCATCGCGCGCCCGTCACACAAAGCGAAGACGCTCACCTCACGGCCCACGAGCCGCTCTTCCAATACCAGATCGCTCCCGCCGCCGGGGATTCGGTTGTGCGCATACCAGTCGTTGATCACCGCGGCGGCCGACCGTGGATCTGGTGCGACGACGACACCCTTTCCGGCCGCCAACCCGTCCGCCTTGATGACGCAGGGACCTTCCCAGTCCTCGATCGCCGCCCGCGCGGCGTCGAACGAGCGCACGATCCGCGCTTTGGCCGTCGGAATCCCGTGACGCTCCATGAAGCGCTTCGAAAAGACCTTACTCGATTCGAGCCGGCCGCTCGAGCGACTCGGGCCGAACGTCGCTATCCCCGCGTCGCGGAGGCGGTCGGCGACGCCCGCTGCGATCGACGTCTCGGGTCCCAGGACGGCCAGATCGATCCGCTCACGCTTCGCGCGTTCGACGAGTGATTTACCGTCCGTCGCGTTGATCGGCCAATTCTCCCCGCGACTCGCGGTCCCGGCGTTCCCCGGAGCGTGGAAGAGCGATTCACACGACGGCGATGCACGCAGGCGCCATGAAAGCGCGTCTTCACGCGCGCCGTTTCCGACCACGAGGATACGCATGACCTAGGCGGCTACTCCCAACTGGCTCGTTCGAAATACGAGTACTCTATCGCCGCGACCGGCGGCTCCTCCGCGCCGGTCGGTCGAGGGCCGTCCGTTCTATCGGACAACGTGACGTCGGGTCAGGTCGGTCGCCGCCGTCGACCGGCAGATGCGGCGGGTCGCCCTCGGCATGCAGCGCGCGTCTTCAAGCGACCCGCTCTGCCGTCAGCTCACTGGAACAGCTTCATCGCGTTCTGAACGGTCTCTACCACGCCCCAAATCAGCGGGATGCCGACGAAAGCCCACGCCAGGATGAGTTTCAGCCACTCACGGGAATCGGGCCGCGCATCGGGCCCATGCGGATCGGTTGCGGCCATCTTCCCTCGCCTTTCTTTCCGCGCCTACGCTTCCGCTTCCTGAAGCTTCATGAAGTGCTTCTCGCGCACCGGGTGCATCAGCAAGTTGCAGATGAAGCCCACGAATAGCAGTCCGGCCATGATGTACATCGTGACCGTATAGGCATCGGCCTTCGCCACTCCGTGGTCGATCTGATACTCGCGAATGTAATTCACCAGCACCGGTCCGAATACGCCGGCGGCCGACCATGCCGTCAGAATGCGGCCATGGATCGCGCCCACGTAACGTACGCCGAATACGTCACGCAGATAGGCGGGGATGGTCGCGAACCCGCCGCCATACATACTGAGAATGACGCCGTAGGCCAGCACGAAGAGGACGACACTGCCGATTCTAGCCGTGCTAGGTACGGCGACGTAGAGCACGATGCCCAACAGGAAGAACACGAAATACGTATTCCGCCGCCCGATGTAGTCCGAACACGAGGCCCAGAAGAAACGGCCCGCCATGTTGAACAGGCTGAGCAACCCGACGAACCCAGCCGCCGCTACGGCCGAGATCCGACCATGAAACATTTCCTGTGCCATCACAGAAGCCTGGCCCAGCACACCGATACCGGCGGTGACGTTCAGGCACAACACCCACCACAACAGATAGAATTGCGGCGTCTTCAGCGCCTCGTCGACGTGCACGGTCTGCGTCGTCACGAGCCCGCTGGATTCTTTCGGCGGCACATAGCCCGCCGGTAGCCAACCCTCCGGCGGGACACGCACGATCGCTGCACCCACCAGCATGAAGATCAGGTAGATGATGCCTAGCGCCACGAACGTCTGAGCCACGCCCACGCTGGTGGGACCGGCAAAATGCCGCATCAGCCATACGGATAACGGCGCGGCGATAAAAGCACCGCCGCCGAAGCCCATGATCGCCATCCCGGTCGCCATACCAGGCCGGTCCGGGAACCAGGTGATCAGCGTTTTCACCGGCGAGATATAGCCGATGCCGAGCCCGCAGCCGCCCAACACGCCGTAGCCCAAATAGGTCAGCCACAGGTTGTGCACTTGCACGCCGAGCGCCGAGACGAGGAAGCCCCCGCCGAAGCACAGCGCCGCCACCGTCATCGCCTTGCGGGGCCCGACGCGATCGAGCCACGTCCCCGTGACCGCCGCCGACAAGCCCAGGAAGACGATGGCGAAGCTGAAGATCCAACCGATCTGCGTCAGGCGCCAGTCACCCGGTGCCGACTTGGTGATACCGATCACCCGTGTGAGCGGGTCATTGAATACGGAAAAGGCATACGCCTCGCCGATACACAGATGCACGCACAATGCCGCCGGCGGTACCAGCCAGCGGTTGAAGCCGGGTTTCGCAATGATGCGCTCCCGGTCGAGAAACGAGAACGCGCCCGTCCGGCGTTTCCCTGGTCCTTTATCGCCAGCGGAGATTTCCGTGGCCGTCGGCTCCTTCGTCAGCTTCATGCCGGACTATGCTCCCTTTAGCCGCACGATCGTAATGACGTAAGTACGAACCTCAGTTTTGGCCTGTAGACGATTTGATACCTCTCAGCTAGTCGGGATGCGGCACGCGACCTGAATGCTTTATCCGGATTTGCTCACCGCGATTCCGTAGAGTGAAAATGGGCGAGTGCCAGCGGACGACTCAGCGGCACGCAAGATCGCCGATTCGTAATCGGCGACCAGCAAGACGGTGAGCACGCTTGAGAAACGTCTTGGCGCGGCGTCGCTCCACCGCAGCACGCGCACGGTGACGCTGACCGATCAGAGTCAGAAACGCTACGAGCGCACCGAGCCGTTATTTGACGAAATTCAGGTCAGCCGATGGTGAATTAACCAGCAGAGTGCAGGAGGTTTCCGACTTGGTTCGCATTGCCGCGCCTTCGACATTCGGACGGTTGCACGTGCTGCCGCTGATTCCCGAATTGCTCTCGCAGCATCCGGCTTGCGCAGTGATCTGGCGCTGTCCGATACATTGCGCGGCATACGCGGCGGCATACGCGGCGGCATACGCGGCATAGTGGAAGACCGGATCGACCTGACAATCCGCATCAGCCAGGTCAATGATCGGAATTCCGTGATACGTCGCGTGGTGGCACGGCACTGGTGCATGGACAGCGGGTAGCAACCTCTCCCGCACACTCTGGATCACATATCGACCCATTCAGTCACTCGAGCGAACCGCCGATTACGGCGATGCTGCCGTTCTTCCTACACGCTTCAGCTGTTCAAGACCTCGATCCGTTCGAGGTCGGCAATCAGCCCCGGCCCGGTCGGATTCCACCCCAGCGTTTCTCGCGTCTTTTCGCTTGAGGCCATCAGATCGTAGCTGGCGAACATCGCCAGCCAACCAAAATGCGCCGGTGCTTCTTCCGCGGCTATCGATTTTACGGGCACTTTCAGGCCGCGGCCGATGGCTTCGGCAATATCCAGCATCCGCACGCCTTCTTCCGCCACTGCATGATATTTCGCGCCCGCATCGTTCTTTTCCAGCGCGAGCCTGTAAAGACGGGCGACATCCGAGACGTGGGCCGCTGCCCAGCGGTTGCGTCCCTCCCCCACATATGCGGAGACGCGCTTCTCTCGCGCTATAGTCACGGCGTAAGTCAGGAGCCCTTGCCGCACTGTGTTGTGAACTTGGGGAAGCCGCACCACCGAGGCGCGCACGCCCTTCAGTGATAGGGCCGTCTGCTCCGAAACTCGCGGAAATGGCGAATCCGCCGGCACGTCATCGTCCTCGGTGCAACCTGGCCTGGCCCAACGAGTCCCCCCGTCCCCGTGGTGACCACGAGAAGCCTATCCGAGCCGGCGATAACTGAACCCAAAGCTTCGATAGCGCGCCGGTCGATCTCGCAAGACTGGGCAAAGTTGGACCAGTCATGAACAAAGCCCAGGTGAATGACAGCATCGGCCGCCTCTGCGCCCGTCTGCAGCCTCTCGAGGTCTTCGAGCGAACCGCGATGTACCTCCGCTCCAATGGCGGCCAGAGATCGTTCTCCTTCCTCTGACCGAGCCATACCAAGAACCTCATGTCCCGCAGCGATCAATTCCTTAACGGTGGGGATGCCGATAAATCCGGTAGCGCCGGTGACGAAAACACGCATGAACTGGTCTCCAAGTTTCCTTGGAGAAAATTCTAGGCTCAGAGACTATCCTGGTAAAGTAGTGACATTATCATAGTAAAATGAGTAACAGGATGAACGCGCGTCGGGGGAACGAAAACCTCCTCGGGACTTATCTGCGAGACCGGCGCATGAAGCTCGATCCTGCGGCACTTGGTTTCCCCCCGGGCCCTCGGCGCACGCCCGGCCTGCGACGTGAAGAAGTGGCGCAGCGCGCCAATATCAGCCCCACTTGGTACACATGGCTCGAACAGGGTCGCGGCGGTGCCCCCTCAGCCGATGTGCTCGACCGGATCTCGCGGGCCCTGATGCTGACGGATGTCGAGCGCGAGCACCTCTTCCTGCTTGGCCTTGGGCGACCGCCGGAGGCCCGCTACCATGAGAAGGAAGCTGTCACGCCCCGCCTTCAACGCGTCCTCGACGCTTTGAACCCCAGCCCTGCGCTCATTCGCACGGCAACCTGGAACGTCCTTGCCTGGAATCGGGCGGCCACTGTTATGTTGGGCGACTTTGGCTCGCTGCCGCCGCACCAGCGCAATGTGCTGCGCATTGTCTTCCTCGATCCGCGTGCCCGCGCCGTGCAGTATGACTGGGAAAGCGTGGCGCGCCACGTCATCGGTGCATTCCGTGTGGATGTCGCGCGTGCTCGTGCTGCAACGGAGATGGAGCCTCTCGTCGATGAGCTCTCCCAGCTCAGTCCCGAGTTTAGGGTGATGTGGCGTAGCAACGACATTCGCGACGTCCACGGAGAGGCCGTCAAACGCATCCGCCATCCGGTGCTCGGCCCGCTCGCCTTTGAATATTCCACCTTTTCGGTAGACGGCCGGACGGATCTCGTCATGTGCGTCTACAATCCGGCGACGCCGGCGGATGCGGAAAAGATCGCATCGCAGATTGGCTAGGTGGCAACCCGCTTGCCGCCAGCCGACAAATGAGAGCCGTACGCTTCGATTGCTATAACGTAGGCGTAATACCCATCATCATTGTTCTCACTTTCCCGCGTTTTTGATCACTCATCGTGTTCGAAATGCGCACCCCTCGCAGCAATTATTACGACGGCCATGCACTCAGGCGCCATGAAAGCGCGGGCTTCAGCGACCACGCGCAAGCTCGGCCAGGATTTCTGACGTTTGAGATTTATCCCATAGCTCGACGCGCCGAAGATGAGCGCTGCGGCGACGACTGCGAGCGCCGCAGTGAGAGCAGTAAGAGAGCTGATCGATGGCGGCCATTCCCCCAGAAGGGCGATGGGGAGACTTCCTGAGCAGCGGAACGGCCTGCCGGCCGATGAGAAGATCGGGGACAAGCGAGGCAGCCACGGTCCGGCCGGAAAGATCAGCAGCCCCCAGGCAGGAGCATCGCTCGGCCATACCCGTGCCGCGACGCCCATGAAGAAACCGGCCGCCCGTCGAACCTAGGTCACGAAGCGAATCGCAGATAAAATCCTGATCTTAAAAGCGCGATTGCGACGAGGCGTGTCAGCTATTGCTTTGACGCCGTTCCCGTCACTCCCACTCGACGGTCGCCGGCGGCTTCGAGGTCACGTCGTACGCGACGCGATTCACGCCGGGCACCTCGTTGACGATCCGCGTGCTGATGCGCGCGAGCAGATCGTGCGGGAGACGCGCCCAGTCGGCCGTCATCCCGTCCTCGCTCGTGATCGCGCGGACTGCGACGAGGTTCGCGTACGTCCTCCCGTCGCCTTGAACGCCGACGCTCTGCAACGGGGTCAAGACCGCAAAATACTGCCACGGCTTGGGCGTGAGCTCCGCCGCCTCGATCTCCGTCGTCACGATCGCATCGGCCTCGCGCAGCGTCGCCAAGCGCTGCTCGTCGACGGCGCCCAACACGCGGACGGCGAGGCCGGGGCCGGGGAACGGCTGACGGTCGACGATATGTCTCGGTAAGCCCAACACGCGACCTGCCGCGCGCACTTCGTCTTTGAAGAGAGTACGAAGCGGCTCGATCAGACCGAGGTTCATCTTCTCGGGAAGACCGCCGACGTTGTGATGCGATTTGATCTTGTGGCCGGCCTTCGATTGCGGCGTCTTCGACTCGATGACGTCGGGATACAACGTCCCTTGGACGAGGAAGCGAACCCCTTCGATTTTTTTCGCTTCTTCTTCGAAGACCGCGATGAACTCGTGGCCGATCCGGATCCGTTTCTCTTCGGGATCGACGACACCGGCGAGCCGGTCGAGAAAACGGCGACGCGCATCGACCGCGACGACGTTGAGATGCATGATCTCGCGAAACGCTTCGACGACCTCCGCCGGCTCGTTCTTGCGCAAGAGCCCGTGGTCGACGAAGATGCACGTCAGCTGCTTCCCGACGGCACGCGCGACGAGCGTCGCCGCGACCGCCGAATCGACCCCGCCCGAAAGCGCACAGATGACCTTTGCATCCCCAACCTGCTCGCGGATCTTCTCGATCGCCTGCTCGACGAACGAGTCCATCTTCCAGGTCGGCGCGATCCCGGCGATACGATAGAGGAAGTTCTCCAGGATCGTCCGCCCTGCTTCCGTGTGAACGACCTCGGGATGAAACTGCACGCCGTAAATGCGGCGCTCCTCGTCCCCGATCGCCGCGACGTTGCAGCGATCCGTGTGTGCGAGTACGGCGAAGCCCTCGGGCGGGATGAGGACGCTATCGCCGTGCGACATCCACACCCGGCTGCGCTGCGGGACACCGGCGAAGAGCGCTCCGGGCAGGTCGACGTCGAGGATCGCCGGGCCGAATTCGGCGTGTTCGAGCGGGATCAGCCGGCCGCCGAGATCGCGAGCGAGCAACTGCATCCCGTAACAAATCCCCAAGATCGGCAAACCGCTCTCCAAAATGCGGCGATCGATCCCGGGGGAA
>Ga0209810_1005032_pt1 | contig 12226 bp, 13 predicted proteins | sample Coa_R1_7_FD_187159 | JGI IMG/M metagenome (GOLD analysis project Ga0209810, IMG submission 187159) | Surface soil microbial communities from Centralia Pennsylvania, which are recovering from an underground coalmine fire - Coalmine... | ecosystem: Environmental > Terrestrial > Soil > Unclassified...
GTTCAGGCGCATCGTCCGACGGGGGTCGACGACGTGGCCGCGGCGGGTCGGTCGCTGGCGCCGGCTGAGGCGCATCGCCATCTTCCGCGCCATCTTCGCCGTCAGGCGGATGATCTCCTCGAGCTCGTCGCTGGAGAAGGTGCTGAAGTCCTTGGTGCGCAGCACCTGCTCGGCGCTGTAGCCCGGGACCTCCTGCTCCTCGTCCGAGGACTCGGCCTCGTTCCAGTCCTCGAGGCTGACCTCGGCCGGGCCGTCGCTCTCGTCGTCCTGGCCCTCGGGCGGCTCCTGGCCGTCGCTCTCGCCGCAGTCCATGTCCGGGTCGGCGTCGCTCGTCGGCTCGACCCGCCAGAACTGGGCGAAGACCTGGTCGAAGATCGGCAGGTCCTCGACGCGGGAGGTGAACACGGTGCGCAAGGTGAGGTAGAACTCGCGCCGGTCACCCATGTCGATCTCGCCCATCGCGCGCAGGGCGTCGACGGCCTCGTCGGGCGTGACCAGCACGCCGGCTGCCTGCAGGCGCCGCGCGAACTGGACGAGGTTCTGGAGCAGGTCGCCGTGCGGGGCGGCGCCATTGGTCGCGCTGTCTACAGCTCCCCGGGGCTCAGCTCCTTCTGAAGTCGTTGTGCTATTGCCGTACTGCATGATGGGAGTTGATCCTCCGCTGCGCGGGAGATCTCCGAGACGATCAGGTTCGTCGCGCGGCCGCGCAGCTTCATAATGTCGCGATTGTCCTTGAAGACGCAGCCCAGCGTCTCCTCGACCGTCTCCGGATCGAGCTCGTCGCGGTGCAGCGCCATCAGCGCCATCGCCCAGTCCAGCGTCTCGGCGACGCCGGGCGTCTTCATCAGCCGGACCTGGCGGACGGTCTCCATGAAAGCGCAGATCTGCTTCGCCAGCCGCTCGTTCACCCCGGGCACGCGGGTCGTGGCGATCCGCACCTCTTTCTCGAAGGCCGGATAGTCGATCCAGAGATAGAGGCAGCGGCGGCGCAGGGCGTCGCTCAGCTCGCGCGTGCGGTTCGAGGTGAGCACGACGTAGGGCACGTGGGTAGCGCGGATCGTGCCGAGCTCGGGCACCGTGACCTGGAAGTCGGAGAGCACTTCTAGCAGGAAGGCCTCGAACTCCTCGTCGGCGCGGTCGATCTCGTCGATCAGCAGCACCGGCGCCTTGTCCTGGTAAGTGATCGCCTGCAGCAGCGGCCGCTTGAGCAGGAAGGCGTCGCTGAAGATCGTGTTCTCCGCCTCGCGGACGGAGTGGCCGTGGCCCTCCTCGATCTTGATCCGCAGCATCTGCTTGGGGTAGTTCCACTCGTACAGGGCGGTGTTGGCGTCCAGGCCCTCGTAGCACTGGAGGCGAATGAGGTCCGTCTCCAGCATGCGGCTGAGGACCTTCGCCACCTCCGTCTTGCCGACGCCAGCCTGGCCCTCGATCAGGACCGGCTTGTGCAGCGCCATCGCCAGGTAGACGGTGGTGGCGATGGCCTGGTCGGTAATGTACCCCTGGCCCTCCATCTGGTTCTGGAGAGAGCGCACGGCTTCGAGCATGACCGGTCCTTCCGCGTGAAGATGGAAAAGCGGCGCGGTAGGAGCAAACACGCGCAGTTTTCGCGAAAAGTATACCCTATACGGGCCGTGCCTTGCCGCCGCGGGGCCGAGAGCCGCGCCTACGGCTCGTACGTCACGGCCGGCGGGGGATTCCAGCGCCCGCAGAGCGGACGGAGGGGGCAGAACAGGCAGATTGGGCGGCGGGCGGTGCAGACCTGAGCGCCGAAGTCCATCAGCGCCTGGTTGAAGACGTAGCCGTGGCCGGCCGGGACGATCGCCGCCGCCAGCGCCCAGAAGCGGCGGAGTAGCGCGGCCGGGCCGCCGTCGCGCGGCGGGTCGAACACGCGGACCAGCAGGCGCAGGACGTTGGTGTCGAGGATCGGGGCATCCTGACGGAAGGCGAAGCTGCGGATGGCGCCTGCCGTGTAGCGGCCGATGCCCGGCAGCCGCAGCAGCTCCTCCTCGGAGGCGGGAAGCGTGGCGTCGTAGCGCTCCACCGCGGTCTCGGCGATCCGCTTCAGCCGCTCGCCGCGTACCTTGTAGCCGAGGGGATCGGTGATCGCCTTCACCTCCTCGAGGGGCGCCGCCGCCAGCGCCCGCAGATCCGGGAAGCGCTCCAGGAAGCGCGTATAGTAGGGCAGGACGGTCCGGACCTGCGTCTGCTGCAGCATGATCTCGGAGACGAGGATGGCGTAGGGGTCCTCGGTGCGGCGCCAGGGCAGGTCGCGGCCCTCCGCGGCGTACCAGTCGAGCAGCTCGCGCTGGAACGCTGCCAGCGGCTCGGGAGCGATCTGCGCGCGCACCCGCAATGCCTCCGTCGCCCGGCTGGTAGATCGCCAAGGGTGACTCGATGAGTGTTGGCTACTGCCAAGACTCACGAATCCAGCTCTGACGGGGTTTCAGTCTAACTGCGTGCGGCGGGCACGGCGTAGGCACCGGTCGCGCACGATTCGATCACAGGTCGCCGCGGCGCGGCCCGCGGCGAGGTTGGAGCAGGCGTGGCAGGCGAGCGCGAGATCGTCCCGCTGGCTGAGGACCGCGTGCCGCGGATCGCCGCCGCCCTCGGCGCCTCGGCGGAGCGGGCCGAGTTCGACGTCCGCGGCGCCGCGGTGTACCGCCTGCGCCTGCAGCCCCCCGGCAAGGCCGAGGTGGTCCTGACGCTGTGGCCGTCGCTGGCGCGGGCGGACGTCCTGGCCGGCGACTGCTACGCGGTGTTCAAGGGCGCCGTGCGCGTCCTGCTGTTCCCCGGGCAGGAGGTGATCTTCCAGCGCGACGCGCCGCGTGGCTTCCTGCTCGTGAGCTGCGCGGGGCGGGTGGCGATCGCGGGCTGAGCGCGCCCGGCTGCCGCTAGCGGCACTGCGAATACCGCCGCGAACGCGGAGCGGCCGCGCCACTCGCCGGTGGCGCGGCCGCTCGGGATCAGGCGATAAGGCGAGACGGGCGTCAGGCGGCTCCCTCTCGCCGCGAGCGGCCCTGCTCCGGCTGGTCCGGGCCGCGGCGGAGCGCCTGCTCCTCGGCCGCGCTGAGCATGTGGCCGCACTGCAGACAGGTGACGAAGGAGCCATGTACATCGGATTCGTTGATCAGGTCGCCGCGACAGCGAGGACACTTCTTGAGCCAGAACATCGAGTAGGCCTCCCGAGAACATTATACCGGCGATCGCGCAGTTGACAAAACTACTCACCACTTGACGGCAATTGGCGACCCGCCTACAATTCAACCAGGCAGAACACCAGTTCTACCGTTGTGCGAGCGCTCGGCGGCCGCCTTGGCCGGCCCGAGCCCGCGCCGCCGGGGCAGGGGGAGGTTGGTCGATGCGCGCATTGAGCGGGCGCCAGCGCCAGATGCTGGCTTTCATCCGCGAGTTCGTGGACGAGCACGGGTACCCGCCCAGCATCCGCGACATCGGGGCCGCGGTCGGCATCTCCTCGACCTCGGTCGTCGACTACAACCTCCGCGTGCTCGAGCGCGAGGGGCACCTGCGCCGCACCCGCGACGTGTCGCGCGGCCTCGAGCTGCTCTCGGATGTCGGGCCGGCTCGCCCGACCCGCACCGTCGAGGTGCCGATCGTCGGACGCATCGCCGCGGGCGAGCCGATCGAGGCGGTCGAGGGCCACGTCGAGACGATCCCCTTCGCCACCGAGCTGGCCAGCGAGGGCTGCTACGCGCTGCAGGTCAAGGGCAAGTCGATGATCGAGGACCTGATCGACGACGGCGACCTGGTCATCGTGCGGCCGCAAGAGACGGCCGGCAACGGCGACATCGTCGTGGCGCTGCTGCTGGACACCGTCGCCCCCGAGGGCGTGGCCACCCTCAAGCGACTGTACCGCGAGCGCGACCGCGTCCGCCTCCAGCCCGCCAACGCGACGATGGAGCCGATCTACGTCGCGCCCGAGGCACTGCGCGTCCAGGGCAAGGTAGTGGCCGTGGTGCGCCAGCTCGTCTAGCGCCGGCTGGCCCCACGCCGCGCCCGGCCGGGTTTGTGCAGCCTTCACAAAGCGTCCGACCGAACTTCGGTCAGAAGCGACAAAGACTCGCCGTCCGGCGCATTGCTACGATGCCTCTAAATCTGCCGAAAGGCGGGAGGTTATCGTGCTCACCGAGCAGCGCGCCGACGTCGTGGCGAAGGCGCAGGAAGTCATGGCCCTGGCCCGCGAGAAGGGCATCAAGATCGTCGACCTGAAGTTCGTCGATCTCCCCGGCGTCTGGCAGCACTTCTCGATCCCGGTCAAGGACCTCACCCTCGACCTGTTCGCCGAGGGCATCGGCTTCGACGGCTCCAGCATCCGCGGCTTCCAGAAGATCCACGAGAGCGACATGCTGCTGCTGCCCGACCCAAGCAGCGCTTTCGTCGATCCGATCACCAAGGCCCCCACGCTCAGCCTGATCTGCGACGTTGCCGAGCCGGGCACGTTCGCCAGCTACTCGCGCGATCCGCGCCACGTCGCCAAGAAGGCCGAGGCGTACCTCCAGCACACGGGCATCGCGACGACCAGCTACTGGGGACCCGAGGTCGAGTTCTACATCTTCAACAGCATCCGCTTCGACCAGACCAGCCATAGCGGCTACTACTTCATCGACTCCGAAGAGGGGATCTGGAACAGCGGCCAGCCGGACAACGGCCGCCCGAACCTCGGCTACCGCCCCCGCTACAAGGAGGGCTACTTCCCGGTCCCGCCGACGGACAAGCTACAGGACCTGCGCTCGGAGATCGTCCTCGAGCTACTGGCGGCGGGCATCGACGTCGAGGTGCATCATCACGAGGTCGGCACGGCCGGCCAGGCTGAGATCGACATGCGTTTCGGCACGCTGACCCGCATGGCCGACCAGGTGATGATGTACAAGTACATCGTCCGCAACGTCTGCTATCGCAACGGCTACGCAGCCACGTTCATGCCCAAGCCGCTGTTCGGCGACAACGGCTCCGGCATGCACACCCACCAGAGCCTCTGGAACGGCGACACGCCGCTGTTCTACGACGCGAACGGTTATGCGCTGCTCTCCGACATTGCCCGCTGGTACATCGGCGGCCTGCTCAAGCACGCCCCGGCGGTGCTGGCCTTCGCCGCCCCGACGACGAACTCCTACCGCCGCCTGGTGCCGGGCTACGAGGCACCGATCAACCTGGTCTACTCGCAGCGCAACCGCTCGGCCTGCGTGCGCATCCCCACCTACTCAGACAGCCCGAAGGCGCGCCGCATCGAGTTCCGGGCGCCCGACCCTTCGTGCAACCCGTACCTGAGCTTCGCCGCGCTGCTGATGGCCGGCCTCGACGGCGTGCAGAACCAGATCGAGCCACCCCCGCCGGTGGACGAAGACCTGTACGAGCTGGAGCCGGCCGAGGCGGCGAAGATCCAGTCGGCGCCCGGCTCGCTGGCCGAAGTTCTCGAGGCGCTGGAGCGCGACCACGACTTCTTGCTAAAGGGCGACGTGTTCACGCCCGACCTGATCGAGACCTGGATTGCCTACAAGCGCGAGCGTGAGCTAGACGCCATCGCCCTCCGCCCGCACCCCTACGAGTTCCACCTCTACTTCGACATCTAACCCAGGCCAGCTCATCAAGCCGGAGCCGCGCCGGACCCTGTCCGGCGCGGCTCTGTCGGTCTTACGGGCTCTGCCTAGTCGCCCCTTCGATCCGGGAATCTCCTTTAGCCGGCGGGCGTCGCCGGGCGATCGCGAACGAGCAATGGGCAGCTCACGGCAAGAGCGGCGTCCCCCACATCGGACGGTCGAGGCGGTACCGCACGGTCGGGCCGCACGCCGCGCAGATGGCTGTCCGGTAGCCGATGGCCGGGAGACGTGTCGCTAATCGCGCTCTGGTCGGTGCTCCAGGCAAAGCGGATGGGCGCACCTGGAGTGTGCGCCCGTCGCCCTTCGACAAACAGACGCAGCGCCGCCGGCGCGCCGGCGGCGCTGCTGTGCACGGTCGGGGTGGTTGTTAGGCGACGCGCTCGCCGCCGTAGCCGAACAGGGCGCCGAAGGAGGCCTCGTCCTCGCCCACGTAGCGCCGCTCGAGGCTCGGCGTGGCCCGCCGGCGCGAGAGGAGCCGCTCGCGGGTGGCGCCGCAGCGCTGGCAGGCCCAGCGCTCGAAGGTCCCCTCGGCGGTCAGCTCGTTGCCGATCAGCCAGTGGTGCGGTGGACAAACCGTGGTGGTGGCGTGTACTAGCTCCATCTTGGTACTCCCGGATCCGCCTAGGATCCTCTTCGCTATATGGTGTCCTGGCCACCCGCGGCGTGTTACGCGGCGGTCGGTCGCGCCAGGGCGATCAGGCCGCCCTGGGCGTCACGGATCGCCACGTCTGCCGCCCGCGGCCGCAGCCGCTCGGCCGGACGACTCGCGGCGCCGCGCGGCGCCGCATCGGCGGTGCCGCCGTCCTGCCGGCCGAGCGCTGCCCCCTCGACGAGCTCCCAGACCCGGCCCTGCGGCCCACGCAGCAGGCGGACGATCTGCTCCGCGATCAGTAGTCCCTCGTCCATGGCTGCCTCCGCCGGCCCTTCCTACTCTCTAACTACACTGTCGGCCGGCCGCGTCTTTCATTTACTGCTACGGCCGGCGCGCCCGATCGGTTCACTGCCGGCCGCGCTGGCCACGGTCATAGCGTACGCGCCCCCGCCCGCGACGGCTGTCGTGCGGGTTACACCGAGACTGTGTTCTCGGTCACAGAAGCGGACGGCGCGGCCTATCAGCCGCCTGTCGAGGCGGAAGGGGCTGACGCAATGTGGGCCGGTGCGCGGGGGGTTAGACCGCGGGGCCGGGCTGGGCCTCTTCGCGCAGCAGGCCGAACGGGGCGAGGATCGGCTCGTCGTGGAGCACGAACAGGTAGGCGTCCGCGTCGGGCGCGCAGGCGTGCTCGTGCCAGCTCCAGGGCGGCACCGTGAAGCAGTCGCCCGGCGCCCAGTCGAAGCGCTGGCCGGCGACGACCGTGGTGCCGTGCCCTGCGACGACATGGTAGATCACGCTCGCCGTGTGGCGGTGGGGGCGGCCGCGCCAGCCGGCCGGCAGGAGCTGCGCCGCGCAGCCGATCGTCGGCAGAGTGTAGCCGCCCGTGTGCGGGTTGACGTACTCGACCATCGCGCCGTCGTGGGGGCTCAGCTCCACTTCGGCCAGGTGGCGCAGGGCGGTGGCAGTGTCGCTCCAGCGGTAGGTGAGGAGCGGGGCGCCCGCGCCGCGCGGCCGGTCCCAGCTCGGACGCAGGTGCCCGGCGCGGTACTTCCGCAGCGAGTAGTCGACGGGCTTGCCGACCGGCTGCCGCTCATCGGGGTACGGGTCGAAGAAGATGGTCTCCAGCGAGCGCACGAACGGCACGTCCAGGCCATCCAGCCAGAGCATCGGGCCGTCGGACTCGTTGCCGTGGTCGTGCCAGGTCATGCTCGGCGTGAGGATCAGGTCGCCGACCTGCATCAGGCACTTCTCGCCCTCGACGGTCGTGTAGGCGCCCTCGCCCTCGATGATCAGCCGGATAGCGGCCGGAGTGTGACGGTGAGTGGGGGCGATCTCGCCGGGCTTGATGAGCTGGATCGCCGCGACCAGGGTGTGGGTGGTTCCGTAGCGGCCGGGCAGGCCCGGATTGAGCAGCACCAGCACGCGGCGCTCCGCGCCGTGTTCGAGGTCGACCAGCTCGCCCGCCCGCAGCATCAGCGGACGGACTTTCGACCAGGGCCAGTGGTAGGCTTGCATTGCCGGTCGCGGCTCGGGGTGCAGCACCTTGTGCGCGATACGCCACAGCGCGTCCAGGCTGAGCTCCTCGGCCGCCGCGTAGAGCGCATCCAAGTTATCGACACCGTCCGCGGGCTGGATCGCCATGGCCGTCCTCCTCCGGCGCGCCGCGCCGCTACGCCCCTGGTCGTGTCTCCGGAGTGTACTCCCGCCGCCACCCGGCTGCCACTGTCCGGCGGCCGGGGGCAATCCCTCGAAACGTACCTCGCCCATTGCAGCGCCCGTACTCCGCCCGCCCGCTAAACGCGGCATGGGGTCGCCGCTTCGATTCACAGTCTGCCTGTGACCGGAGCCACAGCGGCCTTTCACCGAGCACGCCATACTGAGAAGTAGCACATTCCTGGAGGCGCAAACGCAGATGGCAGGCTGGAGTCTCACAACCCGGGTGTTCGCAGGAAGCTGGGTAGTTCTCTTCTTGATCCTGCTCTTCAAGCTGTGGGCGTCCCTCAGCGGGAACTACGCCGTGGACTGGCTGGGAGAGTTCCGCTTCTGGGGCGTGATCGTCCTCACCAGCGTCGGCTTCCTGGCTACGCGAGCGACCCGCGCCGCCCTGAACGATGGCCGAGCGGGCACGGGCAGCACCGAGGACCGGGATCGTCCCGACGACTAGAACGGATCCTGCAGGCCCCCGCCGCCTTGATGGAGAGTAGAGGAAATACGAGGGTACATCCTCGCTGTACGGGCGCCAGAAGTAGCGCCCGCGGCGCGCGGGCCCGCCCTCGAGCGGAAGGCTCGCGCCTTTCGGACGGCGACCGGGTGGGCCGGGGCGGTCAGGGAAGCCGCGTGAGGATCTCCGGGCCGCTGGGGGTGATGGCTACCGTGTGCTCGAAGTGCGCCGACCAGGCGCCGTCTTTCGTCACCGCCGTCCAGCCGTCGGCCAGGACGCGCACCTCGTTCGTGCCGAGGTTCACCTGAGGCTCGATCGCCAGCACCATCCCGGGCACCAGCAGCGGGCCGCGCCCGCCGGGCCCGTAGTTGGGCACCTGCGGCGCCTCGTGCATCGCCCGCCCGATGCCGTGGCCGACGAAGTCGCGCACCACGGTCAGGCCGTGCTTCAGCACGTGGCGCTCGATGGCCTGGCCAATGTCGGTGAGGTGATTGCCGGGCCGCGCCTGCTCGATGCCGAGTAGCGTCGCTTCCTCGGTGACGCGGATCAGACGCTCCACTTCCGGGCGCACCTTCCCGACCGGTATCGTGACGGCGGCATCACCGTAGTAGCCGTCCTTGATCGCCACCACGTCCAGCTTGACGATGTCGCCGGGCTGGATGCGCCGGCTGCCCGGGATGCCGTGGACGACTTCCTCGTTGATGGAGACGCAGAGCTGGCCTGGGAAGCCGTAGTAGTGCAGCGTCCCCGAGCGGGCACCATGGCGCTTAAACGCCTTCTCGGCCACGCGCCCCAGCTCGCGCGTCTGCATGCCCGGCCGGATCGCCTCGCGCAACGCCTCGATGGCGTGGGCGACGACCTGGGAGGCGGCGCGCATCGCCTCTAGCTCGCGGGGCGACTTGAGGGAGATGGTCTGGTCATGGCTCGAGCGCTGGGCGTTCATCCGTCCCCGACCGGCTATACTACGTCGAGCGGCGGCAGGCCGCCTGGAAGACTATAGCACATGCCTTACATCATCGGATTGACCGGCAACATTGCCTGTGGCAAGAGTCAGGTGGCGGCGCTGCTCCAGGAGCTGGGCGCCGAGCTCATCGATGCCGATCGCGTGGCCCACGAGCTGCTCGAGCCCAGCACGACCGAGTACCAGCGCATCGTCGAGCGTTTCGGCCGCGACATCCTCCAGCCGAGCGGGGCGATCGACCGGCGGAAGCTGGGCGCGATCGTCTTCGCCGACCCGGCGGCTCTGCGCGACCTGGAGCAGATCCTGCACCCGGGTGTGCGGCCGCGCATTCGCGCCCGCTTCGCGGCGGCGCAGCGCCCGGTGGTCGTGGTCGAGGCGATCAAGCTGCTCGAGGTCGGCCTGTACCTCGAGACCGACGCGGTCTGGGTCGTCACCGCCGACCGCGACACCCAGATCAAGCGTCTGCTCGAGACGCGCGGCCTGACGCCAGCCGAGGCCGCCGTGCGGGTGGACTCGCAGCCGCCCCAGGCGGAAAAGGTGGCGCGGGCCGACGTCGTGATCGACAACAGCGGCGACCTCGCCCACACCCGGGAGCAGGTCGTGGCGGCCTGGCAAGCGATCGAGGACGGGACGGCGCCACGCCGCCGCGGCGAGCAGCGATGAGCCGGCGGGCGGGGCGCCACGGCGCACGACGGGCGACGCCGGTCGGCGGCGGAGGGAGCATGGCGGTCGCGCGCTGCGACGGGTTCCAGCTCGTGCAGCTCGCCGGCGAGCCGTACGAACTGGGTTACCAGCACGGGCGCGCCCTGCGCGCCGAGATCTGGTCGCTTTGGCGGGCCTGCGAGCGGCTGATCCTCGACGTGCGCGGGCCGTACGTCGGCTGGGGCGTGCGGCGCGCGCTCCTGGGCACGGCCCGCCTGATGGAGCGGTTCGTGAGCCGCGACCTGCGCGACGAGATGCGCGGCGTGGCCGCTGGCTCCGGCCTGCCCTACGCCAGCCTGCTGCTGCTGAACTGCTTCGACGACCTGATGCAGAATCTCCGCATCTTCGATCGCATCGGCGTGCGGCTGGCCTGCTCGGCGTTCGCCGCCGTGGGCGAGCGGGCCGCGGACGGCGCGGCGATCGCCGCCCGCAACCTCGACTACTGGTTCCGCAGCGATCTCGTCCCGGCCGGCACCCAGCCGACGGACGTGCTGCGCCGCCACCTGGTGGTGTTCAGCTATCGGCCGTCCCGCGGCCAGCCGTTCCTATCGGTCGGCTGGCCCGGCCTGGTCACGGTCGTGACGGGCCAGAACGCCGCCGGGCTGGCGCTGGCCTGCCTCACCTCGCCGGCCTGGTCGGAGCGGCCCTGGGGCACGCCGCTGCCGTTCCTCTACCGCCAGATCGTCCAGGGCGACGACACGCTGGCGGCGGCCCAGACTCGCCTGGCCACCGCGCGCCGCACCATCGGCAACAACCTCCTCCTGGCCTCGGCGCGCGAGCGGGACGCCCGGGTGCTGGAGCTCACCTCGCGCCAGGTCGCGGCCCGCGCCCCGACCAATGGAGTCGTGGCGACGACGAACCACTTCCAGTCGCCGGCGCTGCAGGCGGAGCAGGTGGGGCTCGTCGGCCAGCGCTCCCTCCAGCGGCTCGATCGTCTCGCGCACCTGCTGGCGGATGGCCCTGTCGACGTGGCGCGCGCCAGCGCGGCGTTGTCCGACGACTGCTGCCTGGACCCCACCGAGCCGCTGTGGGCGCGCCTGTACAATGCGGGCACGGTCTATAGCACCGTCTTCGAGCCCGCGCAGGGGCGCCTCTGGGTGCGCGCTACCGATCGTGAGGAGCGCCGCTTCGTGCCTGTCGCCGTGCCTGGCATGGCTGGTCGGGCGGCGCCCGGTGCCGCGCCGAGCGTGCCGGCGATGGCGTAGGACGGGTTGCGCAAGTACCCAGCCGCCGCGCTCAAGGGCAGGCTCGAGACGGGGCTCCTGGTCCGGCCTTCAGGCCGGCTGGATCCCCGGGGCACCCCGGTGCACAGCCGTCCGGCCACGCTCTCCGTGGTTCCCCCGAGTGCCTACTGCGCGGCAGCGCCGGGGTCGTCGAGGACGCGGCGCACCTGCTGCGCGAGCGTCGTCGGCGTGAACGGCTTCTGCAGCAGGGCAGCGCCGGCCTCGAGCATCCCGTGCCGGGCCACCGCCGCGTCGGTGTACCCGGACATATATAGCACCTTGATCTCGGGGTGGACGCGGGCCATCAGCCGGGCCACCGCTGGCCCACCCATGCCGGGCATCACGACGTCGGTAAGCAGCAGGTGGATCGGCTCGGCGTGCTGCTGACAGCACTGCAGCGCCTCGTCCCCGCGGGCGGCCTCCAACACCGTGTAGCCGCACGCCTCCAGCACGCGGCGGGCGAGCGCGCGCACCTGCGGCTCGTCCTCGACCAAGAGGATCGTCTCGGTTCCGTGCGGTATTTCTTGCGGCGCGCCCGGTGGCGCCGGTCGTTCGGCGTCGTCGACCCGCGGGAAGTACAACTTGAAGGTCGTCCCCTGCCCGGGCTCGCTGTAGACCCAGATGTCGCCGTTGCTCTGCTTGACGATGCCGTAGACCATCGCCAGCCCCAGCCCGGTCCCCTTGCCCTGCTCCTTCGTGGTGAAGAACGGCTCGAAGATGCGGGAGCGCGTCTCGGCGTCCATTCCATGGCCGGTATCGCTGACGGCGAGCATCACGTACGCGCCCGGCGTGATCGCCGCGTGCTGGCGGGCGTAGGTCTCGTCCAGCTCGACGTTCGCCGTCTCGATGGTCAGCTTGCCGCCGTGGGGCATGGCATCGCGGGCGTTGACGGCCAGGTTCAGGATCACCTGCTGGAGCTGTCGCGGATCGGCTCGCACCCGGCCCAGCTCGGGGTCGGGGAGTGTGATTAGC
>Ga0209810_1005034_pt1 | contig 12225 bp, 10 predicted proteins | sample Coa_R1_7_FD_187159 | JGI IMG/M metagenome (GOLD analysis project Ga0209810, IMG submission 187159) | Surface soil microbial communities from Centralia Pennsylvania, which are recovering from an underground coalmine fire - Coalmine... | ecosystem: Environmental > Terrestrial > Soil > Unclassified...
CTCGCGGGCGACGAGGTGGGCAACAGCCAGCAGGGCAATAACAACGCCTATTGCCAGGACAATGCAATCGGCTGGGTCGATTGGTCGGGACGCGGGACCGACGACGACCTCGTGACATTCATCGGCGAGCTCGCCCGCCTGCGGCAGCGCTTTCCGCAGCTAAAGCCGCATCGCTGGGTCGAAGGAAAGCGATCCGACGGCTCCTACGACGTCAAATGGTTGACGCCCGCGGGCGCCGAAATGACCGAAGCCGATTGGAATTTCCCCGACGGCCGCTATCTCTCCTACGTACTGGCGGACCCCGCCAACCACGCCGAACCGCTCTACATCGTTCTTAACGGCGCCGATCAGGCAGTGGAATTCACATTTCCGGACTGGCCAGGGATCGGTCGTTGGCAACGCGTGCTGGACAGCGCGTCGGCGCGGCTTGATTCGGCTTTTTTTCAACCGGCTGCAAAGTGCCGAGCGGCGGAGCGATCGGTACAGGCCTTTGCCGGCCGACCTTGAGGCCGGGCTGCGCCGGCGGACGTCCGGCGAAAGGCGGGAAGGTGTGTTCGTTCGGTTCGCCCCGGCAAGGTCTGTCGCCTCGCGCGTGCCGACCGGCAGGCAAATCATACGATCATCCGACGCGCGAGCCGCGGGTGCCATGGCGGTCGCGGCGTAAAAATCATAGAATGGCGCGGTTTTCCGCCGGGTCGATGGGGGTCGATAACGACCGAAGCCAAGAGGTCGGTATTGTCGATCCTTCGTCCCCGCCTTGATATAAGGGGCGCGCCGCCGTCCGATGCCAGCAAAAACTGTTCTCGTGACCGGCGGTGCCGGCTTCATTGGCGCCAACTTCGTGCTGGACTGGCTTGGTCGCGGGCTCGGAACCGTGATCACTCTCGACAAACTGACCTATGCCGGCAATCGCGACAACCTTGCCTCTGTCGCAGGCAACCCGCGGCATGTCTTCGTTGAGGGCGATATCGGCGACACGACGCTGGTCACCCGACTGCTCGCCGCGCATCGCCCGGACGCGATCATCAACTTTGCTGCCGAAACGCATGTGGACCGCTCCATCCACGGACCAGGAGATTTCATCGCCACCAACATCGTCGGCACTTATCGCCTGCTTGAAGCCGTGCGCGCACACCTGAAGAACCTCGATGACGTCGAGCGCAACACCTTCCGCTTCGTCCATGTCTCCACCGACGAGGTGTTTGGTGCACTTGAGGCGGCCGAACCCCCTTTCACCGAGACGCGCAGCTATCGACCTAACAGCCCCTACGCCGCCTCCAAAGCGGCGGCCGACCACCTGGTGCGCGCCTGGTACCAGACCTACGGCGTGCCTGCGATCATCACCAACTGCTCAAACAACTATGGGCCCTACCAGTTTCCAGAAAAGCTGATTCCTCTCACTATCCATCACGCGCTGGCGGGTTTTGCGCTGCCCCTCTACGGCGACGGACAGCAACGGCGTGATTGGCTCTATGTAGGCGACCACTGCGCCGCCCTTCGCCGTGTGCTCGAGCACGGCCGTCCGGGCGAGACCTACAATATCGGCGGCGGGAGCGAACGCACCAATCTTGAGGTGGTGCAGACGCTGTGCGACATCCTCGATGCGACGCGTCCGCGGCAGGATGGCCGTTCCTATCGCTGCCAAATCGCCTTTGTCGGCGATCGTCCTGGCCACGACCGACGCTATGCGATCGACAGCAGCAAGATCGAAGGGGAGCTTGGCTGGCGGCCCATGGAGAGCTTCGAGACCGGACTTGCCAAAACCGTGCGCTGGTATCTCGATAACGCAGCATGGGTCGAGCGCGCGACCGGGAGCGCCTTTCGCGACTGGGTGCAGACGAATTATTCGAAGCGGTGACGGCGCTGATGGCTGCGAAACTGACCGATCGCTCCGCTCACGCCGTGCGGCACACGGAGCGGGGAACGCAAACCCTTGCCAGCGACAGCCGGAAGCGTAGTTTGCATCCTTGTGCGCGCGGCACGCACCCGGATCGCAGCCCGGTGGACCGGATCGAGCCATGACCGCGTCGGCTACATCACGCAAGGGGATCATTCTTGCCGGCGGTGCAGGCACCCGCCTGCATCCGGCGACCCTTGCCGTATCCAAGCAATTGCTGCCGATCTACGACAAGCCGATGATCTATTATCCGCTGTCGACCCTCATGCTGTCCGATATTCGAGAGATCTTGGTCATTTCCACGCCGCAGGACACGGAACGCTTTCGACAGCTCCTCGGCGATGGTAGCCAGTGGGGGCTCACCTTCTCCTACGCGGTGCAGCCCTCGCCTGACGGACTGGCGCAGGCCCTCCTCATCGGGGCCGATTTCATTGGAAGAGACGAGGTCACGCTGATTCTCGGCGACAACATCCATTACGGCCATGGGCTGCCGGCTCTGCTCACGCGTGCCGCGGCGCGTCGGCAAGGCGCAACGGTTTTTGCCTACCGGGTGCAGGACCCCGACCGTTACGGCGTCGTTGAGCTCGTCGACGGTCGGCCGGTAGCGCTCGCGGAAAAGCCGGTGCGGCCGCGATCGCACCATGCGGTGACCGGGCTCTATTATTTCGACAACGACGCCGTCGGCATCGCCCGCACGCTCAAACCGTCGGGCCGCGGCGAGCTGGAGATTACCGATGTCAACCTCGCTTATCTTAAGGCGGGTCGGCTCCACGTCGAGATTCTCGGCCGCGGCTATGCGTGGTTTGACGCCGGCACGCATGAATCGATCCTGGAGGCGAGCCACTTCGTCGCCTCGATCGAAAACCGGCAGGGGCTCAAGGTCGCTTGCCCAGAGGAGATCGCGCTGAACAAAGGTTGGATCGACGCGGGACAGGTTGAACGCTACGCCGCCGCCATGATCAAGACGAACTACGGCCGCTATCTCCAGCAGCTCGTCGAGGAGGCTCGGAGACGTTGACACGTCATGCCGCAATCAAAGTGCGATCGCTCCTGTGAACGACGGACTGACGTTCCCTTGATGAGGTGTGGGAAGGCATGGCGCTTCGGCCCCTTTACGCGGAGCTACGACGCGCAAATCGCAGAGATCACGCGACCGCCCGGAAGGGACGGAAGGACGGATTAGCGCCATGCGATGCGAACACGACCGGGTACTTCCCGAGGTGCTAATTTTTACGCCCGACGTGGCGACTGACGCGCGTGGATTCTTCTTCGAGAGTTTCAACCGCCGGCAGTTTGAGCAGGCGACCGGGCGGAGCGGCGATTTCGTGCAGGACAACCAGTCGCATTCCGCCAGGGGCGTGCTACGTGGGCTGCACTACCAGCTCGTCAAGCCGCAGGGAAAGCTCGTGCGTGCATTGTCCGGAGAGATTTTCGACGTGGCGGTCGACCTGCGCCGACGCTCTCCCACTTTCGGTCGGTGGACGGGAGTCGTGCTTTCGGCCGAGAACCGCAGGCAAATGTGGATACCCGAAGGCTTCGCGCACGGTTTTCTGGTGTTGAGCGAATGGGCGGACGTGTTCTACAAGGTCACCGACGACTATGCACCGCAGCACGAGCGCACGGTGATTTGGAACGATCCGACGCTTGCCATCGCTTGGCCGATCAAGGATCAGCCGATACTCTCCGACAAGGATAGGCAGGGCATGCCACTTGCTGCGGCGGAGGTGTTCGCTTGAAACGCGCGGTCGACTGACCCTCCCATGCGGCTCGTCATCATCGGCGCAGATGGACAGGTTGGTTGGGAGCTGCGGAAGAGCCTCGCCACGCTCGGCGAGGTGGTGGCGCTAAACCGCGCGCAGTGCGATCTCACGCGCCCGGCCGAGGCAGCGCGTATCGTGACGGAAACCAAGCCCGGAGTGATCGTCAATGCTGCCGCGTACACGGCGGTTGACGCGGCCGAGCGTGAGGAGGCGCTTGCAACGCTGGTCAACGCGACGGCCGTGGGTGAACTCGCTGCGGCCGCATGTCGACTCGGCGCGCTCTTCATTCACTATTCGACCGATTACGTCTTCGACGGAACCAAGCTCCGGCCCTACACGGAAGTCGACCGCCCGAACCCCCTCAACGCCTATGGCCGCAGCAAACTCGCGGGCGAACGCGCGGTCGAGCAAAGTGGTGGCGACTATCTCGTCCTGCGCACGAGCTGGGTTTATGCCGCACGCGGCCAAAACTTCCTCAACACGGTCCTCCGCCTTGCGCGCGAGGGTGCATCCTTGCGGGTCGTCGACGACCAGATCGGCGCGCCCACCTGGGCCCGCCAGCTTGCCGACGCGACCGCCGTGATTGCGCGGCGGGCCATCGAAGAGCGCGGGCACGGCCGCTTTACACCCGGCATATTTCACCTGACGGCCTGTGGCGCGACGAGCTGGTTCCACTTCGCCTCCGCGATTGTGACGGAGGCGATGCGGGCCGGCGTGATCGTGCGGCCACCCGCGGTTCGCCCGATCGCCAGCGCGGACTACCCTGCGATCGCCGCGCGGCCGAAGAACAGCCGGCTAGCTTCGGACCGCGCGCGGCAGCGGTTCGGCGTAACGATCGGCGATTGGCGACCGGCATTGGTGGCCTGCCTGGGAGAAGCGATCGGATCGCCGCCCGCCAGGCAATGAGCGAGGCGCAAGTTTAGCCAATCGGCACGTGCAGCGCCGTGTGTGCGTGCGTGGCGGAAAAATGGGTTCCATCTCGGGTCTCAGCCGCCATCCGTGTCGGAATCGACAACGTCCCGATCCCGATATGATACAATGAACCTGAACCGTTTAGGTCAGACGCGTGTCGCTGGCGGTCCCGACAGGAGTCGAACCTGTGACCTTCGGTTTAGGAAACCGCTGCTCTATCCAGCTGAGCTACGGGACCGATGCTGAATCGCACGCGCTTGTTGACCAGCTTATTATAGCACGCGGGGACGGAATCAACCGTCCGTTCGCGTCAAATCCTGATGTCGCGTTGCCGGCAAAAGCGAGCGAAGAAACACGCCGCGAAGCGCGGAACGCGGGGCGACATTGCGTCGCGCGCCGAATGGCGTTGGTCAGGCCGACCTGCGCTCCGGCGAAGGAGACACGGCCTTCGGAGATGACCATGCATCACGAAAGTGACGGGCAAGCAGGCCGATGCGATCCAAACGGCGCGCGCTTTGGCTCCCGTGACGCGTGCAATGGCGCTTGCATATACTGGACGGCGAGGATCCTTGTCCTTGCCGCCTGCCTGGCGACGCATGCAATAGCTGCCGACGCCCAGCACAAGTGCAAGCCTACCGTTATCGACACTGCGCGGGTTCACGCGGTACGCGACGGCCGTACCCTCATGCTCGATGACGGCCGCGAACTGCGCCTTGCCGCGATCGAAGTCGCGCCCGCAAGCCGTGCGGTTCTCGCGGAACTGGTGCGAAACCGCACGCTGAAGCTCGCACCACTCGGCGCCGGACGAGACCGCTACGGACGAATCGTCGCTTTTGCCTATGCCGGCGACGATCCGGAGACACTGCAGTATCGGCTCATTGCCGATGGTGCCGCGCGGGTCGCCGCGCATGTTGGCGATCCCGTCTGTGCGGCGTTCCTCCTTGCAGCCGAAGCGCGGGCACGCAGCCAGCGCCTCGGGATCTGGTCAGACCCGGGTTTCGCGCCGCTTGCGGCGGACGACCTGCCGCGCCTGCAGGCGCTCGCGGGCCACTTCGTTCTGGTCGAGGGCAAGATCTTGTCGGTGCACCCGAGCGGATCCACTATATATTTGAATTTCGGGGATCGATGGACGCGCGATTTCTCCGTGTTGATTCCCCGGCGCGGGGAGCGCAATTTCATGGCTGCCGGTCTCGCGCCTGCCACATTCAAGGACCGGCGGGTGCGGGTCCGCGGCTGGCTCGATCTGAGGGGCGGCCCGCTGATCGAGGTGGACAGTCCTGAACAGATCGAACTGATCGATTAGCACGATGGGCGCAAAGGTCACGTCATCATCCACTTGGCGGACAGGCACGCTGCTCGTCGCGCTCGCCTTGGCGCTTGCCGCCTGCGCCGCGATCCCGGATACGCAGCATGCCAGCCTGCCGATGCCGCAGCCGAACCAGGCCGAGCTGGCTTCGCCGGTCGAGCGTGAGCACCAGCGCATCCTCGCCGCCTATGGCGGGGCCTATGTGAACGAGCGCCTGCAGCAAATGCTCGAGTCCACTGTGGCGCGGCTGGTCGCAGCGTCCGAGCGCCCAGGGTTCAAATACAGGGTGACGATTCTTAATTCACCGGCCATCAACGCGTTCGCGCTGCCGGACGGGCGTCTCTATGTCACCCGTGGCCTGATCGCGCTTGCCAACGACAAGTCCGAGCTCGCCTCCGTCCTGGCGCATGAGATGGGCCACGTGATTGCACGCCATGCGGAGATCCGCGAGGAGCAGGCGCGCGAGGCGGCGATCGCCAGCCGTACCATCGCCGATGTGGTAAAGGATCCGCAGATGAGTGCGCTCGCGCTCGCGAAGTCGAAGCTGACGCTCGCCACATTTTCTCGCGCCCAGGAATTCGAAGCCGATGGCATCGGCGTCGGCATCATCGCGCGAGCCGGATTCGATCCTTACGGAGCAGCGCGCATGCTCACGGATCTGCAGCGCAATGCCGAGTTGCAATCGTCCGGGTCAGGCAGCGACGTGCGCACCGTCGACTTCCTTTCCACACATCCCGCAACCCCGGAGCGCGTGAAGAATGCACTCGCCAATGCCCGCCAGTTCGCCGCGCCCGGAAATGGCGAGCGCGACCGTGCCGAATATCTTGCCGATCTGGAGGGCCTGGTTTACGGCGAGGATCCGAGCGAAGGCTTCGTGCGCGGCCGCCGCTTTGTGCATGGCAAGCTCGGTTTCTCCTTCATGGCGCCGCCAGGCTTCACGCTCGACAACACCACACAGGCCGTGCTCGGTCTCAAGGACGGCGGGCGCGAGGCTCTGCGCCTGGACTCGGTGAGCGTCCCGGCGGAACAACCCCTGACCGACTACCTCATGTCAGGCTGGATGGAGCATGTTGACCCTGCGAGCGTCCATGCATTGACGATCAACGGCTTCCCGGCCGCAACTGCTACCGCCGTCGGCAAGGACTGGTCGTTCCGTCTTTATGTGGTGCGGTTCGGAAGTGATGTGTACCGCTTCATCTTCGCGGCCAAAGCCATGACGGCACAAGTCGACCGCTCCTTCCGCGAGTCGGTCGAGAGCTTCCGCCGCATGAGCTTGAAGGAAGCAGCGCAGGTGCGCCCGCCGCACATCAAGATCGTCACCGTCGGCTCCGACGACACCGTACAGTCACTCGCACATCGGATGGCGGTTGGCGATCACAAACTCGAAAGATTCCTAACGCTCAACGGCCTCGACGCGCATGATCAGCTGAAGCCCGGCACGCAGGTCAAGCTGGTGGTCGAATAGACCCACGACTGCGCCAACATACACACGTGGACGTCACGGCGCGTTATTGTCAGCCTTCGCCCGCCTCGTAATTGATGGTGAACTCGCGCGGCACCTCGGGCCCCCAAAGATAGAATGAATCTTCGGGTTTGTGATCGCCTGCAGCCCATTGCTCGTTCTTCGGAATATAGTCGATATCGCACGAATATTCCGAGAAACTACCCCACGGATCGCGGACATAGTGGAAATAGTTCGAGCCGAGCACATGACGACCGAGGCCCCAGCCCTTGGTCCAGCCCTTGTCGGCCATACGCATGGCGCCAAGCCCGATGTCGTTGACGGAGGCGACGTCCCACGAGCAGTGGTGAAATCCCGGCGCGCTCGACTTGACGAGCGCAAGCAGGTGATGGTCGCTGCCATGGATGCCGTGCAGGAAGGCGACGATGTCCGATGCCTTGTCCGACAGACGCAGGCCCAGATTGCGCTGGTAGAAATCGATCGAGGCGGCAACGTCGCGGGTGAAAAGCAGCACGTGCGAAAGCCGCCTCGGCCGCACCGGCGGCGCCTTCTCCCGCGTGGTGGCACCCGCCTTTCCCGGCCCGACACTGATCCACTCGCTGTCCGATTTGCGGTCAGGAGATACCTTCGGTCCGACCTTGACTTCGATGAGCACGCCCTCGTGGTTACGGAACCAGAATCCATTGCTCTCGAAGCCCGGCGGCGGATCAATAAGCTTGATGCCATTGCCCTCGATACGCGCCTTCAGCCGGGCAATGTCCTCGGCGAAACAACCGAACGACAGGTGATGCAAGGCCTTGCGGCTCGCGCCCTCGACGATCAGACCCCAGCGGTGATCATGGCCGAAGGTCTTGAGCTCTAGCGTATTGCCGTTGGCGCGCACATCGAGCCCGAAATTTCCGTAAAAATCCTGGGCCACCGAGGCATCCGGCACCGCGAGCACGAACCGGTCGAGCGAGTGGACACCGAGCGCGTCGCGTTCGGTCGTCGGGGCGACATAGCCACGAATGGCGGTCATTGTTTGCGTCCTGCGTTAGCACCAATACGTGGCGACTATCTAATCCGGCGCAGACCCCAGGGGCAAGGCTGATTTGCGTGTCCGGAGGAATCCTCAAAGCGTCTCGGCGAAGGCGACCATCCGCTTGCGTTGGTCGGGATCCGGGAGCGGCCCGTGCATGGCGCCCAGATTGTCGATCATATGAGATGCGTTGGCGGTGCCAGGAATGACGGCGGTCACGCGCGGATCGCTCAGGAGATATTTGAGAAAGAATTGAGCCCAGCTTGATGCGAAGTTGCGTGCCCATCCGGGAATGTCCTTGCCGCGCACCGCACGGAACAAACGTGCGCGACCGAACGGCAAGGCTGTCAACACGCCTGCCTTTACCTCCGCGGCGAGCGGCAGAATCCTCCGTTCGGCCAAACGGTTGTCGAGCGAATAGTCGATCTGCACGAAATCAGGCTTTTCGCGCTTGAGTACGGCCTCGACCGCCGGATAATCGCTGTGGAAGGTCGAGGTAATACCGATATAACGGCATAACCCCTGCGCCTTCCACTCTCTGAAACGGGCAAGCGATTGGTGCGGGTCGGCGACGTTGTGTAGCTGCATGAGATCGACCTTCTCGGTCTTGAGCCGCGCAAGAGAACGCTTGAATTCGGCAAGGTCGGGAGCCTCGGACTTCGTCGCAATGAAGACCTTGTCGCGCAAACCTTCGGAAGCAATCACCTCTCCCAAGACAACTTCGGCGTCGCCGTAGGTTGACGCGGTGTCAATCAGCCGCCCGCCATTTCCCACAAGTGCATGCAGGACGGACGCCGCCTTCTGCTTGGTCGCCACGTCGGCGGAATTGAATACTCCGGCCGTGCCCAGACCGACGGCCGGGAGGATCTCGCCGCTCGAGGGGATTGCGCGGGCGATGGAGTCGCGGCTCTCTGCGAACACTGGCCCCGCGGCCACAACCGAGCCTGCCAACATCGCGAAGGTCCGTCGCGTCATGTAGATATTCATGTCACGTCCTCATTCATTGCGGTCGTCGCGAGCTTTGCCGCGCGCCGTTCCTGCGCCCGCCCAAGGCCAAGCGAAAGCGCAACCCACCCGAGGACAACCGGCAGGGACGCAAGTGCAATTGCGCCGAGTTTCCATCCCAATGCCTGCAGGCTGTCGAACACCCAGCCATATAGGGCGTCCGAACCGCGATAGATGACGACGTCAATCAGATTCTTCGCCTTGTACTTTTCCTCGCGCATCATCACCGTGAAGAAAACCTGCCGCGCCGGATTGGCGATAGCAAAATTCATCCAGCGCTGTGCAACCTGGACGACCAGAACCGTTGCGAGCGTCGGGAACAGGAACAATGTCGCGAATCCTACAAGATATACTGCCGGAAGCGCACCCGCTGCGGCGCCCGAGCCCAGTCGCTTAAGCAGGCGGCCCGTGGCGAAAACCTGCGTGAGCAGCGTAAGCAGGTTGACCGCCAGATCGACGCCGGCAAACAGACGGGTCTGGGTTGCGGCGCCATGTACGGTCGCCGCCACGATGTGGGCCTGCTCGAAATAGAGGGTGGTCGCGCCAAAGGACAGCAGGCTGACCCAAAGGCCGACGCCGGCAAGATAGGGAGAGCGGACAAGTTCCGGGACGGCGGCGAACGCGCTGCCGCCGATGCGCTCCTGTGTGCGCGCCGTGACCGGCTGTGCGGTTGCGACCCGTTCGAGGCGGTGCACGCAGAAGACAGCCAATTCAAGAAGAATTGCCGCGGGAATCAGCAAATTTGTCGGTCCCAGGGGTCCTGACAGCCCAATCGTAAGCAGTGGACCCAGCAACGCACCCGCGGTCCCGCCGGCACCGATAAAACCGAACAACCGCTTGCCCTGTTCGGCATCGAAAAGATCCGCCATGAACGACCAGAACACGGCGACCGCAAACAGGTTGAACACGCTTACCCAGACGAAGAAGATCCGCGCAACGGTCGCCAACTCGACGCCGAGAACGAGCAGCAGCCAGAACAGCCCGAGATTGCCGACAAAGAAATGATAGACAATGGGGATGAACCGCGAGCGCGGCAATCTAGCCACCAAGGCTCCGTAGAGCGGTTGGGCAATCAGCAGAGCGACAAACGTCGCGGTGAAAAGCCAGGGAAGGTTCCTCACCCCACCGGCGATCCCCATTTGATCGCGCAGCGGCCGCAGCACGTAGTATCCGGCAAGCAGGGTGAAAAAATAGGCGAACGACCATAGGGCCGCCGTGCGTTCCCGCGGCGTTGCCGGTGCGGCCCCTCCCACCCAGCGCTGCAGCGCGCTCATTGCGCCAAGTTCAGCTTCTGCCTGAGCTCATCGGCGCTCACCGGCTGGCCATAGCCCGGATTGCCACGCTGAAAACGCCGCGCGTCCACAAGCTTACCCACGACGACGGGATCGAATCCTGCATCGCGCACGAGCATCGCGGCGACCTGTACCGCTTCCGGGTCATCGCCGGCGATGGGGATTGCGAGCCGCGGCGGGGGCCGATTCGCCTCGCGCGCAAAGATCGCGTACGACATCGTATTGAATGCGCGTACCAGGCGTGTGCCGGCCAGATATTTCTGCGATGTGACGCCGATTCCGTTTTGTTCGACTTCGTCGGCAATGGCGCCGTCGCGCGCGGCAACCGCGTTGCAGGCGTCAAGCACGATCTTGTTCTTGAGCGCGGCTGCGTAGTCCCTTCCGATCTGCGGCAGGGCCCCGTAGGGAACGGCGACGAAAATGACGTCTCCGAATTGGATCGCCTGGTCGACCGTGCCGGCCTGCGCGAGCGGCCCGAGCCCAGCGGCGAGATCTTTCAATGCCTCGGGATGGCGCGAGGAGAACAGCACGGGATGTCCGGCCTTCACCCACAAGCCGCCGATGGTGCCGCCGATTTTTCCTGAACCGATGACGCCGATACGCAATGTGTTCCTTGTCTGCGCGAACAGGGATGACGACCGCGTTGCGACGGCAAGGACACCCATGCCGAAACCACCGAGCATCGTCCGGCGGTTGCAATCGAAGGACAGGCGATATGACATCGCGGATCCGCTTCCGTTGTTAACCCGTCTGCGAAGCTTAGCGTGATCGTTGAATCTGAATAGGCTTGGAAGGATCACGCTTGCGTGAGGGCTTGCATCCTAGGAACGTGCGATCGCCATATCTCCAAATCATTGATTGATGGTTCTTGACGCCGTGGCGAGCCGCTCCTGCTTTCGAAAAGAGGAATGATCGAAGGCGGAGACTGAAATTTCCCTTTCTGGCAAAAGGCATGCGTGGCTTTCTGCACGTCCCGAACGACTGCGCATCGAGACCGCGTGGTGGCGCGACGCGCGCGGCGGAGATCGCGTTCGCTTATTCTGTGTCTTTATTCGGCGTCAAGGGAACCGGTGTGGCGGCTTGCCGGATTAGCAGCAAGAGTTTTCGACGACCGGTTGCCGAGTTACGCAGAGATTGAGCGATCACCGGCCAAGATCGAAAGGTCCCGGACTGCTCCCTGCCGCGATGCCGGTGCTCGCGGGTCCCGGCATAAAAGAGAAGTTAACGAGCCGTGGTGTCGTGAGGGCGAGCGCAGATTGTTGTGCGAAGATTCCCTTCAACGCACGTCCGCCTGGCTTCCCTATCCGGGAATTTCGGTCCCGCACCCCGACGGCGGGATCGCTCGACATCGCGCGGCGGGGATCGCGGACCCCGTGCGGCTAACTTTCAGATCACCATCAGGTCGCGTGCGACGATGATCTTCCCTTTGAACGTTTTGGCGGCCGCGGCGCGCCAGGTTTCGTCCGTCAGGCTATCGATCGCCGGCGTCAGGTGAGAAAGCACAAGGGTCTTGACCCCCGCCTCCCGCGCAATGCGGCCGACCTCCTCGACGGGCGTGTGGTCGGCCTTCATG
>Ga0209810_1005036_pt1 | contig 12222 bp, 10 predicted proteins | sample Coa_R1_7_FD_187159 | JGI IMG/M metagenome (GOLD analysis project Ga0209810, IMG submission 187159) | Surface soil microbial communities from Centralia Pennsylvania, which are recovering from an underground coalmine fire - Coalmine... | ecosystem: Environmental > Terrestrial > Soil > Unclassified...
GCGGGTCACGCGGAGTGCGTTAAAGACCGCAAATGCGATCGCGATCAGCGGCACGGCCTTTAACGCACTCCGCGTGACCCGCACCGGATTCCTCTCCAACTGGAAGGGTCTGGCTTATCCCAATACCGCTTTCGGCGCAACACACGCCGCCTTCCTGGCGATGCGCGGGATCACCGGACCTCTTGAGGTTTTTGAGGGGAACAAAGGTTTCATGGAGAGCATCGCGGGGCATTTTGAGATCGACTGGTCGAAGGAAAACCTGGAGCGGGTCACCCGCACGATCGTCAAGAAGTACAATGCCGAAATCCATTCCCAATCGGCGCTGGAGGGGATTTTGGAGCTCAAAGAAGAGGATAAGCTCTCTCCCGCCGACGTGGAGCGGATCGAGATTGAAATCTTCGATGTCGCCTATAAAATCATCGGCGGCGGCGAAGAGGGAGATAAGACGATCGTCCAAAACAAGGAGCAGGCCGATCACAGTCTTCAATACATGGTCGCCGTCGCGCTTCTGGACGATCAGGTAATGCCGGAGCAGTATCTGCCGGAGCGGATTGCGCGGCCGGATGTTCAAGATCTGCTTCGGAGAGTCATCGTTCGGCCGCGCAAAGATTTCAGCGACCGTTTTCCCAACGAGATGCCGTGCCGCCTCACCGTCCTCCTCCGGGACGGGCGGACCCTGACCAAAGAGAAGCGCGACTACGAAGGATTCTATACCCGTCCGATGTTCTGGGAGACCGTCTCGCAGAAATTTGAAAAGCTCAGCAAAGGGCACACGGATGCCTCCCTGCGACGGAATATCCGAGACGCGGTCGCCCGGATCGAGGAAATCCAGACAAGGGATCTCATGAAGCTGCTTGACCGCGTTCGAATTTAACTACGGTGACATTCTCCAGAGGGCAGGCCGCCGGGCCTGCCCTTTTTTTGCGAAGATAATGATACTCCCAGTGGTATTCATGCCGAGGAACATGTCCTCTGACCGACCCTTGCCTCTTCATGGAGGCACTTCCTCTCTAGATACTTTTCCATCTCCAAAATAAGCCATTTCCCAATGGTCACGGAAAAAATCTCTGCTATCTTTGGCGTGGGCTTACTTAAGAGCGCGGCTCTTGGGTAAGCAGACTTTTCCACGATCTTTCCCCGGAAGGTGATCCTTCAATCTCCCGTAGCTGCTGGCAGGTTGAACGCCTTTCTTCGTTAACGCATTTGTAATGGAGGTGGAATGAGAGAGAGAAAGTCTGTTTTCACAAGCAAGGCCTGGTTCGCGCTCATCCTTTTCGCATTGCTCGGGTCCGCCAAAGCAGCAGATGCAATGGTGGTCTGGACCGATCATGCCACCGTAAAGATCCGTCCGAATACCCCGGCGAAAACCGATCAGACCTCTGTAAGCCTCAAGGCGGCACGAAATGAATTCGAAGCATTTCAACTTATCGTGACCGCGGACAAAGGGGCCCTCTCAGGCGTGAACGTGACGGTGAGTGATCTCAACGACGGTCATGGCAACACGATTTCAGCCGGCAATATCATGATCTACAAAGAGGCCTATCTCTATGTGAACACCCCCTCCACCATCCAAGGGGCCACGGGGGAGTGGCCCGATGCCTTAATTCCGAAGCAAGATGAGTATGCCGGCGAAGTGCGCAATGCATTTCCGACGGCAATTGGAGCGGGCCGAAATCAGCCGATCTGGATTGAGATCTACATTCCCCAGAGCGCGGCCGCCGGGGTTTACTCCGGATCGGCCACGGTGACCGCCACCGGACAGAATTCGGCCGTCGTCCCGATTCAACTCACCGTCTGGAATTTCACCCTCCCTTCCACCGCCACTCTCAAATCCGCTTACTCGATCGATTACAATCTGATTCCGCCCGGACATGGACTGGGCTCTTTTTCCAGTACTGATTCAACCGATATCAATCTGGTCAAGCTCTACGCCAAAGCCAATCTGCTGCATCGGGTGACCGGTAATTATCTCCCTGCACCTTACTTGATGGGGAACGGAAGCAGTGATTGGGGTCCCTTCGACACCATCTTCGGTCCTCTGTTCGACGGAACCGAGCCGCTGCCAGGCGGAAGACTGCCGGGAGCCAAGATGACCAGCTACAGCATGGCGAATTGGGGCCATGAGACCGACATCCCCTTCATGAGGAGTATTGCCACCCATGCCAAGGCAAAAGGATGGTTCGATCGGCTCTTTGAATATACCCTCGATGAGCCGCAGACCGGTTCGCAGTGGCAGACGATCATTGCACGCGGGAATGCGCTGCATCAGGCCGATCCCGCTCTTCGCTCTTTGGTGACGACCAGCATCCAGAATGCCACCGCCAATGGCGCGGCCGGGGTGATCGATCTGTTCGTCCCGACAATTCGATATATGGACAACAAACCGTTCGGCCTCGACGCCGGCAGCGAGGTGCCGGGCGGAGGAGATACCGTCGGCAACCAGCGATCGAAGTATGGTGCTGAGGTTTGGTGGTATCAAGCCTGCGGCAGCCATGGATGCGGCTTCATGGGAGGAGATCCGAGCATTGATCCGGCCGGCTACTACACCGGGTGGCCGAGTTTCATGGTCGATCTGCCGGCAATGTTTAACCGTATTCAGCAGTGGGGGAGCTTTAAATACAATGTTCAGGGGGAGCTCTACTACGATATGGTCTACGCCTATGGACAGGCAGATCCCTGGTCCTCTGTTTTTTACTTCGGCGGCAATGGGGACGGCACCCTTTATTATCCTGGAAAGCCTTCGAAGATCGGAGGCAGCACCCATATCCCGATCGAGTCGATCCGTTTAAAGCTGATTCGCGAAGCGATGGAAGATTATGAATATATGAATCTTCTGAAGAGCCTCGGTGAGGGAGATTATGCCAACCAACAGGTCGCGCGTGTTATGACGAACACCTATACCTGGACCAAAGACCCGCTCCTTCTCTATGATGCCCGGGAACAGATGGCGGGGCGGATCGTGGTTCACACAACACCCGCGCCGCCTCCGGCCCCGACCCCCGATCCGACCCCTTCTACCGGTCCGGCCTCAGACCCCGGCACAGGGAGCGGGACGGGAACCGATTCCTCTTCCGGTTCGAATCCGGGTACGGTTTCGAATCCGCCCCCCTCATCCAATCCGACCTCCGTCCCGTTGCAGGTATCGACCTCCTCATCCGGCGGGCGATCGGGCGGCTGCAGCATCATGCAGACATCTGGCGCAGCAACCGATCCGATGGATGGAATTTCCTATCTCTTCCTCTTTTTCTCTCCCTTCCTCGGAGTGATTTGGAGAAAGATTCGACCTGGTGTTCGGGCTTCCTGATTAGGTGAGGAGGGACAAGCCGTCTCTCCCCTTTTTCAGACCGAACGCGCTTTCACTTCTCGAATGTTCCCTGGGGAACGTGGTCTGGTCCATAGACTGTAAAGCCGTGCAGCTCCAGAGCCGCTTTGGCTTGATCGGCTTCGGCCCGATCGGAAAACCACCAATCGAACCTTTCTCCCCGATCCGCGGAGAACTCCGAAAGCGCAACGCGATAGGCCGCCTGATTCTCATCATTGAGGGGAAACTCATCAATGCCGACATGCCACAGACTTGACCCACCGCAGGAATTTTCTCTTTTCACCATCCTTTCCCTCCCGGTGCTTCATTGGCACGCTTGAGTCATTTTCTATAATAATCATAACAATTGCATCCCCTCGATCGGAAGTCCTCCTTCGTAAATGCTTTTCTATTTTTACATTCTATGATGAAAAGTAATGCGGGAACGATCGGGTGGTTCGTTCGGAGGGGATGTCGCCATGTGCGGCGGTAGAAGAGCGGAGATCAACAAGCGGTTTAAAATGGCATGTTGAGGTCGGTCCTGATCGCTTCACTTCTTGGCGGCGCGAACAGGAAGCTATTTCGAAAAATGTGAACGACCCTGAGCCATCGCCGGCTTTGCTGTCTTTTCTTCAAGGGAGCGGATTGCTCGCTGAAGCAGCCAGAGTTTAAAATAGATTCTCAATTGCGCAAAGGGGGTGAACATTTGAAAAATCCTCCATTGGGTGGGACGCCTTGTCGAGGGAGATTTCGCATCGGCTGGCTGCATTCCTTCCCTCTTTTGGATATTACTTTATGGGATAATAGTTCAATAGGCAATCCCCTCAAAAGGGGGGGGGCTTAGTGGCCGCCGGTCGTGGTGCGGAAGATTTGGTATTGACTCGCAATCCACCCCGTGTTTTCGTCGAGGAAGAAGATATGTCGAAGCTGACTGAGCGTCTTGGCTTGCTGATGGTCCCAGGTATTTCCTCCGTCATCACTGTGAAGGATCAGCCCGCCCCAGCCGGCCGCCCAAATCTTGGATGGAGCGATGAAGGCGAGCCCATAAAAGCCGTTGGTATAGTTCGGGTAGGATGCGCCTCTGGCCTGGTGCCAGGTTTGCCCTCCGTCGGTCGTCTGCAGCACATTGGAATGGGTGCTGGCGTTGCCGCCGACCGCCCAACCGATATCCCCTCTTGACCCATCCGGATTTCGACTAAACTTCAAGTCAAAGATGCGGCCGTTCCCCTCCAATTGCCCGCCATGTTCGGCCTCGTAGAGGAACTGCCAATGTCGGCCGCCGTCGGTGGTATGGCCGATGGTGCGGAGCCAGCCGGTGGCGCAAGGTTCATCCCCTTCCGAGCCGCCGCCGATCCACACTTCATCCGGGGTGATGACATCGACGGTGAAAAAGTGGGGTTCATAGGAGGTCACCTCCGGCCGCGGCTGGCCGGCGTTCGGGCTCCCAGGAGGATAGACACAGGGGGCCGGAAGGGGGCTAACGTCGCTGGTCTGAGGAATCGCAGGCCAGGAGTTTCCACCGTCATTGGTTTTAAAGATGTAGCCGAAGCGGCCGACGGTCCACCCGTGCTGACTGTCGATGAATTGGACCTTTCTCAGATAGACGCCGAATTTTTTGGAACAGAGTTGATTCGCCGCGTCCCAGACCTCGCACCAATCATAGCGGTCAAATTTTCCGTCCGGCGTTCCGTTGGGTCCGCTACGATCGGTCCAAGGTTCTCGATTCAGATGTTGCTCGACCCAGGTGGCCCCGCCATCGGTTGTCTTGAAGATCGCTTCCGGCCAGCCGACCGCCCAACCGGTCTTGGCATCGATAAAGAAGACATCATAGAAATCGATGAGCGCCTCTGCAGGGGAAGGCGATCCCAGGAAGACAAGATTATTTTGGACCGGCCAGGTGACTCCGCTGTCGGTGCTGTGCAGGATGGTTTGGTCAATTCCGACAGTCCATCCTTCAGACGCGGAGACGAAGTGAATTCCGAAAAGATCGCCATTTGCCGCGAATCTCTGCCAACCGGGACTGGGAGGGAGGGAGCTGACCGTGAAGGACCAGGAGAAGGAGCCGATAAAAGAGATCCCCTGCGCGCTTCGAATGTTGGAGGTGATGATGGCGGTGTATTTGCCATCTGGAAGGGGGGCCGACGGAGTAAACGTCGCTGTTTTGCACGGCGTGTCGCAATTGATTTGCCCCGCGACTGTTTGGTTACCCGACTGAATGCTCCATCCCGAAGGCAATGTGCTCGGATCGATCGGCTGATCGAAGATGATCTGGGGCTTCACGGTGGCCGAGACGCTCGTCTTGCCTGATGGAGAATTGGAGATGAGCACGGGCGCCTTCGGATGTTCGGTTACCGTGACGGTAAAGGGCGCGCTGGAGATTCCTTCCGCCGTCGCGGTGATTTGGGACGAACCGACCTGAAGGGCCGTCGTGATCCCGGTGTTATCGATCGACAACACCTCCGGATGGCTCGATGTCCAAGAGAAGGTCACCCCGGTAATCCCCTTGCCACTGGCGTCTTTTGCCTGCGCGGTGAATGGGGTTCTGTCGCCGACGAAAACGGAAGGAGGAGGCGATACAAGGTCGATCGAGGCAATCGTCGCAGGCGGTGGCGGCTGCGAGACAATCTGAAGGGTCGCGTTGCCGCGTATATCACCTAAGGCGGCGATCACAGAGGCGGGTCCCGGCTCTCTCGCTGTAACCGTACCGTCGGGTGAGACATCCGCCGCGTTCGGGGGATCCACACTCCAGGTAAAATTCACCCCGTCCACCCGATTTCCGCTTGCGTCGAGCGCGGTCGCCACGAACCGCTGATTTTTACCGACCTGGAGTGTAACCGAACTCGGTGCAACATCAATCTTTGAGACGATCGGCTGTGGCGGAGGGGAAGGATCCGAGGAGCCTCCGCTCCCGCAGGCGACCAGGAAGAGAGAGAACACAAAAGAGATAACGACCCAAAGGGGAGGTGCGATTTTCGATGCAAGCAGGCGGTTCCGGTGGAAGAATGATGTGCGATTCACACGGATCTTTCTTACATACAGGTTGGCGGATTCACTCGACCAGAGAGGTCGATTAGTTGATGATCAAGAGAAGCAAGGGTGATGCCACTTGATAATTGGCAATAAAATGCAGAATTCTTTTCTGCTTTTTAATGAAAAACTGCTTTCCTTTGCTAAATGTTTGCAAAGACCTTCCACGTCTGGAGTGAAGATAACTGTGGTTCGTGTTACAATCAGCCGATGCCGACTCCAAAACCTGATTGGCGAGAGATGATCATTGCCCTGCCGGCGGACTGTGAAGAAGAAGCTGCTGCGTTCTTAGTCGATCAGGGGACGGGAGGGATCTGGATTGAATCGATCGGGCCCCAGTGTCGCCTTCATCTTTATCTTCCTGTTGAGGAGAAACGAAAAGCGGCGGCCATTCGAAGGGGACTTCGCCAACGGATGCCGAACGTAACGCTCTCGATCGATGAGGCGCTTCGTCCGGAAGAGGAGTGGCAGACCGCCTGGCAAAAACATTCTATCCCGATTCAACGGATCGGCAAGAGATTATTGATTGGGGCGCCATGGCATTTCCCCCTTCGGAATCGCTCCGGCCGAGAGGTGATCCAGCTTGCGCCCGGAATGGCCTTCGGCACCGGGACCCATGCCACCACAAAAAGCTGTCTGGTTTTTCTCGAAGGGTTGATCGGCCGTTCCGCGCGAGGCGCCCTCCTCGATGTCGGGACAGGAAGCGGTATTCTGGCGATCGCCGGCGCCAAGCTGGGGGCCGACCGGGTGACGGCGGTCGAAAACGATCCGATTGCCCTGGCGGTTGCGAGAGAGAACGCCCGGATCAATGGGGTCGCTTCCAAGATCATTTTTCGAAAGACCCTTCCCTCGCGCGCTGACTATCAGTGGGTTGTTGCGAATATGACGTCGCCGGCGCTGGTCGATCTCGCCGAGGCTCTGACGCGATCGGTGAAGCCGGGGGGAAAGTTGATCCTCTCCGGAATTCTGATCACTGAGTGGACCGATGTATTTGCGCGATATCGCACGCACTGTCTACTTTTGAGAAAAGTACGAAAGGGAGAATGGATCACACTCCTTCTGGAAAAGAAAAGAGGAACAGAAGGGGAAATCGGCTCCGTCGTTCGACGCCCCGGTTGACGCGGAAGGTCAGCCTCGCGCGCGCCCTCTCCAAACTCGGCTTCACCTCCCGCAGCGAGGCGCGGCCGCTGATTGAATCGGGGCGGGTCTCCATTAACGGGCGCTGTATCCGAAATCCGGAAGTTCGCATCGACCTCGACCGGGAGGTGATTCGGGTCGATGATCAGATCATTCGATCGGCGGCGCTGATCTATCTGATGATGCATAAACCGAAGGGGATCGTGACGACCCGTTCGGACGAACACAATCGAAAAACGGTCTATGATCTTCTTGGCGAGGAAGGACCGTGGCTCTTTCCCGTCGGTCGTCTCGATAAAGAAACCTCCGGACTTCTTCTGCTGACCAACGACACGCAGTGGGGAAATCGCATCGCCGCGCCTCAATCAAAAATACCAAAGAGATATCATGTGAGGGTGAGCGGTCGGGTGTCGGAGGAAGATTTAAAGCGGCTTCGATCGGGCGTCCTTCTCGAAGATGGGAAGACCGCTCCCGCGGAGGCGACCCGCTTGAGGCCAACTGAGAATGGAGAGTGGATTGCCCTTACCCTCCGAGAGGGGCGTAATCGCCAGGTGCGCCGGATGTGCGAAGCCCTCGGTCATTCAGTAGAAGAGCTCATTCGCGTTCAGATCGGAGATCTTTCCCTCGGCGATCTTCCACCGGGCGGTGTCCGTCGGCTGACGCCGCAGGAGGTCCAGCGGCTGGCGCTCCCTTCGAAACCGCTCTCCTGATTCAGCTACTTGGCGATGAGAATCGGCCTCTTCTTTGTTTGTTTTGGATGTCGCTTTCGATAAAGCATGAGCCCAAACCAGAAACCATAGAAAAAGAGAAGCATCACCCCCGCCGCGGCCGCGGAGAGCGAGACCGATCCGGTGATCTTCCGAACCACGACAAAAAAATCGCCGGTGACGCCGAGCGCCAGCGGAATCATCGCCATTAAGATCATTCGGCTGGCGAAGCGATGAAAGTGCGCTGTGTTCTCACCTTCCTCAACAACCCGATGGTAAGCGGCCGGAGTTATCAGAAGAATCGTCGAAAGGGCGACCATCGCCAGACTGGCGAGATGGATATATTTTGAGGCGGTCGGGAGCAAATTAAACCCTTCCATCAAGAAGGTAATAAATTGAAAACCGAGCAGAGCCTGAGCGCCCGGAAGGACCACCCGGACTTCCGTTAAGACATGTTTGATCTTTTTGTCCAAATCGGATTCTTCCGATCCGGATCGACTCTTCATTTGTTTCATTGTTCCCTTTGTTGATGGGGGGAGAGCTCCTTCCGGTCCCAATGGGGATCGCTCCGGGGGAAGATCTCGCCGATCGATCATCTCCAGCCCGTACCAAAAAAAAAGCGGGACGAGAATCGCGATGCCTCCCGAAAAAAGAGCATATCGTTGCGGCACCAGCGTCCCTGTCACGACGAAAAGATCGATCCCGAGCGAGAGTGAAAACGGCAATAACGCATACCACATCACCGCCATTGTGAAACGGTGAAGCTGCTCGGTATCGTTGCCATTCTCGGTGATGCGGTGATAGGCGGCCGGAGAGACCAGCAGACAGAGCGCAATGAGCATCAGAACGAGCGAGCCGACCAGAAGATATTGGGAGAGCGACGGCAGGGATGAAAATCCTTTTTCGAAGACGGCGCGAAATTGAAAGCCAATCAGCACCTCGCTTCCGAGGATGAGCATGCGGCTCTCGTCAAGCGCATTTTGAACTTTTTCTTCTAAACCGGTCATCCTCGATTCGTTGCACTCAGACGCGCCGCCCGGTCCAGACTTTTTTCATTGCTCCCGAGCGGCGCATCCGCACTTCATAATGGGCTGGCGATAAAGCGATTGTCAGATCGTTAGGTTCTCGCGGGTCGGTTCGGATATCCCCTTCGAGAGAATCCGACATTTCCTCCCCAAACGGCCGCGCCGAGCGATAGAAGCGCCGTGATGAAGAACCACCAAGCCGCCGCGGCGCCATATTTTGCCGTGGTCTGGGCCGCCTGGGCCGCTTGCTGCTTCAACTGATCCGGATTGCTTAATTGATTGACCGCTTTTTCCGCCTGATCCCGTGACATTCCGGTGGTGCTCATCAGATTTTGGATCATCGATTCATGGTCTGTCCCGCTCTGTTGCCCACCGCCTGTTGCCCCGCCGCGTCCGATGCTTTGGCTTCCCATTTGAGCGGCTCCTTGCGCTCCTCCCTGGACGCCCTGTCCAACCAACCCCATCACACCGCTGAGGGCGGAGGTGACGCCAGAAGCGGCAATCCAGACAAAGAAAATCAACGACAGCGACCAGACCAGAGCTCCTTGAAGCGTGCCCTCACCCCGCTCCGTAATCGATGTGTAGCGGCCCGCGACCCAGGCGCCGATGAACAGGGAAATAATGGCCGTGACAATCGTCCAGATCCCGGCGCCGACGCCGATGGCGGTCCCGGAGGTCTGCCCCTGTGCACCTGCGCCGACCGCGCTCAATCCAATGGCGACGCCGAGCGCATTAAGCAGAATCTGTACCACGGTGGCGATAAAAAAGCCCGCAATTGCAGCGCCCCAGCCGACCCGGCTCACTGGATAGGGATAAGACGATTCCCTGAATGTATACGGTTCCCTGATTCCTTCACGTTCCATTTCCATTCTAAAACCTCCTCTTCCTCGTCAATAAATTAAATTATTGAATTGGGAAAATGGGTTGAATCACCCTAATCTTAAATTTTGCAAGAAGGGTGCCTATAGGAGAGACAGGCTTTAGAATGGCCTATTGCGTTATGGGAGACATTGCAAGATGAACGTTTAAATGATGGGAAGGATCATGACAAATCCGGTATTTTTTCTAACGAGTGTGTGCCTTTTTTGCACGGGGCGAAAGAGAATAGAAGAGATTGGCCTTCTTCAACATCGGAATCGCGGCATTGCGTACCGGAATTCCCCCCCGCGTCATGCCTCGTTCTCGGCCATGATGAGCGTGGCCATGCACAACCAGATCGGCGCCCCCTTCGTCGATCGCCTTCCCCAAAAGGTAGCTCCCCAAAAAGGGGTAGACCTCGGCGCGCTCCCCGGCGAGCGTTTCCCGAATGGGGGCGTAGTGGAGCAGCGCGACCTTCAGATCGGTCTTCAAAGAAACAAGCGCATCCTTCAATTGATCAGATAACCTTTCGGTATGTCGGATGAAGGCCTTCATTTCCGGCTCGCCGAAGATCGTTCCGCAGGCCCCTTCGAATCCCCCGCCGAATCCTTTCGTTCCGGCGATGCCGATCGAGAGATCCCGGCATTGAATCACGGTGGCGTCTCCCTCTAAAACGATGATGCCGGTGTCTTCGAGAATCCGCTGAACCGCTTCGACCTGATTGCACTGATAATCATGATTTCCTAAAACAGCGACGATCGGAATTCGAACCCCTTTCAGATCCTCCGCGAGGACAACCGCCTCTTCAGGGGTACCGGTGTCGGTCAGATCGCCGGCCAAAAGGAGAAGATCGGCCTCGTTCTCAAGCTTCTGAAAATGAGACCGAAGCTTTCCGTGCGAGAGCGCATCGTAGTGAAGGTCGCCCGCCGCCGCAATCCGAACATAAGGTCCTTCGGGGGGAGGACCTTCCGGCGGGATCGGCGGGGTCAGCTCGCTGATCACCTCATATTCGGGCAGTTGCCTCTGGACAACTGTTCGGGCGTACTCTCCCTTCTCAAGAGAAGAGACTTCTCCATATAGACTGATTCTTTTTCCCTCAATCTGGACGCGGACATTCAGAATGCCGACACGCGGATCGGTCGCAAGGGTCTGCCTGATTTTTTCCCGAAGGTAGTGGTCTTCTGTCATTGATCTTACTCCCTGAGTCTTATTCAAGATAGGTATGCAGGATGTCCAAGACGGCGCGGTCGGGTACCGGCAGGTCGATCGATTGCGCATAGAAGAGAAGGCTTAATACCCGGCGGGGACCATGCCTGGCGCGCCGTTTTAGATACTCCCAATCAATTTTTCCGGCTTTGATGACGCCGAGAGAGTCGAACCAGTGGTGGGGTCCGAACTCCTCCGTGGCCAGACTTTTCATCACCATGAGATCTTCCACCGGGAGAACCGGAATCGTTTTTCCCATAAATTCGATCGGGGTCGCGCGTCGAAACGTTTCGTCATCGAGATAAATGTTCCCGGCCGATTTAAAAATAATATCGATGGGAACATCGTCTTTTTGCGCTTTGTAGAGCCACTTCGGATCGGTTTTTTCGGTTTTGAACCCAACCTCCTCCAAAGCGTCGAGCAGCCGATCGGCGTGCTCCGGTCGCACGAAGATATCGACATCCTTCGTCCGACGCTCCCTCCCGTAACATTTGGCGGCGAGACCTCCGCCAAAGACATAGGGGATCTGTGTTTTCTCACGGACCAGGATGAGGTCATCGAGCACGCTCTGAATAGCATCATCTTCGATTAATTTGCGTGGGGATGGTTCTGTTTGCATGAAGGGTACTCCCGGATGGAAATTGCACGATGGATCAATGGAAAAACATTGCAGCTTGATTATAACATGGGCCTTCTCCATGGAGGAAGAGGGGCGGCGAGCCGTTTGCGTCCCATTCAGATCAAGAGCGTGCTCACTCCGACGGGAGAGGAACCCGCGGTAGTGGGTCAGTTTGGACTGAGCGGTTGTTTTTGGGCCGTCATTCCCGCGAAAGCGGGAATCCGATCTTAGAACCTAAATCACTAGACATAATGGCTGACAGTTGAAAAAAAGGACCTGCCCCTTGTCAGCATGGGTTATATTGGGATGTTGCGTTCCAATACAGAGCCAAAAACAAGGAGG
>Ga0209810_1005038_pt1 | contig 12219 bp, 11 predicted proteins | sample Coa_R1_7_FD_187159 | JGI IMG/M metagenome (GOLD analysis project Ga0209810, IMG submission 187159) | Surface soil microbial communities from Centralia Pennsylvania, which are recovering from an underground coalmine fire - Coalmine... | ecosystem: Environmental > Terrestrial > Soil > Unclassified...
CTTCCTTGATAATCACCGGCACTCGCGTCAGGCCGGCCAGCCGTGCCGCTCGCCAGCGCCGCTCCCCGGCAATAATCTGGTACTCCAGTGCATGCGCCTTCCCGGAGGACGCCGCCTCCGGTTCGCTGTGGCCGGGCCATGACCATACATCCTTGCTGGCGGCTGTGTGGTTATCCAGGCGTGTAACAATGATTGGCTGGAGCAGGCCGTGTTCCTTGATCGACGCGCTCAAATCCAGCAGGCGGGGATCATCTTCACGAAAGGCCCGGCGTGGTTGGCGCGGATTGGGAATCATGCTATCGATTGGTACCTGGGGCAGCGATTCAAGCTCGCCTCTCATCTCGGATGCGCCGGGCAGGAGAGCATCCAGGCCCTGCCCCAGACCGAACTTCCTCTTAGTCACGAGCCATTACCTCCTCAGCCAGCGCCCGATAGGCCAGCGCCCCGGGAGACGTGGGATCATAGTCAAGGATGGCCTGCCCAAAACTGGGGGCCTCGCTTAAACGAACGTTACGACTGATGATCGTCTGAAATGCTTCCTGGGGGAAGTGATTGCGCACCTCTCTCACAATATCGCCCGAGAGGCGCGTGCGCGGATCAAACATTGTCAGCACCACCCCTGCCACATAGAGATCGGGATTCAGCTTACTTTTGACAATATTGACGGTATCAAGCAACTTGCTCAGTCCTTCCAGCGCCAGGTATTCACATTGTATAGGGATGAGCAGGCCGTCGGCGGCCACCAGAGCATTGATAGTCAGCAGACCGAGCGAAGGAGGGCAATCAATAACGATATAGTCACAGCGGTTGCGAATCGGCTCCAGCGCTTGCCGCAGGCGGAATTCGCGCGCCAGCGCCGCCACTAGCTCTACCTCTGCCGCAGCCAGATCTACCGTGCAGGGGGCGACGACTAACTCACGGCGCTGCGTTGGCACGATGACATCAAAGATCGTGAGGTCCTCCTGCTGCTGTACGAGTAGATCATAAATGGTGTGGGGGCGCCTCTTCTGCGCGATGCCGATACCGCTCGACGTATTGGCCTGCGGATCTATATCAACCAGCAGTACCTTGCGCCCGGCGGCCGCCAGGTACGTTGCAAGATTGATGGCAGTGGTGGTCTTACCCACGCCCCCCTTCTGATTGGCTATGGCATATACTTTTGACACGGAGCGCTACCGTACCTTTCCTCTCACCATGTCAAGGGGAAGATAAAGTCTAGCTTTCTGCTGTACCGACATTGTAGCAAATGTCACAATGAGAAGCAAGAAATCTATGTAATTCACAGGGCGCTTTAAAGCGTCTCTGATTTCCGACGCTTGCGCTTGCTCGCGCCTGCGGCGCTCGCTTTCTGAATAGTGGGTTGCAGGTCATGCGCGAAGCGCATGACCTGCAACCCACTATTCAGAAAGGGACTGATTCCCTGCACCCGCGTCGGCGACGCGCGCGGGTGGGCCGTCCCGTGACCTGCAACTCACTATTCAGAGAGGGACTGATTCCCGGCACCCGCGCCGGCGGCACGCGCGGCTGGGCCGCCCCATGACCTGCAACCCACTATTCAGAGAGGGACTGCTTCCCGGCACCCGCGCCTGCGGCGCGCACGGGTGGGCCGCCCCATGACCTGCAACCCACTATTCAGAGAGGGACTGATTCCCGGCACCCGCGCCTGCGGCGCACACGGGTGGGCCGCCCTAAGGAATGGAGAGGACGGTGTGAGAACAGGCGCAGCGCGCCTGTTCTCACACCGTCCTCCTCCGAAGACGAGCGCCGCCGGCGCGAGAGCACACAGAGGAGCCGCGCGATTGCCCCGGCCTCAAAAAGCTCTGCCTGTATCGTTAACATTATGTGACAAAGATCTCACAAAGTCGCAATCTATTGTGCCTGGTTCTCTTGACAAGCAAGCAGTAATCTGTAATTATTAGTCTATAAGCACAGCAAGCTTAAAAAACTATGAGTCGTAATACTCTAGCATTTCCCTCCCCATCAGCCTGTCAGGCCAGAAGAGAAATAGAGTATCACGCCTCTTTATAAGATCGATCCATGCTTGCTGGCATGGAGTAAGTTGTTGGGGAAATAAATCATGAGCAATTATAGCGGCTACAATTATTTCTCACAGAGGGATGTCGGCGGACAACAACTGACGATCATGAGCGAATTATTCAAAGCCGTGGGGGCGATGCAGCATATCGACGAACTATTGCAATGGCTTGCCTCCAGGATCGTACAGCACTTTGGTATTCAGGCGACAGAGATCTGGAGCATGCAGGGCACAAGCATGGGACATTTCTCCATGCAATTACGGACGTTAGTACGTCAGGATGCAACGTTGCCAGAACATATCGTAGCAAATCAACATGCCGCCGGACTGGCCGGTCTTCTGGCGCAGCAGCGTGCCGGCTTTCATCTCCAGTCAGCGGCCACTGTCTTTCCCTCTTACCAGGCGTCTCTACTGAGGCGCTACGGACTCAACTACTGCTCCGGTCACTTCTTTAGCAATACGGCCTTGCTCATTCCCCCCCTGCGGCATGGAGCTTCTCCTGGCAGTATTCCCACTCCGCTCGTGCTGGCGATGCTCTTCTTTTTACGGCAATCGCTTTCTCAACAGACCATAGCGGCTGCTGGTCTGATTCTGGAACAGGCGATGACCGTTGCGAGCGATCATGGTCTGCTTACATCCGTTCGTGCTTCGCAGGTCTCTGGCGGTGTGCCAGCGCCATCCCCGGTCCCGGAGTTTGTTTCCCTCCCTCTGACCGCGCTCATTCCGCGCCGTTACGCGGATGCGGCACTTATGCAATCCAGCAATCCACTTGCCAGATCGGTTGACATCGCCGATAGAAGCGCCCGCCGCCTGTATGCTGCTATCAATGGTCGCAGGGATGTGAGTGAACTCAGCGATGTCACCGAACTCGAACTGAAAGAGATCGCCCGCGCGTTAAAGATATTGCTCGATGAGCGCCGCATTGAGCTTTACGCGCCTGGCGGCCAGCGCGTAGATCCGGCGCAGTATTTCTCGTAGCCATACGGGCCGCCACTGCTTTTCCAGTATTTTATCCCTATCCAGTGCATAGAGGAGGTTGCATATGATTTCAAGCACTATTCCCTATATCATTGCTGTAATCATATTTTCGGTCACATTTGTTATTGCTGCAAGAGCGCTCTATCTCTATGTTCGTGTGCGCAGCCCTCGCCTCTTTATCCTGGGACTGGCAATGGGCGTCATCGGATTGACGGGCGCAGGCGATTTTACGTCCATGATGCTTGCTGCGCGCGTCACCCTGCACACCGATTGGTTCCTCTACATCGGTCAGGCCATCAGTTACCTCTTTATCTTCTTGAGCCTGGTCAGAAGCCAGGAGGAGTATCAGCAAAGCTTGATGCGCTGGCACGTCGTATTCTCGGTTGCTGCTATCTGTTTGCTGCTACTCTCTCCTGTGATACCCGACATTACCATCGACCCGCTCCGGGTGGTATTCAGCGGTTCACGCTGTATACTCTGCTTTTGCATCCTTTTATACTATGCTCTGACCTTCGCGAGCAAGCAGACGCGTTTCAGTTTGCTAATGAGCCTGGCCTTCCTGTTTCTGAGCTTCGGCTACCTGATAATCGTGCAGAAGTATTTCTCTCCCCAGCCGGAACTGCTGGATAATGTGGGGGATCTGATACGCATGGGCGGATTCGCTGCGCTGCTGATCGCCGTTATTGTGGGCTAACCTTTCCCATGCGATGGGGATTACAGCGTGACGCGATTGCCGCCGGCGGGCATGGTGAAGCGCAGGAAACCGCCCTGTGCAAGTTTAGTGCAGACGACTACCAGGGTGAAAAAGGCGAAGAGCGAAGCCGCGCTCTTGAGTTCATAGAAGCCGAAGCCTGCCAGGCTCAAGGCATTGTGGCCGCTGGCAAAGAGGCGCAGCAAGACCGGCCCTTGCTGCACCTCGGTAAAGCTGCTGAGCGCGAGACCGCAGGTCAGACTGACGATGCCATCAATAGCGAGGCAGATGGCGGCCAGGCGCGGACCAAGCAGCCAGAAACGCCTGCTAAGCCGTTCCCGTTTGGGCGCGGCAATGCGGCGCGTCGCCCAGAGCGGGGCGATAAGGTATTGCAGCGCCAGGAAGAGCAGCGGCGCCGCCACAAAGGTCCAGCCGGGAAAGAAGGAAGGCGTAATCAGGGCGCAAAGACGACCAATCGTGTAGATAATGATCCCTTCGATCACACCGCGCCGGTAGCTGGCTGTATTAAACATAATGATGCAGACCTGTTTTAACTTATTGCACGCTTGATATCAGGCGGGATCCTTTGGAGGAGAAAAGGGGATTCGGGGAGTACCTGTCCCCCGCCAGGGGGAGGGCCGCCCCTGCATCTCACACCGCCTAGTGGCAACCGCAGCCTCCATCGCCACAGCTACAACTCATTGGCGGGGCCTCATCGGCGTAAGCGCTATCTTCTCCGGCTCCATGCGGACTCGCGAAAACTGAGAGCAGGCGCCGCACTTTTTCGCCGCGACACTTCATACATACAACGTCGTCGGCGTGCTCGCGGCGGACCAGCAACTCAAATTTGGATTTGCAGTCCGGGCAGTAATACTCGTACAATGGCATAGGAAAGTTACCTCCGGTCCCAGGAAAACGCTCTATATCAAGAGATATTGTAGTGTCTGGCCCGACTATCGTCAAGTCAGGGGCGTCCGATCCTCTGCTTCCTTAGCCGCCCTTGCCGGGCGTTCGCGCGGCTGCGCCGCATCCGGGATAGATAATCTAGAGGCGCCCTTGCCGGGCGTTCGCGCGGCTGCGCCGCGTCTGGGATAGATGATCTAGAGGCGCCCTTGCCGGGCGTTCGCGCGGCTGCGCCGCATCCGGGATAGATGATCTAGAGGCGCCCTTACCGGGCGTTCGCGCGGCTGCGCCGCATCCACAATAGATTATCTATCGAGCGAGCGCCGCAGGCGCGAGCAAACTCTGGTGTCCGAGATCAGACATATTTGTACAAAAGTTGGATGGCAGGGACATTAATAAGTTGCAGCTAAATAGCCCTGAACTGGAAAGGGAATACATATGGCTCTCACAATCGGTATTATCGGTCTGCCACAGAGCGGCAAGACAACCCTGTTCAACGCACTCACGAAGGCCGGAGCCCCCATCAGCGGCTACGCCACCAGCACCGTGCAGGCTAACATCGGCGTTGTGCAGGTGCCCGATGCGCGGCTCCAACCGCTGGCCGATATATTCAATCCACGCAAAGTTACCTATGCAACTGTCGAGTTCGTCGATGTCGCGGGTATGGGACAGGCCGGGGCGGGTGCGAAGGAGAAGCAGGAAAAGGGTCTGAGCGCCGAATTCCTGGGACATATCCGCAATGCTGACGCTCTGGCGATTGTGCTGCGCACCTTCGCCAACGAAAACGTCCCCCATATATATGGTTCCATCGATCCTAACCGCGATCTGGACAGCCTCAACGCGGAACTGGCCGTGACCGATCTCGCTACCGTCGAGCGGCGCATCGAACGTACAACGCGCGCGGCCAAAGCGGGAGATAAGAAGTATCTCCCGGAACTGGCGCTGCTGCACCGCCTGGAGAGCGCGCTCAACGAGATGAAGCTCGCCAGCCAGCTTGACTATTCGCAGCAGGACCAGGCTGTGCTGGACGAACTCTTCCTGCTGACGATGAAGCCGCGCATGTATGTGCTGAACGTTAGCGAGGACATGCTGGGTGCGGCCAACGAGCTATTAGAGAAGATCGGCGCGGGCGAAGATGTACAATTAGACGGGCTGGACTATGAACTCAAGGGCATCGCTACCGTCGCGCTGCGCGCAAAGGGCGAGGGTGCCGAGGTCGTCGCGGTATCCGCGCGCCTGGAGGCCGAACTCGCTGAACTGCCCGAAGAGGATGCGCGCGAATACCTGGAGGCGCTGGGCCTGCCCCGCCTCGGCGCGGACCGCGTAATCCAGGTTGGCTACCGCCTGCTCAACCTGATTACCTTCCTGACAGCGGGCGAGGACGAGGTGCGTGCCTGGACCGTCACAAAGGGAGCGAAGGCGCCGGAGGCCGCCGGTAAGATTCACTCGGATATCGAGCGTGGCTTTATTCGCGCCGAGGTGACGCGCTTTGAGGATTTCATGGAGTGCGGCTCGTTCGCCGTTGCCGCCAAAAAGGGGTTGCAGCGCCTTGAGGGCAAGGATTACGTGGTGCAGGACGGCGATATCATCCATTTCCGTTTTAATGTCGGGCGCTGACTTCAAAGCCGGATATGTTATCCTGAGCGCAACTATGTCATCCTGAGCGCGTGAGCCACAGCCCACAGCGCCAGCGCCGGGGAAGGATCCCGCCCGGCAAGGGAAGGGCGAGCCACTCAGGATGGCAGGCGCCGGCCAGGTGCGTTAGCCAAGCGCGAAGCTGGCCTGCCCGTAGATCTTTATTCGCTCGCGGCGCACTGGCGAGCCGAGCCGCATATGGTGCAGTGTGCGCAGCGGGCGAAAGCCGTAGCGCGTCAGCAGGCGCTCGGCATTTCGATTGCAGGCGGGAATGATTGTGAGGGGCACGTTATCCTCAAATGGCAGCGTCAGAGCGTGTATTAGAAGCCGTTCCGCGTCATCATAGCTCTCGGCCACCCAGGGGCCGATCCTGCGCTCCTGAGCGATGAGGAAGCCGCTGATCTTGCCATCCTGGTTGCGCGCCACGAATGCACGATGCGCATGATCGGCCAGATAAGAAGCCAGCACCGCCGGGCGCCGGGCACCAAAGCGGGGCCAATCGAATGCGACTACGGCCGGGAAATCGTTCTCCTGCATCTCGGAGACGAGTTCGCGGTAGTGCGGAGGCGGAGGCGGAAAGGCAAGCGCGTTTACGCTATCGCGGTACAGCAGCGTGGCTCTGTCATCGGTGACGAAGCCGAGGCGATCATAGAGAGGTGCCCCCGCCACGCTGGCATCGAGCAATATTGAAGGGCATCTGCGAGCGTGCAACCAGTCTATCAGGTGTTCCATCAAAGCGCGTCCGATGCCATGACGCTGCATCTCCGGTAGGACGCCGACCAGCCCGATGTAGCTGAAAGGACCGTAATCCACGGCTCCCCCAACGCCAACGGTGAGACCATCAAAGGCAGCCAGTCGCCAGCCGTCGGGCTGCAATTTCAAGCAGCGCGGAAGCTCCGTTGGCTGGCCCGGCGGCGAATCGTAGGCAGCGTTGAGCACTGCGCTGGCGCTATCAAGGTCTGCTTCTGTCAGGCGGCGAATAGATAGATTCATACGTGCCTCTTCCTCAGAGAGACTAATCCTACACCCGTCAGGATGATGAACATAGCCAGTACTGCGATAATGGTGATCTTTTCGGAAGCCAGCCAGATGCCGAGCATGAGCGCGACGACGGGATTGACATAGGCATAGCTGGTGGCGAGCGCGGGACGCACGTGGCGCAAGAGATAGCCGTAAGCTGTGAAGGCCAGGACCGAGCCAAAAAGGATCAGGTAGAGCAGGGCCAGCAGCGATCCGGCTGCGGGGATTCTTGTCATGCGCTCGCCCAGCAGGGCCGCTACGAGCAATTGCGCTATGCCGCCGAGAATCATCTGTGACGCGCTCGCCATGAAGCCGGAGGCGAGCGTAACGCGAGCGCTCAGCGCCGAGCCAATCGCCCAGCAGAGCGGCGCGATCAGCAGCGCAATGGCCCCCTGCGGAGCTGCCCACAGCCCGTTCTCCAGGTTCAGGAGGATTACGCCGGTAAAGCCCAGCGCCAGACCCAGCCATTCAAAGCGCGTGGGCCAGCGCCCCAGCAGCCCGGCGAAGAGCGCGGTCCACAGTGGTACCGCGGCCATCGCCACCGCTGTGATGCCGGTTGCCACCCATTGCTCGGCGAACGAAACCATCCCATTGCTGCCAACCAGCATCAGGGGGCCGATCAGCGCCGCGCTCAGCCATTGCTTGCGCGTCGGGGCCGGGCTGCCACGCAGACGCAGGAAGACATACAGGATAATGCCGGCTGTTATGAAGCGCGCGCCTCCTGTGATGAAGGGTGGGATACTTTGCAAGCTAATGCGTATCGCCAGGTAGGTCGAACCCCAGATCAGATAGAGCACCAGCAATGACAACACGATGCCAATGTGTGAGCGCATACCTGTAGCCGGAACCACCATCGCCCGTTGCCCGGCAGAGCCGGACACTACAGATTTTGTCGCAGGTTCGTTGTGCCGCGTCTCTCTCATGAATGTTCAAATAAAGAAGTTTACCAATCAATATCGGGAATGTTCTCCCGTGCGCAGCCGCGCGATCAATCACGCGGCTGCGCACAGAACGGAATACCGGTATTGATTGGTAACTTTCATAAGTTAATGAAAACCACGCCAGAGCTGGCGCCGCTGCCACTCCGGACTATCAATGCCATCTCTACTATCGACGCCCCAGCGCCAGGCAGCCCGCTCGAAGATTGCCAGCGCGATAAAAAAGATGATGAGGCCCTCCATCGCCTCCTCCTCTCTTCGCGCCACCGCAAGTGGCGCGCATAAAAACAAAAAAGAGTTTTTCGGGTATATTTCCGCTCTAAAGTGTGCCTGATTGTCAGCACCATCGCTTGCTCGCGCCTGCGGTGCTCGCCGGATAGAGTGAGTTCTGTGAAAAATGCGCGAAGCGCATTTTTCACAGAACTCACTCTATCCCCTGCGCGGCAAAGCCGCGCAAACTCCCGGCCCGAGAGCAAGGATGCTTAGAATCAGGTACTCTAGAGAGTTACACTGAGGCGCCTGTATTAGAGATGGTACCAGATTGAAGCGCGAGTCACTACAGCCAATGAGGTGATAATAAGGCCAATTTGGCTCCTATCTTGCCGGCTTCTTGCTACTTTCCCGTTCCTGGGCGAGCAGGCGTTCTTTGCGTTCCGCGCCCCAGCGATAGCCGCCGGGTGTGCCATCGGAGCGCACCACGCGATGGCAGGGGATCACAATGGCGACAGGATTGGTTGCGCAGGCGTTCGCCACGGCGCGTCTCTTTTCGGGATCGCCCAGGCGCCGCGCGATCTCGCTGTACGAGCGCGTCTCGCCATATGGAATGGCGCGCAGTTCCGCCCAGACGCGCCACTGGAAAGCCGTCGCCTGCACATCCACCGGCAGGTCCAGGTGCGGCTGCTGGCCTTGCAGGTGGCGCAGCAGTTCACTCACCCACGCACCCAGAGCGCTGCCATCGCGCTCGATCTCGGCTGCGGGATACTCGGCCAGCAGCGCAGCTTCGAGCCGCTCGTCATCGTCGCCCAGGCAGATGGAGCAGATCCCCTTCTCGGTGGCTGCGACAAGCAGGCGTCCGAGAGGGCTATCAACGATGGTATAGTGTATCTTCATGCCCGGCCCGCCCCGGCGATAAGCGACGGGGGTCATCCCAAGCTGCTCGGGCGCGCGCTCGTAGAGGCGGCTGCTGGAGCTATAGCCAGCATCATACAAAGCAGTAGTCACAGATCCTCCTTCCTTGAGGCGCGCCTTGAGCCTGCGCAGGCGGCACGCCTCAATATACTGACGTGGAGTAATACCCATTATCTGTTTGAAAACTCGCTGCAAATGGAAAGGACTCATGCCGACCTGTGAGCCGAGGGTGGTCAGCGTGGTCATTTCGTCGCTGTGGGCCTCGATATAGGCGCAGGCACGGCGCACCAGTTCCACATGTGGCTCCCCGGCGCTTTCCTCTGGATGGCAGCGCCGGCAGGGGCGAAATCCGGCCTCCTCGGCGCTCTGCGCTGAGGTAAAGAAGCTCACCTGCTCGCGGCGCGGTTTGCGCGAAGGACAGGAGGGGTTGCAGTAGACGCCGGTTGAGCGTACCCCGTAGACAAAGGCGCCATCCGAGTGTGTATCTCTGGCGAGTACTGCCTGCCAGTATTGTTCTTCATACATATCGTGCATGTCTCCAGATAGGGGCAAGCCGCCAGACAGGGGCAAGCCGCCAGACAGGGGCAAGCCGCCAGACAGGGGCAAGCCGCCAGACAGGGGCAAGCCGCCAGACAGGGGCAAGCCGCCAGACAGGGGCAAGCCGCCAGACAGGGGCAAGCCCTGTCTCTACATCTGACGCGGAGCCGGCCAACATTGTAGAGACAGGGCCTGTCCCTGGCTGGCAGGCCCCCGTCTTTCTACAAATGTTTTTCGCGGTTCTTTTTGCTCATCCAAACATCACATCTTTTCGATATGGTGATATGATAAAACAGCGGAGCGATAGCCGCTATCCGATTCTTGCGTTCAATATGCTGCATAATAAATTCCATTCTTTTCGTTCGGAGGAAACAATGTCGATATCTCTGGATCACCTCAAATCTGAGATTGACGAACTCATGCCCGGCCTGGTGGCGATGCGCCGCGACCTGCATGAGCATCCCGAACTCTCGTTTGAAGAGTACCGCACCTCGGGCATCGTCGCGCAGCGGCTCCAGGCACTCGGCCTGGAGGTGCAGACCGGCGTGGCTAAAACGGGCGTCGTCGGCCTGCTGCGCGGAGGAGCAAGCAAACCAGGCGCGAAGACGATAGCGATTCGTGCGGATATGGATGCGCTGCCCATTCACGAATTGAACGAGATCGAATATCGTTCGCGAACGGATGGCAAGATGCACGCCTGCGGGCACGATGGGCATACTTCTATTTTGTTGACGGTGGCCGATATTTTGAGCAAGCGCCGCATGGAACTGGCGGGCAACGTGAAATTTATCTTTCAGCCGGCGGAGGAGCGCGTTGGCGGCGCGAAACCGATGGTTGAGGAGGGGGCGATGCAGGACGTGGATGGAGTGATCGGCCTGCACCTGATCAGCGGCTATCCGCAGGGCCGCGTTGGTGTGCGCGCCGGCGCCGTCTTCGCCAGCGCCGATAGAATCGAATTTACTGTCAGGGGCAGGGGCGGGCATGCGGCCATCCCCGAGCAATCGATAGATCCCATCGTGGCTTCCGCGCACATCATTACCGCCCTGCAAACGCTCATCAGCCGCGAAACCTCGCCGTTCAGTCCTGCGGTCATCACCATCGGCACCATCAACGCCGGCACAGCCTTCAATATCATCCCTGAAAGCGTGAAGATGCAGGGTACGATGCGCGCCTACAGCAACGAGCACCGTGAATACCTGCTGCGCCGCATCCGCGAAGTCGCCGGCGGCGTCGCAGCCGCGCTCCATGCAACATGCGAGGTGCAGTTGTTCGACGGCTGCCCGCCGTGTATCAACGATCCCGCGATGACCGAACTGGTTCACAGAGCCGCCGTCGCCACCGTGGGAGAGCAGAGGGTTGATAGCGGCGCGGAGGTTATGACAACCGGCAGCGACGATATGGCTTACTTCCTCCAGGCTGTGCCCGGCTGCTACTTTATCGTCGGCGCACGCAGCGAGGATAAGGACGCGATCTACCCTCACCACCATCCGCGCTTCAACATCGACGAGGATGCCCTGCCCATCGCCGTCGAGGTGCTCACGCGCGCGGCTGTCGACTTCCTGACGTAGCAACTTTATAATCTATGCTTGAGCCAATGCCGCTTGTTTTGCCATTTTGTCGAGCAAGAAGGAAAGGATATTGCGGTGTCATCTCCCGATTCTGGTCAGGTTAAAAATAGCTATTTCATCGATATCGAGAGCGGGGCGGAAACTGCGCGCCTGATCGAACAGGATCGCCTTATGACGGAGGCAATGGGCGGCATCTTCCCCGAACAACCAGATCTCACCGACGTGGCAAAGGTGCTCGATCTGGCTTGTGGTCCCGGCGGCTGGGCGCTGGAGGTCGCCTTTCAACACCAGGACATGGACGTGCTCGGCGTAGATCTCAACGAGACGATGGTCAAATATGCTCGCGCGCTGGCGAAGGTACAGCAGTTGAGAAATGTCCAGTTTGAAGTTATGGATGTGAAGCAACCGCTGCCTTTTGAAGATGACTCCTTTGATCTGGTCAATGCGCGCCTCATCGCTTCCTTCATGGACAGGACTTCCTGGCTCGCGCTGATCGCTGAATGCAAAAGGATTCTCAGGCCGGGAGGTATTCTGCGCCTGAGCGAACTTGAGTTCACGGTATCCAGCAGCGCCGCCCTGCAACGTTTCACCAGCGCCCTCTATCAAGCCCTATCGCAGCAGGGCCGGACCTTTTCTGTCGATGGGCGCTCCGAGGGCATCATTCACATGCTGAGCAAACTCTTACGCGATGCCGGATTTGAGGAGATAGGGAACAGAGCGTTCCACCTCGATGCCTCCTATGGTATGCCCATGAACTATAGCGCCTGTAAGGATGCCGAGGTTGCA
>Ga0209810_1005039_pt1 | contig 12216 bp, 10 predicted proteins | sample Coa_R1_7_FD_187159 | JGI IMG/M metagenome (GOLD analysis project Ga0209810, IMG submission 187159) | Surface soil microbial communities from Centralia Pennsylvania, which are recovering from an underground coalmine fire - Coalmine... | ecosystem: Environmental > Terrestrial > Soil > Unclassified...
AACGCCGCCTACGAGCACTTCTGGAACCCGCGTTGGCGCACCTCGATCTGGGGCGGCTACACGGCCGTCAGCTACAATTCGGCGGCCAACGCGATGCTGTGTTCCGCCGAAGGCCCTGCGGTCAATGGCACGGGCTCCGGCACGGCCGCAGTGGCGGGCGCAGGTTGCGACAATGACTGGAGCCTGTGGTACATCGGCTCGCGCACCCAGTGGAACGTCACCTCGAGCTTCTATCTCGGTCTCGACGTGGCCTATGGCCATCTCAACAGCGCCCACAGCGCGGATGGGTTCCTCCCGAGTGCCGTGACCAACGCCAACTCGTCGGCAAGTCACGCCAACACGCGGGTCGCCGACACCGACATCTGGACCGTGCGCTTCCGCGTCCACCGCGACTTCTACCCCTGACCTGCCCGCTTGCGTCCCTTCCCCGCATGCGGGGAAGGGCGCATCCGGCAGGCCGGTCGCCTGACGGTTTCGACCTCGCGAACCCCCGGCGGACCTCCGCCGGGGGTTTCGCCTTGGCGCGCGCCGCGGTCACGGCCGGAAGGCGAGGGCACCGCCCGGCCCCCGTCATGGCGGCTCCCGTCATGGCGCGGCGGCGCCTTCTTACTTCATCGCGCGGCGGCGCTGTCCCCCGTCATTGCACCGTGTCGTCATTGCGCGGCGGCGCCTCCATGCCCGTCATTGCGAGGCCGCGAAGCGGCCGAAGCAATCCAGGCGGGCGGTGCAGCACGTGACGGGCGGGCGGCGTCCATTGTGGCCGCGCCGCTTCTGGATTGCTTCGCGCTCGCTTCGCTCGCGCTCGCAATGACGGGGGAAATTGTCGCGCGGGCTCGCAATGACGGTGGGGCGGCGGTGCAGCACGTGACGGGCGGGAGGCGGGGGCACCGCCCTCTCCCCGTCATTGCGAGGCGGCGCAGCCGCCGAAGCAATCCAGGCGGGCTGGGCCACGAATTCCGTGCGGGCGGCGTGCCGTGTGGCCGCGCCGCTTCTGGATTGCTTCGCGCTCGCTTCGCTCGCGCTCGCAATGACGGACACAAATGCGCCGGCGCGCGGGAGAGGAGGAGGAAGTGGGAGGGCGGCTCACTCGGCGGCGCCGCGCCGCAGGTCGGCCTCGATCAGCAGCCTGCTGCCGCCGGTGAAGCGGGCGCGATAGACCTGCAGGTTCTCCATCACGCGCATCACGTAGTTGCGCGTCTCCGAGAGCGGTATGCGCTCGACCCAGTCGATCGGATCGACGCCCGGATCGCGCGGATCGCCATAGGCGGCGATCCATTGGCGCACGCGGCCGCGGCCGGCATTGTAGCCGGCAAAGGTGAGGATGTAGGAACCGTTGTAGCCCATGAACAGATTGGCGAGCTCCGCGGCGCCCATCTGCATATTGTAGACGGGATCGCTGAGGAGCCGCGCGCGGTCATAGGTCGCCTTGAAGCGGCGCGCGGTGTCGATCGCCGCCTCCGGCGTCACCTGCATCAGGCCCATGGCATGGGCCGGCGAGACGACCTTCTGGTTGAAGTGGCTCTCCTGCCGCGCGACGGCATAGGCGACCGCCGGTTCGATCGGCGGGGCGATCGGCCGGTAGTCGGGCAGGCCGACGGTGGGGAAGGCGAAGTAGTCGAGCGGCAGTCCGCGCGCATAGGCCTCCTCGCCGAGCAGCACCATGGCGCGGCCGTCGTCGTGGCGCAGCGCCAGTTCCGCCAGCGCGGTGAGGCCCGCGACGTCGCTGCCGCTCGTGCCGAGCTCGGCATAGATCGAGGCGACAAGGTCGCGCTCGTTGAGCGCGTAGAGCAGCTTGACCGCGCGCACGATCTCGAGGCGCGCGAGCCTCGCGCGCTCGGCGGGCGGGATCGGCGGCGGGCCGCGCAGCCCGAGCTCGGCGAGGCCGAGCCGCGCGCGCGCGAGCTGGCCGTAATAGGTCGCGCTATGGGCCGCCGCCGCCTCGTAGAAACGGCGCGCGCGCGCGGCCTGCCCCAGCGCTTCGGCGGCGCGGCCCTGCCAGTAGCCCGCGCGCGAGAGCCCGTGCGGCGTGCCGTTCACCTTGCCGATCTCGGCGAACAGGTTTTCCGCCGTGGCGGCCTCGCCGAGGAAGCGCAGCGCGATCCAGCCGGCGGTGAAGAACTTGTCGCCGCGGAAGAAGGGCTTCTCCGGCATCACCGCCTCGGCCGCGAGGCGGTAGGCGGTCAGCGGGTCGTTGCGGTCGAGCAGGGCGCGCACCAGGATGCGCCGCTCCTGCCACCAGGCGTCGGCGCCGACGGCCTGCTCCTCGCGTGGCGCGCCGAGCACGAGCCGCGCGGCCTCCTCGACCTTGTTCTCGCGCCTGAGCCATTGCGCGCGCGCGAAGACATAGCCCGCCTCGCGCCGCACCTCGGCCGGCACGGCGTCGAGCAGCGCCTTGGCGTTGCGCGCACGGCGGATCACCGCGGTCCAGGCGCGCGCGAGCGCCACCTCGGCGCCGCCGAGGCGCTCGGCCGCGCGCAGGCCCGCCGCCGTGTCCTCCTCGTAGAAGCGCCGGTCCATGCGCGCCTTGTGGTCGGCGCGCGTGAGCAGATCGCCGAACAGGGCGAGCACGCGCGCCTCGACGTCCTCCGAGCAGTCCTCGTTGCGCCAGGCCTCGCGCACCAGCGCCGCGGCCGCCGCGCGGTCGCCGGCATCGCGCAGCGCGGCCGCGAGCGCGTAGCGTCCCTTGGCCGTGAGCGGCGGATGCGCGGCGAAGAAGGCGCGCACGGTCGCGTCGTCGGCGCGGTCGTTCCACAGCGCCGCCTCGGCGCGCTTGCGGAACAGCGTCACGTGCGGCCAGGACGGATTGGCGGTGATGAAATCAAGATAGCGGCGAAAGCCGGGATCGGCGCTGTCGCTGCGCAGGATCGCCCATTCCGCGAGCTTGCGCGCGAGTGGATCGGCGATGTCGCGTTCGGCCGCATCCGCCTGCGCCGCGCGCCCCTTGCGCAGCGCGTCGAGCACGCGCTTGAGCGCCTCGACGTCGGCGGGCGGGGTCGAGTCGGTCGCGGCGAGTGCGAAGGGTCGGAAGGCGGCGCGCGGCGCCTCGAAGAGCCGCGGCGGTGCGAACGACGTCCGCGGCAGGCCGAGGCTCGCGGTGACGGGCGGCGGCAGGCGCGCGGGTCCAAGCGGCGGACGCGGCCGCGGCAGCGGTGCGGAGAGGGAGGCGGCGAGGGGGGCGGTCTTCCGCGCCGGCGGCAGCCTGACCTTGGCGCGCGTGGCCGCGGCGGCGTGTTTCTTGACCGGATGCGCGACCGGCCTTGCCTTGGCGTTCGGCTCCTCGCTCGCCTGCGCGGGGAACGCCGCGCACAGGGTCCACAGGGTCCATGCGGCGCAGCCGAAAAGGACGAGCCAGCGCGATCCGCGTTGCGTGTTCCCGCCCATCTGCCTTCCGCCAAGCTCCCGTTTGCGATCGCGGCCCGCCACAGCGCTGCCGCTGCGCCGACTCGCGCGCCGCCCCGCGCCCATTAGGCCAGACTGGTTGAGAAAGCGTACCCCCTTCGGCTCCGCGCTCCCCATGTTTCCGGCACCCCGAATCACGGACCGGCCGCGGCGAGGCCCCGGCCGTCGCGGCCGAGGCTAGCGCGAAAAGCCGGGCGAAAGCAGGGCGGCAACGGGTTCCCGCCGCCCCGCCTGCCGGGCGTACCGGCCGAGGGCTTTCATCCCCCGCGGCGAACCGATATTGATGGACCCTTCGGCCGCCCGGCCCACCATGCGCCGGGCGCGAGGACCAGCACAGCGGGGTGCCGCGCCGCCAGGGGACCCCGGAGGGAGAGTGCCGTCATGGCTGCCAAGACGCGCTTTCGGGGATCCTTCACCGCGCTTGTTACGCCGTTCAAGAACGGCGCGCTCGACGAAGAAGCCTTCCGCGAACTCGTCGAATGGCAGATCGCGGAGGGCACGCACGGCCTGGTGCCGGTCGGCACCACCGGCGAAAGTCCCACGCTCTCGCACGAGGAGCACAAGCGGGTCGTCGAGTGGTGCGTCGATGCGGCGCGCGGCCGCGTGCCGGTCATCGCCGGGGCCGGCTCCAATTCGACCGCCGAAGCGATCGATCTTGCCAGGCATGCCGAGAAGGCGGGCGCCGACGCGGTCCTCATCGTCACGCCCTATTACAACAAGCCCACGCAGGAAGGGCTCTACCAGCACTACAAGGCGATCAACGACGCGATCGGCATCCCGATCATCATCTACAACATCCCCGGCCGCTCGGTGATCGACATGTCGATCGACACGATGAAGCGGCTCTACGAGCTCAGGAACATCGCCGGGGTGAAGGACGCGACCGCCAACATGACGCGCGTGACGCAGCAGCGCGCGGCGCTGGGGCCCGACTTCAACCAGCTCTCGGGCGAGGACGCGACCGCGCTCGGCTTCATGGCGCATGGCGGCCACGGCTGCATTTCGGTGACGTCGAACGTGGCGCCGCGCCTCTGCGCCGAATTCCAGACGGCCTGCCTGAAGGGCGATTTCGCCACGGCGCTCGCGCTGCAGGACAAGCTCGCGCCGCTGCACGTCAATCTGTTCATCGAGACGAGCCCCGCGCCGGTCAAATACGCGCTTTCGCTGCTCGGCAAATGCGCCAACGTCCTGCGTCTGCCGATGGTGCCGGCAAGCGACAAGGCCCAGGCCGCCGTGCGCGCGGCCATGGTGCATGCCGGGCTCATCAACTAGGGATCGGCCCCATGGCCTTCCTCGAGGACTTCAAGAAGTTCGCGCTGCGCGGCAATGTCGTCGATCTCGCCATCGGCGTCATCATCGGCGCCGCCTTCGGCGCCATCGTGAACTCGCTCGTCGGCGACATCATCATGCCGCTGATCGGCGCGCTGAGCGGCGGGCTCGACTTCTCCAACTACTTCATTCCGCTTTCGTCCAAGGTCACCGCCGCGACGCTGGCGGAAGCAAAAAAGCAAGGCGCAGTATTGGCTTGGGGAAATTTCCTCACCATCGTGCTTAACTTCATCATCATCGCCTTCGTCCTGTTCCTTGCGATCCGCGCGATGGGGCGGCTGATCGCCAAGGAGGCCCAGAAGCCGCCGCCTCCGTCGCGGACCGAGGAGCTGCTGACCGAGATCCGCGATCTGCTGCGCTCGCGCTGAGCCTCTGCCCGCATGGCCGGCAAGACCGAGCGCCGCATCAAGGTGGTCGCCGACAACCGCCGGGCGCGGTTCAATTACGAGATCGGCGAGGTGGTGGAGGCCGGCATCGCGCTCACCGGCAGCGAGGTCAAGTCGCTGCGCGCCGGCAAGGCGACCATCGCCGAGGCCTATGCCGATGCGCGCGGCGGGGAGATCTGGCTCGTCAATTGCAATATCCCCGAATATCCGCAGGCGGGCCGCTTCAATCATGCGCCGAAGCGCCTGCGCAAGCTTCTGCTGCATCGGCGGCAGATCGACCGCCTCGCCGGCGCGGTCGAGCGCGAGGGCATGACCCTGGTGCCGCTCAGGCTCTACTTCAACGAGAAGGGCCGCGCCAAGCTCGAGCTCGCGCTTGCGCGCGGCAGGAAGCTCCACGACAAGCGCGAGGCGCTCAAGAAGCGCGCCTGGGAGCGCGAGCGCGGGCGGTTGATGCGGGCCAAGGGGTAGGGGGGCGCATGTGTGTCCGTCATTGCGAGGCGGCGAAGCCGCCGAAGCAATCCAGGCGGGCCGGCCCTCGAGTCAAGGGCGGGAGGTCTACCATGTTGCCCTGCCCAATTCTGGATTGCTTCGCCCTCGCTTCGCTCGGGCTCGCAATGACGGTGAATCGTGTCCCCCGTCATTGCGAGGCGGCGAAGCCGCCGAAGCAATCCAGGCGGGCCGCGCCGCGAATTCCGTGCGCGAGGCGTACCGTGTGGCCGCACCGCTTCTGGATTGCTTCGCGCTCGCTTCGCTCGCGCTCGCAATGACGGGGAACAAGTGTCGCGCGGGGCTCGCAATGACGGGGAAGACGGGGAACACGTGTCGCTCGCGCTCGCAATGACGGAGGGGCGGCGCAGCCGCCGAAGCAATCCAGGCGGGATCGCTTCGTCCTTGTTCTCTTCGGCCTTGCCATGGCGGGCCGATCGCGCCGAAATGGCGGTCGGGAGCAAGCGGCGCGGCGTTCGCAGACCGAGGGACTGAGCCATGGCGGTGCCGACCAAGCTCGACCATTGCGTGATCCACGTCTCCGACTGGGAGCGATCGAACCGGTTCTATGTCGAGGTGCTGGGCGCCGCATTGGTCCCGCGGCCGGTCGGCTATGCCTACCGGTTCGGCGGGCAGCAGCTCAACGTGCATGGCCCGGGCGTGGCGCCGGCCGAGGTGGCGCGGCTGCCGGTCATGCCGGGCAACAGCGATCTGTGCTTCGAATGGGACGGGCCCATCGACGCGGCGATCGCGCATCTGAAGGCGCACGGCATCGCCATCGAGCGCGGTCCGCTCGAGCGCTTCGGGGCCAAGGGCGCCGGCACCAGCGTCTATTTTCGCGATCCGGACGGATCGCTGATGGAATTCATCAGCTACGAGGGACGAGGAGGAGGTGGCTCATGAGCGAAGCGCCCGGCCGGCACGACCCGACGGTGCTCCCGCCCGATCTGCCCGTCCCCGAGGACGACGGCGCGGCCGATCATCTGCCGGGGCTTGCCCTGCCGGACATGGCCCTGCCGGCGACGTCCGGGCCGCCGGTGAGTCTCGCCCGGCTCGGCGGCCGCACCGTGCTCTATCTCTATCCGCGCACCGGCGTGCCGGGGGTCGAGCTGCCGCCGGGCTGGAACGAGATTCCCGGAGCGCGCGGCTGCACGCCGCAGGCATGCGGTTTCCGCGACCACTACGCGGCGCTGCGATCGCTCGGTGTCTCCCATGTCTTCGGCCTGTCGACGCAGGACACCGCCTATCAGCGGGAGGCGGCCATCCGCCTGCACCTGCCCTTTCCGCTCTTGTCGGATGCGACGCTCGCCTTCGCGCGGGCACTGCGGCTGCCGACGTTCTCGGTCGCCGGCATGACGCTGCTCAAACGCATGGCCTGGATCGTCGAGGACGGCACGATCGCCAAGGTATTCTATCCCGTATTTCCGCCCGACCGGAATGCGGCGGAGGTGGTCGCCTGGCTCAAGGCGTCGAGATAGGCGCGGACGGCCGCCACCACGGCGTCGAACATCTCGGGCGTGAGCACGCCCGTGCTCGTGTTGTAGCGCGAGCAGTGATAGCTCGAGAACAGCGCGAGGCCGCCGAGCGCGTGTCGGCTGGCGTGGCCGAAGGGCGCCGCGGCTTTCCGCGCGCCGAGCGCGGCGAGCACGCTGTCATGCGCGACGCGGCCGAGCGCGAGGATCGCGGCAAGCCGCGGCATCTCGGCGATGTTCGCGGCGAGGAAAGGCCGGCACGCGGCGATCTCGGCGGGCGTCGGCCGGTTCTCCGGCGGCACGCAGCGCACGGCGTTGCTGATGCGGCAGTCCATGAGGACAAGCCCGTCGTCCGCGCGCGCGCCGTAGGCTCCGCGCGCGAAGCCGTGGCGCGCAAGCGTCGCGTAGAGCAGATCCCCGGCATAGTCGCCGGTGAACGGCCGTCCGGTGCGGTTGGCGCCTCTGAGACCGGGGGCGAGGCCGACGATGAGCAGCCGCGCGTCCCGCGGTCCGAAGCTCGGGACCGGCGCGTTGAACCAGCCGGGTTCCTCGCGGCGCAGACGCTGGCGGAACGCCGCAAGGCGCGGGCAGCGCGGACAGTTCCGCCCCGGCTCGGCGGCGCCCATGTCGCCTCGTCAGTCGAAGGAATCGTCGTCGTCGCCCGGCGGGGCGCCGCGCGCGGGCGCCGGCGGGCGCTGCAGGAATTGCGGGGTATGCCCGCCCGCGCGTTCCTCGCGCGGCGTGCGGCCCTCGCGCGCGGTGCGCTCGGACGGATCGCGCCCGATCTTGGCCTGCAATTCGACGATGTCGAGGAACACGTCGGCCTGGCGGCGCAGTTCGTCCGCCACCATCGGCGGCTGGGTCGACACCGTGGAGACGACCGTCACGCGCACGCCGCGCCGTTGCATGGCCTCGACCAGCGAGCGGAAATCCCCGTCGCCGGAAAACAGCACCATGTGGTCGATGTGCTCGGCGATCTCCATGGCGTCGACCGCAAGCTCGATATCCATGTTGCCCTTGACCTTGCGGCGGCCGGTCTGGTCGACGAATTCCTTCGTCGCCTTGGTGACGACGGAATAGCCGTTGTAGTCGAGCCAGTCGATCAGCGGGCGGATCGACGAATATTCCTGATCCTCGATCACCGCCGTGTAATAGAAGGCGCGCAACAGATAGCCGCGCGACTGGAATTCGCGCAGCAGGCGCTTGTAGTCGATGTCGAAGCCGAGGGACTTGGCCGTGGCGTAGAGATTGGCTCCATCGATGAACAATGCGATTTTCTCGCCCTGGACGGTCATGCTCACTTCCCGCTATGCCGGCAACGGAGACGTCGTCCGAACGGCGGACGCCCGCCCGCGCGCCACCGCGCGGCAGTCGCTGCGGTCGTCCGTGAGGGTTGACGGCGCTCGCTAGCCAAATTGGTTGCCACCCACGCAATCACGCCGTTGCCGAGTAAAGCGAGCCTCGGGCGGCCTGCTTGCGGGCTCCGTCGGTAACAGAGCCTTGCGGCCAAACCAAGACAAAACGCTTGAATATCCCACATGCAGGGGATACCTAAGGCGCGTCCTGCGACCAGAGTTCCCTTGAAGGAGCCGTGCGCCCATGGCCCGCGTCACCGTTGAAGACTGCATCGACAAGGTTGAGAATCGCTTCGAGCTCGTCCTCTTGGCGAGCCATCGGGCGCGCATGATCTCCTCCGGCGCGCAGATCACCGTCGAGCGGGACAACGACAAGAACCCGGTGGTCGCGCTGCGCGAGATCGCCGAGACGACGGTGTCGCCCGAGGATCTCAAGGAGGATCTGATCCACTCGCTGCAGAAATATGTCGAGGTGGACGAGCCCGAGCCCGAGGTGCCGCTGATCGGCGGCGTCGACGCCGACGATACCGAGGTCGCACCCGAGCGGATGACGGAGGAGGAGCTGCTCAAGGGTCTCGAGGGACTGACCCCGCCCGAGCAGCCGCCGGAGGAGGAGGCGGAGTAGCAGCCCCGCCGCCGCGGCGTCGTATAAATTTTATGAAAACGGCGCGCGTCACCCGCGCGCAGGGCGCGGCTCTGGGCGCCGCAATCTCTTGCGGGCAAGGCGCCGCGGCGTGATATCTAGGGCATGAGCCAGAGTCCGCCGGCGCCCGTTTCCCCGCGTCCGGGCGGCCTCGGAAGCCCGACGAAACCATGGACACGCGCACGGACCGATCCTCCCGTCTGCCGCAGCCCTCGCCGGCGCGGCCGCTCGAGCCTGCCGTGACCGCGCCGAAGGCGGGGACGGCAGCCGACACGGCCGAGAGACCCGTGCCGCGCCCGCCGCGCATGATGCGCCAATACGAACTGGTCGAGCGCGTGCGCCGTTACAATCCCAATACCGACGAGGCGCTGCTCAACCGCGCCTATGTCTACGCGATGAAGGCGCACGGCGAGCAGCGCCGCGCCTCGGGGGATCCCTATTTCTCGCACCCGATCGAGGTCGCGGCGATCCTCACGGACCTCAAGCTCGACGACGCCACCATCGTCGCGGCGCTGCTGCACGACACGATCGAGGATACGCAGACCACGCGGGCCGAGATCGACCGGCTGTTCGGACCCGATATCGGCACGCTGGTCGAGGGGCTCACCAAGCTCAAGAAGCTCGACCTCGTGACCAAGGAGGCGAAGCAGGCGGAGAACCTGCGCAAGCTGCTGCTCGCGATCGCCGAGGACGTGCGCGTGCTCCTGGTCAAGCTTGCCGACCGGCTGCACAATATGCGCACGCTGCACTTCATGCCGCCCGAAGCCCGCAGGCGCAGCGCCGAGGAGACGCTCGACATCTACGCGCCGCTCGCCGGCCGCATGGGCATGCAGGAGATGCGCGAGGAGCTCGAGGATCTGGCGTTCCGCGAGATCAATCCCGACGCCTACCATGTCGTGAGCAGCCGGCTCAACGCGCTCGCCGAGCGCAACGAGGCGCTGATCGCGGAGATCGAAACGCAGCTTGCCAGGAAGCTCGCGGATCGCGGCATCCTCGCCAATGTGCAGGGGCGGCGCAAGCGCGCCTATTCGATCTGGCGCAAGATGGAACGCAAGTCGGTGGGCTTCGAGCAGCTCTCCGACATCTTCGGCTTCCGCGTGATCGTCGGCACGGTGGAGGATTGCTATCGCTCGCTCGGCATCGTTCACACCACCTGGCCGATGGTGCCCGGCCGGTTCAAGGATTACATCTCCACGCCCAAGGCCAACGATTACCGCTCCATCCACACGACGCTCATCGGCCCCGGTCAGCAGCGCGTCGAGCTGCAGATCCGCACCCGCGAGATGCACGAGATCGCCGAATACGGCATCGCCGCGCATGCGCTCTACAAGGACGGCGTCGGCTCGCCGACGGAGCTGCTGTCGCGCGAGTCGAACGCCTATGCCTGGCTGCGGCGGACCATCGAATTGCTCGCCGAGGGGTCGAACCCCGAGGAATTCCTCGAGCACACCAAGCTCGAGCTGTTCCATGATCAGGTGTTCTGCTTCACCCCCAAAGGCAAGCTGATCGCGCTTCCGCGCAAGGCGACCGCCATCGATTTCGCCTATGCGGTTCATACGGACGTCGGCAATACCGCGGTCGGCTGCAAGATCAACGGCAAGATCGCGCCTCTGGTGTCGGAAATCGTCAACGGCGACGAAGTGGAAATCCTGACGTCGAAGGCGCAGGTCGCACCGCCGGCGGCATGGGAATCGCTGGTGGTGACGGGCAAGGCGCGCGCGGCAATCCGGCGCGCCACGCGCGCGGCGGTCCGCGCGCAATATGCCGGCCTCGGACGGCGCATCGTCGAGCGGCTGTTCCAGCGCGCCAAGATCGCCTATTCGGACGAGAAGCTCGTCGGCGCCCTGCCGCGCCTGGCGCGCGCGTCGATCGATGACGTGATGGCGGCGGTCGGGCGCGGCGAACTCAAGGCCGCCGATGTCGCGCGCGCGATGTATCCGGACTACAAGGAGGAGCGCGCCGCGGCCTTGGCGATGAAGCGCAAGGCGGATGGCGGCGGCTGGTTCGGCTTGAAGAAACTGACCTCGGTCAAGTTCCGCGTGCCCGACGCGCAAGGGCCGGCCATCCCGATTCGCGGCATCAACAGCGATCTTCCGGTGCGGTTCGCGCCCGAGGGCGGGGCCGTGCCGGGCGACCGCATCGTCGGCATCCTGACCCCGGGCGAGGGCATCACCATCTATCCCATCCAGTCGCCCGCGCTGAGCGAGTTCGAGGACAGGCCGGATCTGTGGCTCGATGTGCGCTGGGACGAGGACGAGCAGACGCCGCGCCGTTTCCCCGCGCGTATCGCCGTGCAATCGGTCAACGAGCCCGGCTCGCTGGCGCAGATCGCCCAGGTCATCGCCGAGCATGACGGCAATATCGACAATATCCGCATGACGCGACGTTCGCCCGATTTCACGGACGTGCAGATCGATCTCGAGGTCTACGACCTCAAGCATCTGACCGCCATCATCGCGCAGCTGCGCGCGAAGCCGGTCGTGGCCAAGGCGGAGCGGGTGAACGGCTAGATGATCGCGCCCATCCGTCTCGGCGTCAACGTCGATCACGTCGCCACCATCCGCAATGCCCGCGGCGGGCGCCATCCCGATCCGGTGCGCGCGGCCAAGCTTGCGATCGCCGCCGGCGCCGACGGGATCACCGCGCATCTGCGCGAGGACCGGCGCCACATCCGCGACGACGACATGGCGCGCCTGAAGGCCGAGATCGACCGGCCGCTCAACATGGAGATGGCGGCGACAGCGGAGATGACGGACATCGCATTGCGGATCCGCCCGCATGCGGTGTGCATCGTGCCCGAGAGGCGCAGCGAACGCACGACCGAGGGCGGGCTCGACGCCGCGGGACAGAAGGCGCAGCTCGCCCCCATCGTGCGCGATCTCGGTCAGGCCGGCATTCGTGTATCGCTGTTCATCGCCGCCCATGCCGCGCAGATCGAGGCCGCGATCGCGCTCGGCGCGCCGGTCGTCGAGTTCCACACCGGCGCCTGGTGCGAGGCACTGGCGCAGGGGCACGCCACGCAGGCCGAGGCCGAATGGCAATTGATCCGCGCCGGCGTCGCGCTCGCCAAGTCCTTCGGGCTCGAAGTGCACGCCGGCCACGGGCTCGATTACGCGACGGCCGAGACGATCGCGACGCTGGCGGAC
>Ga0209810_1005044_pt1 | contig 12208 bp, 8 predicted proteins | sample Coa_R1_7_FD_187159 | JGI IMG/M metagenome (GOLD analysis project Ga0209810, IMG submission 187159) | Surface soil microbial communities from Centralia Pennsylvania, which are recovering from an underground coalmine fire - Coalmine... | ecosystem: Environmental > Terrestrial > Soil > Unclassified ...
AAGCTTCTGCTCTGTGGTCATGGTCTCCTCCAAATGATTGGGGCGCCTACCCCAATGATTGTTTGTGTCCAGGAGGAACCTGACCACACTTTCTCGTTCCCTGTCAACTCAAGTTAAATCGATCACAACTTAACTCTTCAACCTATAATTTTGAATCTTCGTTAAAATGGGGTTTTGATGGTGGGGCAGCCATTCAAAGCAATAACTTTTCTTGGACCAAGGCGAAAGAATATTTCTATATTGGATTAACAGGGAAAAATTTCCAAGGGCAGACAGTTGCCACCACCGCAGATCAGCGCGCCGCGCAGTTCCAGCTGATGTTCCGCTCTCTTGGCCAGGTGATGCATTTGGTTGAAGACCTTGCCTCTCCAGCACATGTGCGAAACGATATCCATGTTCCCTTTCCGAGCTCTCTCCAGGGTGACCTGTATGAGCAACTTACCTTGAGTACCTTCAGTCCTAACTGGTTGAACGGCTATGGGGCAGTGAAACTCAATCAGTTCTCTGATCCTTGGAGTTCCTCTCAATCACTTGCGTTATTCACGAACGGCAACTTTATAAGCCAGGGTACAAACTTTACTGATTTCAGTACACCACCTGCACCGTATACCTTTCCTCGGATTGACCATATAACGACAAGAACTGAATCAGTCACGAACCAGTTCGGAGGCTTGGTTTCCGTGCAAGTGGATTATGGAGGGAACACGTATCAAGATCCAATCACTGGAGAGATGATCGCCAATGATCAGTTGACCGCCTTTTCAGTATTTGATTTTAAGTTTCGGGAAATTCTGTCAAAGCCAGTTTTTTCGGTGAATAAATTTACAGTGGAATCAGCGGCCAACATCCTTGTCCGACGTGCTGTGGGTTATGCTGCTGGAATGTTGGATTACTTCTTCCGAGGAGATCTAAGGGTCTTCTCTGTATCGGGAGGGATCAAGGTCCAAAACGCCAGCACGGAAACAATGGCCTCTTATAATGATCCAAATACAGGGACTTCTATCGGGAAAATCGAGGTCTATTATGACAATGCTTCCGGTCGACAATTTTTGACCAGTTACAATCTTCCGGAACCTTTAACTGACGGTACTTTTACCCCTGTGATTTCTTTCACTCCTCCAACGGACAACATCAGACCTGGGAAATATATTGTCGTTTTTCGAGGCAAGTTGGGACAAGAAGATGGAGCAGTAATTGTAGCGAAGTCTCCCTATATCTATTATGTTTCTTACCGACCGGATGACGATAATATCTATCGGTATAAGATTTATCGGATGGAGATGGATGGAAGTAATCCAACTGTCGTGTATGACAATCAGGATCCAAATATTGCAATAGGTTTTCTGGCTCCATCGCCAGACGGAAGTAAATTGGCGTTTGCAGTCTACTCTCCACCAGAGACTCTATTCCCCACCATTTATCTGAGGGATATGGCAAGTAGAACGGTCACGCCATTGACGACTGGGGAGCAACCCTCCTGGTCGCCGAATGGAAAACAGATTGTTTTTCAGCGTGAAACAGGTCTGTTTCTATCCAATAACCAAAGGGATCATGAGATATTCAAGAGAGATATTGATTCCGGGATTGAGACCCAATTGACTTCGGTTCCCGATCCAATGAATGGGGGATCGAATGACGGGCCGGCCTGGTCTCCGGACGGAACCAAAATTGCCATATATAAGAACCGGTCGTCGATCTGGTCGTCGGACGGTGACCCGCCAACGGATGATTGTATAAATACCCAGCTCATCTATTTAATCACCACTTCGGGAAATTGGATCGAGCCTTTAAGTTGCGAACCACTATCAACCGTAGGAGTTATGGCCGACACGCTTCATTCCTGGAGCAGTGATGGGACTCAGATCGTGTTTCAGAGGCGCTCCGTAAATCCTCAAAAATCTTTCCGCGAGATATACAAAGTCAATGTTCAAACAAAGGTTCAGACAAAATTGACCGATTCAGACGGGACAAACTTTAATGAGTTAAGTCCGGTATGGTCTCCCGATGGACGGGTCATCGCGGTGGCATCTGATCGGGATGGAGATCTTGATATCTGGTTGATTGATCCGAACGGGGGAGGGTACCAGACCAATTTGACAGGCTCCCAACCAGGAACCAATTTTGGACCAGCCTTTGGATGGTGACCATGAATATTCAAAGCTGCACCGAGCGGTAAGACCCCTTTTTATCAGATATGCAACCAGGCAGGTCGCCTCCTTTTTGTCCTGCTCTTTACCGCATAGGTTTCCCAATTTTCTTAAGACACCCCTTTTGAGCTCTACAGACACAACCCCTCGGAACAGATCTTCAAAATCCGATCGGGGGTTGCTCCTCTCCAGACGACGCTTAATGTGCACGGCACATTCTCCTTCACGATTTCTAATCTTTCCATGAGCGGTCCGGGACCCGCCAGATCGCCCAAATCAGCGCGTCGCAATACCAGATCAGCTTTACGACCGAAGGAATTTATTTCTTCACAGCAAGCGTGGCAGACGGGCAGGGTGTCGTCTATACTAATACCATTGTGATCACGGTGCTCAATTTGACACAGATGGACATGTTGCTCAAAGGGAAATGGAACGGAGTGACGGCGGCGCTAAATGCCGGGAATATTGAAGCGGCGATGCCTTACTTTGTAGGTAGGTCGCAGGAAAAGTATCGCACAATCTTCCAAGACCTGCAGCCCTCTTTATCTCAAATCTTTGCGAGCATTGAGAGCCTTCATCTACTTTCGGTTGGAAATGATGAAGCCGAGATGGAAGCCCTGAGAACGGAGAGCGGGATTGTTTATTCCTACCCTGTCATCTTTATGCGCGATGAAACCGGTATGTGGAGACTTTGGGGATTTTAGTAGGAGAGGTGTTGTGAGGCAATGGATTGCTGCAGGGTTAGTGGTTGTTGTATTGACGATGTGGGTAGCAAATGCTGATGCCGCATACAAAGGTCGTGTCGTGGATGCGGAGACGAAGGAGCCAATTGAAGGGGTAGTGGTGATCATGGAATGGGATTATCTTCAGTTCAACATTATGCCCCATGCATTTGTGTTTGCGGGAGCCGTTGAGACCCTCACGGATAAGGAGGGGCGATTTTCACTCTCCCGATGGTGGTCATTTAATCCTTGGAAGACACTGACATCACGAAATCACCTAACAATTTTTAAAAGCGGTTATGAGCCGATCACTGGCGGTGCGTGGGATTACCTCTTAGAAGAGGAATGGCATATGCCAAAAGGAACTATTGTTTTAAAAGTTGAAGATGGCGAACCTGTCTTATTGCTAAAAAAATTTTCGGATATTGAGCACCGCCGAGAAAGTCTGGGCTCGGTAACACATCGACCAACAAAGAATAATCTTTTGCTGAAAGAGATTAATAAAGAGCGCCAGTTCTTTGGCTTAGAGCCGATTCCTATAAGATAGAGGGGTTCAACAATAATATCTAAAGTATCTAAAGCAACTAGGCTATATTTCCTATTATTATGGTGTTTCTAGTACGATAACCCACATTTTAGCCTCTTCTTCTTTACTGCCTAGCTCCCCATTTCCTAAAGTACCCCTTCCGAACTACATAGACACAACCCCTCGAAACACGATATCTTCAAATTAAGTGGATGTGAAGGTCGATGTTTCTGGTTGATTTGTTTGTTGCGTTGATCATTGGTCTGATTTTGACCGTGATCTTCTGGCCGCCGTTGCGGATGTCCGGACTTTGGGCCGATTTGGCCGGCGCGGCTGGATTTCTCTGGTTTTTTATTTTGGTTTTTCTCGCCGCTTGGTTGGGCGGGGTCTGGATCGCGCCGGTGGGGCCGCCGCTTTGGGGAATCTATTGGTTTCCCTTCTTGATGATGGGGCTTCTCTTCGCATTGCTCCTGGCGGCGACCGCGCCGATTCGCCTGCCGCACCGGCGCCGTGAAACGCTGGCCGAGGCGCGGGAGGAGCCGTCTGTCGACGAGAGCACGTTCGTCGTCCTCAATCTCTTCTATTGGATTCTGCTCATCGTTCTCATCGCATCCATTCTGGCGCATTATCGTCGATGACGCCTCGGTTCAAGGCCTGCACCTCAAAAAGAATGTTTTAGGAGATGGTATGTTCGGTAGAAGGATGACCCTGTTTAAACTCTTCGGTTTTTCGGTGCATGTCGATCTCAGTTGGATCGTCATCGCCGTCTTGGTGACCTGGTCTCTCGCCGCCGGTCTTTTCCCATTTGAATATCCCCTTCTCTCGCCGGGAACCTATTGGATCATGGGAATCATCGGGGCGTTGGGGCTATTCGCTTCGATCGTCTTTCATGAGATGAGCCACTCGCTGGTGGCGCGTCGATTCGGCCTTCCGATGAGGGGGATCACCCTTTTTATCTTCGGAGGCGTGGCGGAGATGGATGATGAGCCGCCGAGTCCGAAGGCCGAATTCTGGATGGCGATCGCGGGTCCGCTCTCCAGCATTTTCCTGGCGATTGTCTTTTATGGTCTCTATCTCTTCGGAGAGAGAAGCGGATGGCCCGAACCATTGAACGGGGTGCTCGGCTATCTCGGAGTAATTAACGCGATCCTGGCGATCTTTAATCTGGTTCCGGCCTTTCCGCTGGATGGGGGACGGGTGCTTCGTTCGATTTTATGGGGTTTGCGAAACAACATTCGATCGGCCACCCGTGTCTCCTCGACGATCGGCTCCGGGTTCGGGATCTTTCTCATTATCGTCGGTATTTTTAATGCCCTGCGCGGGAATTTCGTCGGAGGGGTCTGGCAATTTCTGATCGGCCTTTTCCTGCGGGATGCCGCCCGGATGTCGTACCAGCAGCTCCTCGCGCGCCAGGCGCTGGAGGGGGAGCAGGTCCGACGCTTCATGCAGACCAATCCCGTTACGGTCTCCCCTTCCACCACGCTCGCCCAACTGATCGACGATTATATTTACCGGCATCAGTTCAAGCTCTTTCCGGTGGTTCAGGACGGACGGCTGGCCGGATGCATTGACCTCAACCAGGTGAAGGAGATTCCCCGGAATGAGTGGGCTTACCGCACCGTCGGGGAGGTGGCCAAGCGCTGCGCCGTTGACAATACCATTTCGCCGGAGGCCGATGCGGTAAAAGCGCTTGCGAAGATGAACCGAACCGGCCGCAGCCGCCTGCTGGTGATCGACCAAGATCGCCTGGTCGGGATTCTCTCGTTGAGAGATCTTCTCCGCTTCCTCTCGTTGAAGGTGGAGCTGGAAAATGGCGAAGGGCCGGCGCAACGACCTGGGGAAGAACCGAAGATCGAAAAAGCGCCGGAGCGAAAGGCGGCTTAGGGAGATGAAAAGGGGGGTAAAGGGTTAAGCGATAGGGGAGAAGGAACGAGAGTCGGAGTCGGTTTTTAACACCTGTCCCCTACCTCATATCCTTTGCCTATTACGGATACGGGCTCCCAGAGCCTCCGTTCGATTGCGGCGAGCAGCGGCTTGAGACTGTCCGGTTGCAGCGCCGAGATTGCGATGGCGTCATAACGCGCGCAAAGAGTGTGGACCGCCTTCGGATCGACCTTGTCTTTCTTGTTGAAGACCATAAGCTGCGGCGTGTTCTCCAGGCCCAACTCGGTGAGAATCTTCTGAACCGTCTGGATATGCTGCTCGAAATGCGGGTCGCTGATGTCGACCAGATGAATCAGCAGATGCGCATCGCGCAGCTCGTCGAGCGTCGATCGGAAGGCGCCGAGGAGATCGGGGGGAAGCGATTGGATGAACCCGACAGTGTCGGTAATGATCACCTCCCGCTCCCGTGGGAAGCGAAGCCGTCGCGTCGATGTATCAAGGGTCGCAAAGAGGAGATCTTCGGTCTGAACGTCGCTTTTGGTCAAGGCATTGAGCAGGGTCGACTTCCCGGCGTTGGTGTAACCGACGATCGAGAGGATCGGAATCGAGTGAGCCACCCGCCGCACCCGGCGGCGCGCCCGCGCCTCGGCCAACGATTCAAGCTCCCGCTCCAGTCGCCCGATTCGATCGCGCGTCCGGCGCCGATCGACCTCCAGCCGCGTTTCTCCCGGCCCTCTTCCGCCGATGCCGCCGGTGAGGCGCGAGAGCGCCGTGCTCCGCTCGGCCAATCGCGGCAGCCGATATCGAAGCTGCGCCAGCTCTACCTGCACTTTTGCTTCGCGCGTCTGCGCCCGCTGCGCGAAGATATCGAGAATCAACTGCGTCCGGTCGAGCACCTTCATCTCGGTGACCTCTCCGATCGCCTTGACCTGGAGCGGGGTGAGGTTCTGATCGAAGATCAAAAGGTCGGCCTGCTGCTGCAGCGCCTTCATGACGACCTCTTTCAGTTTCCCCTCTCCGAGAAGATATTTGGGATGAAAGGTTTTCGGCCGCTGATAGACGCGATCGATCGGAACCAAACGGGCGGAACGGGCCAACTCGGCCAGCTCATCTATCGAGGCCTCTTGATCGATCCGGGGCGTGGTGGCGACGCTGACGAGGATCGCCTTCTCCTTTCGACCGTCCACGGCGCGGGTTCGCTCGCCCCGATCAAACTCAGTCTCCAGCGCCGTGAGGAATGATTTCACCGGCAAGTTTAACTGGTGAATCGAGATCGGCGGATGGACTTCGTAGATCTTCTCCTCCGGATTTTGTGGAAGGAGATGGGCGAGATAAACGGTTCCGGGCTGCCCCTCTTGAACTACCCCCACGGCGGCGATGAGGTCCAACCGAAGGAGCGCCAAGTCGGTAAGGTCATCCTCGTTGAGCGGCTCGTTCTTGAGATGGGTATGGACCAGCCGAACCCCGCGCAGCCCCCGCTTGCCGAAGCGAAGCTCGGTGAGATCGGGGATCAGGATTTCCCGCTCGTTTCCGACGAGAACGGTGTAGATCTCCCCCTCTCGTCCCACCAAAATTCCGATTTGTCGTCCGATTTCAAAGGAAAGGGTCGTCATCAGTCGCGCGATGTCGGCTGTGACGACTTGATCTGACTTGATTTTTCGCCGGCCGATCTGCTCCAGCCGTTTGATCTGCTGCGGTTTCAGGCCGCTGGTGGTACCATAGATGTTCGTTTTTCCCTCCTTTGTTGAAGTGAAGAGGGAAGACTCGCTCCTCCTCACGCTTCACCCTTTTATAAATAATACCATTTTTCTTTTTTGAAATCGATTGGTATAATAGCCCCCTTGTTTCAAGGAGAAGGATGGGTCGGAGTGGATTCTATAAAAAAGAGGCTTGTCGGAATCGGTGCGGTTTGGTTTTGCATCTTGGTCGCCCTGAACGGCTGTCAGCGGGGCCGCCCCGCGGCCGAGCCGCTTCCGCTTCCCCCGATCGAGATGGTCTGGAGTTCGACCGGAGAGAACGCAACTTTCTCTCACTACGGCTCCGGATTCGCAGTCGGGGATGTGAATGGAGACGGCTTTCCCGATCTGCTGGTGGCGGCGAACTCATTCAACACCGGCCGGGCCGATGCAGGGAAGGTCTATCTCTATCTTGGGACCGCTTCCGGCCTCTCCGAAAAACCGGTTTGGAGCAGCAGCGGCGATAACATCGAAGGGGCCTATTTCGGCGCCTCGATCGCCTTGGTCGATCTGAACGGGGATCGATTCGCCGATGCGGTGATCGGCGCCCCCAATTATCGGATGGGAGAGAAGGGGGCCTTCACCGGCAGGGTCTATATCTATGCCGGGGGACCGCAGGGGCTCTCGGATCAGCCGATCTGGGCCTCTTCAGGCAACAGTCAGACGGGGGCGTTCTTCGGCGCTTCGGTCGCATCGGCCGGCGATGTGAACGGCGACGGATATAACGATCTCCTCGTCGGCGCGAGCGGCTATGCCGACAAAGAGATGGCGGTCGGAAAGGCCTATCTCTATATGGGGGGACCGAAGGGCCCTTCGGAAAAACCGGCCTGGACATCGATGGGGGATCATCTCCCCGGCTCCGGTTACGGCCTCTTCGTCGCCGGGGCGGGAGATATCAACCAAGATCATTACGATGACATTCTGGTGGCGGCGCCGCGCTTCTCCGGAAAGGTTTTCCTCTATCAGGGGTCGGCCCGCGGGCCGTCGGAGTGGCCGTCCTGGAGCTCGGTCGGCGACAAACAAGGGGGCGCCGCCTTCGGCTTGACGATGACGACGCTTGATGCGAACGGCGATCATTTTCGCGATCTGGCGATCGGCGCTTACTTTCAGGACACCCCCGGCCACACCGACGCCGGCAAAGCGTTTCTTTTTCTCGGATCGGCCTTCGGTGTGTCGAAGCGTCCCGCTTGGAGCTCTTCCGGAGAAGATCTGATCGACGCCAAGTATGCCACCAGCGTCACCGCGCTCGGCGATATCAATCGTGACGGCTATGACGATCTCTTGATCGGATCAAAACAGAAAGAGAATGATCGGGTGCAGTCGGGCAAGGTATTTCTCTATCTTGGCGGCCCCGCCGGATTGAGTGACAAGGCGGTCTGGAGCAGCTCCGGAGACAATCAGGAGCGGGCTCTCTTCGGCGACGCTTCCGCGGCGCTTCAATCGAAAAGCTTCACCGGGTTTGTCGTCGGCGCGCCGAGTTTTTCCCCCTCGGAGTCGCTCCAGCGGACCGGCAAGATTTATCTTTATCGTGTTCAACCGGCCAAATCTTCTCCTTAAATTGCTCCATGCCATTAACCCCAATTCTCACAGAGCATCTCCTCCCTTACTGAAATCGGTTGCATAATCTCGGCAATGCGTTGTCTGTATGAAGCGCGTTGCACGCTGTCGATGCTTCTTTTCTCCTCACGTAAATTCCTTTCGGTCTTCTCGTTAGAGAAAGGAAAACCTAAAGGAACGATCTGTTAAGAAATAAGGGCATCTCTCTTGCAATTCTTCCCATGTCGGCACAACGACATGAGGGGTTGATGCAAAGAAGCGCCGTAAAAATTGGGATCTTCCTTTTTTTGATTATTCTGATTCCGGATAGTGTGATGGCGGGCACCATCACCTCTCGCCAGTCGGGCGTCTGGTCCTCCCCCTCAACCTGGGCCGGAGGGGTGGTTCCGGGAGACACCGATGAGGTTCTGATTGCCGACGGTCATGCCGTGGAGATCGATCAAGATATCGGCGCCGGCGTGGGATTGAAAATGCTTCGCGTCGGGACGCAAAACGGCTCGGCGGCGCGTCTTTTCTTTGACGGACACAATCATCCCCAGGGGGCGACCCTGCGGTTCGCGAGCCAGGGGAAAACGCAAGGGGTCGATGCATTCGGCATTCAATTCTTTGGGAGCGTCGATCTGGAAGGAACGGCAGATCATCCTCTGGTCATCGAGCCGGTTCTCCAAGACGGGAGCGCGATGACCTTTATCCAAAAAGATCCCAACAGCAGCCATGTCGATCTGACCCTCCGGAATGTGACGCTTCGGTGGGCCGGCGATGAAAACAACGCGGGGATCAATGTCAGCGGCGCAAGCCGCTCCGGCGAGCGGGTGGTGGTCGAGGGAAATCGTTTTGAGGGATCAGGCGCGATTCAATTGGCCGGCGCCGACGGCGCCTCCGCGACGATCTCCGTCAGTCGCAACACGGCGGTGCAGCACCGGGGCTCGTTCATTCAATTCCGGGCGGCGAAAAATTTATTGATCGATCAGAATCAGATCACCCTGGTCTTCTTCCCCGCCACCGCCCCCGGGCAGGCGGTGATCGACAGCATGCAGGGCGATCAGGTCGGCACCGGGATTCGGATCACCGGCAATACCATTACCAGTACATTGAATGCCGACGCGCCCGATGTTCCCCAGCGGTATGCCGTCTGGATCAACGGATTCACCCACAGCACCGTTTCAGACAATCAGATCACATCCTCCGGTGTCTCCTATGGATTTGAAGAGGGGATCGCGCTGTTGGCCAACAGCGGGGGGGGAAGCAACATCCAGATCGATCACAATACCATCTCCGGGGCGCTGCATGGAATCGGCATCCACGCACAGGGTGTGAATCCGGGAATTGCCGTGTCTCGGAATCAGCTCTTCAATAATCGGAATGAAGGCATTTTTATAGAGTACGGGAGACAGGTTCAGATCGTCAACAACCTGCTGTATGGGACGCTCCACTCCGGGCAGGCGGGGATCCTGCTCTACAATACCGATGGAGTGCAGATCATCAACAATACACTCAATGGCGATCCGAACGCATCCACGGCGGGGATTGCGATCGGCAACCCGGGGATCGGATCTTCCGGGAACGTGGTGATCAAGAACAACATCTTGACCGGATGGCATAGTGCGATTCAGAACCGACCGAGCGGAAACACCTTTCAAGAGGTCTCTCATAATCTCTTTTTTCAGAACGCCGTCAATTACGATCTCACGCCGATTCCCAGAGCGGGGAGCGGGGATGTCTCAGACGATCCGAAATATGTCGATGCCGCTTCGAACGATGATCATCTTCAGACCGGCTCGCCGGCGATCGACCGCGCCGATGCGGCCGGGGCGCCGGCCATCGATCTCGACGGGAAGTCCCGCCCGATTGGGGCCGGTTTCGACATGGGGGCGTATGAGTATTCACCGCCGACCGATCTGGCCGTGACTCTGACCGCCTCTCCCGATCCGGTCTCGGTGGGAGGGACGCTGACCGGGGTGATCACTGTCACGAATCGCGGACCGGCTTCGGCACTCGGCGTGGTCGTGACCATTACGCCTGCATCACAGGCGACGCTTCTTTCAGCCACGACGACTCAGGGGAGCTGCAACTTGGGCGGAAGCTGCACGCTGGGAACGCTGGCGAGCGGGGCGCAGGCGACGATTACCTTGCAGATGACGGTAAATGCGGCCGGCGATCTGCAAAGCACGTCCCATGTCGCCGGACAGGAAGGTGACCCCAACCCTTCCAACAATGATGCGACCGCAATCACGCACGCTTCATCCGCCTCTTCCGCGCGCGCCGACCTCAAAGTTGTTCTGGCACAAGGGGCCGACCCGGTGCCGGTCGGGAGCATTGCCACCACCGCAACCGTCACCAATCTCGGACCTGATCGCGCCGACGAGGTGGTACTGACCGATCACCTTCCGCAGGGAGCGGTCGGTCCAGCGGCGCGCCCCAGTCAAGGCGATTGCCAGACGGCGGCCGACATCGTCTGTCATCTGGGTGCGTTGGAGAGCGGCGTTACCGCGACGGTCCAGATCACCTTTCAGATCGCCACCCCCGGCTCGTACCAGAACACGGTGACGGTGACCGGCGCGGGGACCGACCCCGACACGAGCAACAATACCGCTTCGGAGGAGACCACTGTCATCTTAACCAAGGGAGGGCCGCCGCCCAGCTCCAACTCCTCCGGCTCCGGTTGCGGGATGGTCGAGCCCTCCTCGCGCGATCGGGGCTTCCGGCGATCCGATCTGGGAGATCTCCTCCTCTTCTTCTGGCCCATTATTTATTTTCTTTACAGAAAATCGGCGAGGGCGATCTCTCCGTGGGGCCGCAACGCGCGTTGGATCGGAGCGATTCTCTTCCTGCTTCTTCCGCTTGAAGCGGGGGCGGCGACGATCACCTCGGCGCGCAGCGGCTCCTGGTCCTCCGCCGCCACCTGGGCGGGGGGACGGGTCCCGGGGGATGGCGATGAGGTGATCATCGCAGATGGACATACAGTACAGATCGACCGGGACATCGGCACCGCCGGGCAAGGGCTGAAGATGCTCCATGTCGGCACCCGCAACGGCTCGACCGCGGTGTTGAAATACGATGGAACCGCCGCGGCCCGCGGATATACGGTCACCTTCGGAAGCACCGGAAAGAGCGAGGGGCAAAATTCCTTCGGAATTCGATTTTGGGGCACGGTCGATCTGGAAGGGACCAGCGCGAATCCGCTGACATTGACCCCTCGGATCACCAATGGCCAGGCGATCACTTTCATCCGGAAAGAGACGCAGAGCACGCAGGTCGCGCTCACACTCAGCTACTTGAATCTTCATTTTCTCGGAGATGAACAACAGCCGGGGATCGACGCCTCCGGCGGATCGCAAATCACGATCAGTGACAACCGATTCGATCAATCGGGCGCCATCCAGCTTTTCGGCGCGGATGGGACCCATGGAACGGCCGCGATTCGTCGGAATACGGCCACCGGGCAGAAAGGCTCCTTTGTCCAATTCCGCGCTGCGAAAAATTTGCTGATCGATCAGAATCAGATCACGCTGGTCTTCTTTCCCACCACCGCCCCGGGACAGGCGGTGATCGATAGCATGCAAGGAGACCAGGCCGGCACCGGGATTCAAGTCACCCAGAACACGATTACGAGTACATTGAACGCCGATGCCTCCA
>Ga0209810_1005050_pt1 | contig 12194 bp, 11 predicted proteins | sample Coa_R1_7_FD_187159 | JGI IMG/M metagenome (GOLD analysis project Ga0209810, IMG submission 187159) | Surface soil microbial communities from Centralia Pennsylvania, which are recovering from an underground coalmine fire - Coalmine... | ecosystem: Environmental > Terrestrial > Soil > Unclassified...
TCTGGTCGAGGACGGGGCCGATGCCGGAGGCCACCCGGGGCGCGGTCGCGTAGGGGGCGTAGAAGAGCTGGCGGGAGAACTGGAGCGAGAGCGAGACCAGCATCATCGGCATCATGCCGATGAACAGGTAGACGATCTTCTGCGGGTCACTCAGGCGCCAGCCGGCCTGGCCCGAGGTGGCGCCCACCACCGGCCACCAGTAGAGGACCCCGGCGGCGAGGAAGGTCAGGTGCTCGAAGACGTGGACGGCCTGGTTCTGGATGCCCAGGTCGTAGGCCGGCGGCAGGTGCCAGACCACGACCACCAGCGCGTAGACCACCTGGGCCGGCACCGGCTCGCTGAGCCGGCCCAGCCCCGGCACCCGGTCGAGCAGCCGTCGGGCCATGGCCGGGGTGAGCCCGGCCAGCAGCAGCGGCGGCGCCACCACCATCAGCAGCATGTGCTGGAGCATGTGGGCGCTCTGGAGGTAGGCGTCACCGAGCGGGTCCAGGGGCGTCTCCAGCGCCCCCCAGACCACGAGCAGGCCCAGACCGAAGCAGCCCATCCGGAGCCAGCCCAGGCGCTCTCCCCGGGCCAGGGCCAGGTAGGCGACGGCCAGGGCCAACAGCCCCAGGTACACGCTGGGGTCGAAGGGGAACCCGATCGGCTCCGCCTCCAGGGCGATCACGCCGGGCCTCCGTCCGGCGCCGCGGCCTCGCTCCGGCGGCTCATGTACCGAATGCTAAGCCGCTCGTCGAAGGCCGTCGGCCGACCGCGGCCCCTCCCGCCCGAGGTCGGTCAGGGCTCCTCCGGATCGGGCAGGGCCGCCCCGCAGGCGCGACAGACCCGCCGCTCCGGGTCGGGGTCGAGCCGGCCGCACTCCGGGCAGACGAGGTGCAACCAGCAGGCCGGATCGCCGCCCTCGACCGCCGCCTCCGAGCGGTTCGGGGATGAGGGAGGCTGCGTTACGTGCACGCTCCCAGGGTACGCCGGCGCCGGGAGGGGTGGCCGGCCACCGGGCCGGCCCGGCCTGGTAGCGTCGAAGGACGGTGGCAGCCCCGGCCGACCTCCACGACCCCGGCTGGAGGGAGGCGGCACGCCGGGTCGAGACGCTCGGCGCCGGCCCCCCCATCCACCTGCCCGAGGGCGAGATCCGGGTCGGCGTCGCCTCCTGGACCGACCCCACCATGACCCGCCCCGGCGTCTTCTACCCGCGGGGGGTGACCACCCCCGAGGAGCGGCTGCGCCACTACGCCGACCGCTTCCCCCTGGTCGAGGTCGACGCCACCTACTACGCTCTGCCCCGGGCGGAGACGGCCCAACGCTGGGTGGAGCGGACCCCGCCCGGGTTCGTCTTCGACCTCAAGGCTCACGCCCTGATGACCGGCCAGCCCTCGGAGCCCAAACGGCTACCCCCGCCGATCCGGGAGGCGCTGTCCTCCGAGCTGGCCCAGCGGCCGCGTCTGTACGCCCGCGACCTGCCCCCAGCGGTGCTGGACGAGATCTGGTCGACCTTCCGCCGCGGCATCGAGCCGCTGCGCGAGAGCGGCAAGCTGGGGGCGGTCCTCCTCCAGTACCCGCGCTGGGTCTTCCCCTCCCACCAGGCCCGGGAGCAGATCCTGGAGTCGCGCCGGCGGCTGGGTGAGGTCGCGGTCGCGGTCGAGTTCCGCCACGGCTCCTGGTTCAATCAGAAGAACGCCGAACGCACGCTCCGCTTCCTCGAGGAGCACGCCCTCCCCTACGTCGTGGTGGACGAGCCCCAGGGCCTCAAGAGCTCGGTGCCCCCGGTGGTGGCCACCACCTCGCCCGAGCTGGCCGTGTTCCGCTTCCACGGCCGCCGTGCCGACGCCTGGGAGCGTCCCGACGTCGCCACCGCCGAACGCTTCCGCTACCTCTACGACCCCGACCAGCTGGCCGACTGGGTGCCCGCCATCCTGGCCGTGGCCACGAAGGTCCGGCGGACCCACGTGGTCATGAACAACTGTTTCGCCAACTACGCCGTCGTCAACGCCACCGAGCTGGCCGGGCTGCTGCGGGAGCGGGTGGGACGGTCGTCCTGAGCCCGTGGCGGTCGGCGGTGCGCCCCACCGGCGCGGATCGTCCGCGCGCGCCACGCGACCAGGACGCGGAAGGCGCGCTCGATCTGGCCCGGTCCCGCAGTTGCGGTCGATGGCTCTCGGGGCGCCCGGCGACCTGGTGCCAAATCTGGTAGTGAATCGAGTAGCGCGACGGTATGAAGATCAGTGTGAGCCTGCCCGGCGACGATGTCACCTTTCTCGACGAGTACGTGCGCAGGTTCGGGATGCCGTCGAGGTCCGCCGTGGTCCACGAAGCCATCGACCTGCTTCGCACCGCGGGGCTCGAGGACGCGTACGCGATCGCCTGGCACGAGTGGGTGGGCGGCGAGGACGCGACGCTGTGGGACAGGGCCACGGCCGACGTCATCGGCGATGCGCCGCGGTGACATCTACTGGGTGGACTTCAAGCTGGTGAGGGGATCCGAGGCCAGCAAGAGGAGGCCGGCGGTGGGGGTGAGCAATGACGCCGCCAGCCGGGCCGCCGAGCGAAGGGGTACGGGCCTGATGACGGTGGTGCCGATCACCTCGAACACCGATCGCGTCCTCCCCTTCCAGACGCTGCTGAAGGCGGCCGAGTGCAGGCTTCCACGCGATTCGAAGGCGCAGGCCGAACAGGTACGGATGGTCGCGGTCGAGCGCCTCGCGGATCGCATCGGGGCCGTGCCGGCGGCGAGCCTTCGCCGGCTCGACGACGCGCTCCATCTGCACCTGGCGCCCTGAACGGCCCGACTGGCCGGTCGAGCGGGCCGCACGTCCGGGTCGGTTACGCCCGACCGGCCGCAGCGGCTCCCCGCCGGCCGCCGAAGCGCGGTCGGGACCCGGGGCGAGGCCCATTCGGGACCGGGCGGTGGCGTCGAGACCCAGGAGCGATGCGGCGGCAAGGCCTTTCATCGCCTGCGGATCAAACCGGGCATCCATCTCGCTCGCGATGATGTGCAGAGTGCACATATGTGCGCATGGACACAGGGCCGAACGCGTCGCGACACGTCGTCGCCGATCGACGGTGTCCGTCGTATGCTGTGTGAGGACGAAGGCATGTCCGTCGTCGGCCGGGTAGGCAGGGTGAGCCCGAGCTGGCGGTCAGGCGCACGGTTGGATCCTCGAAGACAGGAACGTGCCCTGGCCGGACGCGGGATCTTCCCCGGCGCGCCATCACGTCCCGGGAGGTGAGTCATGTTCCCAGGCGCGTTCGACTATCGTGCCCCGACCTCGCTCGACGAGGTCCTGGAGCTGCTCGGGGAGCACGGGGAGGCGGCCAAGGTGCTGGCCGGTGGCCAGAGCCTGATCCCGCTCCTGAAGCTCCGCCTGGCCTCGCCCGCCCTCCTGGTGGACATCGGCCGGGTGCCGGGCCTCCAGGGGATGACGAGGGCCGACGGCACCCTGGTGGTGGGCGCGCGCACCCGCCACGTGGACCTGGAACGGGCCTCCCCGCCCGCCGGGCTGGAGATCCTGCGCCGGGCCGCCCCCCAGATCTCGGACCCGCTGGTCCGCAACCTGGGCACGATCGGGGGCTCGCTCTGCCACGCCGACCCCGCCGGCGACTGGGGCTCGGTGGCGATCGCGCTGGGGGCAGAGCTGGTCCTGCATTCCTCGCGGGGCGAGCGCAGGGTCGAGGCGCGGGAGTTCTTCCAGGGCCCCTTCACCACCATCCTGGGCGCCGACGAGCTGCTCACCGAGCTCCGCTTCCCCGTCCCCTCGGGCCCCGCGGCCGGCACCTACCTGAAGCTGGAGCGGAAGGTCGGGGACTTCGCCACCGTGGGCGTGGCCGTCCAGGTGGAGATGGACGGGAGCCGGGTTGGGCGGGCCGGCATCGGCCTGACCGCGGTCGCCCCCACCAACCTGCCGGCCCGGGCGGCCGAGACGGCACTGGTCGGCCGCGAGCTGGACGACGCGGCCATCGCCGAGGCAGCCCGGCTGGCGGCCGAGGCGGCCGACCCCCGCGACGACATCCGGGGCAGCGCCGCCTACAAGCGGGACGTGGTCCGGGTCTTCGTCCAGCGCGGCCTGCGCGCGCTGCGGCAACAGCTGGGGGAGGTGAGGTCATGAGCGAGATCACGGTCCGGGTCAACGGGCGCGAGCACTGCCAGGAGGTCGAGCCCCGGGTGTTGCTGGTCGACTTCATCCGGACCCGGCTCCGGCTCACCGGGACCCACGTCGGCTGCGACACCAGCAGCTGCGGCGCCTGCACCGTCCTGCTCGACGGCGCCCCGGTCAAGTCCTGCACGCTGCTCGCCGTCCAGGCCGACGGACGGGAGATCACCACCGTCGAGGGCCTGGCCAGGGGGTCGGAGCTGCACCCGGTCCAGGTCGGGTTCCACGAGGAGCACGGCCTCCAGTGCGGCTTCTGCACGCCCGGCATGATGCTGGTGGCGGCGGAGCTGCTGGAACGCAACCCCGACCCCACCGAGGAGGAGATCCGCTGGGCGATCAGCGGCAACCTCTGCCGCTGCACCGGCTACGTCAACATCGTGAAGGCGGTTCAGCACGCGGCCCGGCTGCGGCGGGAGGCGGCACGGCCGGTGGCCACGGGAGGTGTGGGATGAGCGTCCAGGTCCAGCCCCACGGCGGCATCGGCGAGTCCTACAAGCGCAAGGAGGACGCCCGCTTCGTGCGCGGTCGCGGCACCTATCTGGACGACGTCGTGCTGCCGGGCATGCTGCACATGGCCATCCTGCGCAGCCCCCACGCCCACGCCCGGATTCGGTCCCTCGACGTCTCCCGGGCCGCGGCCTCGCCGGGGGTGGTGGCGGTGGTGACCGGCGAGCTGCTGGCCCAGCACAAGCTGGCCTGGATGCCGACCCTGTCCGGCGACACCCAGGCCGTGCTGGCCACCGACAAGGTCCGCTTCCAGGGCCAGGAGGTGGCGGCGGTGGTCGCCGAGAGCAGGTACCTGGCCGAGGACGCGCTGGGCGCGATCGAGGTCGACTATGAGGTGCTGCCGGCGGTCACGTCTCCGCAGCAGGCGATGCGGCCCGACGCCCCCCTGATCCGGGACGACAAGGAGGGGCAGGGGGACAACCACATCTACCACTGGGAGGCGGGGAGCAAGGAGGACACCGACGCCGCTTTCGCCCGGGCGGCACGGGTGGTGCGGCTGACCACCCACTACCCCCGCTCCCATCCCGCGCCGCTGGAGACCTGTGGGATCGTGGCCGACGTCGACCCCGCCACCGGCAAGGCCACCCTCTACCTGACCAGCCAGGCCCCGCACGCCATCCGGACCGTGTTCGCCCTGGTGGCCGGGCTGCCCGAGCATCAGATCCGGGTGATCGCGCCCGACATCGGCGGCGGCTTCGGGAACAAGGTCCCCGTCTACCCCGGCTACGTGGTCGCGACCGCCGCCTCCCTGCTGCTCGGCCGGCCGGTGAAGTGGGTCGAGGACCGCACCGAGAACCTGATCTCCACCGGCTTCGCCCGTGACTTCCACATGACCGGCGAGCTGGCCCTGGACGAGCAGGGGAAGATGCTGGGCCTGCGCGTGCACCTGGACAGCGACAACGGTGCCTTCTACGCCGACGCCCAGCCCAGCAAGTTCCGGGCCGGGCTCTTCCACATCGTGACCGGCTCCTACGACATCCCCGCCGCCCACGTCAGCGCCGACGGCTGGTACACCAACAAGGCGCCGGGCGGGGTCGCCTACCGGTGCTCCTTCCGGGTCACCGAGGCCTCCTACCTGATCGAGCGGCTGGTCACCAACGCCGCCCTGGAGCTGGGCCTGGACCCGGCCGAGCTGCGGCTCCGGAACTTCATCCGGCCGGAGCAGTTCCCCTACCGCTCGGCCACGGGCTGGGTCTACGACAGCGGCAACTACCCGGCGGCCCTGCGCCTGGCCCTGGAGAAGCTGGGCTACGAGGAGCTGCGCCGGGAGCAGGCCGAGCGCCGGGCTCGGGGCGAGCTGATGGGTATCGGCCTCGCCAGCTTCACCGAGGTGGTGGGCGCCGGCCACGGCGCCGACTTCGACATCCTGGGCCTGCGCATGTTCGACTCGGCCGAGCTGCGGGTCCACCCCACCGGCAAGGCCGTGCTCAAGCTGGGGGTGAAGACCCAGGGCCAGGGCCACGAGACCACCTTCGCCCAGATCGTGGCCGAGGAGCTGGGCATCCCGGCCGCCGACGTCGAGGTCCAGCACGGCGACACCGACCACACCCCGTACGGGTTGGGGACCTACGCCTCCCGCTCCACACCGGTGGCCGGGGCCGCCACCGCAGTGATCGCCCGCAAGCTGCGCGACAAGGCGCGCAAGCTGGCCGCCCACCTGCTGGAGGCGGCCGAGGACGACCTGGAGTGGGAGCGGGGGCGGTTCTTCGTCAGGGGCTCCCCGGAGCGGGCGAAGACCATCCAGGAGATCGCCTTCGCCGCCTACACCAACCTCCCCGAGGGCATGGAGGCGGGGCTGGAGGGCGTGACCTACTACGATCCGCCCAACATGACCTTCCCCTTCGGCACCTACGCGGTGGTGGTAGACGTCGACAAGGGCACGGGTCAGGTCCGGGTGCGACGGGTGGTGGCGGTGGACGACTGCGGCGTCCGCATCAACCCCATGATCGTCGAGGGCCAGATCCATGGCGGGCTCTGTGAGGGGTTCGGCATCGCCTTCACCGAGCAGATCACCTTCGACCCAGAGGGCAACTGCATCGGCTCCAACTTCACCGACTACCTGCTGCCCACCGCCTGGGAGACGCCCAGGTTCGAGTGCCACGCCACCGTCACCCCCTCCCCCCACCACCCGCTGGGGGCCAAGGGGGTGGGCGAGTCGGCCACCGTCGGCTCCCCGGCGGCCTACGTCAACGCCGTCATCGACGCCCTCTGGCCCCACGGGATCACCAACCTCGACATGCCGGTGACCTCGGACAAGGTCTGGGCGGCGCTGCGCGCGAAGGGGGTGACGGAGTAGCGGCCACCACCCACCGTCGGGAGTCGGAGACGATGGAGGACGACCCGATCGAGCTGCTGGCGCGGTACACGAGGGCGGGAACGCCGTGCGTCCTCGCCACCGTGGTCCGCGCCCAGCAGCCGGCCTCGGCCCGGCCCGGCGACAAGGCGATCATCACCGCCGACGGCCGGCTCCGGGGCTGGATCGGCGGCAGCTGCGCCGAGCCCCTGGTGCGTCGGGAGTCGCTGCGCGCCCTGGCCGACGGCGAGCCCCGGCTGGTCCACATCGTCCCGGCCCGGGAGGCCGTGCCGGCGCGACAGCGGGGGGAGCTGACCTTCGCCACCACCTGCCCCGGCGGCGGAGCCCTGGACGTCTTCGTGGAGCCGCGGCTGCCCCGGCCGCTGCTGGTGGTGTTCGGCGACTCCCCGGCCGCCCGGACGCTGGTGCGCCTGGGCGCGCTGACCGGCTTCCGCAGCTGTGCCGTGCACCCCGGCGCTCGGGCCGAGGACTTCCCCGGAGCCGACGTGGTGCTGCCCGCCCTGGACCTGGGGGCGCTGGCCCCGGGGCCGGACACCTGGGTCGTGGTCGCGACCATGGGCCACTACGACGAGGAGGCCCTGCAGGCGGCCCTGGCCCATCCCCAGGTCTCGGTGGCCCTGGTGGCCAGCGCCAGGAGGGCCGAGGCGGTGCGCGCCGCGCTCCGGGAGCGGGGCCTGGACGAGACCTCACTGGCCCGGGTCCGGACCCCGGCCGGCCGACAGCGGGGCGGGAGCCAGGAGGAGATCGCCCTCCTCGCCCTGTCCGAGATCGTGGGCCTCAGGCACCGCCGCCAGCGGGAGCGGGGGGGCACCGGGGCCGACGACGGTGACCTGGCCGGGGCCGCCCTCGCCACCGACCCGGTGTGCGGCATGGCGGTGGACCTGCGCCGGCCCCACGAGCGCTCGACGGTGGGCGGGCGGGAGCACCACTTCTGCTCGGACGGCTGCCGGCTGCGCTTCGAGGCCGAGCCCGAGCGCTACCTCGGGAGCGGGAGGAGGGAGGCATGAGATCGGCCGGGATCGTGCTGGCGGCCGGGGCCTCGACCCGGATGGGGCGGCCGAAGCAGTTGCTGCCCATCGATGGACGCCCGCTGCTCCAGCTGGTGGTGGAGCGGGCCTGCGCCTCGCGCCTGGACGAGGTGCACGTGGTCCTGGGCGCCCGGGCGGAGGAGATCCGGGCCCGGGTCGAGATGGGCCGGGCCCGGGTGGTGGTGAACCCCGACCACGCCTCGGGGATGGCCTCCTCGCTGCGGGCGGGTCTGGCCGCCCTGGGGGCGGAGGTGGAGCGGGCGGTGGTGATCCTGGGCGACCAGCCCGGAGTGACGAGCGCGCAGATCGACCGGCTGCTCGAGCTGCACGAGCGCTCCGGTCTGCCGGCGGCGGCGCTGAGCTTCGAGGGCCTGCTCCACCCGCCGGTGGTGCTCGGGCGCGAACTCTGGCCCGACCTGGCCGCGCTGGAGGGCGACGTCGGCTGCCGAGCCCTGATCCGGGCCCGGCCCGAGCGGGTGGCGACGCTTCCCGTGGCCGGCGCCCGGCGGCACCCCGTGGACATCGACACGCCCCACGACTACGAGCACCTGACCGGCGGGGGCGAGAGCTAGCCGGAACAACCGGGCCGCCGGCGCGGCGGCCCGGGGACGCCGGGGTTCTTACAGCCGGATGACAGTCCGCCCGGCATTGCGTACTACCGTGACAGGGACAGTGTCGGTGTCCCCTGAGCGAGCACGAGGTCGGGCTCTCCTCCCGTGGGGCGCAGGGCCGGCGACCCCGGCTCGGTGCCCATCCTCGGTATGGTCATGGACGTGACCCCTCTCCCCGCTCCGATCCGGACCGCGAGGCGGGCGCCGGCCCGGTCGTCTCGGTGGCGGAGCCTGGCCGGGTGCTGACCGCCGGGCACGTGGTCCCGGCCCCCCTGGTGCCCGTCGTCGGCTGGGGTTCCGAACCGGCGTGGCCGGGATGACCTTCCCCGAACGGGTGGCCGTGACCGGAGGGGCAGGCTTCATCGGCTCGCACACGGTGGAGCTCCTGGTCGCTCGGGGCGGTCGGGTTCTGATCATCGACGACCTGAGCCACCCCTGCGGATGGCAACCGCCCGCGGGCGCGGAGCTGCTGGTGGCCGACTGCGGGTCGGATGAGGCGGCCCGGGCGCTGGCCGAGTTCCGGCCCCAGGCGGTGCTGCACCTGGCCGCCCGGGGCGGCGTCCAGCGGGCCCGCCGGGACCCCGCCGCCCACGTGAGGGCGGCCGTGGCCAGCACGATCGGCCTCTTCCGGTCGGCGGTCGCCGCCGGCGCCCGCCGGATCGTCACCGCCTCCTCCGGGGGGGCCGCCTACGGACGGCCCCCGCGACTCCCGGCCAACGAGCGGATGAGCCCCGCGCCGCTCTCTGCCTATGGGGCCTCCAAGGTGGCCGAGGAGGTCTACCTCGCCTGTACGGGCCGGGAGCACGGCGTGAGCACGATGGCCCTCCGCTACGGCAACGTGTACGGGGAGCGCCAGGACGGGACCGGGGAGGCGGGCGTGGTCGCCATCACCTGCAACCGGCTCCTCGCCGGCGTCGCCCCGGTCATCAACGGGGACGGCCGGCAGACGCGCGACTTCATCCACGTCTCGGACGTGGCGGCGGCCAACCTGGCCGCACTGGCCTCCCGGCGCGAGGGGGCCGTCAACATCGGCACCGGCCGTGAGACCAGCGTGCGCCAGGTGGTGACGGCGCTCATCCGCCTGGCGGGTTTCCCCGGAGAACCGGACCACGCGCCGGCGCTGCCGGGAGAGGTGCGTCGGGTCTGCCTCGACACCACCAGGGCCCGTCGCTGGCTGGGCTGGGCGGCCCGCACGCCCCTGGACCGGGGGCTCCGATGCACGCTCGCCTACTTCCAGGCCGTCGCCTCGGCCGGTAGCTCGAGACCAAGGGGGTTGGAGCGATGAGAGTGATCGTTCTCGGTGCCGACGGCTATCTCGGATGGCCCACCAGCCTGCACCTGTCCGCCCGCGGCTACGACGTGATCGCGGTGGACAACCTGGCCCGGCGGCGGTGGGACACGCTCTGCGGGACCAGCAGCCTGGTCCCGATCGCCACCATGGAACGCCGGGTCGCGCGCTGGTCGGCGGAGACCGGACGGACCATCCAGTGGGTCCGGCTCGACCTGCGCAACCGGGCTGACCTCACCGAGCTGATCACCAGGCACCGTCCCGACGCGGTCGTCCACTTCGCCGAGCAGCGCTCGGCCCCCTACTCCATGATCGGGGCCGAACAGGCGGTCGAGACCCAGGTCAACAACGTGGTGGGGACGCTGAACCTCCTCTTCGCCCTCCGTGAGTCGGCACCCGAATGCCATCTGGTGAAGCTGGGCACGATGGGCGAGTACGGCACGCCCAACATCGACATCGAGGAGGGCTTCATCGAGATCGAGCACAACGGGCGCCGCGACCGGCTTCCCTATCCGAAGCAGCCCGGCTCCTTCTACCACCTCTCCAAGGTCCACGACAGCCACAACATCATGTTCGCCTGCAAGACCTGGGGATTGCGCTCCACGGACCTGAACCAGGGCGTGGTCTACGGCTGCAACACGCCCGAGACCCGCCTGCACCCCGAGCTGCGCACCCGCTTCGACTACGACGACATCTGGGGGACGGTGCTCAACCGCTACTGCGTGCAGGCGACCATCGGGCGGCCGCTCACCGTCTACGGCAAGGGCGGCCAGACGCGGGGGTTCATCGACATCCGCGACACCGTCCGCTGCATCGAGCTCACGATCGCGAACCCGCCCCAGCCCGGCGAGTACCGGGTCTTCAACCAGTTCACCGAGCAGTTCAGCGTGGGCGAGCTGGCCGAGCGGGTCCGCGACGCCCGCCGGGCGCACGGCCTGGAGACGGAGATCGTGCACCTGCCCAACCCCCGGGCCGAGGCCGAGAGCCACTACTACAACGCCAAGCACCAGAAGCTCCTCGACCTCGGGCTCGAGCCCCACTTCCTGGCCGAGACCCTGATCGAGGACGTGATCCAGACCGTGGAGCGCTACCGGCACCGGGTCCGGGTGGAGACGATCGAGCCCCGGGTCGACTGGCGCAAGGGGGCGCTGATCAACCTTCGCGCCCGAAGGACGGGCGGCCGGCCGCGGCCGGCCGGGAGCACGCTGCGCCGCTAGGCCGGGGCACGGGGAGCGGGTCTCACCCGCTCCCCGTGCCCCCCCTGCGGGGCGCCGGTGCGGCCGGCGGCCCGCCTCAGTCGGTCGCCGTCGACGGCTCCCGGTACAGCCGCCAGCGGAGCAGCACCAGCTCCTTGATCGCCCGCAGGATGGGGATCAGCCGCCCTCCCGATCGCCGGCCCAGGCGGCGCGGGTAGTGGGGCACCGGCACCTGAACGAAGCGGCCGCCCAGCTGGCGGACCCGGTAGTAGAGCTCGACGTTGATCAGGGCGCTCTTCGAGGTGATGGGGAAGCGGCGCAGGACGGCCGTCCGGATGATCTTCAGGGCGCAGTCGACGTCCCTCACCTCGAGCCGGAAGGCGAGGCGGATGAGGAGGTTGAACACGCCGCTGGTGATCGAGCGCGTCAGGGGATCCTCCCGGCTCGTCCGCCAGCCGGCGACCAGGTCGGCCTCCCGCAGGTGCGGGATGAGGAGGCGCAGGTCGGCGGGATTCAGCTGCCCGTCGGCGTCGGTGAAGGCGGTGTACTCGAGGCCGGCCGCCCTCAGCCCATCGCCAACCGCGGCACCGTAGCCGCTCTTGCGTTCGTGGCGCACGATCCGAAGCGGGATCCCCAGCTCGGCGGCGAGGGCGCCGGCGATCTCGCCGGTGCCGTCGGTGGAGCCGTCGTCGACGACGATCACCTCGAAGCGCTCGGCCAGTCGAGGCAGGACCTCACTCAGCAGGGGCAGGAGCCAGCGCAGGTTCTGGCTCTCGTTGTGGGCGGGGAGCACCAGGCTGAGGCCGCTCAGCTTCTCGAACTCGGACATGGGCGGTGTGCATCCTAGGTCACGGGCGGGGGTGGACCGGCTCACGGCCCCATCCCCAGGAACCTACTCATCTGCGGGGAGAGGCGGGCGTTCTCGCTTCCGCCTCCGCGCTCGAGCACCAGCGCCATCCCCCGGGAGCAGACCACGCCATAGTCGCCGGCCAGGGCCTGGAGCACGATCTGCCGGGTCTGGGCCCGGACGGCCCGATCCGGTTCGGTGGCCGGGTCGACGGCCAGGTAGCTGGCGTTCGAGGCCGGAGGGAGGATGGCGATG
>Ga0209810_1005053_pt1 | contig 12192 bp, 11 predicted proteins | sample Coa_R1_7_FD_187159 | JGI IMG/M metagenome (GOLD analysis project Ga0209810, IMG submission 187159) | Surface soil microbial communities from Centralia Pennsylvania, which are recovering from an underground coalmine fire - Coalmine... | ecosystem: Environmental > Terrestrial > Soil > Unclassified...
ACCATCGACTGGCAGCGCGTCGCCCCGGCGGTGATCGCGCTGTGCGAGCGAGTCGAGAAGCTGTACCGCGACGGCATCGACCGGCCGAAGACCGCGCACTGGATCGCCGCTTACGAGCTGGTCGCCGAGTACGTCACGCCGAACCCGGCCTCGATCTGGGCGCGCGGTCTGAGCCAGCCGTGGGCCGAGGTGCTGCCGCTGGACGGCCCGCCGAAGGAGCTGGTCAACCAGGTGCTGCCGGACGAGTTCCCGCTCAGCATGTTCTACGAGGCGCTGGAGAAGAAGCTGCGCGACGTGGTGGCCTCAACGAAGGGGATCACCGGAGGGCACGCGGCGTAGACCGCTTAGGCTCAGTGAGAACAAGCAGCGGCACGGCGATGGACAGCGAGCGGATCTGATGACGGTACAGCGACGACACGACCCGGACTCCCGCGGTTTCGCCAGCGACAACTACGCCGGCGTGCACCCGGAGATCCTCGACGCGCTCGCCGTTGCCAACGGCGGCCACCAGGTCAGCTACGGCGAGGACGCCTACACCGAGCATCTGCAGGAGGTGTTCCGGCGGCACTTCGGCGAGCAGGCCGCCGCGTACCCGGTGTTCAACGGCACCGGCGCCAACGTCGTCGGGCTCCAGGCGATGACCGAGCGCTGGGAGTCGGTGATCTGCGCGGAGACCGCACACATCAACGTGGACGAGTGCGGCGCGCCGGAGAAGGTCGCCGGTCTCAAGCTGCTGACACTGCCCACGCCGGATGGCAAGCTGACGCCGGACCTGATCGCGCGGCACGCCTGGGGCTGGGGCGATGAGCACCGGGCGCAGCCCCGGATCGTCTCGATCGCGCAGACGACGGAGCTGGGCACCTGCTACACGCCCGAGGAGATCGCGGCGATCTGCGAACAGGCGCACGGGCACGGCATGAAGGTGCACGTCGACGGCGCGCGCCTGGCCAACGCCGCGGCGACGCTGAACCTGCCGCTGCGCGCGTTCACCACGGACGTCGGCGTCGACGTGCTCTCCTTCGGCGGCACGAAGAACGGCATGCTGCTCGGCGAGGCGGTCGTCGTGCTGAACCCGGACGCGGTGCGCGGCATGCAGTTCCTGCGCAAGGCGGCGATGCAACTGGCCTCCAAGATGCGCTTCGTGTCGGTGCAGTTCGAGGCGCTGCTCGGCGGCGACCTGTGGTTGCGCAACGCGAGCCACGCGAACGCGATGGCGCGCCGGCTGGCCGACGAGGTGCGTGACCTGCCGGGCCTGCGGATCACGCAGCAGGTGCAGGCGAACGCGGTGTTCGCGATCCTGCCGCGGGATGTGACCGAGCGGCTGCAGAAGCGGTTCCGGTTCTACACCTGGAACGAGCGCACCGGCGAGGTGCGCTGGATGGCGTCGTTCGATACGACCGAGGCGGACATCGACGCGTTCGGCGCCGCTGTGGCCGAGGAGTTGTCCAGCTGAGCGGGACAACCGCCCCGGGCAAGATCGCGCTGCCGGCCCTCAACTGAACCGGCGCAGCCGCAGGCTGTTGGAGACCACGAAGACGGAAGAGCCCGCCATCGCCGCGCCCGCGATCAGCGGTCCGAGCAGTCCGGCGGCGGCCAGCGGCAGCGCGGCGACGTTGTAGGCGAAGGCCCAGAACAGGTTGCCCTTGATGGTGGCCAGGGTTCGGCGGGAGAGCCGGATCGCGTCGGGCAGGCTGCGCGGATCACCGCCTACCAGCGTCAGGTCCGCGGCCTCGATCGCCGCGTCAGCCCCGGTGCCCATCGCCAGGCCGAGGTCTGCCTGCGCGAGCGCGGCCGCGTCGTTGACCCCGTCACCGACCATGGCGACCGTGCGGCCCTGCGCTTGCAGCCGCTTCACGTGCTCTGCCTTCTCCGCGGGCAGCACCTCGGCGATCACGTCGCCCTCGTCGATGCCGACCTGCTCGGCGATGCGGCGCGCAGCCCGCGCGTTGTCGCCGGTGAGCAGGATCGGAGTCAGGCCGAGGGCGCGCAGCCGAGCCACCGCTTCGGCAGATCCGGGCTTGACCACGTCGCCGACGACAAGGACCGCACGCGCCGCGCCGTCCCAGGCCACTGCGACGGCGGTCGCTCCTTCCGCCTCCGCGACGACCCGCGCTTCGTCCAAGTCCGCCGGAAGTTCGACGCCGCGCTCAGCCAGCAGCCGCGGGCGTCCGACCAGCACGTCATGACCGTCGACGAGCCCTTCGACGCCGAGGCCGTCCGTGTTCGAGAACTGATCGACGCGCGGCAGCGTGCCGAGGCGGTGCGTCGCGGCCTTGGCGACGGCACGCGCAATCGGGTGCTCTGAGGCGGATTCGACGGCTCCGGCGAACCGGAGGACCTGCGTCTCGTCGGGCCCGTCGGCCCCTTCCTCAGGGGCTGACGCGGTGACCGTCCGCAGCAGCGTCATCTCGCCGGTGGTCACCGTCCCGGTCTTGTCGAGCACGATCGTGTCGACGCGCCGGGTGGATTCCAGCACCTCGGGGCCTTTGATCAGGATGCCGAGTTGCGCGCCGCGCCCGGTGCCGACGAGCAGCGCGGTCGGCGTCGCGAGGCCGAGAGCGCAAGGGCAGGCGATGATCAGCACGGCGACGGCAGAGGTGAAGGCCCGCGCGGCGCCCTCGCCCGCGAGCAGCCAGCCGGCCAGGGTCGCCAGCGAAAGCACGATCACGATCGGCACGAAGACCGCTGAGACGCGGTCGGCGAGCCGCTGCACCGCGGCCTTCCCGGTCTGCGCCTCCACCACCAGCCGGGCGATCTGGGCCAGCTGCGTCTCGGCGCCGATCCGCGTGGCGCGCACCACGATCCGCCCGCCCGCGTTGACGGTCGCGCCGGTCACCGCGTCGCCGGGGCCGACCTCGACCGGCACGGACTCGCCGGTCAGCAGGCTGGCGTCGATCGCGCAGCGCCCCTCGACGACCACGCCGTCGGTGGCGACCTTCTCCCCCGGCCGCACCACGAACTGGTCGCCGCGCGCCAGCTGCCCGATCGGGATGCGAGTCTCCCGGCCGTCCCGCAGAACGGAGACGTCCTTCGCGCCGAGGTGCAGCAGAGCTCTGAGAGCGGCCCCGGACCGGCGCTTGGCCCTCGCCTCGAAGTAGCGGCCGGCCAGGATGAACACGATCACCGCCGAGGCCACTTCGAGGTAGATCGCGTCCGTTCCCGAGCCGCTCGCGATCAGCTCGAACGGCATCCGCATGCCGGGTCGCCCGGCGTCGCCGAAGAAGAGTGCGTACAGCGACCAGGTGAAGGCGGCGAGCGTGCCGAGGGAGATCAGCGTGTCCATCGTCGCCGCGCCGTGGCGCAGGTTCGTGAACGCGGCGCGGTGGAACGGCCAGCCGCCCCACACCACGACCGGGGCAGCGAGCGTCAGCGAGAGCCACTGCCAGTTGCGGAACTGCAGCGCCGGGATCATCGCCATGAGCAGGACCGGCAGCGCGAGAGCCGCGGACGTCGTCAGGCGCCGCAGCAGAGCGGCGGCGGCTTCGGAAGCCGAGTCCGCTGAGTCCGCGGACTCCGTCGATTCGTCGGCATCCGTGGCCACATCAGTGGCCTGTCCCGGCGCTGCCGTCGAGCTCTCATTCGCGGCGTCGGGAGCCGTGCGCGGGGCGGGCACGGTCGCCCGGTACCCGGCGGCTTCGACGACCGCGACGAGGTCCCGCGGGCTCAGTGCCCGCGGATACTCGACGCTCGCTTGTTCGGTGGCGTAATTCACCGTCGCCGTGACGCCGTCGAGCCGGTTGAGCTTGCGCTCGATCCGCGTCGCGCAGGACGCGCAGGTCATGCCGGTGATGTCCAGCTGCACCCGCGCGTTGGCGGTCTCGGTAGTCATTGCTTCCATCGCCACTCGGTCGTTCACCGCTGCGCCAGCCGCCCTCGGCCCGTCAGGAGACCAGCTGGTAACCGGCCTCGTCCACAGCCGCTTGGACCTCGGCGACCGGCAGCGGCCGCTCGCTGGTGACGGTGACCCGGCCCGAGGCCAGGTCCACGTCGACCGCGGAGACGCCGTCGAGCGCGCCCACCTCCTCGGTCACCGATGCGACGCAGTGCCCGCAGGTCATGCCGCTGACGGTGTAGTCGGTGACGATCCTCTTGTCCGGGTTGGTGCTCATCGCTTTGCTCCACTCCTCTTTCACGAACGAACCAGCCGGGCGATGGCGTCGGCTGCCTCTTTCACCTTCGCGTCGGCGGTGTCCCCGCCCTCGGCCACGGCAGCCGCGACACAGTGCCCGAGATGCTCCTCGAGCAGGCCGATCGCCACCGACTGCAAAGCCTTGGTGGCCGCGGAGACCTGGGTGAGGATGTCAATGCAGTAGCTGTCCTCGTCGACCATGCGCTGCAAGCCGCGGATCTGGCCCTCTATCCGGCGCAGCCGCTTCAAGTAATCCTGCTTGTGCGCGGTGTACCCGTGTCCCTCCATGAGTCCAGCATACCCCTATGGGGTATGGTTGCATACCCCTCCCCCGTATTAGCCACCCTAGGCGCGCCCCTGGAATGCCGGGCTTGACTCGCTCTGCGAAGCTGTACGGGTGACCGCACCCGTCACCACCAGGTATCTGATCGTCTTGCGACACGCGAAGGCCGCCTGGCCGGATGTCGAGGACCGGCAACGGCCGCTCGCCGAGCGCGGGCGGCGCGACGCCCCCGCCGCGGGCCGATGGCTGCGCGGAACCGGGCAGCGGCTCGACGGCTTCGCGATCGACCGGGTCGTGTGCTCCCCCGCCCGGCGCACCCGCGAGACCTGGGAGCTGGTCGCCAAGGAACTGGACGACCCGCCGGCGCCGGTCTTCGACGGCAGGGTGTACGCCGCGACGACGTCGACTCTGTACACCGTGCTGCGCGAGACTCCGGCGCGCGTCCGCGGGCTGGTGCTCGTCGGCCACAACCCCGGCATGCAGCACCTCGCGGTGACCCTCGCCGACGAGGACTCCGGCGCGCCACTGAGCCGCGCCCGCGAGAAGTACCCGACCTCGGGCATCGCACTGTTCAGCCTGCGCGGCGAGTGGGCGGACCTGGTACCGGGCGCCGCGCTGCTTACCGAGTTCGCGATCCCGCGCGGAGACGACACGGACCACGGCGACTGACGAGCGCCTCCGCCTCGTGGTGACAGCGTTAGGGTGACCGCGTGAGCGAGTCCTCGACGCAGACCACCACCCCGACCGCCGATACCCCGCGCCTCGAACTCAACGGCCGCGCGGTCAGGGACATGGAGCTTTACCCCGCGCTCAGCGGCTACGGGCATTTCACTGCGATGCAGGTGCGCGGTGGCAGAGTGCGCGGTCTGGACTTCCACCTGGCGCGCCTGGACGCGGCGACCAAGGAGCTGTTCGGCGTCGGATTGAGCGGCGAACGGGTTCTCCACCACCTGCGACACGCGCTCGCGGACGGCATCCAGGACGCTTCGGTACGGATCAACGTGTTCAGTACCGATGGCTCCGCCGAGCCCGCACCGGGCGTCGAGCCAGACATCAGCGTCCTGGTGACGGTGCGACCGCCGTACGAGATGCCGGCTGGGCCGCTGAGCCTGTGTTCCGTGCCGTATCAGCGGCCTTTCGCGCACATCAAGCACGTCGGCGGCTTTGCGCAGGGTCATTACATCAAGCTGGTCGAGCGCCGCGGTTTCGACGAGCCCTTGCTCGTCGGCGAGGGTGGCTTAGTCGCCGAGGGCGCGATCACGAATGTCGGGTTCATCGAGGACGACGCGGTCATCTGGCCGCAGGCGCCGATGCTCCTGGGCATCGGCATGCTGGTCTTGCAGCGGGAACTCGCGGCGGCGGGCGTGCCGCAACGGCACCGTCGCGTGCTGCTGGACGATCTGGCCTCCTTCGACGGCGCTTTCGTGACGAACTCCCGAGGCGTCGCGACCGTTCGCCGCATCGACGAACTCGACATTCCGCTCCAGGCTCCGCTGCTGGCCCGCGTGCTCGACCTCTACGCGCAAGCGCCATGGGACGCCATCTGACGGCTCGCATCCGATAGCGAAGCGACGCGTCCCTCCCGCGCTTCCGCGAGACCCCTCGGCAAGTTACGCTATATCGCGAGTTGCCGAAGGCGTGCGGAGGGAGTCTGCGGTGTCCGAGGAAGTCGATCTACGGGTTTCCGACCGGGAGCGCGAGGAGATGGTCACGCGGCTCCAAGTCGCCTTCGCCGAGGGGCGCCTCGACGACGAGGAGTTCGACACGCGGGTGCGCAGCGCGCTGGCCGCCAAGACGCGCAGCCAGCTTGATGCGGTCGCCGCCGACTTGCCTGCCGAGTCGGTACGCGCGTCCGCACTCGTCCCGGCCGGTTCCCTCACCCCGTCCACCTCGCTCTCCCCGGCCGGCACGCACAAGCCCGGGAAGCTCTCGCTCGCGTACAAGACATCGCTTCGGCGGGGCGGCCGGTGGCGGGTGCCGGCCAAGTTCACGGCCGTCTCGTACAAGGGCGGCGGCACCGTCATCGACCTGCGCGCCGCCGAGCTGACCAGCGCCGTGACCACGATCCGGGCCGTCGCTTACAAGTGCCGGGTGCAAGTCCTCGTCCCGCCCGGCATGCGCGTAGAGTTCTCCGGCATCGGCGTGACCAACGCCGAAGACGCCGCGTCCGACGCCTGGCCTGCCGACGGGCCAGCCGTCCACGTGCGCGGCATCGCCTACAAGGGTCTGGTCGAGATCCGCACGATGCCGGCGGACGCGCACTGATCGGCGCTCCGGTCCGGTGCGGTGACGAAATTCCAGTGAACAGCGTGTCCGTTTGGTGAACGGCCCGTCGGCCGCTGCGCTACAATGCGAACTTCTCGCAGGTCAGAGCGCAGGAAGCCGGACCAAACCGCGCGCTTCGGGCGTCCGCCCAAAAGTCCCGCACTGTATACCTGGCGTTCACCTTGCCCGGTTCATCGATTCACCTCACGTCCCTACGTTCGCAGACGTCAGCACGAAACAGGCTCATGACGGCCGGAGAGCCGCCCCCTCGGGGAGACGGATCCGGCTTTCGAACGGAAGGGACTTCCCCGTGAAGCTCCAGCGGTACGTCGCCGTCGCGGGCGCCGGCCTCATCGCCACCGCCACGCTCGCCGCGTGCGGTTCCAACAACAACGGCCCGGCGGCGAGCAGCTCCTCCTCGGGTGGCGGCGCGAGCAGCTCGGCCTCCGCCTCCGGCGGCATCTCCTGCGCGAGCGGCACCCTGACCCTGGCCGGGTCGAGCGCCCAGAAGAACGCGATCGACAAGTTCACCAAGGACTACCAGGCCGCCTGCTCGGGCGCGACGATCAACTACAACCCGAGCGGCTCCGGCGCCGGCGTCACCTCCTTCGAGCAGAAGCAGGTCGACTTCGCCGGTTCCGACTTCCCGCTGTCCGGCACCGACGTGGCCAAGGCCGACGCGCGCTGCACCGGCGGCAAGGCCGTGGACCTGCCGATGGTCCCCGGCGCCATCGCGGTCATGTACAACGTCTCAGGCGTGACCGCCCCGCTGAACCTGTCGGCGCAGACCCTGGCGAAGATCTTCAACGGCAAGATCACCACCTGGAACGACCCGGCGATCGCCAAGGACAACTCCGGCGTGACGCTGCCCAGCACGAAGATCACCACCTTCCACCGCTCGGACAAGTCCGGCACCTCGTACAACTTCTCGAACTACCTGAACGGCACCGACCCGGCCGACTTCCCGGCGAAGGCCAACAAGCAGTGGCCGGGCACCGGCGGCCAGGGTGAGAACGGCTCCTCCGGCGTCGCCCAGGCCGTGAAGACCACCTCCGGCGGCATCGGCTACGCCGAGCTCTCCTACGCCAGCGCGAACAACCTGCAGACCGCCAAGGTCGGCAACGCGCAGGGCCAGTTCGTCGAGGCGACCACCGCCAACGCGTCCGCGTTCATCGGCAAGGCCAAGGTGAACCAGACCGGCAACGACATCCAGCTGGCGTTCGACTACACCTACTCGGACCCGAACGCCTACCCGGCCGTCCTGGTCACCTACGAGATCGCCTGCGACAAGGGCAACGACCCGGCGCAGCTGCCGCTGATCAAGGGCTTCCTGAGCTACATGGCCAGCGCCACGGCGCAGGCCGAGCTGCCGACGGCCGGCTACGTCAACCTGCCGAGCAACATCCAGAGCCTGGTCGCGACCGCGGTCGGCAACCTGGGCTAGTCGCCCATCGCGCAACCGGTGTCCGGCTCGTCTGGACCCCGCCGAAGGATCCTGAGGCTGTCGCCGCGACCTGCTTGCCGCGGCGGCAGCCGAGGCCCTTCCGGCCCCGCGCCCGACGCCGGACCGCACCCCACCTACCCGACCGCACCTACGCCCGCACTGCACTGTCAGGAGAACGATGAGCGGCGAGCCGCCGGCCGTGACCGACTCCGGCCCCTCACATTTGAGCGATGAACGGCTCGGCGCGGCCGAGTACGCCCCGGCCGGTCCCCCTTCCGAGCCGCGTCGTTCGCGGCGTGGTCCTGGCGCCGGGCTGACCGGCCATTCGCGCCGCGGCGACGGCCTGTTCGCGGGCGGGGCGCGGGGCAGCGCCTGGTTCCTGCTGGTGCTGATGGGCGCGATCGTGGCGTTCCTGATCACCCAGGCGATCCACGCGATCAGCGCCGACTCGGTCAACTTCCTGACCGCCTTCGAGTGGAACCCGGACGACGACCCCTCGGTGTGGGGCGTGGCCCTGGTGGCCTGGGGCACCCTGATCACCTCGCTGTTCGCGCTGGTGATCGGCGCCCCGATCGCGGTCGGCGCGGCGCTGTTCATCTCCCAGTACGCCCCGCGCCGCCTGGCGCAGGCCCTCGGCTACGTCGTCGACCTGCTGGCCGCGGTGCCCTCCGTGGTCTACGGCCTGTGGGGCATCATCTTCCTGGTCCCGCACATGGGCGGGGTCTCCCAGGTCGTCTCCGACGTGCTCGGCTGGATCCCGATCTTCCACTACGACGGGGCGCCCGCGCCGCGTTCGGTGTTCGCGGCCGGCGTGGTGCTGGCCATCATGATCCTGCCGATCGTGGCGGCGATCTCCCGCGAGGTGTTCCTGCAGACCCCGCGCGAGAACATCGAGGCCGCCTACGCGCTGGGCGCCACGAAGTGGGAGATGATCCGCCTCGCGGTGCTGCCCTACGGACGCTCCGGCGTGATCAGCGCGATCGTGCTCGGCTTCGGCCGTGCGCTCGGCGAGACCATCGCGGTGGCCATGGTGCTCTCCCAGACCGGCACCTTCTTCACCCACTTCCTCGAGCCGGGCGGCAACACCATCGCCGCGAACATCGCGGTGCAGTTCAAGAACGCCTTCGACGTCGGGCGCGGCGCGCTGATCGCCTCCGGCCTCGTGCTGTTCGTGATGACCCTGCTGGTCAACTACCTGGCCCGGTGGATCGCCCAGCGCGGCGTCATCAAGGAGGACTCCGGAGCCACCCCGACCGTCGCGGAGGCGCCTGAGGTGGCGGTGGCGAGGGCCGGAAGCGACGTGAGCCCGGTGGAGAACTTCCGTCGCAGCCCGTTCCACCGCGCGATCGACCCGAACGACGCGCACCAGGACCCCGGTTTCTCGGCCGCCCCGCTCAACTCGGTGGCCGCCGGCCGCCGCCTGGCGAACCTGTTCGCCCGCGGCGGGGTCGGCCTCGCCTTCCTGCTCGCGGTGCTGCCCCTGGCCTCCATCCTGGTGCTGGTGATCAGCAACGGGGCCAAGTCCTTCAACGGCAACTTCCTCTACCACTCGATGCGCAACATCGCCGAGTCCGACCCGGGCGGCGGCGCCTACCACGCCATTCTGGGCACGTTGGAGCAGGCCGCTCTGGCCACGCTCATCGCGGTCCCGATCGGCGTGATGGTCGCGATCTACCTGGTGGAGTACGGCCGCGGCTGGCTGGCCCGCGCGGTGACCTTCATCGTGGACGTGATGATGGGCCTGCCCTCGATCGTGGCCGGCCTGTTCATCCTGTCGCTGTGGATCCTGGCCTTCGGCTTCAAGAGCTCCGGGTTCGCCGGTTCGCTGGCGCTGATGATCCTGATGCTGCCGCTGGTGATCCGCTCCAGCGAGGAGATGCTCAAGCTCGTGCCGCACTCGCTGCGGGAGGCCTCCTACGCGCTCGGCGTGCCCAAGTGGCGCACGGTACTGCGGATCGTGGTGCCCACCGCGCTGCCCGGCATCGTCACCGGCATCATGCTCGGCGTCGCCCGCATCATGGGCGAGACCGCGCCCGTGCTGCTGGTGGTCGGCTTCACCTCCTCGATCAACCAGAACCCGTTCAGCGGCGCGCAGGGCTCGCTGCCGGCGTTCATCTTCAACGAGGCGACCCAGCCCTACCAGCCCGCGATCGACCGGGCCTGGGCCGGAGCGCTGACCCTGATCCTGATCATCATGATCCTCAACCTGGCCGCCCGGCTGCTGGCCTGGTGGAAGAAGCCGGGACGCGTCTGATGACCGCGCGCTCGCACACCCAGACCGGCCCCGCCCGCCACGACGCGTACGTCGCGGTGAGCCCGCAGACCCTCGGACGGCTACGGCTGCTGACGGTCGGCCCGGTCGAGCTGAACCTCGACGGCATGGCGGTGCGGGTCGCCGGGCGCAGCGTGCACATGGCACCGAAGGAGTTCGAGCTGCTGGCCGTGCTCATGGAGAACGCCGGCCGGCTGCTCACCCGCAGGCAACTGCTGGACGCGGTCTGGGGCGAGGGCTACCCGGACCGCAACAAGACGCTCGACGTGCACATCCGGCGGCTGCGCCGGCACCTGGAGATCGACCCGGACGCCTACGCCCGGATGCGCACCGTGCGCGGCCTTGGCTACGTGTTCGACATCGGCGACTAGCGGACTGACAACCGGAACGAGAAGGAAGAAACTCACGATGGCAAAGCGGATCGATGTCTCCGGGATGTCCGCGTACTACGGCGGCTTCAAGGCGATCGACGAGATCAGCCTCACGGTCGAGCCCCGCACGGTGACCGCGTTCATCGGCCCGTCCGGCTGCGGCAAGTCCACCGTGCTGCGCACGCTCAACCGGATGCACGAGGTGATCCCGGGCGCGCGGGTCGAGGGCAAGGTGCTGCTCGACGACGTGGACCTCTACGGCCCCTCCATCGACCCGGTCGCGGTGCGGCGCACGGTCGGCATGGTCTTCCAGCGGCCCAACCCCTTCCCCACCATGTCGATCTACGACAACGTGGCGGCCGGGCTGCGCCTGAACGGCCTCAAGAGCAAGGGCGACCTGAACGACCTGGTCGAGCACTCGCTGCGCGGCGCGAACCTGTGGGAAGAGGTCAAGGACCGGCTCGGCAAGCCGGGCGCGGGCCTGTCCGGCGGACAGCAGCAGCGCCTGTGCATCGCGCGCGCCATCGCCGTCTCCCCCGACGTGCTGCTGATGGACGAGCCCTGCTCGGCGCTGGACCCGATCTCCACCCTCGCCATCGAGGACCTGATCGCGCAGCTCAAGTCCGAGTACACGATCGTGATCGTCACGCACAACATGCAGCAGGCGGCGCGCGTCTCTGACCGCACGGCCTTCTTCAACATCGCCAGCACCGGCCAGCCCGGCAAGCTGATCGAGATCGACGACACCGCCCGGATCTTCGCCAACCCGGCCCAGCGGGCCACCGAGGACTACATCACCGGCCGCTTCGGGTGAGTCCGCAGTTCGATCGCCCACGCCGATCGAAGGACAGTACCGGTACAGTGTCTGCGTGACCGGGAGTGGCGCGGCGAGGGCCGAGGAAGCGAACGCCACGCCACCGGTGTCCGTTTCCGACGCGGTATCCCATGCGAACTCTGCATCCGACGCGAACGGCGCGCCGGCGTATCCCGCCAGTGCGTACACGCTCACTGACGTGGTCGCGCGACTGCGTCGGGTGCTTCGCGCGAGCATCCGGGCCGACTACCCGTGGGAGTCGCTGCCCATGGCGCAGGTCGAACTGCTCCAGTCGCTCGCCGACGCGGCTCCGGCGCGGGTGGGCGACCTCGCCACGAGGTTGCGGCTCGTCCCCTCCACCGTCAGCGGCCTGATCAGCCAGATGATGATTGCCGGCCTGGTGGAGCGCGGCACCGATCCGGCCGACCGGCGGGTCGCGGTGGTGGAGCTGAGCGAGCACGGCCGCCGCCAGCTGGCCGACTGGCACGCCGCACACCGCGAGCGGATCGCCGCCGCGCTCGGCGAGCTCGGGCCGCGGGAACAGGCCGCGATCGACGCCGCGCTGCCGGCCCTCTCGCTGCTGGTGGATCGGCTGGCCGAGCAGCGTCGCGAGG
>Ga0209810_1005054_pt1 | contig 12191 bp, 9 predicted proteins | sample Coa_R1_7_FD_187159 | JGI IMG/M metagenome (GOLD analysis project Ga0209810, IMG submission 187159) | Surface soil microbial communities from Centralia Pennsylvania, which are recovering from an underground coalmine fire - Coalmine... | ecosystem: Environmental > Terrestrial > Soil > Unclassified ...
CCTGGCCAGTGTCTCGTCGATTGGCATAGTGCCACTCCTCGCTAGGCGGGATATGGGGCCGGTGTGGCGCGACCGAGCCATTGTCGCACGCGGCCGGCTGGCAGGAAAGCGCTGTTGGGCGGACCGCGCGCCGCCCGGTTGCCGCCGCGCGCGGCCGGCGGGTACAATTTCCCAGGTCGTGCTAGACGGGGAGCTGGCGGTGCCCTGTACCCGAAATCCGCTGCATGCGGGGTTGAATCCCCGTTCGAGGCTCGGTGTTTCCGGTAGCCTCTGGTCAAGTAGTGTTGATGGACTGGTCCTGCGCGGCGACGGCCCGTGAACTCCGCTAGGCCCGAGAGGGAGCAACGGTAAGCGGTGACCGCTCGGGTGCCGCAGGGTCGCCGGTCCGGAGCCAACTAGCCAGGGGCCCGTGAGGCCTAACGAGTCGACAACGGGTGCACGGCCTTTCTTTTTTCCTCCTCTACGCCTGCCACTCGGGAGCCAGCATCGCGTAGACCACCAGATCGACGTAATGGTCGTACAGCCACTCGGCGTCGCGGAGCACGCCCTCCTGGCGGAAGCCGAGGCGCTCGGCGATGGCGCGGCTGCGGTGGTTGCCGGTCGCGGCGCGAATCTCCACGCGGTGCAGGCCCAGGTCGCGGACGGCGTGGCTGACGAGCGCGCGGCAGGCGCGCGTTACGAGGCCGCGGCCCTGGTAGGCGGCGCCCAGCCAGTAGCCCAGGGCGCACGCGCGGTTGGCCCAGTCGATCGGGTGCTGGCCGACCACGCCCGCCAGCTGGCCGTGCTGCCAGATGCCGTACTGCCCGCCACGCTTGTCGGCAAACTGCTGCTGGGCCGCGCGCAAGAAGGCGCGGGTGGTGTTCGGCGACTGCTCCTTGTCGACCCAGGGGAGCCACTGCCGTAGGTAGGCGCGATTGGCGTCGATCAGCGCGTACAGCGGCGCCGCGTCGCGCTCCTCGAGCAGCCGTAGCGCCGCGCCATCCCCAAGCGTCCGTTCGCGCACTGGCTGCTCCTTTCGGCTCCGTGTCGATCACAATCGGAGCCGCTGACCGCGCCGGCGCTCGCGCCTGGTCCGCCGGACACAACTGTAACTTGATTCCGTAGGCGCAAGACTGTAACGTTGAGCGCCCGGCAACGTTTGACATTATGGAGGGGGCGCGGGAAGGCGAGGTAGGCGCTCCGCCTACCTCGCCTCCTCCTGGGAGGGGTCCCCGGCCGTGCCGGCGGCCGGGGCCTCTATCATAGCAGCATTCGCGCGGGCGCCGCTCGCTTCCCGCGCGCCGTTCGCCCGCCCTGTGTCTCCTCGCCGCGCCCGCTAGGCTGCCGGCCTCGGTTGGTGGGTAGTTTGCATGCCCACTATCTCTGCCCGAGTGCTTCGGGGCCGTGTGACCCCGCCGTAGCGCGCCTGTGACTGCTTCGTAGCCGGCGCGCCCTGCCGAGCGCGCCGCGCGCCGTCCTACGATAGCCCCGAGTCTCTTGTAGAAGGGTTTTCTGGCCGCCGACCGCGGCAGGAGGCCCGGGGAGGGCGAGGGGATGCGGCGAGGAGTGCAGCGGGCGGCGCTCGCGATGGCGGCGGCGTGCGCGGTCGGGGGCGTGCCCGCGGCACGGCCGGCCGGCGCGGCGCTGGCGCAAGCGTGCCAGGTGGAGCTAACGGTCGACCAGCCGACCGAGGGCGCCGAGGTGAGCGCCCGCCAACGGATCGCCGGCTGGGCCGTGGACCGGGCGGCTGCCAGCGGCACGGGCATCGAGGCGGTCCGCGTGGCGCTCGATCCGGCGCCCGACGGCGGCGACGACCAACTGTACATGCCGCTGGTGTACGGGGTGCCGCGGGCCGACGTCGCCTACACGCTGGGCAATCCGCGCTTTGCCATCTCGGGCTTCGCGCAGGACTGGGCCGCGGTCGGCACGCCGCCGGGGCGCCACCGCCTCGTCGTGCAGGCGAAGAGCGCCTGCGGCTGGACGAGCGTGACGCGCAACGTGCGGATCAGTGCCACGCCGCCGAGCGCCGACACGATCCAGGAAGTGCCGGTGCGGCTGCCGGCCGACGACCTGCTGCCGTTGCCGACGGTGCCGTCCTCCGGGCTTGCGGCTGGCACGTCGCCGCTCGACCGCACGCCGCCCGTGCCCCTCGCCTTGACCCGGCCCCACTTCGCGCTGAACGCTAACGCCACCGGGCCGACCTCGGTCACGCTCTCCTGGGACGCGGCGCCGGGCGCGGTGCGCTACAACGTCTACGCGGCCGACGAGGCGACGGCAGATCAGGCGGCGCCGGGCCCCGCGGCCGCCACGCGCACCCTGGGGGTGAGCGGGCTGCGCCGCGTGCAGAGCGACGTTACCGACACCTCGACGACGCTCGCCAACCTCAACTCCGGCGACCCCTATCGCTTTACCGTCCGGGCGGTGGGCGAGAGCGGCACTGAGATCGGCGCCTCGGACGTGGCGCGGGTAACGCTGCCGCCGGGCGGTAGCACCACGCTGACCGCCAATGTCACGAACGACTCGGTGGCGCTGAGCTGGGCGGCGGTGCCGAACGCGGTGAGCTACGCCGTGCAGGCGAGCGCCGCGGACGGGCCGCTGGTGCCCGATCCCGACCGCACCAGCCTGACGGGCACCTCGGTCAGCGTCGACCACCTGTCGCCGGGCACCTACACGTTCCAGATCGCCGCGCGCGACGCCGCGGGCGGCCGCATCGCCCAGTCGAACCGCGTGCAGGCCGTGGTCGACGGCGCGGGCGGCGCCGTGTCGACCCTGCTCTCCGCGGCAAACGCGGGCGCGCCGACCGTCGCGGGGCCGGGCATGGGCGCGTCGGCCGGGCCACCGCTGCCGGGCGTCCCGCCGGGGGTCGGGCCAGGGATGGGCGGGCCGCCGGCGGTCGGGCCGGGCATGGGCCTGCCGCCACCGCCCGGCGGGATGGCGCCGCCCGCCGGGCTCGCTGTGCCACCCGCCGCCGGGCCGGGGGGCGTGCCGCCCGCCGCCGCGGGACCGGGGGGCGTGCTGCCAGCCGCCGCGGGGACGCCCGGGGGCGCGGGCGTGGGCTTCCCCTTGAACCTGTCGCGCACGGGCGCCGACAGCGTGCGCCTGGAGTGGCCGGTGCTACCGGGCGCGGTCAGCTATGCCGTGTTCCAGGCGCAGGGCTCAACGCCGCTGGCCTTCGCCTACAACACGGACCGCCCCTACACCACGCTCTCCGGGCTCACCAATCCGGCCGGCTACACGTTCCAGGTGCACGCGCGCAACCTCAACGACCAGGACCTCGCCACCTCGGTGACGGTGACGATCCCGCCGAGCCAGTAGCCCAAGCCACGCCGATGGCACGCGTCGTGCAGACGCGACGGCCAAGCGGGCAAGCGAAATGGCGGTTGTCGGACCGCCACACACTGTAAGCTGTGGGTACTATGAAACGCTTACACATCATCTCACGCGCGTTGCTGTTGATGGCGCTCGCGGTGGGCGCGCTGGGCCTGCCGCGGACGGCCCTCGCGCAGCTCCCGACCACCGACAACTATTACGTCATGGACCGCGAAGCGTACTCGCGCACCGCCGATACCCGGCTGGTCCGCACAACCTACGACTTGGAGGACGGCCCCAACCTGCTGGACTTCCCGCTGCAGCTTGGCGACTGGGTGGGCCAGGACCTGCCGATCACGAACGAGGAGACGTTCCCGACCCTCGACGCCGACTACATCGTGTACCGCGGCTACCGGCGCGACGCTGACGGGGGCATGGTGATCTTCAGCCTGGTCGGCGGCTCGAAAGGGCAGAGCTTCCACCACCCGCTCGTTTGCTATGAGTGGGCGCACTGGGCGACCGAGGACCTGGGCACCACGACGGTGCCGGCGCCCGGGACCGACGTCGTGGTGCGCGAGGTCGTCGGCGTGGACCCGGACGGGCCGCGCCAGATCGACTTCAGCTTCTATCTCTGGCCGGACGACAACCGCGACTGGGGCGAGGGCGCCACGCAGGTGCGTGTGACCGGCATCGCCTACGACGGCGACGAGAAGGCGACGGGCTGGGCGCGCGACTTCACGAGCCTCTTGTTCGCCGACGCGAAGGTGCCCGATACGCTGGGTCCGCTCGGGCCGACCGGCACCGAGGTGGCGCCCCCGCCGCTGGCGCCCGAGGACACCGGGGCCGCGCCGCCCGAGGCGCCCGAGGTCGCCCCGGCGCCCGACGACCAGCCGCTCGTCCCGCTCCCCGGCGAGCCGCCCGCGGCGCCGAGCGAGGAGGCCCCGGCCGCGCCGAGCGACCAGCCGGCGGACAATTCGGGCGACTAAGCCTGCCGGCCTGAACAGCAGCGTCTGACTGAGGACGGTGGGCGGTGCGGCGCGGCCACACCGCCCACCGTCCTCGGAACCCCCCTTAGCTCAGGAAATCCAGCAGCGGGTACGACGCGCCGAGAACGGGCTCGGCGCTGGCGCCCAGCCAGCGCTCCAGCGCGGTGGCGTAGACGGCGCGGAAGTCGACCTGGTAGCGCAGGTCGCCGTTGTCGAGGTCGTCGAGCGGCGGCTGAGTGCCGTAAAGGCCGCCCTTGAGCCCGGCTCCCAGCAGGAACATCGGCTCGGCCGTGCCGTGGTCCGTGCCCTGACTGCCGTTCTCGTGTACGCGGCGCCCGAACTCCGAGAAGGTCATGGTCAGGACCTGGTCGGCCTTGCCCATCGCTTCCAGGTCGTTCTGGAACGCATCGAGGCCGGTGGCAAGCTGGTCGAGCAGGCGCTGCTGGGTGTTCTTCTGGTTCGCGTGCGTGTCGAAGCCGCCAATCTGGACGTAGTAGACGCGCGCGCCGAGATCCCCGGCGATCAGGCGGGCCACCGCCTTCAGTCCCTGGGCGAAGCCGTTCTCGGGATAGCTGATCGGCGTCTGCCAGGCGCCGGCCACGCGCTGTAGCTCGTCGGTGCTGGCGAGTGCGTTCAGCGACTGCTGGCCCAGGAAGTCAGCGTAGGGGCGGATGGCCTCGTGGCGGGCGTCCAGCTCCTGGAGCGTCTGGATCTTGGCGTCGCGGTCGGCGGGCCAGCGCGGGTCGGTCTGGAAGCGGTAACCGTCCAGGCTGGAGAGGGCGGGCACGAAGACGCTCTCGGTCCAGAAGGCGCGGGGGAGCGCCTGGCCCACGGCTACGCCGCCCGCCTGGCTGCCCGCGCTGCACTGGCACCCCGCGAGGTAGCGGCCGAGCCAGCCGCTCTGGGAGTAAGCGACCGGGTCGGCGGTCTGCCAGATGTCCATCGAGCGGAAGTGCGAGCGATCGGGATTGGGGTAGCCGACGCCGCGCACGACGGCCAGCTGGCCGGCGTCGAAGCGGGCCTTGAGCGGCGCGAGCGCTGGGTGGAGCGCCAGCGTGTCGTCGAGCGGCAAGACCTCGCTCTCAGGCAGGCCAAGCTGAGGCCGGAGCTGACTGTAGAGCGGGTCGCGGTACGGGATCACCGTGTTCAGGCCGTCGTTGCCGCCGCTGAGCTGGACGACCACGAGGGCGCCGCGGCTGGTGACGCTCGGCGCGACGCCCATCTCGGGCGTGGCGCGGCCGGTCTTGGCCAGGAACGCGGGGGCGGCGACGCCGATGGTGACGAGCATCAGGCCCTTGCTCAGGAACTCACGACGCGTCGGCATGTTCTGTTCCTTTACCTAACAACGGGGCGCTAGCCCAGCTGATACAGCGGGCCGGCCATCACGAGGTGGGCCAGGCCGCGGATCGTCCGGTCCGCGGCATTCGGGTTGGCCGCCAGGTCGCCCCCCTGGTGGGCGTAGTCGAGCAGGGCAGCCCGGCTGCTGGCCGGCAAGTCCCCGTCCAGGAACTGCTCGGCGAAGTGGTCGACGAGGGCGTCCGGCGTCCGATACGTCTGCGCGAGCGCGGCGGCGTCGAGGTAGCTCTGGTCGCCGCGCGCGGTGGCCAGGCGGTTGGCGAAGTTGGCGCGCTCGAGCACCGTCATGGCGTTGATCCAGGCGGGGCCGCCGTCCCACCCCTTGACGCTCGGCGGGTTCAGCAGGTCTTGACCCATGCGCCGCAGCACTGCCGGGAGGTCGCGCGGCAGCGCCTGCGCGTCGAGCGCCTTCACGACGCCGAGGGTGAATTCAACAGGGCTCTTGATGTGCGCGTGGTAGGCGCGCTCGCTGCGGAACTCGGGGGCGTGCAGGATGGCGCCGACGAGCGTGCGGAGGTCGTAGCCGCTGTCGCGGAAGACGCCGCCCAGGCGGTCGATCACCTGGGGCTCCGGATCGTCGTAGGCGAAGAAGCGGAAGAGCTTGCCGGCCAGGTAGGACGCCGCGGCCGGCTGGTCGAGGATGGCGTCGATCACGCCATCGCCGTCGAGATTGCCCGTGTGGCCGAGGACGGTCTTGACGTCGTCGTCGTGCTGGCGGGGCGTCACCGTGAACGTGAGGTCGCGGTTGACGGTCCAGCCGGTGAAGGCGCGAGCCGCCTCCTTCACGTCGGCTTCGCTGTAGTTGCCGATGCCGAGCGTGAACAGCTCCATCAGCTCGCGGGCGTAGTTCTCGTTCGGGGCGCCCTTCCGGTTCAGACGGTTGTCCAGGTAGGCGAGCATGGCCGGATCACGGCTGATGCCGCGCAAGAGGTCGCGCCAGTTGCCGAGCGCCTGCTCGCGAAACAGGGCGAGCTGCCGCTGGAACAGCGCGGGCGCGCGCGGCCCGCCGACCTTCGACACGGCCGAGGTGAGGTGGCCGTGCCAGAAGAGAACCATCTTCTCCTGCAGCGGGCGCGCGGTCAGGAGCATGCGGTAGAGCCAGGCGAGCCGCAGGCCCTCGATCTTGCTCTGATCCAGGTCGAGGGCGGCGATCTGCGCGTCCACGTCGTCGGGCACGCGCTCGGGGTGCAGCAGCCGCTCGACGGTGGCGTCGTAGCCGAGCCCCACGGCGGCGTCGAGCTCGGCGGGGGTGGCGCCGAACCCCGCCCGCCGCAAGAGGTGCGCTAGCTCGCGCCGTGTTTGGTCCATGTGCGGTCCTCCTTGCCTGCTGCCATGCCTGGCCGCTGCTCCGCGGCGACTCCAGCGCGCGGCCCAGTCCCCGGCCGCCTGCCCGTCCGGCGCGCCCGTGCCCCCACGTGTGAGCGGCCGCGAGGCGTGCGCCCCACCGGGGCACCAGCCGGATGCGCTAGCGTAGACACGACTGGGGCGGGATTTGGGTTTCACACACGCGTCGCCCCCGATGATATTCGGCGGGCGGCGATGCTAGTCGACCTCGCGGGCGGCGGGGGAGAGACGGGCGGCGAGGAGGCCGGTGAGGACGAGCGCGGCGGCCATGGCCGCCATCGTCGGCTGAACGCCGAAGGCCGCCGTGCCGAAGCCGGCCAGCATCGTCCCCAGCGGGATCATGCTGCGGTTCAGGAAGACGATGCTGAGCACGCGCCCGCGGTACTCCTCGTCCACGATCTCTTGCACGACGGTGTTGTTGGTCGTCATGTAGACCTGCTGGCTGATGCCCACGATCAGCAGCATGAGCGCCGAGAACCAGACCCACGACGACAGCGCGAAGCCGAAGAGGGCGAGGCCGAACATGACGATGGCGGCCAGCATCAGCCAGCCGCGGCGCACGTTCGTCGCCGCCGCGACGTAGAGTGCGCCGCCGACCGCCCCCAGGCTGGAGCAGGCGGTAAGCAGGCCCAGCCCGCTGCCGCCAACCCGCAGCACGTCGCGGGCAAACACGGTGAGCATCGTCATGTACGGCAGCCCCAGCCCGACGGGCAGCAGCGCCAGCACGAGCAGCCCCTGGAGCACCGGCTGCGTGCGGACGTAGTTCACGCCCCCCTTGATGTCGTCGAGCACGCTGCGATTGCCCACCGCGCGGCGCGGCGGAATGTCCATCGCCGCGAGGCTCCACAGCACCGCGATGAAGCTCACCGCGTTCAGGAAGAACGCGCCGGCGATGCCGACGGTCGCGATCAGCAGGCCCCCGATAGCCGGGCCAATGATCCGGGTCAGGTTGAACTGCGTCGAGTTCAAGCCGATCGCGTTGCGCAGGTCCTGTGGTGGTACGAGGTCCGACACCAGGCCCTGCTTGGCCGGCTGGTTGAAGGACATCATGATGCCGCGGCCGGCCGCGATGGCGAGCACCATCCAGATCTGGATCAGGCCCGTGACGTCGAGCACGGCCAGGGTGAGCGCGAGGACCATCGCGATGGCCTGCGTGGTGAACATCAGCCGCCGCCGCTCCCAGCGGTCGGCCACCACGCCGCCGACGAGCGTGAAGATGAGGATCGGCAGCCAGCGGGCGAGATTCACCAGGCCCAGGTAGATGGCCGAGTCGGTGAGCAGGTAGACGAGCCAGTTGAACGCGATCTGGTCCATCCAGTCGCCGGTGTTCGACACCAGGTTGCCGATGAACAGCAGGCGGTAGTTGCGGTGGCGGAGCGAGCGCAGCGAGTCGGGAAGGGTAAAGCCGAGCGCGAGGCGCCCGATGGGCGGGGCCGACAAGCGTACGGCAGCGCGGACCGGCAGGGCGCCATTGCCCGTGGCATGGGCGGGCTCGACCGCGCTCTCGCGCACGAACGGTCCGCCGGGGGTGGGGTTGGCCCCTCGTGGTCCGGGCATAGTCCTCCGAGCCTGGGTCGCGCTGCCCGCGCGCAGGGTGCGGCGGACCGACGGCGCCGGGGAGCGCCAGGGCTGGCGTCAGCGCCCGCCTATTGCAGAGTATAGGCGAACGGACGCCACCGGCGGGGCTCCGTGGCATCCGCATTATACGCCTCTGGCCGTGCGGCCGCTCACATATGGCGGCTCGTGGAGCGTGTGGACGCCGCTGTTACCTGGGGGCGCGGGGCGGGCGCGGGAGGAGCGCCGCCGAGGCCGCGCGAGCGCGCGCCCCGGCCGCTCGCGAGACTCCACGGGACAGCTCGGTCCGGGTCGTCCGTTGACCCGTGCGGCGCGGCTGGCGCATAATGTAGCGGGCGCCTGTCGCAGCGGGCGTCGCTCGCGCGGGGGTAGCTCAGCCCGGCAGAGCCCCTGCCTTCCAAGCAGGTTGTCGCGGGTTCGAATCCCGTCCCCCGCTCCAAAGTGTCATACCGGCGCCAACAGGGCGCTGTCCCCTCGTCTCGTGAGAGTCGCCCGCGCCACTGCCCGACCGACGGGGTACTGCGGCTCGGCCGTAGTGCGCGCAAAGTCCCGCGAGCACCAGCCTTCCGGCACGGGGCCGTCGCCTGGTCCCTTACCCGTGCCGGCGTGGCCTAGATTCCCCTTAGCTCCGCGACTCTCCAGCCCAACCCGCGGCGCCGTGGTATCCGTCCGGCGTGGGGTATCACGATCCAGTTGGGCGCTGACGACGGCCGAATGCGGGGCGCACAGGCCCCGTAGCCGAGCGGACCGTTAAACACCTCTGGGATAGGCCGTCGCGGCGGCGGCTCGGCAGCACCAGGCTCGGCAGCAGCGCCTCGCGCCTAACCCGGCCCGGCGCATCGCCGGCGCGCGATCGCCGGACCAGACGCGCGCGCCGGCGCGGGGCGGTGGTCGGGCGCACCGGGAGCGCCACGCCGGGCGGGGTGCGGCGGCCGCAGCCGGGCCAGGAGGCGTCCGACGGCTCGCGCCAGCTGCCATAGCTTCAGCGCCGTGCCGAAGAGCAGGGGAATACCAAACGCGAGCGCCACGACGATCACCAGGACGCGCCACCCGACCCCCTCCTGGACCCAGGCGTCCGCGAGGAGCCGCTGAAGCCGGCGTGCCCAGAGGTAGGTCGCCGCTGCGAGGACCAGGCCCGAGTACAGCAGCGCCAGCGTCCCGTACACGGTGAAGATCCGCTCCTCGCGCGAGAAGGGGGTGCGCCGCTTGAGCTTTCGCCACAGCTCCGCGCGAATGAATGCCAGCGCGCGGGCGCGCAGGCGCGGCATCTCGAGCCAGTCGATCAACAAGTAGTAGCCGTCTAGCTCGAGCAGCGGCACGAGCTGCAGGGTGTTGTTGACGTAAGCGACCAGCGCCAGCTGGAAGGCGATCGGCGCGAGGAGCGAGCTGGGCTGCCAGACGACCACCAGCATGGCGAGGCCGCCCAAGGCCCAGATCGTGGCCATGCCCGCGACTGAGACGAGCAAGCGGGCGCGCCGCGGCGCCATCCAGATGTCGCTCGTGTCGGTGAAGAACGCCGGTAGCCCGTAGTAGAGCATGACGCCGCCGCGTCGGACCTCGCACCCAAAATGCTTGGTCGTCAGCGCGTGACCCAGCTCGTGGAGCGAGATGACCGCCGTCCAGAGCGCCAGGAACGTGAGTAAGCCCAGGGTGTAGGAGCCGCGAAAGCGCAGGATGTCCCGGTCGCCGAAGAGCAGCTCCCACACGAACAGCCCCGCGCCCACGAGCGCGAGGACGGCGCCGAGCAGCAGCACCGGCGGCGTGAACGCCGCCCAACCGCCCGCACGGTAAAGCGCGGTGAGGGGGCCGTCGAGTCCCGTGAGGGGGAACTCATGATACCGATAGCTCTGGATGACTTGGTCGATCCGGTAGGTCCAGGTGTGGCGGGCGAGCGCCGCGGCCAGCCCGCCCCAGGCGTCGCGCGGCTCGCCGACGAGGAAGCGCTGCTGCCGCAGCTCGTGCACCAGGTGGACGACGCGGTCGAAGGCGAAGCGCTGGTAGCGCTGCACGTACGCCTCCATCAGGTCGGCGACCTGGTGGCTGCCGTCCATCAGCGCCAGCAGGTACTGCTCGTCAGGGCCCAGGCGCACGTAGGTGCCGGCGCTCGGGCTCTTGGCGATGTAGTACGCTTCGCCATCCGTGGTGGTGAAGCCGCGTACCACGACGTCCGGGCGCAGCCGGGGGCGATCGTAGGCGGGGTTCACGCGGTCGGCAAGCTGTGCCCACACGCTGCGCCCGGACGCCGACGCGGGAGCCGCCGCCGCCTCGCCCGCCTGGGCCATGTGTCCTCCGCCGCCGACGTGAAGCGGTGTACGGATAGTGTGAGCACGAAACGCGCGGGAGGCTCTGCCGCGCGGCGCCCCCGCGCTTCACGAGGGCGCCGCGTGACAGGGCCGTGCTAGTACCAGGGCTCGGTGGGGAACGCGGCGCCTGGCCCGGGCGGATTGTCGAGCGGCGGGCTAGACTGCTTGGTGACGCGCGCGTCCACGCCGAGGGCCGCGAGCTGCTCGGAGTCGTCGGCGCGCAGCGCCGCCCGCTCCTCGGGCGTCAGGTCATAGCCCGCCAGCGCCGCGTCGGGATCGCGCTGCAGCTGTGACCGGAAGGCCGCGTCCGTGCTCGCCCGCTCCACTGCCTGCATCAAAGCCTCGCGCGACATAGTAACCTCCAAGCCGCGCTTGCGCCCGGCCGGGGCTCCCGCGGCCGCCCGCGGGGTGGACCCTACCGGGCGCATCGTCTGGTTCGCTGCCAACAACATGTGGTCCGCAATACATGTGCCAACCCTCACCATGCCCGGCGCCGCGCACGCGCCGAGCGCCCCGATCGTCTCGTGGCGAAGGTCCGTCGAGCGCCTCGCGGCCGCGCCGCTCTCCAGCCTGCCGCGTGATAGGGCCTGCTACGCTGGCGGGGAGCGCGGCGCAAGTGCTACGCTGAGAGGCGAGTCGCGGCAGGGGGTGGCGATGGATCGCGCGGGGGCAGACCGCCCGGCGCCCGCATCGTCGCGCACTCCGACCGCCGAGCCGGCGGGCGCTCCATCCGAAGGCCACGTCTTCGCCGAAGGGCCGGGCGTTCCCGGCGCCCTCGCCCATCCAGTGCTGAAAGCCGCCCACCCGCTCGAACATCTCGCGGGAGACGAACAGGTTTGCCGTCTCAAACAGCCCCGTGAAGCGCGGCACCCACAGCGTCCGGTCAAACGGCCCCAGGGTGGCGGATGGATCGGGAGCCACCGCACCCTGGACCAGGTCGGCCTGCTCGAGGGCACGCACGCCGCTGCTCAACCACGAGGCCGTGGGACGGCAGTCGGCGTCGAGGAAAGCAATCCGGTCCCCGTGGGACGCGGCCACGCCGGCGTTGCGCGAGTCGGCCGGCCCGGTCCCGGTGATCCGTACCACCTGCGAGACCACAGGTGCGGCGTCGGCCACCGCGGCGGTGTCGTCGCTGGAGGCGTTGTCCACCACCACGACGTTCCACTCGCCGTCGTAGTCCTGCTCGGCCAGACCGGCCAGCGTCCAGGGCAGGAAGGCCGCGACATCGCGGGCCGGGATGACGACCGTGATCAAGCTGGAGCCCACGTGGGAGGCAGTAGGGGTGCAGTACCTTGGCGGGGATGCCGGCCCATCGCCCCGACCAGGTAACCACGCGGGA
>Ga0209810_1005059_pt1 | contig 12185 bp, 4 predicted proteins | sample Coa_R1_7_FD_187159 | JGI IMG/M metagenome (GOLD analysis project Ga0209810, IMG submission 187159) | Surface soil microbial communities from Centralia Pennsylvania, which are recovering from an underground coalmine fire - Coalmine... | ecosystem: Environmental > Terrestrial > Soil > Unclassified ...
CGACTATCGAGGCGCGCTGCCTCTTTTGGAAGCGGCGCTGGCGATCAACCGCGACCTGCGAGATACGGCCGGGGAGGCGTGGAACCTGGATCTGCTGGGCAGGGCCTATCGCGGCCTCGGGGAATATTCGGCGGCTCGCTCGGCCTTTGAAAAGGCTGCGGCTATTTTTCGCCGCATTGGAAATCGGCATGCCGAGGCGGATATACTTCAGCATTTGGGTGACCTGGCGCAAGCACAGGGAGAGGATGCGACCGCCCATGGTTACTACGACGAAGTGGCGGCCTTGAGGCAAGAACTGGAATCGAAACGACCTTAAATCCTGCGTGAAAATCCTTGCACTCTAAGCTGCGAAGCCATCCACAAGGTTTTGGCCCGCACACTCCACCGGCAGAGTAGATCGGGGAGGCGGCTGTGTTCCGGCACAGCCGCCTCCCCTTCTGTTGCGGCTAGGGCAGCTTGACCTTCAGCGAGCCGGCGAACTTGCCGCCGGTAAACGTGCCGGACACCTTTAGTGTCACGGTCGTGCCGGAGGTCCCCGCCGTCTTGGGGAAGGTAAGCGTGGTCGCGCCGGAAGCGCTCGCCGCAATGTTGCCCATACTGACCGGCAGCGTCGTGCTGGTGGCTGCCGCGCCTAAAGCGGCTTTGGTGAGCTTAACGTTCGGGGCCGTGAGATAGCCCTCGTTCTTGAGGCTGACCCTGGCTGTGTAGACTCCGGTGGTGCTGTTTTTCGTCAGGGTGGCTGCGGTCAGCTTGAGGGTGGTCACCAGGAGGGTAAAGGTCCTGGCCGTGGAGGCGCCTCCCAGAGTGGTCACGACCGTCACGGGCACCTTACCCGGGCTGGCGATGAGGGAAGCGGGGATAGCCGCCTTTAGCTCGCCGGAGGAGACGTAGGCCGTGGAAACCGGCGTGCCGTTGAAATGCACCTGGCTGAACGGCTGGAAGCTGGCGCCTTTGACGATCAGGGTGAAACCGGGCGCTCCGGCATCCCTGGAGGCCGGGCTGAGAGCCGAAAGCGCCGGAAGCGGATAGAGACCGGTCATGCGATAGACCACGCCCGCGCCGCCCTGGCCGCCATTCTGCGTGGCGCCGTAGAGCGCGCCATCCATTGCCTGGCTGAAGGCTCCTATCGGGTACTGGCCGTCCGGGCCGCTGAAGGCATACAGGGTGGTGAACGCGCCGCCGAGCGTAAGCTGGAAGATCGTCCCCATGTTGTTGGCGCCGCCGTAGGCCGTGGTTCCATAGAGATTACCGTCGCCGGCCTGGAAAAGGCTGTTGGGGCTAAAGCCATCCGAGCCACCGGTGAAGGTATAGAGCGTCGTGAGCGTGCCGTCCAGCGTCATGCGGAATAGCGTGGTTCCCGTTGCCCCATAGAGGTATCCGTCGCTGGCCTGGACCAGGCTTCCAGAGGGAGCTAAACCGTCGGCGCCGCCGGTAAAGGTGTAAAGAACAGTCAGCGTGCCGCCTGGGGTAATGCGAAAGACCGTGCCGTAGCCGTAGGCGCCGCCTTCGTCCGTTGTTCCATAGAAGTTACCATCACTGGCCTGGATGAGACCTCCGAAGGGGCTGGCGCCATCGGAATTGATGTCATAGCGCCCTGTATTGGGGTCATACGTCAGGGCGCTGAACGTGTAGAGCGTGGTCAGCGCTCCGCCAGACGTTACGCGGTAAATGGTCCCGTTGTAGTTTGCGCCGCCGCTAACCGTCGTGCCATAGAAGCTGCCGTCCGCTCCCTGGATCATATTCCCACGCGGCACTGAGCCATCCGAGCCGGAGAAGGCATACAGCCCTGTCAACGGTCCTCCCGGCGGGAGCGTAAAGAGCGTTCCGTAGGTAAGCAGCCCGGCGGTACTGCCGTAGAGGTTTCCATTGCTGGCCTGGATCAGGCTGGCTTCGGGAAAGCCGCCATCCGCCCCATTGAAGGAGTACAGCAGGTTGAAGGCGCCGCCGAGCGAGAGGGCGAACACCGCGCCCAGGGTGTAGGCGCCTCCGGTCACGGTGGTCCCGTAGAGGTTGCCGTCGCTGGCCTGGATGACGCCTGCGAAGGGCGATTGACCGTCCGGATAATCGAAGACGTGCGCGGCGACCAGGGCGCCCCCGGTCGTTATCGAGAAGGCGGACCCGTAGCTAGCTACGTTTGCCGCGAATCCGCCCGGTCCTGGGGTCGTGCCATACAGATTTCCGTCGCTCCCTTGTACGAGGCTGGAAGCGGGGGCAGCTCCGGCCGAGCCATCGAAGCCGTAGATGGTCGCCAAAGAGCCTCCCGAAGTCATCTGGAACACGGTCCCCCAGTCACCTGGGCCGCCCTGACTCGTCGTGCCGTAAAAATTCCCATCGCTGGCCTGGATCAGACCGCCCTCCGGAAACGCGCCGTCGCTACCGGCATTGGCATAGGTAAATACATGGAGGGTTGTCAGGGCTCCCGAAATGGCGTACGAAAATATCGTGCCATAACTGTAGCCAGGGCCGCCGGTGAGTGTCGTGCCGTAGAGCTTGCCGTCACTTCCCGAGACCAGACCTCCACCAGGATAGGCGCCTATATTGTTGTAATCAAACGAAATCTCGATAGACGGCGTCCAACCGAACCCAAACCGGAAGAGCGTGCCGTAGCCGTACGCGCCACCGTAGAGTGTCGTTCCATAGAACCCGCCGTCGCTGCCGCGCACCAGGGTGCATTGCGGGTTCGCGCCATCACCCCCCGTGCCGGTGTACGAATACATCAGGACGAAGGAGCCGCTGGGAGAAATTTTAAAATTCGTTCCCATACCGCTCGTGCCACCATATTGAGCGGTACCGTAGAACCAGCCGTCCGAACCCTGAATAAGCCCGTTCGGCTGGGCTCCATCCGAGTTGACGCCATTCCAGCCGGTGGCGGCGGAGAAGGCGTAGAGCGAAACAAACGTGCCGTCGGGCGCCATCTTGAAGATCGTGCCGGTATTGTTTGGTCCGCCATACGAAGTGGTGCCGTAGAAGTAGCCGTCGGTGCCTTGAGCCAATCCCGCGGTGGGGTATGCGCCATCTGCCCCGTTAAAGTGGTGCAGAATGGTGATGTTGGCGGCAGCGTCCATCCGGAAGACCGTGCCGAAGCCGCCCGCCAGACCACCGCCCTGGGTCGTGCCGTAATAGTAGCCGTCTGAGCCTTGAATGAGCGGTCCGTACGGGTAAGAGCCGAGCGGCGCGGTAAAGGAGAAGAGATCGGTAACTGTGGGCGACTGCGCCTCGGACCGCAACGTACCGCAGGTGGTCAAAGCCAGGAGCACGGCCAGCACCAGAGAGAGTTTATGCCGACTCTTGAGCATGTTCGTATCCTTTCTTGATCAGGCAGATCACTTTCACTGAGCAGAATATACAGAGCTACCCTTACACCATCCTTACAAACCGGTGGCATACCAGGTGCAATGTCGAAAAAAGAGGAGGGAAGCCGGCTGCGTTCCGGCACAACCGGCTTCCCATTCGGTCGCGGCTAGGGCAGCTTGACCTTCAACACGCCCCTGAATTTCCCACCTTTGAACTTGCCGGAAACGGCGAGCTTCACCACACTTCCCGAAGTTCCCGCGGAACCTGGAAAGTGAAGCGTACCGGTGCCTTTCGCGCCCGGCGCGACGTTGCCCACCAGTTGCGGGAGGTTGGTGGCGAGGACGCCGTTCAGCGTCGCTCGGGTAATGGTCAGGTTGACTGCCGTGTTATAGCCCGTGTTTTGAATCGCTACAGCCGCCTGATAATTGCCTGAATTGGTGCTCATCTGGACGCCGGTAACGGCTGCGCTCGTCGTCTGGATGGTGAAGGTCTTCGATGCCGATGTGCCCCCTCCCGGCGCTGGCGAAGAGACGGTTATCTTTGCCGTGCCCGCCGTGGCGATCAGCGCGGCGGGCACGCTGGCCGTGAGGGTGGTGGCTGAAACGAAAGTGGTGGCAAGTGCCGTTCCGTTCCAGTTGACCGTCGAGTTGCTCACGAAGCCCTGGCCTGTTACCGTGAGCGTGAAGCCGGGGCCACCGGCGTCGGTCGAAGTGGGATTGAGGGCGGATAGCACCGGCACTGGATTGGTAATGTTGAAGGTGTACGCGTAGGAGGTCAGGCCGTACTGGGTAACGGTGACGCTGGCCGTTCCCGGCGACGCGATGTCTGCGGCAGGCACGGAGGCACTGAGCTGGGTAGTGGAGACGAAGGTGGTGGCAAGGGGCGCGCCGTTCCAGTTGACCACCGCGCCGCTGACAAAGTTGGCGCCGGAGACGGTAAGCGTAAACGCCGGTCCGTAGGCGGGCGTGGTAGCGGGGGAGAGGCCGGAGAGGACGGGGACCCCGCTGACGGCGAAAATGGTCCCAAAGCCGTTCGTCCCCCCACCATTAGTCGTGCCGTATAGATAGCCGTCGCTCCCCTGCATCAGGGAGGCATACGGATAGGCTCCGTCGTCGCCGGTGAAGCTGTGGAGAGTCGTAAGGATACCGGTCGGTGTCACGACGAAAACCGTGCCGTACCCGGAGAGTCCCCCTAATGCGGTCGTTCCGTAGAAGTTGCCGTCTGCCCCGCGAATCAGTCCGCCGTACGGGGAGCCGCCGTCGGCTCCCGCAGTAAACGAGTACATCGTGATGATGCTGCCGGCCGGCGTGATGACAAAGACCGTGCCGGGACTAGCGCCACTGCTGGTCGTGCCGTAGAAGTTGCCGTCGGTCCCGAGAGCCAGAGGGCCACTCGGATAGGCGCCATCGGCGCCGCCGGTGAAGTGCCAGAGCGTGGAGAACGCCCCGCCCGGACTTATCACGAAAACGGTTCCGTAGCCATACTCTCCGCCGTTATTGGTCGTGCCGTAGAAGTTGCCGTCGCTCCCCTGCACCAGGTTTGCTTCCGGCCCGTTGCCATCATACCAATTGAACGAATGCAGCGTCATGAGGGCGCCGGAGGGGGTGATGACGTAGACGGCGCCATAACCATACAGGCCACCTTGTTGGGTGGCACCGTAGAAGTTGCCGTCGCTGCCCACGATCACGCCCGATATCGGGTTTTGGGCATCGTTACCCCGAAAGGAATGGAAATTGGAGACGGCGCCTGCGGTCGTCATCATGAACACGTTGCCGTCCGTATATTGACCGCCGGCGTAGGTGGTGCCGTAGAAGTTGCCGTCTGGGGCCAGGGTGAGGCCGCCGTACGGGAGATCCCCCTCGGGACCATCGAAGGAGTGTAGCGTGGTAATGGTTCCGGCCGTGGTTGCGGCGAAGGTGGTGCCGCCGCTGTAGCTGCCGCCGTATTCGGTCGTGCCATAGAGCTTGCCGTCGGGACCCTGCGTGAGGCCGGCGTAGGGGTAAGCGCCGTTCGAATTGCCGAAGGCATAAAGGTCCGTGAGCGTCCCGCCGGGCGTGACGGCGAACACGACACCGTCGCCGTTGGCCCCGCCGCGCCAGGCTGTGCCGTAGAAGTTGCCGTCGGTCCCGAGAGCCAGGCCCGCTTGTGAGCCGCCACCATCGCCCCCCGTAAAAGCGTGAATATCCGTGATGTAGCCGGCAGGCTGCATCTGGAAGACCACGCCGTCGCCGTACGTGCCGCCGTCGATGGTCGTGCCGTAGAAATTGCCGTCCGGACCGAGCAATAAATTGCAGGACGGCCAGGAGCCGTCTCCGCCGGTAAAGGAGTGGAGCGTAGTGTAGCTGCCTGCGGTGGTGGCGAGGAAGGTGGCGCCCAGGTTGCTGCTACCGCCTTGCCTTGTCGTGCCATAGAGATAACCGTTCGGGGCCTGGATCAGGCCGGCTTCCGGATCGGCGCCATCCGTGCCATTGAGCGAGTGGAGGCTCGTGAAGGCCCCGGAAGACGTGATGGTGAAGAGCGTGCCGAAGCCATACGCGCCGCCATACTTAGTCGTTCCATAGAAATTGCCGTCGCTTGCCTGGATGAGGCTCCCAACCGGCGCAAATCCGTCCGTTCCGTTAAAAGAGTGGAGTGTGGTCAGCACGCCCGCAGGCGTGATCATGAAAATAGTGCCGTGATCGGAGGCGCCGCCATACTCGGTCGTGCCGTAGAAATTGCCGTCCGTCCCCTGAACCAGGCCGGCGGCCGGCTTCGCGCCGTCTGTCCCGCTGAAGTAGTAGAGGATGCTGAACGTGCCGGAAGGCGTTATCGAGAAGACTGAGCCGGGATCGCTCCCATTCACGCCGTACAAGGTGCCGTAGAAGTTGCCGTCGCTGCCCTGGATAAGGGCGTTGGGGAAACCGCCGTAGGAGCCAAACGTGTAGAGTGTCGTAAGAGAGCCAGACGGTGTGATGACGAAGGCCGTGCCATAGCCAAGCGCGCCGCCTTCTTTGGTCGTGCCGTAGAAGTTGCCGTCGGTTCCGCGGATCAGGGAGCTTTGCGGTCCCCGGCCATCCGGCCCCTGGAAGGAGGCGATGGAACGGAAGCTCTGCGAGAGAGCCTTTCCGGGCAGCGTGAGAAGCAGTACAAGAAGGGCGCCGGCCGCCAGCAGCGGCCACGAGCGGTATGTAGGCAGGGTTGAGACGGTAGCCATGATTTTTCTCCTTTCGTTCGTCTCTAGTTTCCGCTAAAATCCGGTTGACGTTCGTCTAGCCTGACATCATGTCAGACATTCTGGAGCCTTCTCGATCTCGAAAAGGGCTTTACGAATTTTTCAAAGTTGCCCATGTGAGTAGGGTAACTTTGAAAAAGAGTCGCCCTTCGGGCTTATGAAAGGCCGAGAGAGAAGGTTAGGACCTTCTCATCCGCCCGATTTAGCGGAAACTAGAGTTCGTAGGAACGGCATGAACTGAGAAGAGTATACAGAGCTACCCTTACACCATCCTTACAAACCGGCTCCCATCTGGCGACCGGAAGCAGGATTCGAGAGAGCGTATGCGCTATCTAAGTGCTGAGGCAAGTTTTGAGAGCAAGATGAGACAAGCAACACACAGCCTGGATACCCGGCAAACCATCCAACTCTTCGGGCAGTTTTGCGTGCGACAGAAAGAGCGCACCATCACCCGCTTCCGCACCAAAAAGGCCGCCGAATTGCTGGCCTACCTGGCCTACTATCGCCACCGCCAGCATGCCCGAGAAGCCCTCATTGAGCTGCTATGGCCGGAGGAGAGCCTGGAAGCCGGGCGCAATCGCCTGAGCGTAGAGCTCAACTCCCTGCGCCGCCAACTCGAGCCACCTGGCGTGCCGGCAGGCGCTATCCTGCGCACCGACCGCACCCACGTGCAGCTCAACCCGGACGCCTATACCACCGACGTGGCCGAATTTGAGGCCGCTCTGCAGGCGGCCGGGCAGGAAGGGGAGGATGCCGGCCGGGCGGCTTTGCTGGCCTCCGCTATCGAGATTTACCGGGGCGAGCTGCTGCCGGGCTACTATGGAGATTGGGCGCTGACCGAGCGGGAGAGGCTGGCGGACGCCTACTTTAACGCGCTGCGCCAGTTGACCGGATGCCTGGCCCGTCTCCGCCAGTTCGAGCGGGCGCTCGACTATGCGCGCCGGGCGATCCAGGCCGATCCGTTGCGGGAGGCATCTTACCGCGATCTGATGCGCCTGTATATGACCGTCGGGCGTCCCCTGGCGGCTTTAGAGCTTTACCAGGATTTAGAACGCCTGTTGCGTGAGGCTCTGGACGCCTTACCCTCTATGGCGACCCAGGAGCTGGCCGCGCAAATTCAGGCCCAGGTAGGGACCGACCGGGCCTCTGCGGTCAAGCTTCCCCTCTCTTCGCTTTCCTCTCCCGGCGCTTCTTCCATCAAGAGCGTAGCGCCTGTTGAGAGTGCCGAGGTCTTGCCTCCGATCCGCGCCGGCAGCCTGCCGATGCAGTTCACCCGCTTCTTCGGAAGAGAGACCGAGATCGCTTCTCTGGTGGCACGGCTCTCAGAGGGAGATATCCGCCTGCTTACGTTGAGCGGACCGGGCGGCAGCGGCAAGACCCGTCTCTCTGTCGAATTAGGGCGGCGGCTGCGAGAAGACTTTCCGGGTGGCGTGTGGTTCGTACCGCTGGCCGATCTCTTCGATGCCCGGTTGATCGCCGAAGGGGTCCGGGACACCCTCGGCCTGCCTCGGGAGGGAAATGCCGATGCTTTAGAACAGGTCGTGGCAGCCCTGGCCAGCCAACCGGCCCTCCTTATTTTCGATAACTTCGAGCAGGTAGCCGCAGGCGGCGCGCCGGTGGTGCGCACGCTGCTCAAGCGTGTCGAGAGCCTGAAGTGCCTGGTCACTTCCCGGCGGACGCTCAGGCTTCCTGGCGAGCAGGAATTTCCTGTGCCGCCGCTGCCGGTGCCGCAGGGTGTCGATAGCCCGGAGCAGCTTTTGCACACCGCCAGCGTGCAGTTGTTTTTAGATCGCGCGCAGGCCGTGCGTCCCGATTTTCAGATCACCGCCAGCAATGCCGCCGATGTAGCGGCGCTTTGTATCGATCTGGAGGGCCTTCCGCTGGCGATCGAGCTGGCAGCAGCCCGGGCCAAGGCGCTCACTCCCGCTCAAATCCGGGAACGCCTCTCCGAGCGGTTCGAGATTCTGGCGACCCGGCGCATGGACAAAGGCGCGCGGCACCGGTCGCTGTGGGCGGCCATCGATTGGAGCTATCATCTGCTGCCACCGGCTTTACAGCAGTTCTTCGCCCGGCTGTCGATCTTCCGGGGTGGGTGGACGTTGGAAGCAGCGGAAGCGGTCTGTGAAGAGCCCCTGGCGCTGGACTACCTGGCGCAACTGCAAGGGCACTCGCTGATAACGGCGGAGGAAAGTACGCCTGAGCTGCATTTTCGGATGCTGGAGAGCCTGAGAGAGTATGCCGAAGAGCAGTTGGAAGACCCGGAGCGGCTGGCAGTGGCGCGCCGGCATGGGGACTATTTCCTGGGATTAGCGGAACAGGCTGCCGCGCAATTGCTGGGGCCGGAGCAGCAGCGGTGGCTGGCACGCCTGGAGAGAGAACAGGATAATCTGCGCGCTGTCCTGACCCGCTATCAGCAAGACCCAGACCCGCATTCTGCCGACAGGGCATTGCGGCTGGCCGGTAGCCTGTGGCGCTTCTGGTGGCTGCGCGGCCATCTGTCGGAAGGGCGCGAGCGGTTGATGTCTCTGCTGCAGAAACCAGGGATGCAGGCTCCAACGCCAGAGATGGCTACCGCGCTGGGCGCGGCCGGCCATCTGGCACACTGCCAGGGCGATTATGCGCCGGCGATCGCCCTGTTCGAGAAAGCGCTGGGTATGCAGCGCGCCCTCGGCGACAGGAGCGGAGAGGCCGGCATGCTTTTTCATCTGGGAGATGTGGCTGCCAATCAGGGCTACTATCCTGAAGCCCGCTCTTTGTTGGAAGCGGCGCGGGCGCTTTATGAGGAGTTGGGCGAGCGGCACGGTCAGGCGGAGTGCCTGGGCCGGCTGGGTTATATTGCCCGCGAGCAAGCCGATTTCTCGACGGCCCGCTCTCTGCAGGAAGCCGCCCTGGCGATCCATCAGGGGCTTGGCGACCGGATGAATGAAGCGTGGAATCTGGGCAGCCTGGGTTATGTCTACGAGGGTCAAGGCGACTTAGAAAGGGCAGGCGAGGCCTTCGCGCAGGTGCTGGACATCTATCGCGCCTTCGGCAATCGGTCGGGCGAAGCCTGGTCGTTAGCCAGCCTGGGACATATCCTATGTGAGCAGGGCGACTATCGAGGCGCGCTGCCTCTTTTGGAAGCGGCGCTGGCGATCAACCGCGACCTGCGAGATACGGCCGGGGAGGCGTGGAACCTGGATCTGCTGGGCAGGGCCTATCGCGGCCTCGGGGAATATGACGCCGCGCGTTCCTCTCTGGAACAGGCGCTCCTCCTTGTCCGCCGGATCGGAAGCCGGAATAAGGAGGCCGGTATCCTACGGCATCTGGGCGATGTCGCCCGGGAGCAGGGCGATGTTGCGACGGCGCATCGCACCTATGTGGAAGCCCTGGCCTTGATGCGGGAATCAGGGTGGAAAAGCGGGATGTTGGAGGTTCTGGAGGCCTATAGTGAGCTCTCGCTGCGCGCCGGAAAGCCGGAACGTGCCCTGCGGATCTACCAGGCTGCCGAATCCTTACGGCAGAAGCTGGATTTGCCTCTTTCTCCTCGAAAACAGGATTGGTTGGGTCGCCTGCAGTCGGACATCCGTGCGTTGATGTCCCCCTCCTCATGGGCAGACGCCGAAAAAGAAGAGTGGACCCTGGAAGCGGCCCTGGATTATGCGCTGAAGATCGGCTCTCTCTAAGTCGCAAGCCCTTCAGAAGCGAGCCTTTGTGCCCGATCTTACCCATTACACAAGAAGGCGGAGCCAGTCCTGGCTCCGCCTTAACGCATTCGAGTACCGGTCAGGGAGTGATCGTAAGGGCTTTGCCTTTGGTGATGCCGTTAGCGCTGGCCTTGATAGTTACCGAAGTATTGGCAGCGACATGGCTTGTGTTGACCGTGAACGTGCCCGTCTGACTGCCGGCGGCAATGGTGATGCTACTGACTGCCGGATTGGCTACCGCCGGATCCGTGCTGGAGAGACTGACGGTGATGCTGCCTGGAGCCGCAGGAGACTCCAGCATGACCGTGCCGTTGACACTGTTGCCACCCACGACCGAGGAGGGACTGATCGAGACCGACTTGACGCCGATGGGCCGCACCGTCAAGAGGGCGCTCTGGTAGACGCCATCAAAGGCCATGATTTGCCCGGTGACCGGTGCAGAGACGGCGGTCGTCTTGATGGTAAAAGAAGCGCTGGAATGCCCGGCAGCGATCTTGACGCTGGAGGGAACGATCGCTGCCGGATTCTGGCTGGCCAGATCGACATAAGCATCGACCACCGCCGGGGCGGTAAGCGTTACTTTGCCCGTAGCAGTCTTGCTGCCTGCCACCGTAGTGGGGCTGACCGTCAGGCTAGAAAGCACGATGGGATCGAGCAGGAGGGCATGGCGCTGGCTGCCGTTATAGCCGGAACCGGTGATCTGCCCATGGGCGTTGATACGGAAGGCGCCTTCAAAGACCCAGCCAGAACCGGGCGCGATCAGAGTATTGAGATCGTAGATCAGCCCATCGCGCCATAGGACCCCATGCATGGGATTTGCGATGGGATTATCGGTCGGAAAGCCGTGAAGGCTCGCCTGGCCGACCACCTGCGTGCCGCTGGGATCGATGCCGAAGGCCATGCTGTGCGGATAACCCGGCAGCGTACCGAGATCCGTCATCTCCCCGCCGCTATAAACAAAGGCATGGTAGGGACCTAGAGAGGTATCCGAGAACCCGACGACATCGCCGCTGTCGTTGATGTCCTCGGCCCAGGCGAGGGAGCCGCCGGGGAGCATGCCGAGGTGCTGTACCCCGCTGAACCCATCCCAGACAACCGCATGCTGATCGCCGCTGTCCGTATCGCCGGTACCGGCCACCTGCCCGGCATTGTTGAGGCCAAAGGCAAAGCTCTCCGTGCCGCCCGGCAGAATGCCCAGATCGTCGGAGGTGCTCAGGGAACCGCTCCCATCGTGCAGGATCGCACGATCGGTGCCGGGATAGTAATATCCCGCGATCTGGCCGGCATCATTAATGCCTACAAAGCCGCTATCCGTACCCGTCGCGGTGCCTAAATCGCGCATGCCATGGACGGCATCCCATACGAATCCGTTCTGGTTTGTGAAGGGGTAGGTGTCGCAATCGCCGGCCACCTGACCCAGGTTGTTAATGCCCAGGGCGAAGCCGGATTGGAACCCGGATAACACTCCCAGATCCTGCATGCCATGGACAGAATCCCACAGGAAGGGATGATAGGTAACGTTGTCGGCCAGGTACCCGTAACCAACGACCTGTCCCTGGTCATTGATACCGGTGGACGCAGCCATATTGCCCCCTAGTGATCCAACATCGACGACGATATAGCCCTGGGCGAACATTGTTCCTGGCGACAGGAGCGACAGGGCAGACAAGATCGTGATAGTGATGCCTCTTAGGAGGGGAGTACGGCGCTCTGACGGAAAACCGATCCGGCGGAACAGGCATGACATTGCTGGTGTCTCCTTTCAAGAACTGCTTGATTGAGCCAAGTATACAGAACTCCCCTTATACCATCCTTACAAATCCTCTCCAGTCCCGTCATCGGCAGCAGGATTCAGGCAAGCTTATGCGCTATTTAACGTGAGTTCGGGATAAGGGCGGGTCTTCTGGTTGAGGTATCTTGAGGTTACCCGACACTCAACTACCTACCCAGGAGAACCCGCACCATGAGTTTACTCGAACTCTTCTGCCATGTCG
>Ga0209810_1005067_pt1 | contig 12167 bp, 11 predicted proteins | sample Coa_R1_7_FD_187159 | JGI IMG/M metagenome (GOLD analysis project Ga0209810, IMG submission 187159) | Surface soil microbial communities from Centralia Pennsylvania, which are recovering from an underground coalmine fire - Coalmine... | ecosystem: Environmental > Terrestrial > Soil > Unclassified...
CGGGCGTCGGGCCAGCAGTGCCCTCTCCGCCGGGGTCAGCACCCCCTCGGCGGCCCGGTCGAGCGCCGCCGCATCGGCGTAGAGCCGGCGCAGGAGACGGCTAGGCGTCATGGCCGGCCAGTGCCGGTCGAGCACGGCCTTCAGCGCCGGGCTCGAGCGGGCGTCGGCCTCGAGGCTCGGTCGCTGGGAGACGTCGGCGCTGTCGCGCTCGGAGTAGACGGCCCACGCCTGAGCGATGAGCTGGGCCCTCAGGGCGTTGCGGCCCGGGTTGATGAAGCGGGAGCGCTGCCTGGCCCGACGGAACAGGCCCTGCAGGTCGGCGGCGGCCAGGGTGACGGTGCCGAACCGGGTGACGATGTCGAGATCCTCGGCCGGCTCGCCCAGCTGGTCGAGGACGGCCCGGCGCACGACCTCGACCATGCGGGCGTCACCCTTGATGGCCGTCACTTCGCGGGTTTCCTGGAGGCCCACCCGGTACCGGGCGCCAGCCAGCCCCTCCAGGGTCAGCTGCACCGAGGCGGTCTCCCCCAACGACGGCAGCACCTGGGAGATGTAGCGCAGGAAGATGGGGTTGGGACCGATGATCAGCAGGCGCTGACGGAGCAGGAGCTCGCGGTGCTCGTAGAGCAGGAAGGCGGCCCGGTGCAGGCCCACGGCCGTCTTGCCGGTGCCCGGACCGCCCTGGACCACGATGCAGCGCTCGATCGGAGCCCGGATGATGACGTCCTGTTCGGCCTGGATGGTGGCGACGATGTCGCGCATCTCGCCGGTCCGGACCCGGCTGATTTCGGCCAGCAGGGGATCGGGGACGTAGGCGCCGGCAGAGCGCTCGTCGGGATGCTCGAGATCCTCGTCGAGGACATCGAGCAGGGTGCGGTCCTCCAGCAGGAATCGGCGCCGCAGACGCAGCCCCATGGCGTCGGCGACGGTGGCCCGGTAGAACGCCGTGGCCACCGGCGCCCTCCAGTCGACGACCACCGGATCGGCCGCCCGGTCCTCCACGTGGCGCCGCCCGATGTAGAAGCGCTCGCCGCTGCTCTCGTCGATGCGGCCGAAGCACAGGGCCGTGGGGGAGTCGGCGGACATCGAATCGATGCGGGCCTGGGTGTCGAGCTCCCACTGCTTCACATCGGCCCATGTCCCTTCACCGGGGTAACCGAGGCTGAGCAGGTGGATGGCCCGGTCCCGCATCCTGGCCAGGCACTCGTAGGCGTGGTCGATGTAGGCCTGCTCGTCGGCTACCTCGGACCCGGCGTCGACGGCGAAGGGGGAGGTGGACACCCGGAGGACGGTAAGGAGCGCCGAGGCCGCCGTCAAGGGCATATACGCGCTTTACCAGAGGCTCCGAATTTCGGGGCCTACTCCCACTGGGAGCCCGCCTCCGCAGAGCCGGAGAGAAACATATACAGGCGCTCGAGTCGGGGCAAGGGAGAATTTCCGACGAGGGCGATGATCAGGTGAGGTCGGCACCGTCGGATCCATGAGCGGTCGCGGCCGCGAGGAGGAGGTGGAGATGGCGCCGTTGGACAAGACGTTCCGGGCCACCCTGCAGAAGAGCCCGGACAAGGGCGGGTGGACCTACGTCGTCATGGACGGCTCGGCGGAGTTCTTCGGAACCCGCGGCCTTGTCAAGGTGTCCGGAACCGTCGACGGTCGCCCGTTCCGCAGCTCCTTCATGGCCCTCGGTGACGGCACCCACAAGCTGCCCATCCGGGCCGACCTGCGCCGGGCCATCGCCAAGGAGGCCGGCCAGACGGTGACGGTCCGCCTCCTCGAGCGGCTGGAGCGCTGACCCGCTCGGCGCTCAGCTGCGCCGGGCTGTCATGGCGGCCGCCACCGCCGGATACTCGTGCAGGGCGTCGAGGAAGGTGCTCTCCCACGCCGCGGTGTGGCCGGGCGCTGACAGGCGGTAGTAGATGGTCCGGCGCACCACCTCGGCGGTGTTGCCACCCTTGTTGTGGCCGAGCAGGAAGTGCGCCAGGACCACGTCGCCCCGCCGGCCCGTGACCTCGACCGGATCGCCGAACTCCTCCGGTGGGTCGAGCAGGGTGGCATGTCCGCCGGTGGCCTGCAGCACCCGGGTCCCCCGCCGGCGGAACAGCTCCTGGTGCCTGATGTGGGAGCCGGGCCAGACCCACAGGTTCCCCGACTGGGGGGCGGACTGGTCGGTGAGCAGGACCCCGGCGAGCAGGGTGAACGACGCCGGCGGATCCTGGGCCGGTCCGTGCCCGTCGATATGGGGCCCGCCCGGTCGATGCGGCCACGGGGGCACCGTGGTGGCCACCTGGATGATCCCGAAGGCGAGCTCGAGCACCGGTTGGGCGACCACGGCGGAGGCCAGGTCCAGCACGCCGCCCTGGGACAGGACCTGATCGCAGGCCGGCAGCTGCGAACGGGGCAGGAACCACAGGTTGGCGCCAGGGCCCCTGTCGCCCTCGTTGGGGGCCACCTCCTCCAGGACCCGGTCGATCTCGCTGTCGGCCGCCGCCAGCAGGTCCTCGGGCACCACCCCCCGCAGGACCAGGTACCCCTCCCTCCCGAACCGCTCCAGTTCGTCCGGCCCTATGGCTGCCACCGGCGCAATGCTGGCCGCCCGGCAGGAGCGGGGCGGTGGAATTTCGCCCTTATCCGGCCGGCGCCGTCAGGACCCGCACCTCGTCCTGGTCCAGCAGGTCCAGGATGGTCCGTGCCAGGGCCCGGGCGGACTCGGCGTCCAGCTCGACCGCCGCCCTCATGTCCGGTGGCCCGCCGGCCGGTCGGAAGTCGATGCAGAGGGCATGGTCGACGGGGGCGTCCTGGGGATGGTCGAAGTACACCACGGCCTGGTCCAGCCTGAACCACTCGCCGTTGGCCAGTCCGCTACCCCTCATGTCGGCGGTGTTGGTGATGTAGGTGCACATGTCCTTCCGATCACCCCAGGTGCTTGCCGAAGAAGGCCCAGATCTGCTTCCACCCGTCGCGGACCGCCTCCTGGTTGTAGGTCGGGAAGTCCACGCTGAAGAAGCCGTGGTTGGCGTCGTCGTAGGTGTGGAACTCGTACTCCTTGCCGGCGGCGCTGAGCTCCTTCTCCATCCTGGCGACGTGGTCCGGCGACGGGTTCCGGTCCTGGCCACCGAAGAGGCCCAGTAGAGGCGCCTTCATCTGCGGTACCAGGTCGATGGGCGGCACCGGTCGCTGCGGAGTCACCTCGTCCCTGGTGACCACCACCCCGCCGCCGTAGCAGTCGACCGCCGCGTCCACCGGCGCCAGGCAGGCGGCCAGAAAGGCCTGCCGCCCCCCTGAGCAGTAGCCGATCACGCCCACCTTGCCGTTGCTGTTGGACAGGCCGCGCAGGTACTTCGCCCCGCCGGCGATGTCGCCCATGGCCTGGTCGTCGGGCACACCGCCGGCCGCCCGGGCGGCGGCGGCGGCGTCGCCCGGCTTGGCGCCCGGGGCGTAGCGGTGGAACAGGTTCGGGCACACGGCGTTGTAGCCGTAGGTGGCGAAGGTGCGGGTGATCTCCTTGGTGGCCCGGTCGTAGCCCGGCATGTGATGGATCACCACCACGCCGCCCCTCCGGTCCGAGTCGAGGCAGCGGGCGGCGTAGGCCTCGATCTCGTCGTCACCATGACCGGTGATGGTGATGGTCTCCGCCTGGATCGCGTCGGACACTTGCTCCCTCCCCCTCGCTGTGGGCACAGCATGTCAGGTCGCCCACCGTCGGCGCACCCGCGCCTCAGCGACTCATCGGCTCGGGTGGTGAGGCACGGCGGCTCCGTCGGCGGCTCAGCTGGCGATGCCAGCGGCGTCGTAGACGGCTCTCACCAGGCGGGTGGAGCGGGGGTCCGCCCCTGCCGCCCCTGAGGTGGTGTTGGTGACGTAGCCGCAGGCGATGACGTGTTCGGGATCGGCGAAGCCCAAAGCCCCGCTGGTGCCGGGGTGGCCGAAGCTCTGCGGTCCCCCGAAGGGGAACACATCGCCACCGTGCACCCAGAACCCCTCGCCGATGGCGATCTCGACGGGCACCCCACCGCTGGCGAACACCAGGTCGGGACCGCTGGTGAGGCGTCGCCGGGCGGCCTCGATGCGGGACGGGCTGAGCAGGGCCCGGTCGGGACCGCCCTCCACCGGGCCGATCACAGCGGCGTACAAGCGGGAGAGAGACCGGGCATTGGTGATGCCGTTGCCTGCGGGGATCTCCGCCACGAAGGTTGCCGGATCGTTGACCCAATGCGGCAGCGCCCCAACCGACCCGTTGAGGGTGCCGGCGCGGACCATCAGGCTGTTCTGGTCGACACCGGGCGCCTCGATCATGTCCGGCCCGTCGAAGTTGAGCGGCGCCACCCGCCCGACCAGCTCGGGCGGTAGGCCGATCCACATGTCCAGCCCGAGGGGCGAGGCGATCTCCTCGGCGAGGAACCGGCCCACCCGGCGGCCCTCGACCCGGCGGAAGACCTCACCGACCAGCCAGCCGAAGGTCAGGGCGTGATAGCCGTAGCCGGTGCCCGGCTCCCAGTATGGCGCCTGCGCCGCCAGGGCGTCGGCGACCGGGTCGCCGGCGAGCATCTGCGCCGGGGTCAGGCGCTGGTCGATGGTGGGAAGGCCCACCTGGTGGGAGAGCAACCACCGGACCGGCACGTCCTGCTTTCCGGCCTGGGCGAACTCCGGCCACCAGTTGACCACCGGCTCGTCGAGGTCGATCAGACCCCGGTCGACCAGCATGTGCAGGCACACGGCTGTCAGCCCCTTGGTGACCGAGTACACCATCTGCAGCGTGTCGGCGTCGTAGGGCGTCGGGTCACCGGGGCGGAGCCGGCCGCCCCAGATGTCGACCACCTTGCGCCCTTCGAGGTGGGCGCTGAAGGCCGCTCCGAGCTCGTCGCCGGCGGAGAAGCCGTCGGCGAAGGCCTGCCTCACCTCCTCGAAGCCCGGTGCAACGTAGCCCTCTATGGCGTAGTCCTCTGTGGTTCTCATGGTCGCAGCGAGCTCTCCCTGATGACGAGCTTGGGGGACAACAGCACATGACGGGGGCCCCCGGCATGCGTTGCCGTGGACAGCAGCTCGGCCGCCGTCTGACCGATCTCGTAGGTGGGCTGGGCCACCACACTCAGCTGCGGACGCACCAGGCTGGCCCAGGGCGAGTCGTCGAAACCGACGATGCCCACCTCGGCTGGGACCTTCACCCCCAGGTCGAGCAGGGCGTGCAGCGCCCCCACCGTCATCTGGTTGTTGGCGACGACCAGCGCATCGGGGCGACGCTTCTTGGACCACAGGGCGGTGACCGCCTCGTAGCCGCCACCCTCGCGGAAGTCCTCCCGCAGGACGTACTCGTCGATGACCGGCCGGCCGGCCGAATCCAGGGCGTCCCTGTAGCCCGCCAGCCGATCGTTGGCCGTGCTCAGCCGGCGGGGGCCGGTGATGCAACCGATGCTGGTGAAACCGGCCTCGATGAGGTGCTCGGTCGCCTGACGGGCGGCCAGCCGGTTGTCGGCCAGCACCGTGTCCACGACGTAACCGACGGGGCGACGGTCGATGGCCACGATGGGGATCGACCGGTCGATGAGCGGCTGGAGGTTGGACTGGCGGGTGGACGCCACCGCGATCACCACCCCGCTGACGCGCTCGGCGATGGTGATGTCGATGTACTCGGACTCCTTGGCCAGGTCCTCGTCCGAGTTGCACAGGACCACGCGGTAGCCGCGTTGGCGGGCCCCGTCCTCGATCCCCCGCACCACCGAGGTGAAGAAGGGGTTCTCGATGTCGGCCACGATCACCGCCCACACGCTGGTCGTTTGCCGACGCAGGGCCCGAGCCGGGCCGAACGGCTGGTAGCTCAGCTCCTCGACGGCCTGACGCACCCGCCGGGCCAGCTCGGGCGAGACCTCGCCGCTACCGTTCAGGACCCGCGAAACCGTGGCCGGCGAGACCCTGGCCCGGCTGGCGACGTCGGTGATCCGCGCCGAGCCGCTCTTCACGCCTTCACCCCGATCCGGTCCCACTGCTCCAATCCAAGCACCCCCACCGCGACCTATCCGCCGTGCTCGCCGGGGCTGCTGCCGCACGGGCCAGGTCGGCAACCCGCACACGGGTCCGCCACCATCAGCCGATGACCAGGACGCCCTTGGCGTTGGCGCCGCTCACCATGTCGGCGAAGGCGGCGTCGACCCCCTCGAGGGTGTAGGTCGCCGTCACCAGCTCGTCGAGCATGAGGCGACCGGACCGGTAGTGGTCGAGGAGGATGGGAAAGTCGATCGACGGCCTGCAGTTGCCATACAGAGGGTTGAGGTAGACCTTGTCGAACTCGAACAGGCGCATGTCGATGGTGACGTCCTGCTCTACCCCGCTCACCTGCACCGCCGTGCCGCCGTGGCGCACGAAGCGCAGCGGCGCCGCCGCCAGGTCGGGCACGCCGGTGCACTCGAAGGCGTAGTCGGCGCCACGTCGGCCCACCAGCCGGCGGACCTGGTCGACCGGCTCGGCGAGCCCGGCATCGCCGGGCTCCGCTGTAAGGACGTGATGGGCGCCGAGCATGAGGGCCAGGTCGAGGCGGGGCTGGCTCACGTCGATGGCGATTATCCGCCCCGCCCCGGCGATCCTGGCCCCCTGGATCACATTGAGACCGACCCCTCCGCAGCCCAGCACCACCACCGAGCTGCCGGGGCGCACCCGGGCGGCGTTGACCACCGATCCGTAACCGGTCATGACCCCGCAACCGAGGATGCATGCCGAGGTGAAGGGGATGTCCTCGGGGAGCGGCACGACCGCCTCCTGGCGCACGACCGTCGCCGTGCTCATGGTGCCGAGGTTGAACACCCGGGCCAGCGGCTTGCCGGCCATGGTCGTGGCCTCGGGATGGGCGTGGCCCCGGCGACCGAGCCCGAGACGCTCGCAGAAGACCTGGTTGCCGAGGCCGCACTGGAAGCAGGTCCCGCAGGAGATGGACCAGGTGAGCAGCACCCGGTCGCCGGGGCGGACCCGGTCGACTCCCTCCCCGACCGCTGTCACCGTTCCGGCGCCCTCGTGACCGAGCACCATCGCCGTCGGCGCGGTGCGGGCGGCGTCGAGGTCGGTATGGCAGACGCCCGAGGCGGCCAGGGCCACGCCGACCTCGCCCGGCCCGGGCACACCGATCTCGACCTCGGCCAGCGAGTGCCCTCCGGCGCCGTCGGCGACTACGGCCAGCCCCGCCGTCACCGGCAGGACGGCTCCGACAGCAGGGCTTCGATCTCCTGGCGGGTCGGCATGGCAGGGGCGGCACCCGCCCGGGTGACCGCCAGGGCGCCGGCGGCGTTGCCGAAGCGCACCGCCTCCTCCAGCGAGGCCCCCTGGGCCATCCGGGCCGCCAGGGCGCCGCAGAAGGCGTCCCCCGCCCCAACGCTGTCGATGCACTCGGCCGGGTGGGCGTCGACCTGGCCGGCGTGGCCAGGGCGGGACCAGTAGGCGCCTCGCTCCCCCAGGGTGAGCACGACCGCCCCCGCCCCGCTGTCGACGAGGATCGAACCGACGGCGGCGGCGGGACCCTCCCCGTCCCAGGAGAGCCCGGTCAGCAGTCCGGCCTCGGACTCGTTGGGCACGACGCAGTCGACCAGGCCGGCGAAGGGGGCCAGGCCGCTGACGGCCGGGGCCGGGTTGAGGACCACGAAGGCGCCGCTCTGCCGGCCCAGCCGGGCCGCTTCCACCACCACGTCGACCGGCAGCTCCATCTGCAGGAGCAGCACCTTGGCCGAACGGATGACGGCGGCGGCGGCGGCGAGGTCGGCGACTGTCATCGAGTGGTTGGCCCGGGGCACCACCACTATCGAGTTCTGGCCGTCGTCCTCCACCAGCGGGACCCCGACGCCGGTCCCGACCCCGGCAACGGTCCGCACCCCTCTGGAGTCGATCCCCTCGGCCGCCATCGCCGCCCGGAAGGTGCGGCCGAAGTCGTCGTCGCCCAGGCTACCCACCATGGCCGTGGAGACGCCGCAGCGGGCGGCCGCCACCGCCTGGTTGAAGCCCTTGCCGCCGGGGGAGATGGAGAACTCGGTCCCGATGACCGTCTCACCCGGCCCGGGCCGGCGGGGAGCGCGCAGGGACAGGTCCATCATGAAGCTGCCGACCACGCAGACCTCACTCACCGCGGCCTCCTCCGGCGTTCAGCAGGCGCCGGCCCAGCGCCCCGCCGGGGTGGTGCCGGTGGAAGTCGTCGGGGCCGAACCCCCGGGCGACCATCAGGGCGATGGCGAGGGCGTCGCCCATCACCGCCGTCACCGCGGTGGAGACGCTCGGGACGAGGTCGTAGGGGTCGGCTTCCCTCTCCACTGCGATGTCCAGGTGGGCGTCGGCCAGGCGGCACAGGGAGGACCCGCCCCCGCAGCCGGTGAGAGTGACGACCGGCACCCCCCGTTCCTTCACCAGCTCGACGAACCGGCACACCTCGTCGGTCTCGCCCGAGTTCGAGATGGCGATGACGGTGTCGCCCGGCCGCACCGCGCCGGCGTCGCCGTGGAGGGCATCGGCGGCGTGCACGAATATGGCGCTGGTGCCGGTGCTGGACAGCGTGGCTGCCAGCTTGGCGCCCACCAGCCCCGACTTGCCCAGGCCGGTGACGACGACCCGGCCCTCGGTGGCCAGCAGCAGATCCAGCACCGGCCGGGCGCCGGCGAAGCGCTCGGGCAGGCGCCTGATGCCGGACAGGGCGTGGTCGATGGCGTCGAGGCCGGCCTCGACGGCGGCGTCGAGGTCCACCGGCGGCGGTGGCTGGGGAGGGGCTGTTCGCCGCCTGGTCACTGCCCGGCCCGGTAGCGCTCGCGCAGCAGGCGCTTGTAGATCTTGCCGTTGTCCTGCCTCGGCAGGTCGTCTACGAAGTCGACGCTCCGGGGGCATTTGAACGGCGCCAGCTTCGAGCGGCAGAACTGGATCATCTCCGAAGCCAGCTCCTCGGAGGGCGACCGGCCCTCCGCCAGCTCGACCACCGCCTTCACCTCCTCGCCCCACTCCTCGTTGGGGACGCCTATGACGGCCACGTCGGCCACCGCCGGGTGCTCGAGGAGCACGGCGTCGACCTCGGCCGGGTAGATGTTCACCCCGCCGGAGATGATGAGGTTGGCGCTGCGGTCCGTCAGGAAGAGGAAGCCGTCGTCGTCGAAGTAGCCCACGTCGCCCAGGGTGAAGTGGGTGCCCTTGTAGGTGGCCGCCGTCTTGGACGGATCGCCGAAGTAGCGGAACGGGTTGTGCTCGGGGGCCCGGATCCAGACCAGCCCGACCTCACCGGCCGGCAGCCGGTTGGCCTCCTCGTCCCCGACGTACAGATCCTCCCCAGGGGCGGGACGGCCCACGGTGCCCGGCCTCTCCAGCCAGGTGTGGGGATCCACCACGGTGCCCCCACCTTCGGTGGCGGCGTAGTACTCCCACACGATCGGCCCCCACCACTCCATGAGCTTTGACTTGACCGCGACCGGGCACGGAGCCGCCCCGTGGAGGACGAAGCGCAGGCTGGTCGTGTCGTACTTGGCCCTGGTGGCCTCGGGCAGGGCCAGGAGGCGGTGGAACATGGTGGCCACCATGTGGGTGTGGCTCACCCGGTGGGCGTCGATGAGCCGCAGCGTCTCCTCGGCGTCCCACTTGTCCATCAGCACGGAGGTGACCCCCCCGGCCAGAGGCATGTTCATCGTCGCCACCAGCGGGGCGGCGTGGTAGAGGGGGCCGGTGGTCAGGCTCACCGAGTCCGGCTGGTAGCCGTACAGGCGGAGGGTGTCGACCGAAACGGGTTCGGGACGGTCGCGGTACACCCCCTTCGGCCGCCCGGTCGTGCCCGAGGTGTAGAGCATGACCCGCCCGAGGGTCGGAGACTCCAGCCGCCTCCCGTCCTGGCCGGCAATGAACTCCTCGTAGCCGGCGAAGCCCTCCAGTTGCTCCGCCACCGCCAGGCGCACCGGCACCTGGGCCACCCTGGCGGCCAGCTCGGCCATGGCATCGCCGATGGACCCGTCAACCACCACCGCCTGGGCCCCGCAGTCGCCGGCCACGTAGGCCGCCTCCTCGGGCTGGAGGTGGAAGTTGATGGTCGTGAGACGCAGGCCCGACTGCATGGCGGCCACGAAGGCCTCGAAGAACTCGGGCCGGTTCCTCGACATGATGGCCACGGCGTCGCCAGGTCCCAGTCCCGCCGCCGTCAGGGCCCGCGAGAGCTGGTTGGCCCGGCCCGACAGCTCGGCGAAGGTGCGGCTCCCGTAGTCGGACACGACGGCCGGATGGTCGGGCCGGCGGGCGGCGTGGTAGGCGACGACGTCACCCTCGGCGATCGAGCGAAGGAACTCGGGGTCGTCGTAGACGCCTTCGTCGTTGGTGGCGGCCATGACCGGTGTGCCTCCGGGCGCTACCGGCGGTCCCGCCGGCGAAATCGATTTCTCAACCATAACTAACAGTCAACCTTCCGTTCAAGACCACTGTCGCCGGCATCCTGGCCCCCGTTGCACGCCGTGGTCCCGCCTCCTAATGTCCGCCCGGATATCGATTTCGGAGGCCGGACAGCTCGACGCCTCCGCATCCGGAGGGGACCTCTGTGGCGTTCGACGGTTTGGGCATGCACCTGGGCAACCTGTCGCGGCTGTCGACGGCGAAGTCGCGCTCCATCAGCCCGGAGAACTTCGACGGGCGGCCGGGGGCGGGCGGGATGGCCACCGAGGGGACCGGGGCCGGTCCGGCCCGCGACCTGGGGCGGGGATGGAAGGTGTCGCCCTCGGTCTCCATTGCCCCCGGCCAGGAGTGGACCCTCGCCGACATCGAGGGCCCCGGGGCCGTCCAGCAGATCTGGATGACCCCCATCAAGCCCTGGCGGCGGCTCATCCTGCGCATCTGGTGGGACGACCAGGACCAGCCCTCGGTGGAGTGCCCGGTAGGGGATTTCTTCGCCTGCGGCTGGGAGCGCTTCGCCCAGGTGAGCTCCCTGGCGGTCTGCGTCAACCCCGGCTCCGGCTTCAACTCCTACTGGGAGATGCCGTTCCGCACCCGGTGCCGGATGACCCTGACCAACCGCAGCACCGACGAGGCGGTGGTCTACTACCAGATCAACTACACCCTGACCGAGGTGCCGGACGACGCCGCCTACTTCCACGCCCAGTTCCGCCGCACCAATCCCCTCCCATACAAGGAGGACTACACGCTCCTCGACGGGGTCAAGGGCCGGGGCCAGTACGTCGGCACCTACATGTGCTGGGGATCCAACAGCAACGGCTGGTGGGGCGAGGGCGAGATCAAGTTCTACATGGACGGCGACCGCGAGTGGCCCACCATCTGCGGCACGGGCGTGGAGGACTACTTCTGCGGCGCCTACTGCTTCGTGGTGGGCAAGGAGTACGTCGAGTTCACCACGCCCTACGCCGGGCTGCCCCAGGTGATCAGGCCGGACGGCCTCTACCGCAGCCAGACCCGCTTCGGCATGTACCGCTGGCACATCCCCGATCCGATCCGCTTCGAGTCCGAGCTGCGGGTCACCATGCAGGCTCTGGGCTGGCGCTCTGGAGGCCGGTACCTGCCGCTGCAGGACGACATCGCCTCGGTGGCCTTCTGGTACCAGAGCCTCCCGACAGCGCCGTTCCCGGCCCTCGGGTCGGAGGACGACCTCGAGGTGATCTGAGCCTCCGGGGCCGGCGGCGCGACCCGTCGTCCCCGCCGCAGGGCCGGCTCCGGCGCGGCGGCGCCCGGCGGTGGTCATCGGCTCGAGGGCGTGACCCGCTCGTCTTTGAACTGGTTCACATAGACCTTCCACGGATAGTGGTCACCCTCCCCGCCCGAGCCGACCACCCGCATGTGCTGGGTGAGGATGCGGCGCCAGGTGTCGGTCGAGTTGGCTCCGGTCATGTGCGGGGTCTTGGAGTGGTGGAAGGTGACCGAGCCCTTCCCGATGGGGCAGGACACGGCGCGGCGCTCGTCCGGCTCGCAGTAGAGCAGGTCGGACTGCACGTTGTCGGGCTGGCGATGCTCGAGCACCCCGTCGTGGTGGCCGCCGTCGATGAACCGCATGCAGCCGTTGGTCTCGTCCACGTCGTGGAAGGGCATCCAGCAGGTGATGCCCCTGTCGTCGAGGTTACGGCCCCAGTAGGCCTCGTCCTGGTGCCAGAGGGTGGGGGCGCCCAGCTGGGGCGGCTTGGCCAGGAACTGGTCGTACCAGAAGTCGACCGGCCGCCCCACCAGGTCGGAGGCGAACT
>Ga0209810_1005069_pt1 | contig 12164 bp, 13 predicted proteins | sample Coa_R1_7_FD_187159 | JGI IMG/M metagenome (GOLD analysis project Ga0209810, IMG submission 187159) | Surface soil microbial communities from Centralia Pennsylvania, which are recovering from an underground coalmine fire - Coalmine... | ecosystem: Environmental > Terrestrial > Soil > Unclassified...
GAACTCGGGCACCATGGCCGCCAAAGAGGCCGGCAACATGGTGGACCTCGACAGCAACCCAACCAAACTGATCGAAGTGGTGGCCATTGGTAAGCAACTCCTGATCACCCGCGGCGCGCTCACCACATTCTCCATCGCCAACGACATCGCCAAGTACTTCGCCATTATTCCAGCAATGTTCGCGGCGACCTATCCCGCGCTGAACGCGCTGAACATCATGCACCTGCATACATCGCAGAGCGCCGTTCTGGCCGCGGTGATCTTTAACGCCCTGATCATCATCGCGCTGGTGCCACTCGCGCTGCGCGGGGTGCGGTACCGCCCCCAGAGCGCGGCGGCGATGCTGCGCCGGAACATCTGGATCTACGGCCTTGGCGGCATCGTCGCGCCGTTTCCCGGCATCTGGGTGATCGATCAGGTACTGGTTCTGCTCAGGCTGGCATAGGAGAGACCATATGTGGCAACAGATTCTTCCCGGCTTCCGAATGATGGTGATCATGACCGTGCTCACAGGCTTCATTTATCCCGGCGTGGTCACCGGTGTGTGCAGGGTCCTCTTCCATGACAAGGCGGATGGGAGCCTGCTCAGCGCCAACGGGCAGGTGATCGGTTCCAGGCTCATCGCCCAGGCGTTCACGAAACCCGAGTATCTTCAGCCCCGGCCATCGGCGGCCGGCAATGGCTATGACGCGACCTCGTCGTCCTTCTCCAACCTCGGACCGACCAGCCAGAAACTGATGGATCGCGTGAAGGCCGCGGAGGCTGATTTCCGGAAGAACAACCCCGATTTCACCGGTCCGATCCCGGCCGATCTGCTCACGACTTCGGCCAGCGGCCTCGACCCGGAGGTAAGCCCGGCTTCAGCGGAAGCGCAGGCGCCACGGATCGCGAAGGCGCGCGGCATCACGGTCGAGGAGGTCCGGGCCGTCATCGCGCGGCATACCGACGGGCGCGATTTCGGGTTCATGGGCGAGCCGAGGGTGAACGTGCTGGAAACGAATCTCGACCTCGACAAGCAGTACCCGAAGCGGTAAGGATGATTCATGACGAGGCTTGCTCAGGCCGCTGCGGCTGCCGCACTCATAGTGTGCGCAACAGCACAGAGTCCGCCTGCCCCCGCGCCGCTCTCGACACCCGCAATCACCGGCCCGCTGCAGCAGCAACCGCCGGCGGTATTCGACGCCGGGCCGCTGGGCAACCTCGACGTGAACGCAATTGTCAGCGGCATGGGACTGGTGCAGACGAATGCTGTCTCCGGCGATGAAACCGCACGCGCGGCGCTCAGCAATGGACAGATCTTCATTCAGAAGACCGACGGATGGCTGCAGTTCTACCTCCAGGTGGGCGCTTACGACCTCCCGGCTCTGGGGACGCCGTTTCTCCAGACAGACAAGACTCTGAGCGATTTTTTCGGCCCGGTTCCGGTGGCGTTCCTGAAATTGGCCCCGGCGAAGAACACCTCCATACTGATCGGCTCGCTGCCGACGCTAATCGGAGCCGAGTACACCTTCACGTTCGAGAACATGAACATCGAGCGCGGGCTGCTGTGGAACCAGGAGAACGCCGTGAATCGGGGCATCCAGCTGAACCAGGCATTCGGGAAGCTGAGTGCATCGCTGAGTTGGAACGATGGATTCTATTCGAACCGATACACCTGGCTCACCGGCTCTCTGACCTGGACCAGCGGCCCACACACCCTGGTGTTCGATGCCGGAGGCAACTACGGGCAGACGCGTTTCCAGACGCTGGCCACACCGGTGCAGAACAACGGCAGCATCTTCAATGTGATCTACACGTACACAAAGGGACCGTGGATCGTGCAGCCGTACGTTCAGTTCACCGATATTCCCACCAACGCCGGGGCCGGGATCGGGAAGGGCGCGTCAACCGCGGGCGGCGCGGTTCTGGCAAGCTACACCTTCCCACATGGTTTTTCGCTTACGGGCCGCTGGGAGTACATCGCAAGCACGGGCAGCAACCCTGAGGCGTCCATTAACCTGATGTACGGCCCGGGGAGCGCTGCCACCTCGGTTACCCTGACGCCGACGTGGCAGAAAGGCGGCTTTTTCGTGCGCGGCGACGTGTCGCTCGTACATGCCCTGGACTTCACAGCCGGGAGTGCATTCGGGCGCGCCGGCACAGGCGCGAATCAGACGAGAGCGGTGGCTGAAGCCGGCTTTATCTTCGGCGGCAATCTGGTTCACCGGAAGTGACGGATCTCGCACATACGAGGGTGAATCCCCGCGCGCAGGGGGTGGGGATCGGCGTTAGGAAAAATCCTAATGTGACCTCCCCTGAGGGCGGTATCGAGTAAGGTGTTTTCCCGTCCGAAACAATGAGTATGCGGTACCAAGCAGAAAATACGACCTGGCTCTGCTCGGAGCTGGTCACCCTCGTCTATCAACACGGATTCGAGCGGCGCGCGGTAACGGCGAATCTCGAACAAATCTCTCCGTCCTCCGCCGTGCTCCTCATCGACGCTCCCATTGGGAATTTCAGCGACATCGTCGCTTTCATCGCCCAGGGACACGAATTGCGAGGTCGAGTCACCGGAATCGAACAGGATCGCCTGCTCGGCTCTCTGCTGACGATCGAACTGGACGTATCCACTCGATGGACTCCGGAGTGGTTCACGCCGGAGCATGCCTTACGAGTGGACCGGCGGCAGGCCGTAGCCGCGTCAGCCGCCTGACGGCTGAGCCGCGCCGACCTTGCGCAGCGCAAGCGCATTCATGCAGTAACGCAGGCCGCTGGGCGGCGGGCCATCCGGGAACACATGCCCGAGATGCGCATCGCAGGTGCTGCAGGTAGTCTCGACGCGTGTCATGCCGTATGACCGGTCCAGCTGGTAAGCGATCACGTTCGGCTTAACGGGCTGGGTGAAGGAAGGCCAGCCCGTGCCGGACTCGAACTTCTCGGCGGCATCGAAGAGGACCGTATCGCAGCACACGCAGGAATAGACCCCAGGCTCAAAGCGGCTGCACATTTCCGAGCTGAAGGCCGGCTCGGTTCCGGCCGTGCGGGTCACGCGATACTCTTCCGCGCTCAGCTGTTCGCGCCATTCCGCGTCCGTTTTAACGACCCTGCGGTCCGGGGCCGGGTTGCCGTCCCGCGCCAGTCGCAGCACGTCATTCCAATGCAACGTCATGGCCGTATTCTACTGCCCGGGATGCCGAGCGCCGATATTCAGACAGGAGGTCCGGAACAGTGGATATCCACTCGGCGCTGCTCTACATTGTCCTCGCAATCGCCCTGGTCGCGATCGCGTGGTTATCCCGGAACGAAGGCGATCACTGGGAGAGCCCGGAACGGCGGCATCGCGGCTGGTAGGCTCTACGCCTTCGCCAGCTTCCGCGCCGCCTCCACAATGTGGCTGGCCGAAATCCCATACTTCTCCAGCAGTTCATCGGGCGTGCCGCTGTGCGGAATCTTCCGCACGGCCAGCTTGTCGACCATGACCCGCTGATCCTCCAGGGCGGAGAGCACGGCGTCACCTACGCCGCCTGAGGCGTAGTGGTCTTCCACGGTCAGCACCCGCCCGCCGGTCGCGCGCGCCGCAGCGATCAGCCCGTCGCGATCGATCGGCTGGACACTGAACAGGTCCACGACCCGCGTATTGATCCCCTCACTCTTCAGCTGGTCGTGCGCCTTCAGCGCCTCGAACAGGGTCACGCCGGCGGCCACGATGGTCAGCTTGTCACTGTCGCTCTGGCGCAGGACCTTCGATTTTCCGATTTCGAACTTCTCGTCGGTCTTATAGATCACGGGATTCTTCGGCCTTCCGGTGCGCACATAGACCGGCCCTTTCACGTCGGCGGCCAGCTTCACCGCCACCCACGTGCTCACGCCATCAGAAGGATAAAGGACGGTAATGTTCGGCTGCGCGGTCATCATCGCCAGGTCTTCGAGCCCCATCTGCGAGGGCCCATCCTCGCCGATCGACACACCGGCGTGCGTACCGACGACCTTGATGTTGTTGTCGCCGATGGCAGCCATGCGGATGAAGTCGTACGCGCGGCTCACGAAACACGAGAACGTGCTGGCGAAGGGAATGCGTCCGTGCGCCGACAGGCCCATGGCCGCTCCGACCATGTTCTGCTCGGCAATGTACATCTCGAAGAACCGCTCCGGGCAGGCTTTCTGGAAATCCTCGGTGTAGGTGGAATTCTCCACGTCCCCATCCAGCGCCACGACGCGCGGGTCCACCTTGCCGAGCTCCGCGAGCGCCGTGCCGAACGCCTTCCGGGTCATGACTTCGTCCTTGCCGGCAACGTAGGGCGGGGCCGGAAACTGCGCCTTCGGGTCGGGGGTATTCGGGATTGCCGGAGCGGCATCGGACGGTAACCGCGGCGTCCATTTCGCCCCGCCGCCGCGGATGGACTTCTGGAGTGAGGCGATTGCCTCCTCCGCCTGCTTCTTGTCCAGCGCTTTGCCGTGATGGCCGTTCTTGTCCTCGATGCCGGGTATGCCCTTGCCCTTCAGCGTGCGCGCCAGGAGCACGGTCGGCCGGTCCTTCGTCCTCTCCGCCTCCGCGTACGCTTCCAGCAGCGCCGCCATGTCATGCCCATCGACGACGATGGCGTTCCACCCGAAAGCAGCCCAGCGGGCGCGATGCGCTTCCATGTCATGCTGGTCCATGGTCGGCTGGCTCTGACCCAGGCGGTTTACGTCCACGGTCGCGCACAGATTGTTTAGCTTGTGGAATGAGGCCGCGTGCGCCGCTTCCCACACCGAGCCCTCGGCGGTTTCCCCATCGCCGAGCACGACGTAGACCCGCTGATCGCTCTTGTCCAGGTACTTCGCGTTCAAAGCGATGCCTACTGCCGCGCACACCCCCTGGCCCAGTGAGCCGGTAGCTACATCGACGAACGGCAGCCGCGGCGTGGGATGTCCTTCGAGGTCGGAATCGAACTTCCGCAGCTGGAGCAGATCTTCGCGCGGGAACAGACCGGCCTCGGCCCAGGCGGCGTACAGAATCGGGGCTGCATGGCCCTTGGAGAGCACGAAAGCGTCGTTATGCGGATTGCGTGGATTCTTCGGGTCATAGCGCATGACCGAGAAGAACAGCGCGGACATGAAGTCCGCCGCCGAAGCACAGGTGGTCGGATGCCCGCTCCCTGCCGCGGTGGTGGAACGAATGGAATCGATGCGCAGCTGGGCGGCCTTGTCCTCGAGCATAGTCAGCACGTCCTGCGATGGTGTGGTGGTCTGAGTAGTTGCCATGATGGAGTGTCTCCTCCCGCGCTCCTTTCCCTTTGTAGCATTCGAGGCTGCGGCAGGCGCGGGTCAGCCTGGTTTGTCACCGTGGCGCCCGGCGATTCCCCAGGCAACGGCGAACCTCTTCCCAGTGTCTATGGATTCGTGGCATTTTCATGTATGTTCATGAATAGGACCGCTGGCCATCGGCTCCCGTGCAGCTCCGGGGACTGCAGCCGGGAGTCAGCCCGCCGACATTGTTATAACGAGATTGCGAGGGAGGATAGAGCCAAATGATCAAGTGTCCTGTGTGCGACGCCGACATCGACGTGGAAGAAGACGAGCTGGACGAGGGTGAAGCCATCTCGTGTGACGAATGCGGCGCCACGCTGCACGTGGCCAGCGTCGATCCTCTGGAGCTGGAAGCTGCCGAAGACGACGAGGACGAGGACGAAGAGGACGAGGACTTCGATTACGACGAGGACGAGGAAGACGAAGACGAGGAAGAAGACGAAGAGGAAGAGGAGGAGTGGCACTAGAGCGGAGCAGCCAGGCAACGTGCGCCGCCTCGGGCGCATCCAATAAGATGGCGGTCAGGCTATGAGACATCGAGCCACACGAATTGGGCTGGCGGCGCTGCTGGCGCTGGCGGCGGCCGGCGCGGGCTGGGCGCAAAAGCCCAAAGCGAACGAGGAGAACAGCACGCGCAGCGTGGAAGGCTCTGTTCTGGACGCGTCCAAACAGCCGGTGTCCGGCGCGGTGGTACAGATCAAGGACACCAAGACTCTCCAGATCCGCAGCTTCATCACCGATGGCCAGGGCCAGTACCACTTCACCGGCCTCAGTCCTAACGTTGATTACGAGCTTCGCGCCGAACACGACGGCAAGAGCAGCGGAACGAAGCGTCTGGATGTGTTCAACACGAAGCACGTGGCCACCATCGATCTGCAACTGAAAAAGTAGCGCCGCCCGGCCATGGACGTCGCATTGAAGGAATGGGCCGTGGTGGTGGAAGCGCTGGCGTCCGGCCGGCAGTTGTTGCTGTTGCGCAAGGGCGGAATCGTCGAGGGGCGGCGTGGCTTCGAAGTGCGCCATACCGCGTTTCTGCTTTTCCCTACCTTCGAACACCAGCACGCCTCCTTCATCCGCTCGGACGCACAGGACCTGTTCCAGCGCGCGCAGGCCCTTTATCAACCCGGGAAACTGCGGATCGAGCTTTGCGCTGATGCAGCCGACGTATTCACCGCTCCCGCCGATCCGTCGCGGCTGCTGTCCGCGGCGCCACTGCATATCTGGAACGAGCGCTACATCCAGCAGCGGTATGAATACCGGCCCGACTTACCGTTGAATGTGATCCTGCCGCGGGCGCGGCGGCTGCCTAAGCCCGCGATCCTGCCGATGCGCCCGTCCTATGCAGGCTGCAAGTCGTGGGTGAACCTGACCGAAGACATCGATGTGTCCGGCGCCCTGCCGGTGCTGAGCGACGACGAGTTCGCCGCCGCGCGCGAGAGTGTTATGGATGCTCTATCGCTGCACCCGGCCTGAGCCGCCGCCTTTTACGAGCTGCTCCACTTCCTCGCGGCTGAAGCGATTGAAATCGCCCGGAATGGAGTGTTTCAGCGCCGAAGCGGCCACGGCGAACTCCAGCGCGTCGCGGTGCGAGGGCAGCCGCAGGAGCCCGTAAATCAACGCGCCGGCGAAGGCATCTCCCCCGCCCACGCGATCGACGATGTGGGTGATCTCGTAATGCCGGCTGAGCTGGAACTCCCGCCGGTCATGCAGGCATGCCGACCAGCCGTTATGCGAGGCGCTCTTCGATTCGCGCAGCGTGATGGCAATGGCCTTCAGGTTCGGGTATGCCTCCAGCACCGTTTCCGCGAGCCGCCGGTACTGCTCGCGCTCCAGGCGTCCCGACTCGACATCCACATCCACGTGCAGGCCCAGCGCCGCCTGGCAGTCCTCTTCGTTGGCGATGCCAATCTCCACGAAGCGAAACAGCTCGGACATGACCTGCTGCGCGGTGCGGCCGTATTTCCAAAGATTCTTCCGATAATTCAGATCGCACGAAACGGTGAGGCCCTTGTCGCGCGCCGCGCGGACGCTCTCGATGGCGAGATCCGCGGCGGACTGACTGAGCGCCGGGGTGATCCCGGTGATGTGGAACCAGTTGGCGCCCTCGAAACAGGAGCTCCAGTCGATATCGCCGGGGCGGGCGAGGGCGATGGCGCTGTTGTCGCGATCGTAGACCACCTTCGAGGGACGCTGGTTCGCGCCCGTCTCGACGAAATAAATGCCCATCCTGCCGCGTGACCGCACCACGCACGAATCGTCGACGCGAAACCGCCGCAGCTCTCCGAGGAAGGCGTCGGCGATGGGGTTGTTGGCGGGCAGTACGGTCACGTACCGAGAGGGGACCCCAAAGCCGGCCAGCGCAACCGCCACGTTCGCTTCTCCGCCGCCAAAGGTGGCAACGAACTGCGGCGACTGGAGGAACCGCTCGAATCCCGGCGGCGCCAGACGGAGCATGATCTCCCCGAACGAAACAACCAGATCGGCCATGCGGTTAAGAGACTACTGTATCGCGCGCCCAAACGCCCGCGGAGTGCAAGCCTAAGGCTTGCACTACAATTTCGGGGTCAGCGCTTTCGGAGCACTGCGCGCGCGGGCGCGCCATCGGAGCCGACCAGTTTCAGCGGCAGGCAGATCAGATCGTAATCGCCGGGCTCGATGTTGGTGAGGACCAGACCTTCGATGATCCAGACGCCTCCTCCCAGCAGGTTCTGATGTGTCTCGGCGCCATCGCTCTGATAACCGCCGACCGACAGGTAATCGACGGCGACGGTCATCACGCCCCGGTCGGCCAGCCATTTCGCCGTATCGGGGGGAATGTGGACGAACGATTTTTGAAACACGTCCGTTTTCCAGTCGTGGTCGGAATTGGCGGTGCGAAACAGGACTCGCTGGCCTTTGCCGATCTGATGGGGCTCGATCTCGGCGATGCGAATCAGCTCGGGGTCCTGAATGCGAATGACGCGCGCCGGCCCGATGCACGCGTCCAGCGGAATGGAGTCGATGGACTCGCCGCCGTTGATGAAGTGCACCGGCGCATCCATGTGTGTTCCGGTGTGCACGCTGCCGCTCATCTCGGAAACGTTGGCCTGATCGCCCTTGTCGATCGATTCGTTGCGGTCGCGGTGAAAGGGCCTGTCGCCAGGCCAGTGCACCATGCCATTCTTCAGCGGAACGGAAACGTCGATCCAGTTACTCATGACGCGATGGCCACCACGTTCTTGATGGCTTCCACTTTGCCGGTGAGCAACTCGGGCGCCTCCTCGATGGGCCAGCGTTTGGTAATCAGCTTCCGCACCGCATCGGGCCAGCGCTGGAGAAAACAGCCGAGGCTCCGAATGGCGTTTTCGAAGGCCTGGGGAGAGGCATTGACTGTTCCGAAGATGAGCTGGTTCTTCAGGACCATATCGCGCATGATGACATCGGTCGGGACTTCGATGGGTCCGTGCAGGCCGGGTACGCCAGTGAAGATGAAGACGGCGTTGTTGCCGAGCTGGGCGATGACGTCGAAGGAGAGGCGCGAAGCTCCGGTGGCTTCATAGACGACGTCGATTTGACCGACCTGGCGGGCCATCTCTTCGACGGTGACATCATTCGAGTTTACGAAGCGAGCGCCGATGGCGCGCACCACCTCGTCACCAGGATCGTGGGGCGTAATGCGCGAGTACACGGTGACGCTGAAGCCGTACAACTGGAGGGCCATGGCGCCCAGCAATCCGACAGGGCCCGCGCCGAGCACGACGGCGTGATGGCAGGAGCCCGGCCCTTTGCTTCCCGCCTCCGTGGGGCAGGCCCACGGCAGCCGCTGCTGGATTTGCCAGAGCTGCTCCAGACCTTTTTCGGCTATGGTGAGCGGTTCCGTAAGCACGGCTACGTCGCGCAGTTCGCGAGGCACCGGCCAGGCGTACTGCTCATCTTCGGTAACCAGTTCGGTCATATAGCCGTGCTGCTGCTTGATGCCTCGCTCGGTGAAATCGTTGGTGTAACAGAAATCCTGCCGGCCGGCGCGGCAGGCGATGCACATTTCGGGACACGGGCGGCGGACGGTGAGAACAACGAGGTCGCCCTTCTTAACGCGCGTAACCTCAGGGCCGGTTTCCACCACTTCGCAAAGCGATTCGTGACCGATGACGAGGTACTTAAAGCCGTCCGGCGGCGTGCCGTATTCGAACCGCGCGATCTCTTTGTCCGTTCCGCACACGCCGACGTCGAGCACGCGCGCCTTGATTTGTTTCGCACCGCCGAGCTTCGGCTCGGGGTGATCGATGACGGCGATACGTCGCTCGTCGGGGAAAACCGCCACTGCTTTCATAGGCGAGTATTGGACGCTGCAGGGGCTGGTTCCATATCAGGAGGTTACAACGGCGGCGCCGCAGAAAGAGGCAACCGCAGGCAATGCGGGTTCCGGAGGCGCAGAACAGGGGGTCGAGCCGGGCTCGCGCGTGACGACAGGCGAAACCGGCTGTCCCATCGCAGGGATTTTGGCTTCGTTTTCCTTGTCGGCCGCACGCCGCTGCTTTTGCAGAGCTTGCAGCTTTTTCCAGGCGCTCTCGAAGGCGCGGCGGAACGTGTTTTCGTACCGCTGGAGCTTCGCCACTTCGGGTGAAAGCATGACGTCATTGAGATCCGCCATGGGATTGGTTGAGGGGTGCAGACAGGCGGCGCGATCGAGGTGATGAGTGATGAGCAGTTCCATGCGGCGCATGCGCCACTGGCAGGAGACGATCTCCTCCAGAAGGGTCAGCTCAACCATGCCAACGGGGGTGAAGCGTTGGTAGTATTCGCGGTGAAGCTTATCGAACTCCTCCCTGTTCTCCCAGGCGAGGACCACGGTGGCAGCCGTGGCGCCGTGTTTGACGGCGTTCTGGCTGGATACGGCCTTGTCGGCTTCGGTGCGTGGGCCGGTGGAGGATTGTGAGTTCTGCCGATTGGCAAGGATTTGTGCGGCGGTCGACATGACGAGGGCTCCTTTACGCCTTCATCATATCGAGCCAGGTCCAAATTTCAGGTGGCGGCGGGCGGAGACGCGCTGTTATTACTCGCCTGTTTTCAATCGGAAAGCGTGGATACGGCGGAATTTTCAAACGGTGTGAATGGTTCGGTCGTAACGGCCAGAGCGGCGGCCTGAGCGAAGCCGGCGCTTACCCGATCACGATGCTTGCCGGCTCGGTCTCCGGCTTCGATTCGCCGGCTTTGATAATGCTGCGCCTGGCCAGAATCGGCCCGATGATTTCGAAAATCATGACGGCCGACAGCACCACGGTATTGACCGGCGTGGCAAGCGATGGCAGGCGACGGCCGAGGGTCAGGCTCAGCCCCACGGCCAGTCCCGCCTGGGCGAACATGCTCGGCGGCAGCCATCGCCGGATTGGCGTTTCCGCGCGCCCGATCGAGGCCCCCATCCACACACCCAGATATTTAGCGGCGAAGCGCGCCAGCACGTAGCAGGCCCCGATCAGCCCGAGAGAGGGCAGACGCCGGATATCCAGATCCGCTCCGGCGAGCACGAAGAAGATGGCATACAGCGGGGGATCGGTCTTTGTCAGGCTCGAATACAGCGTGCGCGTTCTGGCCGAATAGTTCGCCACGGTCGCGCCGATGGTCAGGTTCGCAACGAGCGGTGAAACGTCGAGCCATTTCGAAGCGCCTACCGACAGCAGGACGCACCCAGCCAGCAGAATCAGCTGCTCGCCATGCTCGACCACGTGTGGCGACCACATCGACAGCAGAAAGCCGACCGTGTATCCCAGCGCCATCGCGCCGGCGAATTGCCAAACCAGGCGCACTATAGACAGCATCGGACTCTCGCCGGCCGCGCCGCCACCAGTGAACTGGATGATGGTCACCACGATATTGAAACCGAAGAGGCAGGCCAGGTTGTCCAGCGCGAACGCGGCCGTGAGCATCTCCGTCAGTGGACCTTCGGCATTCATCTCCCGCAAAACCATCAGCGTGGTGGCCGCCGCTGTTTCCATGGCCATTACCCCCAGCAGCAGCGCCACCCGCCACTGCTGTCCGGCGAACGAGACCGAGGCGGTTACAACGGCGAAGGTGCAAAGCGTCTCGCAGACAGAGATCCGCAGCAGGGTGCTGGCATGCCGTTCGAACCGCTCCAGTTCAAACGCCGTCCCGATGGAGAACAGGATCAGCCCCAGCGCAACCTCGCTGAGAATTTCCAGGGCGCTGAGGTTATCACCGCTGATCCAGCCCAGTACCGATGGCCCCAGCGCGATGCCCGCCAGCAAGTGCCCGGTCACTTCCGGAATGCGCAGCAGCTTCACGACGTGTCCGGCAAGGAGCGCCAGCAGGAGAATGATGCCGAGCGAAAGAAGCTCGTTCATGGCTGCGCCGCGCCGATGAGCACTTCCGCCGAACCGCCGTTGCGCCGGATGGTCAGCGATAGCGGCCCGCGTTTGGGGCGCGACAGAAGCTTCGCGGCCTGCTCGGGAGAATGCACGGCCTGGCCGTCGACCGCAGCGAGCAGGTCGCCTTCGTGAATTCCGGCTGCCGCCGCGGCTCCAGTGACGCTCTGTACCCTGACGGCATCGCTGTTCTCCGCAAAGGCCAGGGCCAGACCGCCGGTCGCGTCCACGGCGGGCGGCGGCCCCACGCCGAGAGTCACATGGATCTGAGTTCTGCCACGAAAGAGGTCGAGGGTGTGATCGGACCGCAACCCTTCCTGCGCAACATGCGCCAGATCGGCTACAGCGGCAACGGCTCGGTTATCAGCGGCGGCAATCACATCCCCGGGCATGATGCCAGCGCGTGCAGCACGTCCACCGGTCCACACGGCCGTCACCCGAAGGCCAGCGGCTTCGGCCACTCCCAGGCCATACAGCGCCAGCAGCCGGCCAGTCACTGGAACTGGCCGGTGGAGCGCCTCATCTATGCTCTGTACA
>Ga0209810_1005070_pt1 | contig 12156 bp, 10 predicted proteins | sample Coa_R1_7_FD_187159 | JGI IMG/M metagenome (GOLD analysis project Ga0209810, IMG submission 187159) | Surface soil microbial communities from Centralia Pennsylvania, which are recovering from an underground coalmine fire - Coalmine... | ecosystem: Environmental > Terrestrial > Soil > Unclassified...
GCGGTCAAAGGCAGTGGCCTGGTCAGGAGACCGGGCCACAACGCGGGCGGCGGAAAGCGTTTTCCCGCCCCAATTTGCAACACTACCAGAATCGGCGCACGCACCCATGTCCGAATCGGCGCACGAATTTCCCTCGCCGAAGACAAGCCGAACCGTTAAGATCTCCTGAATAGAGGAGCCTTTTGGTCCGTCTGTCACAGGGAGAGCGCGCGACGCCATGGCCACCCTCACCGCACCTTGCCCGCAGGGCGCCAGCGACGAGCAATTGCTCGCTTGCTTCGCTGCGGGACATCGGCAGGCGCTGGACGAGCTGTTTCGCCGTTATCGCCAGCCGGCCTATCGCGTCGCCTACCGCTTGCTTGGCCACGAGGCCGACGCCCTTGATGCCGTTCAGGAGGGCTTTATCAAAGCCTTGACTCACCTGCACGGTTTTCAGGGACGCAGCTCGTTCAAGACCTGGCTCTTGCGAGTGGTCAGTAACGCCGCTCTCGACCTGGGCCGACAACGCAGCCGCCGCGACGCTGTCAGCCTCGATGGACCGCACAGCAGGGACATGCCTGACTCGCGCTTGCTCACTGCCGACGAAGTTGGACGCCGACTCGAACGCGACGATCTGCGACACCAACTGGACCAGGCCCTGGATTGTTTGTCGGACGTGCAACGGCAGACGTTTGTGCTCTTCGCCGACGGCGAATTGACGTACCGCGAGATTGCCGAGGTCATGCACACCTCGATTGGCACGGTGATGAGCCGGCTCTTTTACGCCCGGCGCAAACTGCGGAATTACTTGAACGGACGAGGTTCGTTATGAGTGCGGATCGGGACAACCTGGAAGCGTGGTTGCGGGAGCACCCCGAGGCCAACGACGACCTTGCCGATCTGCCGCAACTACGCGAGCTGTATCAATCCGCATGTCCGCCGGAGCCGGAAGAGGCCGCTTGGAACGCCGTGTATTCGCGCATCCATGAGTCCATGAGTCGAAGTCGCTCGCCGCGCCGGTGGCGGCTCGCTGCCGCAGGGGCGATGGCCGCGGCGATTCTGGCGGTGTTTCTGGCACGTCCGCTGTGGACCACAGGTGTGCCCGTGCCGCAGACAGTACAAAACATAGAAGAGCCGTTTCCGGTAGTTGACCCAGATGATGTGGTCATTGTCAGCATGGACGCACGGGATGTCGCTGCCCTGGTGGTGGGCGAACCGCCCGTGGGCAACGATCTCGAATTCGCTCGTCCGGAAGACGTTCACGTCATCCGCTGCGAGCGCTGCCCGTTCAGCGGCAGGTGGGCTCGCGCCGAACCGGGAGAAGAAGTGCTGCTGTTCGTGGTGGCCGCCGCCGTTGAACCGGGCAACGACTGATTACGAATACCTTGTTTCCACGCTCCGCGCGGGAATGAGCTGGGGGGTATCATGTCGCCGCGTACCGTGAAATTCTGTTGGGGAATTTTGCTTTTTCTTACGCTCGGGGCCGCTGCGCCTCCCAAGGATGCGGAGCGCAGTAACGAAAAATCGGTAGATGTTGCCGTCATCGCCATATTGGCTACGGATCACAACAACAAGATCGACCCGAAATTGGCCTGTATCGCACGGGAAGTGCGTAAATCGTACAAAGACCTGACGGGTTTCCAATTGGCCCGGATGACGCGCCAATCGCTGAACATCGGCGTGAAAAGCAATTTCGAGGTCGTCGGGGAGCAGAAAGTCGGCGTCACCGTGGTGCATGGGGCCGACGACAAAAACCGAGTGCAAGTGAAAGTAGCGCCGCCGGGGATGGGCGAAATCACTTACGATACCTGCTGCGGGAAATTCCTACCCATCGTCACGGAATACCGCACCAAGGACAAGGAACTGCTCATCATCGCTGTGTGCATCAAGCCCTGTCATGAGAAATGAACGGCGAGCGGAGCGTGTCAACGCCCCAGTGCGAATGCGTAGCGAAAACCGGGGGCATAACTGCCCCCGCTCGCCAAATTGAGCGAATATCTAATACTTCCCCAGCACCGCATCCGCCGTGGCCGTCGTCTCCTTGTCGTCGTTGTCGGATAGAGCGGCCAAGCACTGCTTGATGCGCCGGTTCGACAGCCGCAGGAAATAGCGTCCCGCCGTCACGTCGCGGGACACTTCCTCCGCGTGTCCGTTGCCCACGGACAAAAGCGAATCCAGCCGCGCCAGGGTGCAACTCGACGCATACAACTCGCAAGCCGCATCCGCCAGCCGTTCCTGCACGTATTGACGGTACAAGATGTTTTCACGATGTTTCATCAACATCGCTTGCACGCCAAAGCTGAAATCGCGGATGCGGCGTCCCAGCTCCGAAGCGTGTTCGCGCAGCTGCCCGTTCTGCACCGGCACGTCCGGCGTCGTGAAGCGGGCACGTAACTGTTTGCCGCCGAAACTTAAAAGCGTACCGAAATCGCGGAAGGGGTGGTCCAACGCCTGCTTGACCGTGAGCAACTGATCGGCCACCGGCTTCATGCCCACCATGGCGATGAAGGCCCGCAGCACATCGTTGGCTCCCTCGCCGATCATGTTGATGCGGGCGTCGCGCATCATGCGTTCATAAGGCTCGTCGGTGAAATATGCCTTGCCGCCGAAAATCTGGAAGGTGTCGTTGACGATCTTCCACAGCGCTTCGGTGGACCACACCTTGAGCATGGCCGTTTCCAGCATGTAGTCCTCGGAACCGCTGTCAATGAAGTGCGCACATTCGGTTACGGTCGCCTCCATCGCAAAGGCGTGGGCGGCCATCCAGGCGATTTTTTTCTTGACCAACTCGAAATCGGCGAGGGGTTGCTCGAACTGCACGCGCTTCTTGGCGTAGGTGGCGGCGGCGCGGAGGCACGTTTTGGCCGCTCCGGTGCAGCAAGCGCCGAAGGCGGTACGGCCAAAATCCAGCACGGTCAGCGCGATGCGCAAGCCCTTGCCGACCTGGCCCAGCACGTTCTCGGCCGGCACGACCATGTTCTCAAAGGCGATTCGGCCAGTGGCGGTGCCGCGGATGCCGGTCTTGGCCATGCGCTTCTCCAACACCTTGAAGCCCGGCATGTCCGGCGTCACCAGGAAGGCGGTGATTTCCTTCTTTTTGTTGCTACCGACCGGCGAGACGCCGGTCCCACCTGGAGTGCGGGCGATCACGGTCAATACACCGGCGATGCCCCCGTTGGTGATCCAGCGTTTGGTGCCGTTGAGAACGTAGGCTTTGCCGTCCGGCGTGGGCGTGGCGGTAGTCTGCACGTTGCTGGCGTCGGAACCTGTTTCCGGCTCGGTCAGGGCGAAGGCGGCCAGCTGCTCGCCGCGCGTCAGGGGCGGCAGCCAACGGCGCTTCTGCTCCTCGGTGCCGAACAGCAACAGGGCGCGGATGCCGATACTGTGATGAGCGTTGACGAAGACGCCGACGGCCGCATCGTGGCCGCCGATCACTTCCATGAGCCGGCAGTTGGCCAGCTGCGAGAAACCCAGCCCGCCGTATTCCACCGGCGCCGTCGCACCCAAAATGCCCAGACGCCCCAGCCCCGCAACCACCTCCGCTGGAATCTCTGCGTTGCGGTCGATGGCCGCCGCGTCGATGTGCTCCTCGGCATATTGGATCAGCTCATCGACTTTGTCGTGGACGCGCGATTGTTCATCGAGACGTAGCTGCGGATAGGGATTGAGAAGGGCGGCGGTATAGCGGCCGAAAAACAGCGCCTTGGCGAAGCCCAGCCCCTGCGGGCCGGAAAAGAGCAGTTCTTCGGCTTGTTGCTTTTGCTGTTCCAGCTGTGCGGCAGTCAGGGCCATGCGAACCTCCCGGTACAAAGCGGAGAATCGTCCCACACCGCTTCCCGGCGGCAGGCAGGGGACGGTTCTTTAGTTATTTTACCCTCCTCCGCCATTGGGAGCATCATCAAGTCGAGTCAATCGGCATAAACCGACTCGTTTCTGCGCGCGGATGCGGCGCTTTTGCGGTTTAGAGATGGGCTCGCTATCGTAGGCGTGCAATTACATGCTTGGCCAGTGCAGATCTCATCTTGGCGATTCCAGCGGCCCCTTTAGAGGTGCGGGGAACTGCTCCCAGGCCGTCTGGTAGGTGGACTCCAGCGGGCATAGCACATAGTGATCGCCGGTCAGGAAGATCGGCATATCGGGCAGAGGATCACCTACCGCGGCTACTTCGATGTAGGCAACTATCTCCGTTCCCACTGCGTAAGACACGATAGTCAATGGCTTATCTGGCGGAAGCTCAAATGGTTCGTCGTGAAGGCGGTCCCAAATAACCTTATGAATCCCCTGCGGATCGCGGCGTCCCGGAGGAAGTAGATCGACGATGAGCAAATGAATCCCCGCATGAAGGAAGGCGACCGCCTTGCGTGCGAAGTCGTGGATGGCGTGCCGGCTGTTCTTGTTCCCTGGCGAGACAATCTCGATGACCGCCACCACGTCGCCGTCGGGATGACGGATGGTGATCCGGTTTGCCCTACGTGCGTAGCGTTCAGCGTCGGTGCGCTTCACGAACCGCGTCTTGGGCGGCGTCTCTGCGACGGCTAGACCGGGAGAGGGCGAGGCGGTAGGGGAGTTCAACTCCAGCGTAATGACATCGGGTTCGGGGCCGCCTGTTTTTTGCTCGATCATGGCGAAATAGCCAGGAGGCAGTCGGCCGCCATTCAGAGCGTTGTGGATGGCGATGGACCAGAGTTGGTGGAACTCGTGAAAGCGATTCGAACGAACGCGAGTCCAGTCGTGGATTGGCATGGGAATTTCCTCCGAAATCGGTTCGTCAGAGAGAGTATAGTCAAAAGCCCGACGTGACTGCAAGGCAGGCGACTTCATCCACCGCTCCCTCACGGTCGTGGCTCGGACTGGCTGACTTCGGCATCGCGGATGGTATAGAGAAAGTTTTCCGGATCGCTGGCGTTGAGAGTGAGCTTGCCGCGAACGTGGACCTGGTTGCGCGTGTAGGGATGCGTCTTGCCTTCGGGCAACTCGACCAGGATAATCGCCGTCGTCTCCGGTTGCTCGCAATACCAACAACCAATCGGATACTCGACGAGCAGAAACGCATTCAACTCGGTATCGTCGCCCAGCGGTTGCAGATAGCCGTCGAGCGTCACCTTCTTGCCGGCCAGTTCTTTCAGATAGCGTGGAAACGTCGGGTGATACTGACGGTCCAGCGTCGTCTCGGTGACGACGGACCAGGGCAGGACGTTGACGCCTTTGGGATCGATGGGAGGCAGCGGCGTCTGATCCAGCTTGCGGGCCAAGGGCCGCAGCGAGCGCGGCTTGAACAGTCCGGCATGGCTTTCATGCTGACTCTTGGCATTGTTGCCGCTCTTGGCAGGTAGCTCCGCGGCAGCACGAAAGGCGCGGCGATGCTCGCGCAACTGGGCATTCCGTAAGCCGAACTCCGTGACACAGCCATCCAGGATGGCGGCGGCGGTGGCGACATCGCCGTTGGCTCCCGCCAGTTCGGCGAGTTGCCACAGCAATCGGCCATCAGCGGGAAGCCAGAGCGCCAGCTGTTGCGCCAGTGCGACGGCATCGTCCGGCAACTGTTTGCGCTGCGATTCGGCGATCCGGCCCGCCTCGAACTTGCCGCTGGGACCGACGTACTGGATACCGAAGATATCATCGAGATCCGCAGCATCGCCCGGCGAGCCGCCGGGTTTATCCCGGCGGGCGCGCAGGCGGACGAGTTTGAGATGCAGTTGCTCCGCTTTCTGGAGTTTCGCCGGAGCCAGCCGCGCCGCCTGTTCGAGGCAAGCTGCCGCCTGCGCCAGATCTCCCTGCATCTGCCAGGCGGTGCCGAGATTGGCGACGAGATGAAAGTGTTTTGGATTGTCCTTTTGAGCGATCCGCAATATCTCGATAGCTCGCGCCGTGTCGCCCAAGCGAAGGTGCAGCGCCCCCAAATCGGCGGCTTCGTCGGCCGTTAACTTGCGCGTTTGGGCCAATTGCGTCAGCTTCGCCATCTCCGCCTGATAACGCTTGCGGATCGGTCCCGCCTCCGATCCTGCGCTCGGTCGAACCGCGATGGTGCGCAGCGTCCGCTGATCGAGCAGAAAGCCGCGCCACTGCGAGGGCAATTCGGCGTAGCTTTCGCCTGAATAGTACAGCCCCGCATGCAGCGGTGCGGCGAATGCCAGCAGAGCGACCCAAACCACGCTGAGGGGAACAAGCAGACGCATGGCTACACGTTGAATTCTGACGGCGTCACGGCCACACGATCCTTGAAGGGCGCGCCGTTGCTTTCCGCCGTGGTCGCCGGAGCCTGCCAGCGGACGCACTGACGGAAAAAGGACAACGGATTGTCATGGACCACCTGGCGGATGGCTTCCTCGGAATGGCCGCGGCGGCGCATCGCCAGGATGAACTCCGGCACGGCCAACGGGTCCGACTTGCCCCAATCGCCGGCCGAGTTGACCAACATGCGCTCTGTGCCAACCATCTCGAGAATGTCCACGGCCCGTTCCGGCGTGCATTTGGTGATGGGATACAGTGTCATGCCGCACCAGAAGCCGCCGTCCAGCGCCAGCCGCACCGTATGCTCCTCGACGTGATCGACGCACACTCGCGTCGGATCGACGCGGCGGTCGCCCTTGAGCATGTCGAGAATCATCCGCGTGCCTTTGTACTTGTCTTCCAGGTGCGGCGTGTGGATGAGGATCAATTCGTTGGTCTTCATCGCCAGGTCCACATGTTCCTGGAAAATGATGGCCTCGTTGCTCGTGTTCTTGTTCAACCCAATTTCGCCGATGCCCAGCACATTCGGCCGCTGAAGGTATTCGGGGATGAGCGCGATGACCTCGCGCGACAGCGAAACATTCTCGGCCTCCTTGGCGTTGATGCACAGCCAGCTGTAGTGCTGGATTCCGAACTGCGCCGCGCGTTTCGGCTCAACTTCGGTGAGATGGCGGAAGTAATCGCGGAAGCCCTCCGCTGAGCCGCGATCAAACCCGGCCCAAAACGCCGGCTCCGACACAGCCACGCAGCCGCACTGCGCCATGCGGTGATAATCATCCGTGACCCGCGAAATCATGTGGATGTGGGGATCGATGTAGTTCATGGCAGCTCCCTCGGTCTTGGTGTGCTACCTTCCAGCATACCGCATCCGGGGGTTAGTGGCACTCGCATTTGGTGCTGGCGTGCAGATATCTGTGCAAAGACCTCTTTCGTACCGAGACCGGAGAGAGTGCTGAGATGGTCTTGCATTTCCCCTCTCGATGCCCTAGTGTACTGTATGTGTGTGACACCTAGGAGGTCGGGCGGAATTATGTTGTTCGACATTCACCCGGACTCGCCCGTCTCGATTTGCGAGCAGATCGTCGCGCAGGTCATTTTCAACGTGGCCTCGGGCGGTTTGGAAGTTGGCTCGCTGATTCCGAGCGTGCGCGAGCTGGGTGCGCGGCTGACGGTGCATCCGAATACGGTGGCCAAGGCCTATCAGGAACTGGAACGGATGGGTGTTCTCACCGCGCGGCGCGGCCGGGGAATGGAAGTGGCGGCCGACGCGTTCAAGCTGTGTCAAGCGGAACGGCGCGATCGAGTTCGCCAACGCATCCGCGAGGCACTGCGCGAGGCGGTTTCCAGCGGCTTGCCACGCGAGGACATTCGCCGCCTCGTCGAGGAGGAATTGACCAGTCACGGCAACGGCAGAACAAAAGGATGAAGGATGAAGGATGAAGGATGAATAAGAATCTGTTGTCTTGTTTCATCCTTCATCCTTCATCCTTCATCCTTTAAGCAGGGGGGACGAGCGCGATGGAACCCATCATCGCTACAGAGGGGTTGAGCAAAAGTTTCGGCGGCAAGATCGTGGTCAATCGGCTCAATCTGGAGGTGCCGTGCGGGGCCATCTACGCCCTGCTGGGCGGCAACGGAGCGGGCAAGTCCACAACCATCCGGATGCTCACCGGCCTTTTGGAGCCGGACGCGGGCACGGCGACCATTCTCGGCGAGGACTGTTGGACGCGGGCCGTGGCTCTGCGCCACCGCATCGGCTACGTGCCGGAGAAGCCGCGCTTCTACGACTGGATGACCGTCCGCGAGATCGGCTGGTTCACCGCCGGCTTCCACAAGCAAGGTTTCTTGTATCGCTACGTCGAGCTGATCGATCGCTTCCGGCTTGATGCGTCAACTCGGCTGCGGGCCTTGTCCAAAGGCGGTTACGCCAAGGTCGGCCTGGCCCTGGCGCTGGCGTCGGACCCGGAAGTGCTGATCCTTGATGAGCCGACGTCGGGGCTGGACTTGTTCATCCGCCGTGAATTCTTGGCCAGCATGGCGGAGCTAGCCGGTGCGGGACGGACTATCCTGATTTCCAGCCACGGCATCGCCGAGGTGGAGCGGGTGGCCAGTCACGCCGCCTTCATGGCCGAGGGCCGGTTGCTTTTGGCCGATTCCATCGAGAGTCTCCGCAAACGCCTGGTGCGCGTGCGGCTTCGTTTCGACTACGCGCCGCCGCCGCCCGCCGCGCTGGGTACGGTCCTGGAGCACGAGGTTTCCGGGCGGCTCTGGCAAGCCGTGCTGCAAGATCCCGACCCCACCGCTCTCGAAGAGCTGCGCTGCCGCGAGGACATTTTCAACCTCGAAGAAACACCGCTCAACCTCGAAGAGATGTATACCGCCTTGTTGGCCCGCTTTCATCGCCCTAGCCAGCCGCGTGAATCGAGCAACGGCCAACGAGCCGGAAGCGTTAGCGACGGGTCCACATCCGTCGCTAACGCTTCCGGCTCGTCTTTCCGCGTCCCTCACCCCTCTGAGGAGGAGGTGGAGCCATCATGATGCGCACCATGCTGTGGAAGGAGTACTGCGAACATCGCATCATCTGGTTGACGATGCTCGTGGTCAACTGCGGCGTTTTGGTTGGCCTGTCGAACATGGATAATGTGCTCGGCTGGAGGCCGAACGAGAGCAAACTCCTGATGCTCGGCCCCGCCGCTGCGCTGCTCGTCTGGGCCTACGGCATGATTTGCGGGGCGATGCTGTTGGCCGGCGAGCGCGAGGAAGGGACGCTGAACTTTCTGGACACCTTGCCGCTGAGCCGCTTCCGCCTGTGGCTGGTCAAGGGACAGATCGGTGTGTTCTTGCTCGGCGGGCAAATCGTCGCTCTGTGCGGCTGCCTAGCGGCCCTGCGAAGTGCGGAGCAGCCCACCCTGCTGGGCGGAGTGAATGTGTCCCAGCCCTTATGGCCTTTCGTGCTGGGGATGCTGGTTTTGGGCATTGTCGGCATGGCTTACGGCTTGTTCTTCTCGGCACGGGGCGAAAACGTGCTGCACACCATCGGCATGGCCATCATCGGTCAAATTATTGCCTGTATCGCCGCGGGTTTCTTAGCCTTCGCCCTATCCATCCTCATGCTTATCATCCTTAATTGGCTTGAGGTGAGACGAAACCCAGGGCCAATATTCGGGTCGATAGCCGAGGGATGGATTGTTGTTTACTTAGTATTCGCCGTGCTGACGTTGGCCGCCGCCGCGGGTTCGGCTCGCATCTTCAGCCGGACGGATGTGCAGCGGCTTCCGGCCCCCGTGCGCCGAATGCGTTCGCGTCCCAGTCTGGTGGCGAGTTGGGTGCGGCTGGTGTGGCTGTGCGACCGGCAGATGCGGCGGCTGGCGCTGGGAGTGCTCGCCTCTTCGCTGGGACTGGGCGTCCTGTTCATGGTGGTTGGGCCGTTGTTGTGGCCGGTGGCGACGCTGCTTCTGGGCGTGCTATGTGGCGTGACCGTCTTTTCCGATGAACAGGCCAGCGGCTCGTACCGCTTCCTGGGTGAGCAGCGGTTTCCGCTAGGCCGCGTCTGGATCACCAAGACCTGTTCGCGCTTCGCGCTGCTGCTCTTGGCCTCGTTTGTGCTCCTCGTGCCGAGCCTCCTGGTAGCCCTCTACCACGCCAGCGATCATTCGGTGAACCAAGATCGGCCGTTCATCGTCGCCATCGAGACGATGCACTTGAACCTGATCGTGTTGGTGGTCCCGTTGATGCCCTATTTGCTGATGTGGCTGCTGTATGGCTTCAGCGCCGGGCAGTTGTGCGGTTTGCTCAGCCGCAAGAGCGTTGTGGCCGCCATGATCGCCGTGATGTCATCGTCTCTGTTGGCGGTGGTGTGGGTGCCGTCGCTGGCGGGCATTGGTTTGCACTTGTGGCAAGTCGCCGCGCCGGCGCTGATCCTATGGGTCACGACCGCCTTTCTGGTGCGTGCGTGGGCGTCGGATCGGCTGGCGTCGTTGCGGACTTATGTCGGCGTCAGCGTAGCCGCGGCCGCAGCACTTTTGTGCCTGGTGTACGGCCTGTGGTATCGCGTGACCGAAATCCCCGATGTGCCGGAGCCATTCGACGTGGCCGGCTACAAGGCCGGCCTGCCGCCGCCGGAGGAAAACGAGGCCGGCCAACTGATCCGCGGCGTCTGGGGCCGCGTCGAGTCGGTTATGCGCGACATCCACAGCTCGCGGGACAAGAAGCAGCCGTTGTTTCCCGAACTGGATAAGGTGCTGAACGACGGCTGGCCGGAGGGAAAAATAGAGCTGGACGAATGGATGGACAAGGCGTTCGCGGAAAACTGGCTTCAACCGCTTGCTCCTCTGCCTGACCTGCCAACCGGAATGGTCGTGGACCCGCGCTTCATGACGGAACGCGAGCTTTCCAAGGAGCAGGGTAAATGGGGCCAGGCGCCCGGCTTCTGCACCGTCCTGGCCGCACGCGGTTTGCAACAGCAGGCGCGCGGCGATCCGGCCGTGTTCGTGGAGCACTTGCGAATCGCTCTGGCGCTGTCGCGCAATCTACAGCATCACGCGCCCTCCCTCATTGTCTTCTTCGAGGGTCGGGCAATGGAGAGATTTTGGCCGGCAGCGGTCGATCAGTGGTTGAAGAAATTGCGCGGGCGCCCCGATTTGCTGAAACGCGCCCTGCAAGCCTTGATCGATCATGAAGCGAAATTACCAGATGAAAGAGAGCCGGAAAAGGCTGATTACGTTATCGCCTCGAACACGCTGATGAACAGGCCCGATCAACTGGTGGACAATGCAATTCGGCATCGACCGCAGAAAGACGAGGGGTATCGGGAAGCCGAGGTTCAAACCGCTGCCGTGCTGTGGCTGATCCCGTGGGAACAAGCGCGCCATCAGCGCCTTCTGCGCGTGCAATTCGTAGGCACGCCGCAGGAATTGCAGAAAAGCCTCGAATGGGGAGGGGAGGCCTTCACCAGCCTCAACGGTTTCTTTCGGAGTAGACTCCGCGGGCTGTTGCCCTTGGAGCGATCTCGACGAGAACTGGCCAATCTCCGCGCCTGCCAGCTCAAGGTAGCGTTGCGGCTGTATCAAGCGGAGAACGGCGATCTACCGGACACTCTCGACTCCCTTGTGCCGCGTTACTTGAAGTCGCTGCCGCGCGATCCCTTTGCCAATCGCGAGCCGTTCCGTTATCGCCGGTCAGGCGGCGAGTGGATCGCCTGGCCCGAACCCAGTCAGGCCGGCCAACCTCCAGGGGGGAACCAGGCTCCGGGTGAAGCAGCGATGATGCCTCACGCCGATGAACCGGCGGCGCCGCCGGCACGCGCTCCGGTGCCGGCTCCGGCTCCGGGTGCGGGCATGGCTGCGGGTGCTCCACCTGTCGGTGTGGACGATAATCCGCCGCCGGGGGGAGTGCCAATCATGCCGCGCGCGGATGAGCCGGTGCGGCCGCCTGAAGGTCCGAGGATGCTTCCCGGGGCCATGGCCATGTTCGCCCAGCCGGCCAGAGAACTGCCGACGCTTCGGTTCATTGCAAAAGGCCAGGGCATCCTCTGGTCGGTCGGCGAGGATACCCAGGACGACGGCGGCAAACGGCAAGGTATCCACAGCCAGGCCACGTCGGTCGGCGAGGATCTCATTTATCTCGTCCCGCCGCCGCCCGGATGAGCAGAAGAGTAGGAGTAAGATGAGGATTAAGATTAGGAAGAGGATGAAGAGCAAGAGAAAGAGAAAGAGTAGGATTTGTAACGTGTACCTCCTCCGTACTGCACAGTCCTGCTCCTAATCCTCATCTTGCTCTTACTCCGCTTCCTAATCTTAATCCTCATCTTACTCCTACTCCTGTTTTTTTTCTGCGGGTATCAGTAGAACCAGAAAAAATGAAGTACCCGCGAACCTTCCTATGCTCTCAATTGTCTACCAAGAATCCGACATACCGCGCCACGCGACCGAGGAGGACCGCATGGAT
>Ga0209810_1005071_pt1 | contig 12156 bp, 9 predicted proteins | sample Coa_R1_7_FD_187159 | JGI IMG/M metagenome (GOLD analysis project Ga0209810, IMG submission 187159) | Surface soil microbial communities from Centralia Pennsylvania, which are recovering from an underground coalmine fire - Coalmine... | ecosystem: Environmental > Terrestrial > Soil > Unclassified ...
TTTGCAGTGTTTAGGTTATTAATTGCTCGATGCTCATTCACGATGATGAAGCGACCATCGATTGCCATCATCACAGTCTCTGCAGTCATTGCTACCATTGTTTTGGTGACAACTGTTGGAGTTTATGACCAGCAACTGACTGAAATTCAAAGAGAACATAAACCGTTTGAGGAACAATATGGCAATCCAACGCAGATCCATCTTCTCCATGATGGTGCACTTCTGATTCTTAACCAGACAACAGATAAGCTGCAATACAGAACAGGAGAGAGCATTGCAATCAGTACAGAGCTAGTAAATTATGGTAACAGGTCAGTAGACATCGGCTACTGGCCTCCATTGGTCGTTAGTGAAATTAAAAATCAGGATGGTCAGGTAGTTTGGCCAGCGATTACTACAATTGGCGTTGCCCTGGAACTTCACAGCATAGAAACAATAAAAGCTGGAGAGCATCTTGGCAAAAGCACATGGGATAGCAAGCCTCCTTCCGCGCCAAAGTTGTATGCGCCAGGCCGGTACACTGTAGAATCAGTAGCACTATTTACATTCAATATACAGACTAATAGCTACGGCATTAGAGAGCCGGTGTGGCCTCTGCAACCACTGTGGTCAAAGCCTCTGCAGATCACGGTATTGCCAGAATCATAATAGACAATAATTACTTTACGATTGTGTTGCATAGGATCTAAAGTAGGCATTTTCATGCTCATAATCTTAGAATGGCCAATCCCCACTAGCCGAGAACAAATAGTTAGTTGACTTGGATTAGCTAGCTAGCCCGGCGAAAGTTAAATAGACAGGCAATGCAATACTTGGACATGGCTACTACTCCTGCGCAGCCAACAAAGAAAAAGTTCTATCCAGACAAGCTCTGGATACCGACGGTGGAAAGTTTGCGCAAGGCAGACGAAGAGAACAGAAGAATTATCGGCCAAGAATATGACGATGACGAGTAACCGACCAGTTGGTTTTTTATTTTGGCCTCAGATGCATAGTAAGATAAGCCTCAACCACTGCCATTGACGGTTTGAATTTCAGTATAGAATAAAGCTGTATCTTTTCGACTTCATCAAGCACGAAATCCTGGCTCTCAATATAATCAGTCGTTGCATTGAAAGCACCGACGATTAAAGTGGGCAAATGGTCTTTTCAGTACAATTCCAACTGCTCTTCTAGATGCAATATGGGCAGTTCTTTGTAATGGATCTTGTATGTCTATCAGTCCATAAGATTCTATCAGTATATGGACCAACACTTTTTTCTTTACACCAAATACCTTGCCATGAATCTGACAGAGTTCTTTGTTGCGAGCTATTATTGCATCGGCTGCCCCTTCCGCCAGCCTGCGCACATCTCTCTTGTATGGTGTATTGCCCTTCACTTTCTGACCCTCTTGCTTAGCAGTTAGTTACTTACCGCTTGTCAAAGTTTGCCATCGTCTTTATTCAATTCGAAGATAGTAGATCTGAATATATATTCGCAAAACTCCTTTTTGCAGAGCAGAACATAATTTCACCTTTCTGAAGTGTTATTGATGAAACTGCATTTTCCCCATCATCCTATACGAGTATCGCATCATCTATTGATCTGAGATGGCTCTTCGTGGTCATCATAACAGTGTAACTGGCATAGCGGCAACCGATTAGCCGAGGGTATTGTAGTTTTGTAATATATTCTTAAAAACGCTAGATCTGCAGAAGGCTATTTCTTCCTTAGATTTCAAAATAGTCTTCAAGATTCTTATCAAACATCAATTTTGTAACAATAGACTAAAACTATTATTCTCTACTTACCTGTATTGTACAGGAAATATACTTCGCTCTACAAACTGATTAACAACTACTTGTGTTATCTATCGGATCGCAAAAGAAAGACTTCGGCTTTTGCAGATATCCGCAGATTATTTGGGCAAAGCAGACTGTTCTAAAAATAGGCGTAAATAGAAAACATGCTAATAACCAGAGATAATGGATATTCTGTCCAAGAAGCTAGTTCCTGTAACAACAGTATCGGCTCTGATAATCCTTTCTTCTACCTCGTTGTTTTCGGGAACTGTTGCATATTCAGAACCAGGACAGACCCTATTGACATTTGTGGCAAATGGTAGCGATAACAGTACAAGCTCAGGTATTGCTGTTACCTTGCATCAGGGTGAATCTGCATCAGTGGCTCTAATTGCTAGAATTGCTGATGGGTATAATGTGTTGTCGATAGAGCCTTCAATTGATAATCTACCGCCGGGCGTAGCAGCGTGGGTGGTGCCAAATCAAATTCCTCAATTGAATGGCAGCAGGCCGGACAACGACGTTGCTCTCTCAATCTTTGTTGACTCTGATGCTCGGGCAGGAAACTATACTCTAGCTATCTCAGGCCAAGGTATCATACAGAACAAAGCCACAGGCCAGAATATACAGGTGATCAAGGATCAAAACGGAACCCTGGCAGAGATTCACCTGACTGTGCTGCTGGCAATAAATCAACCTATAAAATTAGGAATAGGCCAGCCCGATTTTCACCGCAAACAGATGTGTATAGAGAATGGCCCTCCTGGTGGTGGAGAGACATGTGCAGGATTTGTCGGATATGAAGAGTTTCCTGTGACAGTTTTTGTTCAGAATAATGCTACCCATACCTTGCCATCAAACACCAGCATAGCCATGTCTGCCATCAATGTCCCTCATGGAACGTGGCTCAAGTTCATTCCAGACCATTTTACTTTAACCAAGTCCAGCACTGCTGCGCAGAATATCACTGGCAAGATAATCATTGCTGGTGCTGTCAAGCCATTTGGGAGTTTCCCCCCAGATACAAAGGAGCTGGTCATAGATGCCACTGCAGTTTCCAATGGTCTTGAAGAAGGCTCGGGCAGCGCCTTTCTGCCGTACTTGGTGACTGAGAACATGACAATCCTGCATTCGCCAGAAGATGGGCCCATAACTTTCCCTGATGAAAGACCAATTCCAGACAATATCAACGGTACAAACTTTGGATATTATGGCGTGGTGTATGACCCCCAAGCCGGCTTCAATGCAACTGGAACACTTCCAGTTTCGCTTTCGGTGTCTGGCATAGCAAAAGAAAAAGGCGGCCAGATCCAGACTGTTCCTTCATGGCTTCATGTTGATATTCCGACAACTTCTTTTACACTCAACACATCTGAGCCGTACTATTTTCTGATAAAGACAGAGACTTCCATGGCACCCGTCGGGAATTATTATATCGCCGTAAATGAGATTATTGGTCAGGCAAGTTTCCAGAGACACTTCATGGCTTTTGCTCCATTGTCTGTAAATCCTCCGATATATCTGGGACCAGCTGGACAGGAAGCAGCGGCACCAGAATTCCCTGCCTCGGTATCAGGCATTGTGATGGCAGCAGCAATTATTGGAGTAGTTGTCCTTACTTCCCTTGTAGCAAAAAGATTTTCATGGCCTCAATAAACTAACAATTATTGCAATTGGCTCCGGCATTGCAGTTATAGTTGCCATTGTAATCGCTGTGTTTGGATTTGGATTTGATTTCTGAGGTAGCGCAGCTACCATACTGCAATAACAATGCAATAGAAAATTGAGCTATCCAATAAGTATAGTTATGAACTCTAACTTGGGCATTTTAAAGACGCTCGAAAACATAGGCTCTATCATTGTTTTGGGAGCAGATAAGAAAGAAGTCAGAATCAAGCGCTTTCAGTGTCAAACCTAGACGATAGATGTTAAGCCATATCTATCACCAATGAATATATCTCAGTGTTCCATCGGTTGATTGCAAAGCGTTTTGTTATGCCTGCGCTATCACTTGTAGCAATACTGATTTTATCTATACTTCTCCAACCTCAAAGTCAAACAGCATCTGCTGCAGAGCAAAAGACAAGCAGTGGAATAACGGATACATGGTACCTCGGCAAGGGAGCCAAACCTGGCCTGTACATGATTTGGCGAATTCAGGACAATTCAGTAAACAATGGTAGACCGTTTAACATGTCTGTTATCTTTTCTGCGTATGACCAAATTGACAACTATTGGGTAGGAGGTATCTGGGCTCACCATGGCATACCAGGCAAATATACAGAGAGTGAAATTCTCATGGATGGAAATAACCTTGCAATTGTAAATAATACCCAACAGCTACAGGCTATCTCTGACTACAATCCGTATTTATTGCGCTACCTAAATGCTGCAGGACATGCCTCGCCAGAATTGGGTGTCTTTCTACCAGCTTATTCAAAAGATTTGTTATCCCTTTCTACTATAGCCACAAAATCAGAAAATTACACATTGACTACACAATCACCATGGATAACCTTCCAGCCGGCAGATGAGAATCCGCCATCTGTTGGGCCAGTTGGTAATGAAACAATTATAGTTCCAGCTGGAACATACAATACAACTATCATCGCTCATTATCAGAATGCAGGTAAGGATGTGGTAGTGTCTGATAAAATATGGATAAACAAAGACCTTCCGTTTCCTGTCAAACAGTATGTATTTTCTCATCCGCTACCATATTCTGAAACTGCCACTGACAGGCTGGTAAATGGTTCTCTTGTCTCTTCATTTGAATTGATCAAGACAGGAATAGCGATACCATGCCCTCCTGCCGGTTTAACAGGCTGCGGCCCACATTCGCCAGATATACCAGTTCAGTCACTCAAGCAACAGACTGAGGATGGCAAATATACAATAGAGCTGTCATGGAGGCCTGCTGTAATATTCCCGGAAAATACCACCGATTTTGTTGTGAATGTATACTACGATACAGGCCTGCCAGTTCTCTCGGGCAAGATCCACATGAAAATCGAAGATGCAAACGGCACGGTAATCAGAGATTTAGGGTTACATGCTATCAATAGCAACGGCACTACTTCCGGCCTGCCGGTCATCTTGAACAGAACCGGCTCGTTCAATGTGGCAGTAACAGTATATCCACCAGGTTGCAACCAGCAGTGCGTTGAATCAGGCAATGAAAATGTGACTATTGGAGTTGTGGTAGCACCGGAATTCAACTCCCCCGCTGCTGGACTGATTATGGCTTCTATTGTCGGCATAATCTCGACTGGCATGGCGGTCCGATATCGATCTAGATTTTATGAAACGTGAATCAATCTACGCAATTGCAGTAGCTGGTGTCATATCAATAGTACTGTTGTCTATTGCTTTGTTTCCAAAGACAACTAACTTGATTGCTACTAATAACTTCCTTACTGGCGCCTGCACGGATGGAATTATTGTGGATAAAGTCTGCACCAGAGCAAACAATGGCTTTATCCCAATACAGACAGCAAATGTAATTCTAAAAGTAGGACAAGAGATGATACCACAAGGGCAATCAATGTATGGTGGCGCTCCAGATAATTCAACAAATATGCAAAGTTCTATTATTCCAGTGACGGTCACTTATACTCTAAACTTTACAGAACCGACCATAGCTTTTGATCTGTATCCTATAGATACTGCATCTTGGGAGGGAGCAGTAAATGAATATCGTGATTATACGATCATAGACAATAATGGAGCAAAAGTGCCAATTGGTGGAGGTGGACAACGAGACTATCTGGGTATAGTACGGGTTAACTGCACCGAGCCGCATTATGTCAAATTTGACACTGACAACGGCGGCGGAGTGATAGCAGCTATTGAGCGTACCTCTTCTGTCACTCCAAGTGATATTCCATGGGGCTCTGCACTGAGTGTTGCATTTGGCAGTTCAAATGCTACCGTAAATGAAAACCCTAGCACAATTCCATCAAGTTCTGAATATGTTGCCAAGCGTGGCATATTCTACCTAATCGATGCAGGAGCTGGCATAAAACCTGTGACCAGTACAAAGGAAGGAGACATATACCATCTCTCCTTTGCCACCTTTTACAATAATACGATAGTGCAGCTGCCAAAGTCCTCGGTTACACAATCATATCAAAAAGAGACATGCAAGATGGCTCAGCTTCCAATACCAAACACTGGCGCAATTTTACCGCAGCATCTATTCTCACATGTCTATGTCTATGACATTAGATTTGCAATACCAAATATGCATGATGACTTGATACTGGGACAACGGACTATTTCAGATGTTTGGAGGGCAATCAGAAACAACAATGCCACTGAAAGCCAGATGATACAGGAAGCGCAAGTCTCTCCGTTGGTAAAAGCTTTCATGCTAAAGCATTCTGATGCACAGATAAGCGTAGAGAGGCTGCCTTCCAGTATTGAGGGATCGTATGAAATAAAATTTGTAAAGAACTTGCACTGGGTAGCCTATTATACTTCTTCTGGGTATCTTATCAATCCAGATAACCCGCTAATCTATAATAACACATCAACATCTCTTCCGCCAAATAGTCGCCCTGTTTTTGTGTCCGGAGCTATCGTGCTATCAGTCAGGTTGATTTCAGATAACAATTATGAACAAAGCAGGTACATCGCCTTAGAGTGTCAGTCCGCTGTGGGTGGCAGCGGTATTGGTGAGACAGTAGATGCAACTCGCGAGCCATCAACCAACGAGACAGGGTTCATTCAAAAGATAGATACGACAAGGTGCGTTTCCTAATATGCAAAACTTCAATTATTTTGCCTGTACAGGTTCGTTCTCAAACTGTTCAAATAGTCAGTGCAGAATAGTAATAGAATAGCTATCTGATCCCTTAACAATTGCTCATCAGTATGCTCAATTCAGCTGTTACAGCCAGCTCAGATAAAGGAAGTCGGACTGATATATGCTCTCATAATATAATATGCATTGTAGCTCATATGCTTGCATGTTATCAGAAACAGATAATCGCCAGCTGGAACATTGTCTACTTTAAACACATTCTGGCACAGAGGATCGTACGGCTTGCACATGTTGGTCAGTGACACTGGATAAACAGATGAAGTATTGTTGGCAGAAGCAATAGAGGTCGTATTCTTTACAACCATTGCCTGCACTGCTATTGTAGTATTTTCAGGCTGATCTCCAACAAATGTAAACCTTACCATCTGTCCCTGATCTAGCAGTATAGAATCATTAACAGGAATAGAAGCCTCTGGGTTCTGAATTAGAGAGCCGTTTACCATTACAGAAAGAGCTGATGCGTTGTTAGACCCTGATTGCGCTATGACCATGACAGGAGGAATATAGTGGAATATTGCAGGGATGATAAAGGAAGGTTGGGTTGGTGATAGATGCAATTGAGTTGAATTGACAGTCGGATAAGTTGTATGCTGACCTGTAGCAGTTGTCGAAGATGTCCCGCTATTTGCCAAGCTTTCCAGCTCTGTAAGAAAGTCATTCAGCAGTGTGTCTCCACTGCTATTGTGGTCACTATTACTGAGAGCCGATGAAGTAGATGTTGATTGCGAACCGATTGGTGGCTGAGATTTAGATTGTGAAACTGGACCAGAACCTGAAGATTGTTGCTGAGCTATGACCTGAGCCGACGAATCGGAAGAAGGGAGTGCAGTTGATGAAGATGGACGCAGATTAGAAGAGCTGTTTGTGGAGGTATTACCGCTACCTGCATTACCATCTATTACAGATACCTTTCCATGGAAATCGGAGACATAAATTTTGTTTGTAGCAGGATTGATGCCAAGGTAATACGATCCGTCGTTTGGATCTCTATTGATCTCTATGCTGGATATTAGCGAGTTAGACGATCCGTCAAAAACAGATACAGTTCCATCGTTATAAAATGGATCTGCCACATATATCCTGTCTGTCACTGGGTTGACTGCTATTCCTTGGGGCCTTTGCTTGCCCGTATCGATTGTGGCAATCACGCTATTTGATTTTAAATCAATTACAGAGATTGTAGCAGAATCAAAATTGGCTACGTAAAGCCTGTTAGTATCGGGGTTGATTGCTAGATCCCAAGGTGATGCACCAACAGCGATAGTAGAGACTACCTTGTTGGTTGAGCCATCTATTACATAAACAGTATTGGTTGCGCTGCTAACAGCATATATTCTGTTCGTGGTGGGGTCAATCGCCAAGGCCTGGGGTATCCGATCGATTGGGATACTGGCCACTATTTTGTTGGTTGAGCCGTTGATAACCGATATGGAATTGAGGTTCTGGTTAGCTGTGTAGATCAAGTTGGTTGAAGGGTTGACCGCTATATCTTGGGGAAAATCTCCAACAGTAATATTTGCAATTATCTGGTTTGTAGACCCATCAATTACTGAAATGGCCTTGTTGACTGATGCATAAACTCTGTTTGTCTCAGGGTTAACTGCAATTCCACTTGTTCCTGTGTTTTCGTTAATCTGTGCCACTATGGTATCAGTATTGCCATATATTACAGGGATATTGTATGTTCCAAAGTTGCTTACGTACACCCTATCTGTGACAGGGTTGACCGCTATTTTTTGTGGATCACCGCCAACCGCTATTTCGCCTATCAGTTTGCCTCCTGCCAAGTTAGAATTATTGTTAAAGCATTCTGTGGTCTGAGCCAGCTGATAACTTCCAGATGGCGAGTTTGAAATGTTGATATGGAAAGCCGATGTGGTAACTATCGAGTAGTTTATTGTAGAGCCCGTGTAGCCGGTCATCGCCATAAGGTAGATTATTGCCTGCTTGCCATCCGAAGTTGTCGGCTCAGCTGTCCAAGTCATGGTAAAGGTTCCATTGGCTCCTGTGGTTACAGTCGTACCATTGAGTTGATTGCAGAACCTATCTGCGTATGTCAGCTGCATAGGGTTCTGGTTAGGATCAGCTCTGTACAGGTTCAGGCCAAGTTGCAGCAAATTATAGTCAAGATAGTAGGGAGATTTTGAGATGTCAGATTCAGTGGTTGTGTCGCTACTGTTTGTTGACCTGCCCAGTATGACATGACCTTTTATTGTCAGAGTATCACCTGCATTAGCCTGAGACGGAATAGGGTTATCCAGCACGAGGGTAAAGGGAGTACCTGTGGGATTTGGCTGGCAGCAACCGGTGGGCGTCCATTTTTGTGAAGGCACAAAATCTGTAGATATGGTAGTAGAGTTAGATTGAGACGGAGAAGAAGATGAGATGACGTCATTGTTATTGGCCGAATAGGGGTTTTGATTTGATGGTGAGGTTTGAGATTGTTGGGATAATTGCTGCGACGCTGAGCTCGTCCTTTCGTAATATCCTGCATAGAGGATAAAATGAGTTGATTCTGCTACCTTGATAGGCCTGATGGCTGGGATTGATGAATTAAGATATCCTTGGTCATCCAGCCAGTAAGCAAAATGATATTTACCGTAATCTGCAGCGCCTATCGTATAATTATTCCAGTCATTTAGCGTAAAATTGACAGGTGTATAGCCCTTACTTACAAGGGCGCCATTTTGCGTTAGGTTCATGTACAGTCCATCAATCTTATCGTCCTGATACTTTGTGTTGTTAAAGTCTATGGCCTCCACCGTGATCGTGGAGTTGCCGGTATCTTTTGGATAATTGACACTTGAGAACCAAACAATATCATAGCCAAGATTGCCATACCCTCCCAAGTCCCAATACACAGGCTCAACTTCGCCATTTGTATCTGAAGGACTACCGATCTGGTTTGCTGGCATCATCTTGACAACTACAGTTTTATCCTGATTTGGCCAGATATTGTAAACACATTCTCCATTGCCATAACCAAATCCATTGCTGGAATACCATATGCTTCCGTTGTTTGTATTGCCAGACTTGCTCTGAGAAGCTGTGTGGACTGTAAATGTTATAGTGTTGGAATGACTATTGTTCCCATTAATCACAAGCCCCGGATTTGCGAGCATGTCATAAGTACCGTGTCCATTATCTATTGTAAACGATTTTAGAGTATAGTCGTATTCATTGCCGCAGCTTCCTGGTGGTGCGCCCATTGCAGTGGCCTCCGGCAAGTGCTTGACTCCCAGCAATGTTGCTATAAGCAATAAAATAAAGATAGCAGAAAAAAAGATTGACAGATTATTGATAGGTGCATTTCTGCGATCGTTTCTTGTCATTTTCTCCAAAAAACTTGGAAATTGCAATTATCACTACAAGAAGATGCTCAAAGAATATTTAGGAAGTAGCGAGGCAGACCACTTTAACAATTTGATAGGAAATTAAATAATGATTTTTTACTGATCTGCTTTAATAGCAAGCGATAATAAATAACATAGGATATCACAATTCGCATTCGCTATTGTCGTCTAGTATGTACCGATATTGTGCAAGTCTAATGTACTATACTTTTCAATAAATGGCATAAACGGATTCTCGAAAAGAAAAAGGGGTTACATGCTGCACAAAGCATCCGTAATGTTGATTTACGGTAAAACGTGAATGTGGGATCATTTTTGTACTTGCCGCATCAATTACATTACTTGGCAAAAGGGCACTTTTTAACAGCCAGCGGAATAAGTAATAATGACCCATGCTAGTATTTTGCCATCAGAGCCAAGGTGATAGAAGTTGAAGATTCCAGTTATTCTGGTAGCAGGCGGCATAGTCATGGCAATTGCACTAGCTGCAGTGTTCTCGACTATCTTGACTGACAGCAGAAATGGTGTCAGCGATATACCGCTATCGGTTAGAGGTCAAGTTGCGTCACCATTGCAAACATCCACTGTCATTATTCCCGATGGCGCAAGCAATCCCTACAGGCAACTAAACTTTGAGCCCAAAATCGTCAGAGTTATCTTGGGAATTAACAACACAGTAAGCTGGGTAAACCAAGATAGCGTGGCTACTAATGTGGTATCAGATACGAACTATGTCGATCCTGTAAGTGGCCCTTTTGATTCGCGTAATCCAGCATATCTGTCGACAACAGGAAATGGATTTCTGAACCCTTCGAAAACATTTAACTTTACATTTACTCAACCCGGTACTTTTGGCTACCATGGAGTGCCACATCCATGGATGCAAGGAACAGTAATAGCAATGCCACTGCAATGAAGAATCAATTCATCAGGTTGGCAAAAGTAATTGATGCAAATAAACAAGAAGAATAAAGGCGTGTTATTTAAGGGAATACAAACCTTATTCCTGAGGGGTTTCTGCCCTGCGCCGCCAGACTTTTTCATCCTGGTCTGATTCAATGTGATCATTTTTCAGGTGCTTTGCAACCATCTCTTCGGTAGGAAATGAGTCATGGCATCTGGGGCATGCAAAACCGGTATCGGACATGTAATATCTGTTCACAATATTGTATAAAACGAGATCTGTATCCGAAGCTTTCATTTCCAGCAATATTCAACTTGTGCAGACCAATCAACTGGCTTCGGAATGAGACTGGACGCTGTCCTGCATAGCTGGTCTGGATTCGAGCACCCGCCGGTCGTATCGGTTTGCCTTGACGAGCCGGGACATCTCTACTGCACCATTCACAGTATTTATGATATCGTGCTTGAATTTTTCAGATGCGGTGCTGGCAGAGACATTGTTTTCCGTGTCCTCGGCATACCACCCTCTGCTCCACCCGACGAACGGGAATTTGCCAAATACAAACCCCATCTGCGACCAGAAAGACAAAAGCTCGCCAGCTACGTGCTGCACGTTATCCTGACCTCCTGTTATGATAAAGGCCCCGACTTTATCGCGTATTAGATAATTGTCATGAGTAACTATCTGGTTTTGCACACAGTTCATTCGCTGGACCATCTGGTAGTAAAGCGAGCTTGCATTTCCCCACCTTATCGGCGTTGACACTATTACCACGTCTGCCCATACTATGACCCTGTAATACACCTGTATCATCTGGTCCTCCTGGTCCATCTCTGATATTGAGCATGGGAATATACATGCCTTGGAGTTTTTAGAGTAATAGCCTTCGCAGTGGCGAAAATTGAGTTGACGTAACTTGAGCATCACAGTCTCGGCACTGTATCTTTTCTTTGCATAATCCAGCGCAAATTGCAGAGCAGTTTCGGAGGTACTTGTACGCGGGGTCTTGTCATCGTTCATGTTTGTGGTCGAGATGCCAAGTACCCTTACACTGGTATCTGTCAGCAACGGAGAGCTATTCATGTTTTCAAGGTGCTGTCTTACTGCACTGTCGAGTTTCTGGTAAGCCTCATGTGGCTTTGATGTCCTTTTTCCCACTCGCTCAGGAACAGGGCTCACATAGATCCTTCCATCCAGAATTTTTACGGGAAATGAACTGACGCTATCCCCGCCTTCATGGTGTGATTTCCCGGTCTTGACAGAGTATTTCCAGCCGTGCCATGGACATGT
>Ga0209810_1005075_pt1 | contig 12150 bp, 11 predicted proteins | sample Coa_R1_7_FD_187159 | JGI IMG/M metagenome (GOLD analysis project Ga0209810, IMG submission 187159) | Surface soil microbial communities from Centralia Pennsylvania, which are recovering from an underground coalmine fire - Coalmine... | ecosystem: Environmental > Terrestrial > Soil > Unclassified...
GCGCAGGCGGCCCAGGGCACGGCGTCGCTGCTCGTCATCCCGATCACGTTCCTGTCGAGCGCGTACGTGCCCGTGAGCTCGATGCCGGGATGGATGCAGCCGTTCGCGGCCAACCAACCGGTCACCGTGCTGATCAATGGCGTGCGCAGCCTGATGCTCGGCGGCGCCAACGTCGCCGGCGTCGGTCACACGACGACGTACTGGGTCGTGCTCAGCCTCGCCTGGCTCGCCGGCATCTTCGCCGTGTCGTGCTGCTTCGCCGTCACGCGTTTCGCCCGCACCCGCTGACCTTGGCACACATCTCGGGCCCCCTCGGGCCGGGCCCTCCCGGCCTCCGGCCAGGGCCCGGCTTCGTCCGCACATCTCTCGAAAGGAGCCTCGACATGAGCAAGCAGATGGAAGGTGTCGACCTGACGATCATGCTCGCCTCGCACGACGCGTTCCGGCGTGACGTCGCCTGCTTCCGCGACGCCGCTGCGTCGGACGAGCTGCCGCACCGCGCATGGGACGTCTTCACACGGCAGCTGCACTTCCACCACACGAGCGAGGACGACCTCGTCTGGCCGGCGGTGCGCGACCGTCTCGAGCCGCTCACGGGCGAGGTCCCGGTGCTCGCGCAGATGGTCGACGAGCACGCCCGCATCGAGCCGCTCCTCGCCGCCGTCGAGCGGGCGCGCGCGACGGGCGGACACCCGCTGGCCGCCGCGCTCGACGAGCTCGCCGCGAGCCTCGACGCCCACCTCGCGCACGAGGAGCGCGACGCGCTCCCGCTGATCCAGGCGAGCTTCTCACCCGAGGAGTGGGGTCAGGTCGGCGCGCAGATCCAGGCGCGGATGGGCGCAGACGACGCGGCGGAGTTCTTCCCGTGGCTGCTCGCGGGCGCCGACCCGCAGCGGACGAACGACGTCCTCGGGATGCTGCCTCCGCCGGTGCGCGAGACGTACGAGAACGTGTGGCGCCCGCAGTACGAGGAGCGCGTGGGCGCGTGAGGAAGCCTGGAGGACGGTGATGCAACCGCCGGATCACACGGGGACGGGCGTCGACGACCCGCGCTTCGGTGCGCTCTGGGCCGCGCACCGGCGCCGGATGCTCGATCTCGCCTTTCGCATGCTGCTCGACGTGCGCGACGCGGAAGACGTCGTGCAGGAGTCGTTTGCGCGTCTCGCACGGACCGACATCGAGCACCTCGACGATCCCGAGGCCTGGCTCGTGGTCGTCACCGGCCGGCTCTGCCTCGACCGTCTCCGCGCCCGGCGACGCAACCCGACCGACCTCGTCGACGTCTCGGGCGACCCGCGCGGCGTGCCCGACGTGCACACGCCCGAGCCGTCCGAGCACATCGCGCTCGTCGACAACGTGACGATGGCGATGCACGCGGTTCTCGCGCTGCTGAGCCCCGCGGAACGGACCTCGTTCGTCCTGCACGACGTGTTCCAGTACGACTTCGACGAGGTCGCCGCGATCGTCGGGCGCAGCCCGGCCGCGTGCCGGCAGCTCGCGAGCCGCGCCCGCCGGCGGCTGCGGGCCGAGTCGACGACGGGTCGCTTCCCGGTCGACTCCGCCTTGCAGCGGCAGGTCGGCGAACGGTTCATCGAGGCGTGCACGAACGGTGACGTCGACGCGCTCCTCAGGTTGCTCGACCCGTCGGTCCACGGTGACGGCGATGTCGGCGCGCACCGCGTCGGCGCGCACGACGTCGCGCAGAACATCCTGCGCTACCTCGGGCCCGGCGTGCGCCCGACGTTGCTGCACATGCCCGTCGGCGACCGCGTCGGGATCGTCGCGCTGCAGGAGCACCAGGTTCTCGCGTTGGTCCTGCTGACCCTGGACGACGGTCGTGTCGTCCACGTCCACGCGCTCGCAGGCCCCGGCCCGCGCGCAGCGGTCGGTGCGGCGCTCGGCCTCGGATGAGCACGGTCGGAACGCGGTCGTGACGCGCCGGCACCGGGACGGTGCATGATCCCGGATGCATGCGTGGTCGCCGTTCTTCGATCCCGATGGTCGTCGTCGTGTGCGTCGCACTCGCGGCCTGCACGTCGCGTTCTCGCGTGACGCGGGTGACGAGCAGGTGCGAGCCGTCGCTCGCGTCCGGCACGTACACGTTCGACGGCCGCGCGTACCGGGTCGCGATGCCGCGCGCGGGCGGGTCGCGCCATCCGCTGATCGTCCTGTTCCACGGGTTCGCGTCGAGCAAGGAGGCGATCGACGCGGACACCGGCATGGAGCAGGCCGGCACGGCGCGCGGGTTCGTCGTCGTGACGCCCGACGGCACCGGGACGCCGCGCACATGGCGGTTCCTCGGGCCGGGAAGCGCCGACGACTACGCGTTCGCGGACGCGCTGGTGCGCGACGTCACGTCGCACGCGTGCATCGATCCCCACCACGTCTACGCCGCCGGTCATTCCGCCGGGTCCGCGTTCACCGGCTTCCTCGTCTGCCACCCGCCGTTCCGGTTCGCGGCGGTCGCGATGGTCGAGGCGACGATCCCCTCGACGTGCCCGGCGAACGTGACGTACGGGGTGATCTCCGTGCACGGGACCGCCGACCCCGTCGTGCTCTACGACGGTGGCCTCGGGATCGGTCAGACGGTGCCCATCCCGCCCGTGAAGCAGACGATCGCCGCGCTCGCGACGCGCAACCACTGCGCGACGCCGCCGGTGGACGGGACGCAGGCGCCCGGCGTGACCCGCCTGCGGTACGCCGGGTGCCCACCCGGCCGGGACGTCGAGCTGCTCTCGGTCGTCGGCGGCGGGCATCCGTGGGCCGGCGGGCTGCAGGCGACCTCGACGGAGCGGCAGGTGCCCGGCGCGCAGTACCGAGTGACCGACGCGATCCTCGATTTCCTTACTCGCCAGTAGCTCTCGCGGATGCCGACGGCTCTGGAACGTGACGGATGCGTCAGATAGCGTCCGTCGCACACGGTGTCCGCCCGAACGCTGCGTGCCGACGCGGGTGACATCGATCGAGCGGGGACGTCGGGGATGAGCCAGGTCGAGGCCACACCGCAACGCGACGCGATCGTGCCGCCCACGACCGTGGCGGACACGCGGTCGCGTTGCTTCGCGCCGCGGCCGGGAGCAGCCCCGATGCTCGGCACGATCCGCGGTCTCGGCGCGGCACTTCCCGACGGCGTGCTCGCGAATCCCGAGCTCGAGCGCCGGTTCGCGTTGCCTCCCGACTGGATCGTCGAACGCTGCGGGATCAACGAACGGCGCACCGGTGGCGACGTCGCGTCGCTCGCGAGCGAGGCCGCCGCGCGCGCGCTCGGAGATCACGCTGCCGACGACGTCGACCTCCTCATCCTCGCGACGTCGACATCCGACGTGCGCCTGCCCGCGACCGCGGCCGACGTCGCCCGTCGCGTCGGCCTCGGTTGCGCGACGTTCGACCTCAACGCGGCGTGCACCGGCTTCGTCTACGCGCTGCTGAGCGCGTACGGGTTCCTCGCGATCGGTGCGAGCAACGTCCTCGTCGTGGGCGCGGACGTCATGACGAGCATCGTCGACCCCGCCGACTGCAGCACCGCGATCCTGTTCGGCGACGGCGCGGGCGCCGTGCTGGTGTCGAACGACGGTCGTGCCGACGGCAGCGCGCTCCTCGGCTGGCACGCGAGCACCGAACCCGCGGCGTATGACCTGTTGTGCGCGCGCCACGACGGCCCGATCGTGATGGACGGGCGCGCCGTGTTCCGCTTCGCTGTGCGCACGATGGTCGAGTCCGCATCGCGCGCGATGACGGCTGCCGGCGTGACCGCCGATGAGATCGCGCTGTTCGTCCCGCACCAGGCGAACACGCGGATCATCGCCGCGGGCTGCGAGCGCCTCGGGATCGACGCGCACCGGACCGCGACGACGCTCGCGACCACGGGCAACACGTCGGCCGCCTCGGTGCCGATCGCGCTGTGCGCGGCGCTCGACGGGCGCGACCTCACGCCGGGCGACCTCGTGCTGCTGACCGGCTTCGGCGCGGGGATGACGGCCGCGACCGCCGTCATCCGTTGGTGACCCGTCCGCGGAAACGATATTCTCGCCTCGTGAGTGCGAGCCTTCCGCGCGCCGGCGGGCGCCAGGGCGGGCGCGATCCCGACCGGGTCGCGGACCTGGTCGAGATCCACGCGCTGTGTGCCCGCTACATGATGCTCACCAGCCAGTTCGTGCAGGACCGGTGGCTGGAGGTGTTCACGCCGGACGGTGAGTACAACGCGTTCGGCACGCCGTACACGCTGGAGCGGTTCCCCGCGCTCCTGGCCGCGGCGCCTCGCGGGCAGTTCATCGGGAACATGCCGGTCGTCGAGCTCGACGGCGACACCGCGTCCGGCATGCAGCACTTCGTCTTCATCGACCAGACGACGCATGCGATGCGGCTCGGTTGGTACAACGACCAGTACGTCCGCACGAGCGACGGCTGGCGCATCCGCCGTCGCTCGACGACGTTCATGCGCAAGCACGGCGGCTTCGACTCGGGCCGTCAGCACGACCCGCTCGCCGACGCCCAGTAGGTCCGCGAAGAGCCAGTAGGTCCGCGAGGAGGAGGGACGCCCGGTGGACGACCTGCCCGGCATGATCAGCGTCGACGACCACGTCGTCGAGCCGCCCGACCTCTGGCAGGACCGCCTGCCCGCGCGCATGCGCGAGAAGGGACCCCGGGTCGAGCGCGCGCGCTGGGGCGACTTCTCGCTCGACGTCGGCGCGTCGTACAAGCAGGAGATGACCGAGGACGGCGCGTGGGGCGACTACTGGCTCTACGAGGACCGTCTGATCTACGTGCACAAGCGCCACGTCGCGATCCCGCTCGACGCGACCCCCGACGGTGACGTCTCGCGCTTCGACCGGTCGCGCATGTTCATCGGCGCGCTCACGTACGACGAGATGCGCCCCGGGTGCTACGACCCGAAGGCGCGCGTCGAGGACCTCGCGATGTGCGGCGTCGACGGCTCGCTCGCGTTCCCGACCTTCCCACGCTTCTGCGGCCAGACGTTCATGGAGGGCTCGGACCACGAGCTCGGTCTCGAGTGCGTCAAGGCCTACAACGACTGGATGATCGAGGACTGGTGCGGCCAGTCCGACGGTCACCTGATCCCGTTGTGCCTCATTCCACTGTGGGACGTCGACCTCGCGGTCGCCGAGGTCCAGCGCAACGCGGCACGCGGCGCGCGTGCGATCTGCTTCAGCGAGATCCCCACGCACCTCGGCCTGCCGAGCATCCACACCGGCTACTGGGACCCGCTGTTCGCGGTGTGCGAGGAGACCCGCACCACGCTGTGCATGCACATCGGGTCGTCGTCGAAGATGCCGGCGGCGTCGCCGGACGCGCCGCCGTCGACGGACATCATGCTGTCGTTCAACAACTCGATGGCGTCGCTCGCCGACTACTTCTTCTCCGGCGTGCTCGTGCGGTACCCGGAGCTGAAGCTCGCGTACTCGGAGGGCCAGATCGGTTGGATCCCGTACGCGCTCGAGCGCGCGGACAACACCTGGGAGTACCACTCCAACTGGACGCGCGCGAAGGAGACGATCCCGGAGCCGCCGTCGACGTACTACCGGGGCCGGATCTTCGGGTGCTTCACGAACGACCTGCACGGCATCTCGTCGATCGACGAGGTCGGCGAGGACAACATCTGCTTCGAGACCGACTACCCGCACACCGACACGACGTGGCCCTTCGTGCGCGAGGAGGTCGAGCGGCTGACGAAGTCGCTGACCGACGAGCAGCGCTACAAGGTGCTGCGCGGGAACGCGATCCGCATGCTCGATCTCGACTGGGACTGACTCACGCCCCGAGGCCGTGCAGGCAGAACTCCCAGGTGTCGTCGGCGGTCAGGCGCAGGCGCGGGTTCGCGACGAGCCGGTTGCCGAACCAGCTGTAGATGACGGTCTGCTCCATCAGCGCGGCCGCGCGCCGTGTGTCGTCGACGTGGACGGCGCCGGCCGCCTTGGCGTCGTCGAGCAGCTCCGTGAGCATCTGCGAGATCGGTGCCATCGCCGCGTTCACGCGCTCGGGATGGTTGAACGAGAGCTGGACGGAGAACTCCATGATCGGGCGGCGGTTGTGCGTGCCCCGCTTGCGGGGCGTCTCGGTCGGGTCGCACCACTCGTGCAGCCGGATCGTGAACGCGCGCAGCCGTTCCATCGGGTCGGACTCGGACTCCACGACCCGGGCCAGGTCCTCGGTCGTCTCCTGCAGCGTCTCCTCGAACAGCGCGAGGAGGAGCTCGTCCTTGCCGTCGAAGTACTGGTAGAAGCCGCGCAGCGACTGCTTCGACCGGTCCAGGACCTCCTGGATCGTGAACTCGGTCGTGCCCTTCTCGTCGATCAGCTCGAACGCGGCGTCCAGGAACCGCTGGACCCGGCGCTCGGCGCGGGACCGGGCCGCGTTCAGGCTGCGTGAGACCGCACGCTCACGCCACGCGGGCTGGTTCGCATCTTCCGCTGCTTCGGGTTCTGCCATGTCGGAAACCGCCTTGTTCATGGACGACGCTATCAGCGGTCCGTCCGCGGAAACGGCGTTCCGCGCGTGACGTCCGTCCGCCGCTGCTGCAGCGCGTCGACCGCGGCCCAGTGCGCGTCCGCCGTCCACAGGCGTGCGAACGCGTCGGTCGCGCCGGCGGCGAGCTCCGCGTGGACCGCCGGGACCGCCGCCGCGATCACCGACTTCACGGCCCGGGTCGCGCCTGGCGCCGTCGCCGCCATGCGGGCTGCGAGCGCGCGCCAGTCGTCCTCGAAGGTCGCGCGCGGGACGACGACGTCCACGAGCCCGAGGCGTTGGGCGTCGAGCGCGCCGTACAGCTCGCCGGTCGCGATCGCGAGGAGCGCGCGCCCGCGTCCGATCGTCGCCGCGAGCCGCTCGGCACCACCCCACGCCGGCATGATCCCGAGGCTCACCTGGTTGAACCCGATCCTCACGTCGTCGGCGGCGATCCGGATGTCGGCCGCGATGGCGACCTCGGCGCCGCCGCCGAGCGCGTGACCGTTCAGCGCCGCGAGCACCGGGATCGGAAGGTCCGCGACGCGATCGAGGAGGCGACGCATCCGGCGCGCCATCGCGAGCGCGTCGTCGTGCGTGCGGAGGCGGTCGAGCTCCTTGATGTCCCCGCCGGAGACGAACGCGCGGTCCCCGCCGCCCCGCAGGACGAGCACCGCGGCGTCCGACGCGAGCACCCGGTCGAGTGCGCGGGCCAGCTCGTCCATCGTGGCGAACCCGATCGCGTTACGGACGTCGGGCCGGTCGATCGTCACGACGGCGACGCCCGCCTCGAGGTCGACCCGCACGCCCGGCTCCACGAGCCCGAGAATATCGTTCTCGCTTACCGCGTGACGGGCGTTTCGGTTTCCTGCATACCGGATTTCCGTTAGCCTGCCGGTGTGAACGGTGAGGTCCGCAGCGAGGCCGGGATGCCGCTCGCCACGAGCTACGGGCCCGGGGACCTCCCGCCGCCGGAGGAGCTGCCGTCCCCCGGGACGTTCCCCTTCACCCGGGGCAACTTCGCCGACGGCTACCGGGGCCGGCTCTGGACGATCCGCCAGTACTCGGGCTTCGGGACGCCGGAGGAATCCAACGCGCGGTACCGGTACCTGCTCGACCAGGGCGGCACCGGGCTGTCGGTCGCGCTCGACCTCCCGACCCAGTGCGGCTACGACTCCGACCATCCCGACGTCGAGGAGGAGGTCGGCCGGGTCGGTGTCGCGCTCGACACCCTCGCCGACGCGGAGATCCTGTTCGACGGCATCCCGCTCGACGCGATCAGCACGAGCTTCACGATCAACGGGACCGCCGCGATCCTGCTCGCCTTCTACGTCGCGGTCGGGGAGAAGCAGGGCGTCGACCGGGCCGAGCTGCGCGGCACCATCCAGAACGACATCCTCAAGGAGTACGTGAGCCGCGGCACGTGGATCTGGCCGCCGCGCCCGTCGTTGCGGTTGATCGCCGACACGATCGAGTTCTGCGCGCAGGACGTTCCCCGCTTCAACGCGATCTCCGTCGCGGGCGCGCACTTCCGCGACGCGGGCGCGAACGCGGCGCAGGAGATGGCGTTCACGCTCATGGACGGCATCACGTACTGCGACGAGGTGATCGCGCGCGGTCGCATGACGATCGACGAGTTCGCACCGCAGGTGTCGTTCTTCTTCTACACGCACGGCGACTTCTTCGAGGAGATCGCGAAGTACCGCGCTGGCCGCCGGCGCTGGGCGCGGATCGTCCGGGAGCGCTACGGCGCGAAAGACGACCGCTCGTGCATGTTCAGGGTCGGTTGCGTGGCGGGTGGCGCGTCGCTGTACGCGCCACAGGCGCACAACAACATCGTCCGCGTCGCGTACGAGGCGATGGCGTCGGTGCTCGGCGGCGTGCAGTCGATGTTCACCGCCGCGTGGGACGAGCCGTTCGCGCTCCCGAGCGAGGACTCCGCGACGCTCGCGCTGCGGACGCAGCAGGTCCTCGCCTACGAGACCGGCGTGGCGCGCGTCGCCGATCCGCTCGGCGGCTCCTACTTCGTCGAGGCGCTGACCGACGCGATGGAGGCCCGCGTCGTCGAGATCATGGACGACCTCGAGCGGCGCGGCGGGATGGTCGACGCCGTCGAGAGCGGATGCCTGCAAGGTCTCGTCGCGGACGAGGCGTCCCGGGTGCAGCAGGCCGTGACGAGCGGCGAGCGACCGGTCGTCGGCGTGAACCTCTTCCCGACCGACGAGGCGCCGCCGGAGGTCGAGGGCTACGAGCTCGACGAGACCGGCCGGGCCCGCCAGCTCGAACGGCTCGCGGCGGTGAAGCGCACACGCTCGGCCGCCGACGTGCGCGCGTGCCTCGGCGCGCTGGCGAAGGCCGCCGCGCGCGACGACGACAACCTGATGCCGCATCTCGTCGAGTGCGCGAAGGCGTACTGCACGGTGGGGGAGATGGTCGACGTCCTCAAGGACGAGTGGGGCGAGTTCCAGCAGCCGACGGTGTTCTGATGCCGGTTCGCGTGCTCGTCGCCAAGCCCGGCCTCGACGGTCACGACCGGGGCGCCAAGCTCGTCGCGCGCGCGCTGCGGGACGCGGGGTTCGAGGTGATCTACCTCGGCATCCGTCAACGGCCGGCGGCCATCGCGGCCATCGCGGTCCAGGAGGACGTGCAGGTCGTCGGGTTGAGCATCCTCAGCGGCGCGCACGTCGCGCTGACCGAGAAGACCGCGGCTGCGCTGCGCGACGCCGGGGCGGACGACGTGCTGCTCGTCGTCGGCGGCACGATCCCACAGCGCGACGTGGCCCGTCTCGAAGCCGCGGGCGCGGTTGCGGTGTACCCGACGGGCACGCCGCTCGAGACGGTGGTCGAGAGCCTGGAGACGCTGACGCGCGCGGCGCGCACCTCGTGACGAACATGCCGCGACGCGGCGCCGGGCCGCGCCGTCGGAGAGGGCCTACAGCCTGCCCTCGCGCAGCAGCGCGCGGACGCGGAACTTCTGGACCTTGCCCGACGGCGTGCGCGGGAAGTCGCGCACCGCGTGCAGCTCCTCGGGCCACTTCTGCCGGGCCAGCCCGGCCGCCGCGAGGTGCGCGCGCACCTCGTCGAGCGTCGGCGCGCGCATCCCGTCGTGGAGCCGGAACACCGCAGCGGCGTGCTCGCCGAGCCGGGCGTCGGGCGCCGCGACGACCGCGATCTCCGCGATCGCGTCGAGTCCCATCATGAGCTCCTCGATCTCCTGCGCGCTGATGTTCTCGCCGCCGCGGATGATGACGTCGGACACGCGGTCGGTGATCGTGAGGTACCCGTCGTCGTCGAGGACACCGACGTCGCCGGTCCGGTACCAGCCGTCGTCGTCGAACATCTGCGCGGTCAGCGCAGCGTCGGTGTAGCCGACGCAGCAATCGGGCCCGCGGCTGACGATCTCGCCGTCGTCCTCGAGCCGGACCTCCACGCCCGGGAGCGCCCGACCGTCGGTCGTGAGGCGCTTCGTCTCGGGCTCCGCGAGCAGGCAACCCGTGATCGACGGGTGCTCGGTGCTGCCGTACGAGCGGAACGCGTCGATCCCGAGTCGCTTCAGGCGCTCCATGACCGCGACGGGAACCGGTGAGCCGCCGAGGCCGGCGAACGGCATGAGCGCGAGGTGCTCGTCCGTGAAGTCGGGATGATCGAGGAGGCTCGTGAGGAAGTACGTCGCGCCGCCGCTCACGCCGAGGCCCTCCTCCTTCATCATCCGGAGGATCTCGCCCGGGTCCCACACGTCGACGAGGTTGACGGGCCGGTCGCGCAGCAGGGGCACCAGGAACGCGTTCACCATGCCGATGAAGTGACCCACCGGCGCGCCGGTGATCTGCGGCGGTCCGCCCTTGGGGAACATCCAGTCGAGCTGGCGGGTCTCGCACGCGATCGTGCGGTGCGTGTGGACGACGCCCTTCGGGTCGCGCGTCGTCCCCGAGGTGAACGCGACGATCGCGGGTGCGTCGGGGTCGACGGCGGACGGCGCGCGTACGGGGTCGGCGTCGAGCGCAGTCGTGAACGCGGTCGCGCGGGCCGGCAGGTCGCGCGTGACGGCGTCGCCCGCGACGAGCCACAGCGGAGCGCCGTCGCGCGCGAGGAGCTCGTCGTAGATCGCGAGATGGTCGACGTGACCGAACCGGTCCGCGGTGACGACGACGTCGGGCGCGGTGGCGCGCAGGATGTACTCGACCTCCTTCGCGCCGTAGAAGTGCACGACCGGGACGACGATCGCGCCGAGGTACGCGGCGGCCCAGAACGTGATGCCGGCCTCGACCCAGTTCGGGAGCTGGAACACGACGACGTCGCCGGGCCCGACGCCGCGCGCCTGCAAGGTCGCGGCGAGCGACCGTGCGGCCCGGTCGACGTCCGCGAAGGTCCCGGTCCACGGGTGCACGTCGGAGCGGACCCGGAACGCGCACCCGCCCATCGTGTCGAGGCCGCGCTCGACCATCGTCCCGAGCGTCGTGTCGTCCCACCATCCCGCGTCGCGATAGCGCTGCGCGAGCTCCGACGGGACCGGTCGCCGCTTCCAGTCCGTCACGTCGGTCGCTCACCCCCGTTCCGTTCTGTGAAGCGTGACGGCCGCATGGTGGCCGCTTCGCTTCCCAGAAGCTCGGCGAGGACCTCCGCGGTGTGCGCGCCGACGTCCGCCCCGGCCCACCGGATGCGGCCCGGGGTCCGCGACAGGCGTGGCACGACGTCCGCCATCGCGACGTCGCGGTCGAGCACGGCGTCGTGCACGCGCCGGATCGTCTCGCGCGCGAGGTATTGCGGGTCCTCGAGCATGTCGGGCGCACGGTAGATGAGCCCGTGCGGCACGGCCGCGCGCTCCAACGTCGCGTCGATCGTCTCGAAGTCGAGCGTGCGGGTCCACGAGGCGACGATGTCGTCGAGCTCGTCCATCCGCTCACCGCGCGCGACGTGGGTCGCGTAGCGCGGATCGGTCGCGAGCTCGGGCTGTCCCATCGCCTCCGCCAGCCGCGTGAAGATCGCGTCGGCGTTCGCGGCGATCATCACGCTGCGGCCGTCGCCGGTCGGATACGCGTTCGACGGCGCGACTCCCGGCAGGGTCCCGCCGGTGCGCGTGCGCACCGCGCCGGTCAGCTCGTAGTCGGCGACGAGCGACTCCATCAACGCGAACACCGCTTCGTACAGCGCGACGTCGACGAGCTGGCCGACGCCGTCACGCTCCGCCGCCCGCAGCGCCACGACCGTTCCGAACGCCGCGAACAGGCCCGCGATCTGGTCCCCGAGCGAGACGGCGGCGCGTGCCGGCGGACGGTCGGGTGACCCGGTGAGCTCGCGCAGCCCGCCCATCGCCTCGCCGATGCTGCCGAAGCCCCGCTCGCCGGCGCGCGGACCGGTCTGGCCGAACCCGGAGACGCGCGTCATCACGAGACGGGGGTTCTCGGCGCTCAGGTCGTCGTAGCCGAGCCCCCACTGCTCGAGGCGGCCGGGAGCGAAGTTCTCGAGCACGACGTCGCACGTCAGCGCGAGGCGGCGGACGAGCGCGCGGGCGTCGTCGTCGCGCAGGTCGAGCGCGACGAGCCGCTTGTTGCGCGCGAGCGTCGACCACCAGATGCTGCGGCCGTCGAGCAGCACACCCCACCGCCGCATCGGGTCGCCCTCGCCGGGCGTCTCGACCTTGATCACCTCGGCGCCCATGTCGGCGAGCAGCTGGCCGGCGAACGGGCC
>Ga0209810_1005076_pt1 | contig 12147 bp, 9 predicted proteins | sample Coa_R1_7_FD_187159 | JGI IMG/M metagenome (GOLD analysis project Ga0209810, IMG submission 187159) | Surface soil microbial communities from Centralia Pennsylvania, which are recovering from an underground coalmine fire - Coalmine... | ecosystem: Environmental > Terrestrial > Soil > Unclassified ...
TCGCCATTTCGTGGCTGCGCCCGCGCACATTCTGTGTGAAATCCAGGTAGAGTTGCGGCGGCGACGGCTCCAGAGCGTCACGCATGGCAGCAGGCAGCGTCTCCGGGTCACGCACCAGCGCATTGACCGCGTAGACCAGTTTGAGGGTGTAGGTGAACAGTTCAAAGTTGATGAGCGCGAGCAGGTTATAAGTTAATGCCTGCGAAGGCATGTGTTCGTAAAACTTGAACAGGAAAGTGAGTAAGTCCTCTCCCATTTCGTTTACCAGTTCTGGACAGGCAGCAGTGATATCTGGCTCACGAATCATATTTGTAGGCGTATCTTTGAAACCATCAAGAAAAGCCACTGAAAGACGGGTGATCGTATCAAGCGGCGTTGCGCCATCGTAAGCGCCGCCCAGATTGGGCATGTTCCCAATGATAACGCCGCGTCCGAAAACGAGCTTTATTGCCTGCTGAAGGCTTCTATCATCTCTACCCATCTTTTCACGTAGCGCCTGGTAAATAAATACATCCGCTCCCCGCAGCGGGCTGCTTTCTGCAGGAAAGCCAGGCTTATGGGCAAGCAAGCTGTAGGGAACGATAGAGGTGATTTGTTCTCCCTTTTTAGAACGTCCTTTCGCTCCAGTGGTGATCAATGTGGTGCGGACAAATCTTTCCAGGACTCTGCGTCCTATCTGGTCATCAAAGCCCTGCAAGTCCGGTTTCAAAGCTAACGTCTCAATATATTGCTGGATTTTCTCAGGATCGTTTGTACGCCTGACTTTCCCCCGGCCACCGGCAAGAATGGTATGAAACAGTGTTGGTAGAAACATATTTATATCAAAGCTATTCATATCAACAGTAAAAACTCTGGAGAATTTGATCCCTTTCAGTTCTTTCGGCAGCTTGACTTTCACCGTGTCCTCCTTTCTAAAGCGTGGTGCGGACAATCTTGCCTGCTTCCTGAGTGATGCGGTGCAGGCGGTAGCGGCTCTCGATGAGAACGAGGTCGCGTGTCTCGCCCAGGATCAGGGCGTTTTTGAACGGTTTGAGATCTTCAAGCAACGGCTGGAATTCGACGGTTTCGGGGAGCAGTCCATCTGCCAGGCGCATGAGCAACTCAAACAGGTCAAGATTGATTTCGAGGCGAGGGTAGCCCCGTCTGTGTTCGAGAATGATTGTTTCTGGCAAGCGTTCAATGATATCCCCGGTTGAAGTATGCTCCGCCTGTAAAGTAAAGTCGCTGAGGGGGAATTGTTTGAGGACAATCAATTGCTGCTCCTCAGAGGCGCGTACCTGCACGCTCAAGGTTCCTTCCGGAACATCTTCAATGATGCCATCAGAACGCAGGAGGCCGAGGACGATTTTTTCGCGTATCTGCTCTACCCCTTCCTCATCAAACTGGTTGTCGAGCAAATCAATGAAATCTCTGGCATACCTGTACGGGAGCAACGCCAGCGGGCGTACCTTTGGCGCTGTCCCGGTGGCGGCTTCCTGCGCCTTTGCCAACTTCACCTCAAAATACAGGCGTCGTTTGACCGCGCCGATCCATTCAATCTCGTCTTTGTAGCGTTGCGCGGGCAGATCAGCGCCATCGGCAAAGAGGGCGCGCCGGAAGTCCGCGTCGGCAAGGGACTGGTGGAAATGCAGGTAGCGATCAAGATGCGGGCGAGGGAAACGAGCCGGGTCAAGCGAGGAGATATCCTGGAGGATATCATCCTGCATTTCTGAAGGTGCAAACACTGCATGCCAGTATTTCAAGTTCTCTAATGACGCCCCTACCTCTTCATCCGATTGCGCAGCGTGAATGAACGCACAATCCGCGTTGCTGGTAATCAGATAGGCAAGGGCAGAACGCAGATCGCGCATGGTCATGTGGCGGTGGCGGCGCAGGTGAGTGAGCAGCAGCAGGTGTTCCAGCGCCTGCTGTGTACGCTTCTTGCGCAAGGCGGCAGCATTCTGGCGAATGGGGCAAATTGTCTGCGCCGTGCAGCTCTCGCAGATTTTCCATTGTTCGGGGGTAACAAGACTTTGCAGGATACGCGCAAAAATAGAGGCTTCAGATGCATCTGCACCGGGAAAACGAACAAAAGCACGGCGCTTGAGGTCGATGACCCAGACCGGGGAAGCTTCCGGGAACAACGTCTGCCTGGCCTGTCTGACGTGTTTTGCCAGCCAGGGAAACTGCGCTTCATAGCGATTGAAGAAATCGGCCAGGCGTCCGTCATTGATAGCGACCAGCACGGTTAAGGGGAAATCGGGGGCATGTGAGCCTTCCAGTCCGTGCAATTTGTGCAGCAACTGATCGTCGGCGCTCTGCTCTCCGTGAGCTTCGGAGGCATCATAGCAACTCCGAAAGATATGCCCGCTATCGTTCCATTCCCAGCCACTGGCATCGGCCTTGCCTTGGGGTCGTGCCTGATGCTGCCGCAATGTTTGCTGTACCTGTTCCAGAAACGCGGTCTTGCCGTCGCCGGGATTGCCGGTCAGGAAAACGGCAACGGGATGGTGCGCGAAAATGGCAGGCAGTAATCGCCTGTCCAGCGCCGTTTCCACATAGGTCTTGCGCACAAAATCCGAATCCAACCCCCGATTATCGGCATTGCCGCCTGCGCTGTTGCGGTAGAGTCCGCGAATTTGCCCGACCCAGGGGTTGATTTGCGGGGCAAGTTCTGCTTCCCCTGCCGCTTTCCTGACAGGCACCGGTTCCTGGACGGCAAGCAGCGCATTCTGTATCTCCTGTCGCATGTGAGCAGCCGAAATGGGCCGCTGCGCCGGATCGTTGGAGACGGCCCGCAGCAAGACAGCAGCGACACGGCGCACCGTTTCGTCCGTGATCTGCGATGGAATGCGCAATATGCGCTGCTGGCCATCACTCAATGTAAAGGGAAGGAAGCCGGTGAGCGTCTGGAAAAGCACAACGCCCGCCGCATAGCGGTCGATCGAGATCGGCAATTGTGCTGAGGACAGCGTTTCAGGCGGCAAATAGAGGGGTGTACCTCCCGGGCTGGCCTGCGCCATCGTCTGCCGGTTCACCGCGAAACCAAAATCAATCAGGACGGGGTGATTCCCTTCATCATGCAAGATGATATTGGCCGGTTTGATATCGCGGTGCAGAATCTGCCTGCGCTCCAGTTCCTCAAGCGCGTTCAGCAAATCTAGCGCAAAGGCGCGCCAGCGATCCAGCGGCAGCGGAAATTTACTTTTCATTTCCTGCAACGTCAGCCCTGGAATATACTCCATCTTGATATGGACATCATCCTCAGGCAGAAAAATGTCCATAATAGTCGGGAAATACTTGCTTTTGAGATCCTTGAGCGCCAGATATTCTGCTTTTGCCTGCTCATACACCTCCTGTGGGTGCAGGAACTGCTTGAGGACACAGTAGCCCAGCTCATCATCACTGGTATAACTGACAAGATAGGTGCGCGCCATCGCCCCCTGCCCCAGGATGCGCTGCAATTTGTAACGTCCGTTCTGGAAGAAACGCGCTTCAGATTGCTCCGCACGGAGACGGCGAGCGAGTTTTGCCAGTGCCTCTGCAATTTCCCTGGCCGCTGGCGCTACTTCCTGTTGCGCGGGAACGATGATTCGTCGAAAGAGCGCAGCCAGATCATCGGCAATCTCGGCGGGAATGAACGACCAGCGTTTCTGGATATCAGGAAACGAAACATCGCTTTCGACATTGGCACGAATGGCCGAGATGGGAATACCGGCGATTCGCTCCAGGAAGACAAGGGCAAGGCTGAAGACATCGGTTGCCGCTGAGGCGTTTTCATAGCCGAAGGCAAGTTCAAACGATGCATACGGGTCTTCCGCGATAAGGCTTTCTTTATCCAGCCGGGAAGCGATAGATGTAGTACCCATGCGGGCGGCAAAAAAGTTGGTGAAGGCAACTTTCGGATTCTGCCCACCCTGCATGATATACACGGTATCGGCTCCGATGGCACGATGCAGAATACCACGACTATGGATAGTATCCAATGCTCGAAAGCTGGCTGCCGCCAGAAACAATTCCTGCGCGAGTTCTTCCCTCATTTCTGGCGAACGATAGGTACTGAGCGGTTGCCCTTTGAGTGGAACTACCGGCACGATGAAAAAGTTATCGGACCAGATAAATGGCGTCTCAACCTCTGCCACAAGCCCGGTATCGTGTAATTCTTTGAGGATACGAAATTCTCGTAGATAAAAGTCGCGCAATTCATCGGGTGAGACAGGGTCGGCGGTCAAATCATAGACCATAAGGTGACGGCTCTCGCCTCCATCCATCCTGGCCCGGAAGAGGCGCACACCGGGGCGAATGGTCGTAGCTTCCTCAACGGTCAAGATATCATTGATACGCTGTGGAACCGCGAGCCGGTTTGTGAGATCAACCAGCGATTTTTTGATAGCTTCACGCAATCTGCCAACGTCCTCGTTTCCACCATTGCTGTCTATGTGCTGGAGACGCTGGCAGACATCCTTCAACAGGAAGACGCCCTCGGCCGCCCGCCGGTCGCGCAGCAGAGGTGGTTCATCAGCAGCAGAAAGCAGAACGCCACCCTGCACGAAATGAGGACCATTGTTCAGTGAGGGAATTTGCCACTTCAGACGCCCGGCAAGCATTTTTGCCAGGTGGTCCACTTTTGCCAGCGGGCTGCGCTCCGATGAGCCGTCGGGCCGCACCCATTGTTCTTCGTTGCCGATAATCTTGCCCCGCCAGGATTTCTCGTCGAGTAAAAAGACATGGCGTCTACCAACGACAACGAAATCCATTTCAAACGAACGCCCCCCGGCAAGCGGCAATATTTTGTTGCAGATGACCAGCCAGCTTCCCGGTAATTGTCGCAAAACCTCAGCCGCTCTACGCTCACCCTCGGTGACAAACGACGAAGCGCCCTGTATCAACTCAGCCATAAATTGCCCCATCCCTCCCTGTGTGCAAGAATATTCGAGCAAGAAACGCATTTTTGCTCTCAGAAAGCAACCATAGTGTAACACAGGTGAGCAACAGGAAAAAGAGTTCAGGCAAAGATTAATTATTGCTGAGAAAACCTGAGCAAGGGGTCAAATTTGTCACACTTGAGCTTCCTTATCCCGTTTCTATAGCAGAATATGTTTTCAGAGATAGCCTGCTTGAAGACTCGCTATCTGTCTACAGGAAATGTAAGAAGGAGGTTCTTTATGTTTCAATTGCTCACTTTTGGTGACGCTGTTCTCACAATCAGCGCGAGTCTCATCATTTACCTGATTGTCGCTGCGATTGTTGGTGTAGTCGCGGAATATATCGTTGGCTGGCGGCTGCCCTTTGGTATCATCGGGGCAATCATTGCCGCCCTCATCGGCATCTGGCTGATGACGCACCTGCTCATCATCAACGGCATCGGGGATATCTACGTGGCCGGTGTCCCCCTGCTCCGCGCGCTGGTAGGCGCGATTATTCTGGTGGCTCTCTGGCACCTGCTCACCTACCGCACGTGGCGTCACCGCCGCCGCTATTACTATCGCCGCTATTAAGATGATAGCGGTGAGACACGAAGCTCTATCAGATCGGCAGTTCGGGTGGCTCTGAGTCACGCTGGCTGCCGATACTGTTGTTACCGCCCTGATGAAGCTGTTCAGACTGGTTAGCAGCCGATGATGATTCCATACTGGTCGCTCTCGCTTCCGGCACGGAAACGATGCCGGCGAAGAGGTCGCTGTGCTGGTCGAGCAGGCGACGCGCGCGGCTGTATTCCTGGTCGAGCAGGACGCGGAAAATCTGTTCGCAGGCGTTGAGGGCTTCCGCTGCGTCGGCCCGTTTGGAGGCGGTGAGCGAGCCGAGCATGTCGTGACGTTTGGCCGTGCGGAACAGGACATGTACCTTCTCTAAGACTTCGGTGAATTCGGCGTGCGCCTGCTCGTTCCAGTTCTGCGCCTCTACCAGCTGGGAGGCTTTCGCCAGGAAACGCGAGCAGACTTTAATGACGGTGTTGTATTCGCTGGTGCGTGCCTCCACCAGCGTCTGCAAGATGCGGCGTTCGTCGGCGGCATCCAGCGCCGTGACGCAGAAGATACTGGCCTCGCCCCCCATTTCGCGAATCTCGTGGGCAAGCTGACGAAAATGTTTCTCAACATCTTCCGAGAAGGGCAGCAGATAGACGGAGTTTTGCAGGGCATACGCGCCCAGATTCTGTAAGCGCCGCCACACCCACACGCGCTTCTGTGAAGGTTCGCTTGGTACTTTATAGGTCAACTGTAACCAGCGCATCGCCTCGCGCTCAAGCATGTATTCTTACCCCTGACATTGAGGAATCGTTGGTAACACCCGTTACTCACTGCCTGTATGTTACTGCAATGCCCGTGCAAAGTCAAGCGCAATCCTCTCGTATGGTGGAGGCAAACAGGTGATACAGCAGGAAAATCTCTAGAAAAAAGTGGACGGTGAGTGCTATGGTATGTATGAGATGAAATGTGTTTCCTTCATCAGCCCAACTGACTTTAGCATAATAAGACGGAGAAACTGAAGCTATGGACGAGACTGTCCGCAAGACTATTGATGCTTTCCTGGCGCAATATGATACGCTGGCAATTGCTACCGAACACGAGGGGCAGCCCTATGTGACCTACACCTTTTTCGTGGAGCAGCCCACCCGGGAACATGGGTTGACGCTGCATGCCACCTTCATCATCAGCTCGCGCAAGCTGGCAAACCTGCGCGCCAATCCCCGCGTGGGCCTGTTTATTGGCCCGCACCAGCCGAAGACGTGGCTGGAAGCGACGGCGGTGGCACGAGTCATCACCGATGACAATGAGTATGCGGCGGTGAAAGAGCGCCTGGGTCAGAAATCGCCTGTTGCCGCCGCATTTCTGGCGCGCGTGCCAACCGTCGCGGTTGAACTGCGCCTCAACTGGCTGCGCATCACCAACCTTGAAGGCGGCCAGCTCTATACCGAGGCCACTTTTCCGCTTGAAGAGGAGAGCAAACAGCGATGAACCGGCTAACGTTATTCTTGCAGGTAACGCGCGCGCGCACGCTGCCGGTGATGCTCGTGCCGGTAATCATCGGCGCCGCGCTGGCCTGGCAGGAGCATGCAGCCTTTCAGTGGGGCTGGTTCCTGCTGACGCTGATCGGCGCGCTCTCCGCCCACCTGGGCGCGAATGTAACCAACGACGTGTTTGATTTTGCTGAAGGCACCGACCAGGCAGCGCAGAAACTGGTGACAGAGGGAACCACGCTGGCCACCGGCTCGCAGGCGTTGATGAGCGGCACCTATTCGCTCAAGGGCTACCGCGTCCTGGCGGTGGCGCTGTTCGCGCTGGCCCTGGTCTGCGGCCTCATCCTGACCATCTTCCGCCCCTGGGCCATCCTCTTCGGCATTGCCGGGTTCCTGCTCGCCTTCTTCTATGTCGCGCCACCCCTGCGCCTGGCCTATGTCGGGCGCGGCCTGGGCGAACTGGATATCCTGATCTCATTCGGCATTCTCCCGCTGGTCGGCTCCTATTATGTGCAGGCGGGAGAGGTGACAGCCAGCGCGCTGCTGGCCTCGCTGCCCATCGGCCTCTACACGACGGCGGTTCTCTACTTCCACCACTTCCTGCACTGGCGCGCCGACGCCGAAGTCGGGAAAATCACACCTGTTGTAGCCTTCGGCGAGCGCAACGCGCGGATCGCGGGCGGCATCCTGCTGGCCCTGATCGCCCTCACCATTCTCATCGATGCCACCGTGCAGGTCTTTCCCTGGTACAGCGCCATCGCCGCGCTCACCGTCATCCCTGTCTTCGTCGCGCTCTCGCAGGCCACCGGCAACCTGAAAAACTACCTCAAGCTGATGGCCGCCAACATGAACGGCAACCTCGAAGCCGCCCTGCTCATCCTGGTCGCCATTCTGCTACGCGGCTTTGCCCATGTTTGAAACATCCGCAACGACGGGTCATGAAAAACCAACCCGGGCATGTCACTCAGAGAGAAGCGAAGCCTCTAAGGCCACCTACCGGTCAGTATAGCCCACGCCAGAGGCTTCGCAGAGGCAGGAGTTACATTGGCAATAACTCGTCAGAAGCGGTACAATTGGAACAGGTAGCGCCTGCATTGTAGATATACAGACAACTGGCTACCGGATAATGCTATAAGGAGTTTGTTTTTGTATGACTGCGGTTAGAATGTCTTTGCGTTCGTTTGCCATCCTCACCCTGCTGTTGGGGCTGGTGATGTGGATATTTAGCCTGGATCAGACGCCGCTGGTGTACGTGCATATCGCGTGCGCCGTGCTGGTACTGCTTCTCTCGGTGGTGGTGCTGTTCCTGCCCGCCACCATCAACGGCAATAACTCGGCGATTCGCCTGTTCCAGGGCATTACCCTGGCGCTGGTGGTGGTTACGATGCTCGTTGGTTTCCTGCAATTCAGCAACGACCTCATCCTCACCAGAATCGTCCACCTGCTGCTGGCATTGATTATCGTCAGTTTGATAGAGATGACGATGGCGCGGCAGAATCGCATCGCCCGCGCCAGCCGTGCGGCGGAGGTGAAGGCTGGGTAAATTCAACGTGTCATGCTGAGCGGGAGCGAAGCATCTCTGTAGCCATCGCGACCAACCCGGCAGCTAGATGCCTCGCTCCCGCCCAGCATGACATGCTACTGTAGTAATTATTTGATCTGGAAAGGATTCTCAGCATGGCAGAGCTGGATGGAAGAGTTGCCATTGTTACAGGCGCGGCCAGTGGTATCGGGCTGGCCATTGCGCGCGAACTGGCAGGACGCGGCGCGCACGTCGTGATCTCTGACATCGACGAGGAGCATGGGAAAGCGGTGGCGGCGGAGTTGCCGGGGGCGCGCTTCATCGCCGCAAATATGCTCAAAGAGGAAGATTGCAAGCGGCTCGTGGAGGAGACCATCTCCGCCGAGGGCAAGGTGGACATTCTGGTGAATAACGCGGGCATCCAGCATGTCGCGCCCATCCACGAGTTTCCCGAAGCGAAATGGCGGCAGCTGATCGACCTCATGCTCACCGCGCCGTTTTTGCTGACAAAGGCCGCCCTGCCCGGCATGTATCAGCAGCGATGGGGCCGTATCGTCAATATCTCCTCCATTCACGGCCTCGTCGCCTCTGCGTACAAATCGGCCTATGTCTCGGCCAAGCACGGGTTGATCGGCCTCACGCGGGTCACGGCGCTGGAGAGCGCGTCTTATGGCGTGACCTGTAACGCCATCTGCCCCTCATATGTGCGCACGCCGCTGGTGGAGAAGCAGATCAGCAGCCAGGCGCAGATACACGGCATCCCCGAATCCGAGGTGGTGGAGAAGATCATGTTGGCCGAAGCGCCCCTGCGCCGTCTGCTAGAGCCGGAAGAGGTGGCAAAAATGGCTGCCTACCTCTGCTCCAACGATGCCAGCGGCATCACCGGCAGCGCCTTCACCATCGACTGCGGCTGGACGGCGCAATAAGTGACGAACAGATCGCCCTCGCCGCCCGCAGGCCAGCCGGTGTATAGGCCATACGCCCCAGGCCATCGGCCCGCAGGCCACATGCCCAGGCCACATGCATCGTTGGCCACCCACGCGCGCAGACCACCCACGCGCGCAGACCACCCACGCGCGCAGGCCACCCGCCAGGGGTGGCCCTACTATATACGTCATACGTCGGGGTTCGTAGTTCTGTGAAGTCATCGCGTATAGTAGGGCCACCCCTGGCGGGTGGCCTGCGGCGGTGGCCTGGGGTGGTGTCGGCGGTCTGCCTATGGCCTTGCGGTGGCCTGGGGCGTGTCGGCGGTCTGCAGGCTATGGCCTTGCGGTGGCCTGGGGGCCTGTGGCCGATGGCCGGTACTCCACTGGCCTGCCAGTGGGAGAGCTATGCGTTGCGCCAGTTGCGAATCTGTTCGGCGTGTTCCTCGAAATGGTGCCAGGTGGAACCGCGCACCCAGGCGCGCACGTAGCCGCTCCATTGTTCGGGCGCGAGTGAGGAGAGCAGGCCGTAGAGCTGATAGTGGGCCATTTCAAAGAGCCTGATAGCCTCCTGCAAGGGCAGGGACTGCAATTCTGCCTCCCATTTATCGTTATAGGCGAGGGCATCCCGGTAATCCTCTTCCACCTGCTCGCCGCGCAGGTGGGCCGAGAGAACCTGGAAAGCTATCTCCTCCCAGCGCCCCACGTGGGCCATCACATCCTTGACCGACCACGTGCCGACCGCACCGGGCCGCGTCAACTCATCCTCGCTCAGACCGTAGATAGCTGAAGCGAGTGCGATCCTGGCATTATTGACGTGTTCGAGAATTTCGCCGGGGCTGCGTGTATCTTTTGGCATGCTATGCTCCTCTTACTGGACATGTCATGCTGAGTGCAGCGAAGCATCTGAGTGAGCCATATCCAGGTGGCCTTAGCTGCTTCGCTGCGCACGACGTGACATGTCCAAACTCGTTTTCAAAGGCTACCCATCTATCAAGCGACGTTTTCGATGATGGCGGCTATGCCCTGGCCGCCGCCGATGCAGAGCGAGGCTGCGCCGTAGTGGAGATTGTGGCGGCGCAACTCGTACATGAGCGTCAGCGCGAGACGCGCGCCGCTGGCCGCGAGGGGATGGCCGATGGAGATGGCACCGCCGTTCACATTGGTCTTCTCGCGCTCAAGCCCCAACTCTTTCTCGACCGCCAGATATTGCGGCGAGAATGCCTCGTTGACCTCGACGCGATCCATGTCCGCCAGTTGTAGATCGGCGCGTTTGAGCGCCTGACGAATGGCCGGAGCCGGGCCAATACCCATGATTTCGGGCGGCACGCCAACGATACCCCAGGAGACCAGGCGCGCCAACGGTTTCAAGTTATACTTGCGCACCGCGTCCCCGGTTGCGAGAATAACAGCCGCGCCGGCGTCGTTGATGCCGCTCGCGTTGCCCGGCGTAACGACACCACCCTTGCGGAAACGCGCCGGGAGCTTCGCCAGCGCCTCCATTGAGGTGTCGCGGATACCTTCATCCTGGCTGAATTCAACGGGGTTGCCCTTACGATCTTTGATGGTGACGGGAACGATCTCTTCGGCCAGCCAGCCCGCCTGCTGCGCGCGACGGGCCGCCTGCTGGCTGCGCAGCGCGTAGGCGTCTACCTCCTCACGGGAAATACCGTATTTCTCGGCCAGATTCTCCGCCGTGATCGCCATGCCACAGCCGACATAGCTGTCTACCAGCGCCTCCCACAGGCTGTCTTCCAGCTGCGGGGCCTGCCCCAGCTTAAAGCCCGCTCGCGCTCCGCGAATGACATGCGGGGCCTGCGTCATATTTTCCGCGCCACCGGCCAGCGCGATCTCTCCCTCGCCCAGTTGCAGCATCTGCGCCGCGCTCACAATCGCCTGCAAGCCTGAACCGCACAGGCGATTGACCGTCAGCGCAGGCGTCTCGATAGGCAGACCTGCCTTCAGGGCAACGTGGCGAGCAAAGTAGATGGCATCCTTACTGGTCTGAATAACATTACCCATCACTACCTGATCGATCAGGTGGGGTTCTACCCCGCTGCGCTCAATAGCGCCCTTTGCTGCAATGACGCCCAGATCAATGGCGCTCACATCGGAAAGCGAGCCTTGCAAAACGCCCACCGGCGTCCTGGCCCCTTCGAGAATATAGATATCCTGCATGATTGTTGCTCCTGTGTTTGAACGGAAGGAACTCGCTCATTTCTACGCTGTTATTATCAGTCTAGCATCTACAGAGGGAGGGGCGCAAGCAAGATTTGCTCTGTGTGGCTGCCTGGCGTCCTGCATCCACCTGATAATCGTGGGAAAATGGAATGGTAGAGCAAACATAAGAAGAAATTTATGAAATTGATCGAGAAAACCAGTAGTAAACATAACTTGCTATGTGTTATAATGTCAGCATAGGCCCATCCTTACATCAAGTAAGCAGGGTCACCAGAAGTAACGGCAGCGCCGGAAAGGAGGTCGTCCGCACAGAATCCTTCACTCATATGTACTTCTGCGCTTTTCTCACTGGCTGTCGTCTCGCTGAGACGACTTTGAAGCCATCCACACCCCGGCGTGGATGACGTGCCTCGTCTTACCTTAACCGGCAGGCAGTGGTGCCTGCGACAAGACACACCAGGTTCAAACAATGTGTTTACCTGGAGTATGTACAAACCGAACGTACATGTATTGTAGTCTTTCAGAAAGGTGGGAACCTTTATGGCACAACTCGCAGCAGAACGCAGCGAACAGCCCGCAGCGGC
>Ga0209810_1005080_pt1 | contig 12140 bp, 8 predicted proteins | sample Coa_R1_7_FD_187159 | JGI IMG/M metagenome (GOLD analysis project Ga0209810, IMG submission 187159) | Surface soil microbial communities from Centralia Pennsylvania, which are recovering from an underground coalmine fire - Coalmine... | ecosystem: Environmental > Terrestrial > Soil > Unclassified ...
CGTCATCGCATCCTGTGTTTATGTCGCCCTGGCCCGGCCCCACAGGAAAAGGCCGGCAGAGCGTCTCGTCGCTACTTCTTAGGCAGCGAGGGCGAGAGCTGGTTCTGCTTTGTTGGCAGTTATTGTTTTGTCGGTTGTTTAACGAGGACGCTTACCGACACCTCGGCCTGCAATTCTTCAACCTGATCGCCTGTCGAAACCCGACATCCCCATGTTTCATTCAACCCTCATCGGTTTCTAAAGGCTGATGCTGCTGAAGAGCGCTTCAAGATCTTTATCCTGACGCATTGACATTGTATCACATTGGTTGACAGATAGCAAGCGTGATATGAAACGGCGTCGATCACGTATTAATGCGGTTCAGGAACCGTTGCAGGTTAACGATGAAGCGTTCGTGCTGCCCCTGGCCTATCTTCTGACGCTCATCATAAGCTTCGACGCGAAAGACCAGGCGGCGCCCGTCAACTTCGATAAGTTCGGCGGTGGCATAGACCTTCTGCCCCACTGGAGTCGCGGCCAGGTGTTCCACATTCACGCGCGTGCCCACTGTCACATAGCCATCGTCCAGTGCATCGATGACGGCCCTCCAGGCAGCGTTCTCCATCAATCCGATCATCATAGGTGTAGCGAATACCTCAACGCCGCCGGCGCCAACCGCCGCTGCGGTATTCTCATGCACAACGGTTGTCGAAGCCTCGCCTTTCAGTCCCAGAGCCAGTGCCATGTGGCTGATCCCCTCTTTCTGCTCAGTCTACTCCTAACTATACAACAAAACAGCAAACTATTATATTCTCTATAAAGGGTATTCCTTGCGCTGCGCCTTTGCCCTCTCCCGCCGGGGGTCACGCGGCGCGGGCGCGAGCAGGCGACAAAACAATTATAGAATCTATTTCAGGAAGGCAGGTCACTCTCTATGACCGGAAAATTTCAGCGCGTTGCGCACCGGGGCGGATCTCAACTGGCCCCGCAGAATACGCTCGCGGCTTTTCGCAACGCTCTTGCGCTGCCCATCGATGCTATCGAACTGGATGTGCATTTGAGCCGTGACGGCCAGCTCGTCGTGATTCACGATAATACCGTAGAGAAGCTGACCGATGGTGAGGGCAATATCCTCGACCTGGACTTTGCTTACCTGCGCTCTCTCAAGGCCGCCGCACATTTTCCGGGCGGCTGGCCCCAGGCCCAGCAGATTCCGACGCTGCGCGAGGTGCTCGATCTGGCGAAGGGACGCGTTCAGGTGTGCATTGAGATCAAGTCGAGCAAACGCGATGGACAACATGGGCGCTATCCCGGCATCGCAAAAAAAGTGATGGATGAGGTGCGCGCCGCCGGTATGCTTAATAATGTCCTGATTATATCCTTTGACTGGCTGATACTCCCCTCGATCAAGGCGCTGGAGCCGCATGTGCAGACAGGCGCGCTCGTCTCCCGCGACGTGTGGACGCCGGATGCCGAGCACGCTCTGGATAACCTCTTCGCTCAGGTTGCCGCCCTGCGCTGCGAATGGCTGGATATGGATCACAGGCTCTATACCCCTGGTCTGGCCGATCTGGTGCATGCGAATGGCTTCAAGCTGGGCCTCTGGACCGTGAATAGCCTGGATGAACTGCGTATGCTAACCGCTGCGGGCGTGGATTCCCTCACAACTGATCGGCCAGATCTCTTTGCCCGGGTCTGAATGCAGCGCGCTGTCAGCTTCACTGGCCGCCTGCCCTTTGCCCGATCTGGCCGAAGATGTGTCCCTTTGAGCCGGTTATCCGTTCTATTAAACGAGGGTTAAAGGTACCACTTCTATAGTGTTGGAAGGGCGCTATGTTATAATGTGCGCCAGCCAGAGGCAATGAGCAGATCGATATATCGGTTGTGAGCGGAGAAGACTACGTATGCAACAAATGGAAATCCCGGTAAAAGTCACAGAACCGGAAGCGCGCACTTCAGGGCTTCCGGCGCAGAAGATTGCCCTGTCAATCGTCGTGCCCGTAATGAACGAGCAGGAGAGTGTGCGCCCGCTATTTGAGAAGTTATCGGCCCAGATCGAGCAGCTCGGGCTGAGCTACGAGGTCATTTTTGTGGATGATGGCAGCACCGATAAGACCTTTGTAGAGCTGCAAAAGCTGCATGAGGATCATCGAGGTATTGTGCGTGTCATTCGCTTCCGGCGCAATTTTGGCAAGACGCCTGCCCTCGTGGCTGGCTTCAACCATAGTCGCGGCGAGACGGTCTTTACGATGGACGGCGATTTGCAGGATGATCCTGAGGAGATCCCGAATTTTCTAGAGAAGCTGGATGAAGGCTACGATCTGGTCACGGGCTGGAAATTCCCGCGCCTTGATCCTCTTTCTAAAACTTTTCCTTCGCGCATTTTTAACTGGCTGGTCAGCGTTATGACCGGAGTACATCTTCATGATATCAATAATGGTTTTAAAGCCTATCGACATGAAGTTATCGAAGATCCACATCTGAAATTGTATGGCGAATTTCACCGTTTTATTCCGGTGATGGCCCATTGGCGCGGCTACCGTGTGGCGGAGATCAAGGTGCGCCACCATCCCCGCAAGTTCGGCGTATCGAAATTTGGTGCGCGCCGCTTTGTGCGCGGCCTGATCGACCTGCTCAATGTTCTGTTCCTTACCTCTTTCCTGCGCACGCCGCTGCGTCTCTTTGGTCCGCTGGGCTTCTGGACATTGCTGCTGGGCTTTCTGGTGGACGCGTTTGTGGTCGTCCGCAGGATTGTTTTGAACCAGCCCATTCACGATCAGCCGCTGCTCTTTGTTGGCATCTTGCTGATGATTTTTGGCATTCAATTCATTCTGACGGGCCTGCAAAGTGAGATGATTCGTCACTATGCGTTCCAGTCTGATGAAGAGTATAGTATCAGGCAGGAACTCGATTGATGCAGATGGCAGCACTCAAAAAAGCAGGCAAGCGCGTGCTCCAGATAGGCTTGCCGCTGGTAATCCTGGCCGTTGTCTTCTACTATGTGAGAAGCGACTGGACGAAATTAACGTCCTACCGGTTTCAGTTGAATCTCTGGCTCCTGGGGCTGTCCTTCCTGGGGTTCGTGCTCCAGGAAATATCGTTCGGACTGATCTGGCGCACGGTCCTGATGCGCCTGGGCTACCGGCTGGACCTGCGCGCATGCCTGCGTATCTATCTGGCCTCGGAGTTCGTGCGCTATATTCCGGGCAACGTGTGGCATGTGATTACGCGTATTTTGTGGGTGGGCAAGTATGGTGTGCCGCGCCCCGTGGCGTTTGCCAGTATGACCGTCGAGCTGATTACGAAGCTCGCGGCCGGCGCGCTTGTCTTCGCGGTCAGCCTGCTATTCTGGAGCGACATGGGAACCGTGACGACGTTGCTGCGTGATACTCCGGTCCTGATGGGGCTGGGAATAGGTACGATAGTGGGCCTCCTGGTTGTCCTGCATCCCCGCATCCTTAATAGCCTTTTAAATGTTGCATTACGTATATTGAAGCGTGAGCCAGTGACGCTCGCGCTGCGCTACCGCGATATTTTGCTGGTGACGCTGGCATGGTCGGTGAGCTGGCTGATTGCTGGCTGCGCCTTCTATGTGCTGCTGCTGGCGCTCTGGCCGGCGGCTCCGCTGGCTATGCTGCCTGTTTGCGTTGGTATTTACGCGATTGTATGGGATATCGGCTTTGTCAGCTTTATCACGCCAAGCGGGCTGGGTGTACGCGAAGGGGCAATGGTCGCGCTCTTTGCGCTGGCCCTGCCGGTGATCCCTGTGGCGCTGGCAACCATCGTTGCCGTCCTTTCGCGCATTGTTTCCACTATTGCCGAGTTGATGTGTGTGAGTATCGCCTATCTGGCCGGGGGAAGACAGATCCGTCAGGTACAACAGGAACAGGCAAATCAGTCTTCCTCGGTCGCAGATGGCATAGAGAAAAAAAGGAACGACTATGTTCGTAGCTGAGACTCCTGCACGGGTTGCTGTTGTTAAGGAGGCGTAAGAAGTGATGAATGCAACCTGGCGTAAGCGCTTTTCTGTTATAAGCAGTCGTCTTTATTTGTATCCGACCCCTGAACCATTGCCACGTAAACGCCTGTTCTGGATAGCGCTGGGGCTTGTTACTCTTGCCGTCATTGTGTTCTGTGCCTATTTCATCATATTTCTGACTACCAGGCATGATGCCCTGCTCACGAATGCCGAAGATCTTGGCATTATGGATCAGGCCATCTGGAATACTATACATGGCAATATGCTGCATCAGACGATTTGTAATATTATCTCCGATGCGAACTGCTATGGTCCCGATGGCATCACCCGTTTTGCTATCCACTTCGAGCCGATACTGTTTCCGGTTTCGCTGCTGTATCTCTTCTGGGCTGATCCCAAAGCCTTGCTCGTACTACAGACGCTTGTGGTGGCGACGGGCGCGTATCCGGCTTTCCTGCTTGCCCGTCTCAGGCTGCGCAATGACCTGGCTGCCGCTGGCATCGCGGTGCTCTACCTGCTCTATCCGGCTCAGGAGCAGGCAACGGTGTATGATTTCCATGCTGTGACTTTTACCGCTGCGCTCCTTCTCTTTACGCTGTATTTTATGTATACGCGGCGCACGATCTTGCTCTTTGTCTTTGCTGTACTGGCGATGGCCTGCAAAGAGGAGATACCGCTGGTTATCATCATGTTCGGCCTCTGGTCGATGCTCTTTCAACGTCGCTGGCGCAGCGGCCTGGCCCTGGCGCTGCTTGGTGCGGTGTGGTTCGCGCTGACAATGCTGGTGATTATGCCGCATTTCAGCCCTACAGGTCAGCCGATGCTCATCGGACGCTACGGCGCACTGGGCAAGGGGCCGGTGCAGATCATTACCAATATTGTGCTGCATCCGGGAGCCTTTCTTCACCAGTATGTGCTGGAGAGCAGCCATATTTTTTATCTGCGTCTGCTGCTCACTCCGGCGGGATACTTGCCGGTGCTCGCTCCGTGGGTGCTTGTGCTGGCGCTGCCCTCGCTGGCTGTAAATATGCTCAGCTCGAATGTTCAGATGTATACTGGCCTCTACCAGTACAATGCTGAGATTGTGCCGGTGCTCATCTTCGCGGCTATCGAGGCTATTGTGCTCGTTTTGTGGCTGGTCCAGTTCATGCTGGCCCGTTTGAGAATGAGGATGTTGCGGCAGCAGGGGTTGTCCGCAGATGATATCCCGGCGCCAGTGCGTACTCGCTGGTCTTTTATGCGCATCTTGCATACGGGCCTCCTTGCCTTCATGGTATGCTGGACAATCTTCTATGCTGTGCGAGCCGATTCCGCCTTTCATGGGCAACTGCCATTTTCTGCGGGTTTTCAATGGCCGGTGGTTACGCCCCATGATGCCCTGGCGCAGCGCTTCATTGCTATGATCCCACCCACGGCATCTGTTGCGGCGCAATCGAGGCTTGTTCCGCACCTGAGCCATCGCGATAAGATCTATCAATTCCCCTACGGGGACGGCATCACTACGCCATCTATCGCCGCGGACTACATTTTTCTTGATGTGACCACCGATATCTATCCCTTCTTTGCTTACCCTACGTACACGCTGGAGGTGAAGAAACTGCTGTTCGGCGGCAGCTATGGAGTGGTGGCCGCGCAGGATGGCTATTTGCTGCTCAAGCGGGGCGCGCCTTCTCCTGGCCTCTCGCCAGCTTCTGTCGTGCAGCCCGATAGCGACTTTGATACGATCCGCGCCATGCCCAATCTGCCCGATAACTTCTGCTCGAATATCTATGTCTCACCGCAGGTGATAGATAATCCCTTGCGCGTGATCTTCACGGCTCCGGGCGGCGATCTGAAGCTGGTTGGGGCTGATGTTGGTGCCCCCAGCAGCTTCAGTCATACCGCCGGCTATATGACCATTACGACATACTGGCAGGTGACGGCCCCCATCACTTCCGCATTCCAGATTCTTTTCCTGGCAACCGCGGGCGATGGTAAAGAATACATGGCTACCACGAATGTCCCCGCACTGCTGTGGTGCCAGACGAACACCTGGAAACCGGGGGCAGTCATACGGCTGACGAGCGGGCTGTTCGGTTTCCAGAATTCGCACATCCCAAATGGGCTAGTCCATATATCTATGGCCCTTTTACCGTTAACACAACCATCGAGTAAAATAATGGATGTCAGCGCCCGGCTTCCAGTGCATGTTGTGAAGGTGCCGAAGTCGGTCTCGCCTACTCGGGGCACCAATGCGCTGCAACTGAAGCCTATAAAGCTCACGCCGTGAGCGCCGGGCAACTTCAGGCATATTCAGATGTCTGATACCTGTACTTAAGGAAAGAGGATGTAGCGATGGGCGTTTATCTGGGACAACTGCCGCCGGCTGAGATTGCGCGATTGAAGGCCGAGTTAGCGGAGACGCTGATTGCCAATTTTTGCTATCCGCGATTCTTTGATGCTCGTACTCAATCGCTGCGCATGCGCCCGGTTGATCGTGCTAAACGCCAGGAGGTCTGGCTGTATCTGAGCGCGGTGGATTTTACGCAATGGAGCCGTATAGATCTGATGTCTCCTGAGTTTCAGCATCAGATAGAGCGTCTCTTCATTCAGTTTGTGCAGCGCAATCGCAGTTTCTTTGGTGAGCAGGGACGCAGGAGAATGTCCGATATCAGGATGCTGCTCAGCACTTCCTCCGGGGCGGTGGCCCAGGGCTTGCGTAACCATATTATGGGACAGAAACAGGGGAATTCGTCCTTTGGCAGCCCGCGCCCCGTCGTCTCCTGGTCGTCGATGCGGCCGGATGCGAAGGCTGAACCGACCTGGGAACAGATCGCTGCGTCAACGATGCTCTTGCAGCAGCAGTTGCAAGAGTTGCGCGGCGAGATCAAGTCCGGGGCTTCTCCTGATGGACGCACATCGCATGCAGCCCCGCGCCGCCATGCGCAATCCGTGCCTCCTGCTGCTTCACTGCAAGGCAATAGCGCCGGAACAGCGCCGGCGACCGGCTCCAGGAATGGCGCTGCCACCCGTCTCCCCGAGGCTCCTGCCAACGCGGCCCCGCAGAAGCGCAGGTCGGAGCCGCTGGTGGCGCACATAGACCCTCCAACGCTCTCTTTGCCGGCGCAGGGACGCGCAGCGGAGCCGGCGGCCCCGCCGGCTCCGCTGCGCGCGCGTAAGCCCGAAGCTCCAGGCGCTGTGGGGGAAGCTCCGGCGCCCGCGTCGCTTCCCGCGAAACCGGTGAACGCGGGCGCGATCAATGCGCAACCCCTGCCATCCCGTGATGTGGGAGCGCCTCCCGGCCTGGCCGCCCCGGGCGCACCATCTCAGCAGCGCGGCCTGTCGCCGGCGGCACAGCCCCCGGTAACAACGACAGGCATGACTCCCGGCCAGCGCGAGGCATCAATGATGCGTGTCGGCGAGGATGACCTCGCTATCTTCGAGCAAATGCGCCACCAGCTTTTGCTCTGGCTGCGTATTGAGGCTGTGAGCGCAGGTATAGAAATCTCCGGCCTGTCGCCTTCACAGTTGCTTGAACACTTGAGCCAGAGCAGCGGTCTCGATGAGACGCGCTTGCAGGTCGTCTCGACACTGCTGAACCTTTCAAATCAGGTCATTAAAACCGGGCTGGTCAGCATTCTTGACTATAAACAGGCATTGCTGTTTCATCTCATGCACACCAAACGTTGAGCGTATGCCCTGATAAAAATTCCCGGCGCCTGCATGTTTTTCTCCGTCCCTGTTTGCTGACAGGGACGTTTGCTTTTCCTGCATCTATCGTTGCACCTTATTAAGAATGCGTTAAAAATGTCAGAGCAGTAACAAAAATCGGCATTTATTACTTCCATCTTCGTCTCTATGTATGATACATTACGCTCGTGCTATAAATAGAGATACATCTGGGTATCGCGCTGCCAGACTTCTTAAAGAAGAGCCTGGTACTTAGCCTCCTCGCTCGCTCTTGCCGGCCGTCCGCGCGGCTCCGCCGCACCGGGGTTGGAGTTTGCGGTGTGAGACAGACGCTTCGCGTCTGTCTCACACCGCAAACTCCAACGACGAGCGCCGCAGGCGCTCGCAAGCGCGTGTGTTGGAAAACAGACATAATCAAAAACAGGGAATATACATAAGCGGTATGCCCGTTGCTGTAGAGCCATGCGGGCAAAGAGGGGAGATGCACAATGCGATGACAAGGGGCAAAGATAATGTTGCAGAGAGTTTAGGTGATCTACTGGAGCCACTCCGTTCCCGTAGGAGTAGTGGCTTATTGAGTCTGGAACGCATGGAGAATGGACGTTTCGAGGAAGGAGAGGTCTATTTCCATCTGGGGCAGCCGACGTATGCCCGCGCCGGTAATGTAGTGGGTCAGGAGGCGTTTACACGCTTGTTAAGCTGGCGCCGGTTCTACTTTAACTTTTCAGCAAATGCTTCGCCTGCTCATTATACAACTGAGGATGCGGCTCCTGTCACACCGCCGGGTGATGCTCCTGCTGCCCCTGTTACGCGCCCTTTGCCACCGCCGCCCGAGCCACTTCAGACGGCCGGTACTGCTTCGCCTGCATCGCAGCCTATGAGGATTTCGCCAGCGAACTGGCGCGTGCTGGGGACAGGCGACCTTGAACTGCTGCGTACCTCTCTACGCGATGGCCTGGATATTCCCGGCATCGAAATGCTTGTCCCACGCAAGAGCAGCACCGATAGGAACGTGCTGGCCCTGCCTCTTACGCGTCCACAGCGCTCGCTGTATCTGTTGATCGATGGGCGCAGAACAATTGCTGACCTTGCACGTACCATGCGCAAAGGCATTCAGGAGATCGAGCGTTTGCTTAGCGAACTTCAGGAGAAGGACCTGATCGCCTTCTAATTCCACTGCGTCGGAAGGCATTTGCGCGGCTCCGCTGCGCGGGGGAGAGTGTGTGTTGAGACCCGAACGCGAAGCGTTCGGGTCTCAACACACACTCTTAAAGCGAGCGCCGCGGGCGCGAGCAAGTAATGAGCGAGGGAACCAGAAGTCAGGCGGTGGAGGAGGCCGGAGCGGCGATGGCTGGCAGCAGGTCGCGCAACTGGCTCAGCCAGTCCGAGCCGAGGAGCCGGCGCGGGATGCGAATCACTCCTTGCTGTACGAGCGCTTCGTTGCGGAAACGCCGGTAGAGCACGATGCGATTGGGAATAATGTTGCGCCTGACCGTGAGGATAAACGCGTTATCCTTCATGGCAATAGCCTCGTAGCCCAGTTGCGCGGCCTCGACTTTCAGGCGTACCATTGCCAGCAGGTTCTGCGCGGAGGTGGGCAGGGCGCCGAAGCGGTCGCTCATCTCCGCTGCCATCGCCTCTACTTGCTCTGGCTGAGTCAGGTTGGCGAGGCGCTGGTAGAAGTTGACCTTGAGCGTGCGATCTCCGATGTACTCGTCGGGCAGGTAGGCGTCCAGGGGTAGATCGACGCTGGTCGTGGGCACACCCGTCTCGACCTGCTTCCCCTGCATCTCCTGCACTGCTTCAGCCAGGAGCTTGCAGTAGAGATCGAAGCCAACCGAGTTCATAAAGCCCGACTGTTCGGCGCCAAGCAGGTTGCCCGCGCCACGGATCTCCAGGTCCTTCATCGCGATGCGGAATCCGGCGCCCAGCTCGGTAGCCTCGAAGATGGCGCGCAGCCGTTTCTCCTGAATAGGTGTAAGCCGGGCATCCTTGTTATAGAAAAAGTAGGCATACGCCTGGTGAGTCGCGCGCCCGACGCGCCCTCTGAGTTGATAGAGCTGCGACAGGCCAAAGAAGGCCGCGTTATTCACAATGATCGTGTTGGCGTTGGGAATATCCAGGCCGTTTTCGATGATCGTCGTCGAGACCAGCACGTCGTATTCGCCGTTGGAGAAGCCGATCATCACCCGCTCAAGCTGCTCTTCGTTCATCTGCCCGTGACCGACGGCGATGCGCGCTTCAGGGATGAGGTTCTGGAGCTTATGCGCTATCGTCTGAATGCCCTGCACGCGATTATGCACGAAGAAGACCTGGCCCCCGCGATCAATTTCGCGCAGGATCGCCTCGCGCACCAGGTTGTCATCGTACTCGCGAATGGTGGTGCGAATGGGCAGGCGCTCCTGCGGCGGCGTCTCGATCACGCTCATGTCGCGTAGATTGACAAGCGACATGTGCAGCGTGCGCGGGATAGGCGTCGCGGTCATGGTGAGCACGTCGACCTCGGTGCGCATCTGTTTCAGGCGCTCTTTATGCGCCACACCGAAGCGCTGCTCCTCGTCGATGACCAGCAGGCCCAGATTGAAGAAAACCACGTCCTTTTGCAGCAGGCGATGCGTGCCGATAACGATATCTACCTTGCCAAAGGCGAGATCCTCCAGAATCTGCTTCTGCTCTTTTTCGGAGCGGAAACGACTCAGAAGTTCCACGCGCACGGGGAAGGGTTTGAGCCGATCTTTGAAGGTGTTGTAGTGCTGGAGGGCCAGTACGGTAGTTGGCACCAGGATCGCTACCTGGCGCTGATCGAGGACGGCTTTGAAGGCGGCCCGCAGGGCAACTTCCGTCTTGCCATAACCAACGTCGCCGCAGACGAGGCGATCCATTGGCCGGGGACGCTCCATATCGGCCTTCACCTCTTCGATGGCGCGTTTTTGATCGGGCGTTTCCTCATAAGGGAAGCCATCTTCCAGTTCTTGCAGCCAGGGCTGTTCTGAGTCCGGCGGAAAGGCATGCCCCTGCGCGGCCTCGCGCACGCTGTAGAGCCGCAGGAGATCGCGGGCAATATCCTGTACGTTCTCCTTCACCCTGGATTTCGCGCGCGTCCATTCGCTGGTGCCCAGCTTGCTGAGGGCCGGAACCGCTTCGCCCATGCCGATGTAGCGTGTCACGCGATCCAACTGGTCCGTAGGGATATAGAGCTTATCGGTGCCCGCGTAGTGGATCAGCAGATATTCGCGCTCGACGCCCGTCATATTCATTCTGACAAGGCCCTCGAAGCGCCCGATACCGTGCTCCTGGTGTACTACATAATCGCCGGGATTGACCTCGGCCAGAAATGAGGCCGGGGTGATAGGTTTGCGGCGCTGCACGCTGCGTCGTTTCGACCAGCCGAAGATCTCGGTATCGGTATAGATATACAGAGCCAGCGGGCGCGATTGCCAGCCCTCTACCATCTGCCCCTGAATGAGCGTAAGTGTTCCCGGCTCCGGCATCTGGTTGATGCTGGTGCCGGGGCTGACGTGAATGGTTGCCTCCTGGAGAATGCTCTCATCGCTGAGCACTTCGGCCATGCGCCGCGCCTGCGCGGTCACAATCACCACGCGCTCCCGATTGTCGAGCGCCTTGCGGCAATCCAGGACAAAGGCACGCAGCCTGCCCCCATAGGAGTTGGCGCTGCTGTACGAGGGCATGAGATGCTGCGTACCGCCCTGCTGGCGTACCTCGAACTCTCCTTCGGCGCTGGAGAGAATGTCGGCGAAACGAAGCTGGCGTCGCTGCTGAATTTGCAGTTCTACTTGCGACCAGGCGACATGAGCGTCGCGCAGGCGCGGGGGATTCGCGCGTTCGCCTTCAAGCTTCTCCCTCATCTCCTGCGCCTGAGCGTCTAGTTCGCCGATATGGTTCTGGATACTGGCCGGGTTGTCGAGGATGAGCAGTCCATTGCGCGGCAGGTAGTCAAGGATGGTCGCCGGACTGTGCAGGTAGGGCAGGTAGAAAGCGATGTCATCGAAGGAATGACGCTGCCTGAGTTCTTCCAGGTCGTGCTGCCAGCGCTCCGCGGCGTCGCGGTGCAGCATGCTGATGTCAAGTCTCGCCAGCTCCGCAGCGGCCTCCGGCCCCCTGACGGGCAGGCTCTCGCGCGCTGGCCCAACCGTGCAGGTGGCGACGGGGTTCAGCGAGCGCTGCGTTTCCTGATCGAATGTGCGCAGAGATTCGATTTCGTCGCCGAAGAATTCGACGCGAACAGGTCGTGGCAGCGTCGGCGGAAAGAGGTCGACGATACCGCCGCGATGGCTGAACTGCCCCGGCTCTTCCACTTCCGCTACCGGCTCGTAGCCAAGATTGTAGAGCTGCTCCAGCATGCTCGTCAGATCAATCTCCTGGCCCGGTTGCAGTGTGAACGTGGCCGCCGCCAGTTCTGAGGGCGGAATTACCAGTTGCGTCAGGGCGCGGGCGGAGCAGATGACGATGGGCGTGCGCTCGCGTTCCACGAGAGCAATCAATGCCTGCATGC